>Ga0307978_1002477_pt1 | contig 13057 bp, 7 predicted proteins | sample OrgLakmetage1056_FD_203151 | JGI IMG/M metagenome (GOLD analysis project Ga0307978, IMG submission 203151) | Saline water microbial communities from Organic Lake, Antarctica - #1056 | ecosystem: Environmental > Aquatic > Non-marine Saline and Alkaline > Saline | place: Antarctica: Organic Lake...
TCAAAGTTATCCGAGACAACATATCTCCTCGAAGAGGAGATCTCAGACTCAGCCCATGCTCGATTGTAAACAGCCACTGTATCTTGCTCCATTTCTAAGTTACTTCCTGCCGTGAAATCACCATCTTGACCAAATATCAAATCGCCGGTGTACTCGAGGCAATCTTTAAAGCCTGCCCGAATGCCGCTCGTTGTGGGAATCCCATCAACGTACAAGACCATCAAGGACCCGTCCCAAGTTAGCACTACATAATGCCATGAAGTGGTTGAAGTAAAGGCACTGGCATCAATACCGATGCAGTTCTTCTTCGTGCTCGTCGACCAGCTAAACCTAGCAATTATAAAACAAAAATCGAAAACTTCTCAGTTTGAGCAAAAACCTATACCGCTATACCTAACGGCATCTTTTAGCATTCGTTGATTAAGTCATGAAAAGAACGCACCAGGAGTAAGCACTCGATGTAGAGAACGGCTTTATCCACGACTCAACCGTAAACATTTTTGGAAGTGTAAAATTAGAAGCAGAAAAATGATACGAGTTTTGGTTCGACGGAAAGGACCATGAGCCTGAACTCGGGATCGAGCTTAAGATCGAAGAATCCGATGAAGCGCACGGGCATTCAAAAACAGTCTCTCCCGTCTGATGATTATACCACGTCAATCGACGTCGACTATCGATGAACGGTGCCTTAGCTTGATCACTCAATAGAGAATTCGTCAAGGAAAACGCCCATTGTGGTGGCCGAATTCCCTGGAGATTGAAGATCTTCAGGCTGCCTGCAAAGTCGCGTCGATATGCTTTCGGAGCGCTACGGAGCTTGCTTGTGACAGCGACGCCTTGCACGAGGAAGAGTAACGAAAGTGGGTCACCAACATTGTTTTGCGACCCTTGGAATTGCGAAGCGCCATTGGCACCACCACCATTAGCTGAATTCATGACCGATGACCCAACAGAGCCTGTAATGCCAGAGCCGAGAGTGCTACCGAAGGTGAGAGTGCCCAAGGCAGCCAGTAGTGCTGCACCAGATGCTCGCCCTACTGCCATTTCAAAGTCTTCGCCCGACCCCATCGTTGGTTCCGGAGAGGAAAAGATGGTCGGCTCAGGGGACGGAGCTGGCACAGGAAGGGCCGAAGGCGCCGATGATGGTAGTGGAGTGGGTAAGAGAGAAATTGACGGCAGCGGCGTCGGCACTGATGTGGGAGCTGGCGTGGGCGATGATGTCGGTATCAAGGTGGGCGTTGGGCTGGGTGCAGGGGTTGGATCCAGTGATGGTACAGGTGTTGGCTGCGGTGTTGGGGCAAAGGTTGGTTGAGATGTAGGGACACTAGAGGGCAATGGTGTGGGCACAGTTGTTGGCACTGGAGTAGGAGATTGCGTGGGGCGTGTTGGAACTGGAGTAGGAGCACTGGTAGGAACTGGAGTGGGCAGTGGCGTGGGCATACTTGAAGGCGAAAGCGTTGGAAGTGGCGATGGGGCAGGTGTTGGTATAAGAGTTGGCACCGAAGTGGGTAATGATGTGGGCAATGAAGATGGGACCGGTGTCGGTATGATAGTTGGCACTGGAGTAGGCAGCAGTGTTGGTAGTGGGGACGGAACAAGTGTTGGTGGCCACGTCGGTACTGGCGTAGGCACCAATGAAGGAACCGAGGTTGGCAGCGGTGTTGGGACTGGGGTAGGCGCTGGTGTCGGTACCGGCGAAGGGTATTTGGTTGGTCGACTCGGAGCTGGTGAAGGATGAATGGTTGGAACTGAAGTCGGCGCAGGGGTAGGGCCCTATATAAGATTGATAATTGAAACAAAAGAATCAAAATTAAATCATGTCAGCTGATTATTGGATACGCAAGAATAAGCAACAAGCACCTCTCAATACTAGTACACGGGTAAATTTACGAAAAAGACTGCTAAGCTTTCGAGGTGGCAATTACCGGCGAAGGAGACAAGCTTGGTACTGGGCTTGGCATTAGGGTTGGCACAATAGTCGGCACGGGAGATGGAATCAATGTTGGGACAGGTGTAGGTAATAGTGAAGGTACAGGTGTTGGTACTGGAGATGGAATCAATGTTGGGATAGGTGTAGGTAATAGTGAAGGTACAAGTGTTGGTACCGGAGATGGAATCAATGTTGGGATAGTTGTAGGTAATAGTGAAGGTACAAGTGTTGGTACTGGAGATGGAATCAATGTTGGCACAGGTGTAGGTAATAGTGAAGGTACAGGTGATGGCGCTGGTGTTGGAGACAGTGAAGGAACAGGCGTTGGCTGCAGTGAGGGAACAAGAGTTGGTAATGAAGTGGGGCTAATTGTGGGCAGCGGCGAAGGCTGCGGCGTAGGTAGAAATGTTGGTACACTGCTCGGAAGCGGAGTAGGCATGGGTGTTGGAATTGGCGTAGGCAATAGCGTTGGCACAGATGTTGGAGAAGGAGTAGGGGAGTACGTGGGCAGCGGTGATGGCAATGGCGACGGTAGCGGCGTAGGCACAGGGCAGATGCTGAGCTCGTAGTCGCTACAGACCGTTGAAGTGTCTTCACAGCTGGTGGAGCCACAACACGTGCTGACGCTCTCAGATCCGAAATCGTCTCCGCATGACGTACAGCCACCCGTGAGATTCGCCGCATATGCTATTACATCAACGGTTCCGTCACCGTCTTTGTCGTAATTACATCCTTCACACGCCAAAATACCCTCGCCCGCGTTGTAGCTCCCACCTGGACAGTCCGAGCGCACTGCAAACGATCCATCGAGATGCAAGTCGTCACCCAAACCTCCTGTAGCAGCATTGGCACTGTTGTTCTGAAAGACGTGCATTAAGGAATCTACTGCAGCATTCAGTCCCACATAGAGGCCACCCCCACCCAGGGCGCCATTGGCACGATTTCCGAACCATTTGGAGTAAGTTACAACCGCTTCGGACGATTCGTTCATGAAGAGACCGCCACCATTGCCTCTCACGTGATTGGAATCAAAGAGACTGTGCTTTAAATTCAGAGTGCAATTAGGAGCAGCATAGATGCCACCGCCGTCTTTCGCGCCATAGTTGTTACGGAACAGGGCTCTTGATATAATAGCTGTCACGTCCTGGCTTAAGTACAGTCCACCGCCGTGTCCCCAAATACCGGCACCATCGTCGTTGTCTACTGTATTCGATAAGAAGTAACCATGCGACACTGTGAAAACGCTGTGTGCGCCAACATAAGCACCTCCACCCCAACCGTTGACTGCTATACTATTGCGCATCGTCACGCTTGCTAAAGTGACCTCAGCGCCCGAATCAACAAACAGAGCACCGCCATAGCTACCGCTATAGCTGCTCTCCGTAGCACGACAATTAGCAAGCGTCAATCCTTGCAATTTCACCTCCGTGCCAGCGTTGCCGACGTACACACCGCGGTGCTGTCTTTGACCGTCAAGCGTGTATAGTTCTTGCCCATTGACCACTAAACCCGCAAGACTCTGAAACCCAAGCACAGTGATTGGACCTGTCAGCGAGACATCACTGCCTAGAGTGACTGTGCGGTTAGAAATCAAGGCATCTTCAAGTTGGGCCTGTGAGTATGCCATCTTGGTTACAGTGTACACCTGGCATGCTGAAGCGATCAATTTGGCTGGATATGTCAATGTACAACCGTAGCATCCGAGCAAGCCTGCACCAGTATTCATTGAAAGCGATGCGCAACCAGTACTGAAGCTAAAAGTACTTGTAGCGTAACTTGCAAAGTATAGATCGTATCCTTCAGCAGGCGTCAAACCGGCAGCCGTATTGTTGTTGAAAGTGTATCCTGACAGTGATAGTGCTGCATCAGAACTGACGTACACACCTCCACCATTCATTAATGCAGAATTGCGCTGCCAATCGCAGTAGTTGAGAGAGGCAGAAACACCGCTGCCAGCAAGGAAGAGACCTCCACCGTGCTTCAAGACAGCATTACCATAGAAGCGAACGTAAAACGAGAGAGCAATTCGAGGAAACATAAAGGCCGCCGCCATTCCCAGCGCCGAAATTATTTTGGAAATACGCCATCGATACAGTGGCTGTCACGCCATAGCTCAGGTACAATCCACCGCCATGCCCCCACACGCCGGCACCATCCGGATCTTCCACCGAGTTCGATGAGAAATGAGTACGCGTTACTGTCAAAAAGCTGTTGGCACCAACAAAGACACCTCCGCCCCATCCGTTGGCAGCGATGCTGTTGCGAATCGTCACATCTATCAAGCCGACCTTTGCACCCACATCTACATATAAAGCACCGCCATAGCTTCCACCATAGCTGGCTTTTTTAACACCGCAGTTCGCAAACGTTAGTCCTCGTAGCGTCACTTCCGTGCCAGCGCTGCCAACATACATTCCACGGTGCTTCCCTTGACCGTCAAGGGTATACAGTTCAAATCCATCGATCACTAAACCCGTAAGACCCTGAAAACCCAGCACGGTGATTGAACCAGTCAGCGAGATATCACTGCTTAGCGCAACCGTGCGGTCTGAAATCAAGGCATCTTCAAGTTGGGCCTGTGAATTTACTGTTTCGTTGGCAGTGTAAACCTGGCATGCTGAAGCCTCAAAGATCGCTGGATACGTCGATGTGCATCCGTAGCACCCGAGTATGCCAGCGCCATTGCTAATTTCACCCGAAGCACAACCTGTGCTGAAGCTAAAAGTACTTGCAGCGTAACTTGCAAAGTATAGATCGTACCCTTCAGCAGGTGTCGTTCCGGCAGCCGTATTGTTGCCGAAAGAGTACCCTGACAGCGATAGTGCTGCATCAGAACTGACATACACACCTCCACCATTCATTAATGCGGAATTGCGCTGCCAATCGCAGTAGTTGAGAGAGGCAGAAACACCGCTTCCAGAAAGGAAGAGACCCCCACCGTGCTTCAAGACAGCATTACCATAGAAGCGCACGTAAACAAACGCAAGTGTGGTCGAATTCGACACGAACACACCACCACCTCGAGATAGACTCGAACCGCGGTTATAACGCAGCGTCACATCTTGCCAATTCGCGAGTACACCAGTGCTCATGTAAACACCACCACCGAGGCTAGCACCCAGGTTTTCCGAGATCTTGCAGCCACTACTGATTGTGACTGTGACACTTGATGCACAGTATAAGCCGCCACCATTACCATACGACAACGCATTGTTAGATACTTCAGAGTTGGACATTGCCAGAGCTGCATTGTTATACATGTACACTCCACCGCCGCTACCGGAGCCCACGATAGTATTACCAGAGATGCGTGACTGATTAAGTGTCAGGATTACCGTAGAAGTCATTAGTATTCCTCCACCATTGCCAGAACCTTCCAGCACGTTACCCTTGACATCACATTCATACATTTCGTTCCTGGTCAATGAAGATACATATGCACCACCACCGCTACCATCTCCCATGATGCGATTTCGAGCAATCACCGTGAATTTCGTCGTAAAAGTGACGTACTGGTTGACAAACACTCCTGCGCCGTTCCCTAAGGCAAGCACATTGTTAGAGATATTACTGTTTGTAATCAATAGGGAAGTGTTCATGGCACTGTTCGAAGCACTGCCGATGCCACCGCCATGCCCTGAACCTCCAATGACGTTACTGTAGACATCGCTGACGTGCATGGTAAAAGAAGCTCCGGCGGCCAGGTAAACTCCAGCACCGTGGCCAGCACTCCTCAATGTGTTCTTGGAGATGTGTGTGCCGTTCGCTGTCAGGGAGGCATGCGAACTTACAAAGATGCCTCCACCGTATGCGGTTCCGCTATAGATTTCATTTCCAGAAATCTCACAATTGACCAAGGTTGCATCCGCATATAACTCCAGATAGAGGCCAGCACCTTTACTTGCACCCGAGAGCACATTTGCCGAAATTACAGTACGTGAAAGCAGAGCTGTCGAGGTTGAACCCATCCACACACCACCGCCATTGCCACTTGCTGCTGTATTGCGCTCAAAGCGAGAGTCTTCGAAAGTGGCATGGCCAGCTGCAAGGACTAGACCACCGCCGTAACCTGACACAGTGTTGCCTTCCACAAGAACACGCGACGCCCTAATGGCACCCGAACCAACGATATAGCAGCCGCCGCCGTTCTTCGCACCGGTATTATGGTGCACCTGTTCATAAGAGGGGAAAATCCACATGATTTAGCAAAATGAATAGATGAAGCCTAAAAAAAGTGCGCACAAAATATTGATTAGTCTCGTGATCATATCTCGTCCTCGGTATATCGTACGCACATGAAGTCCGTTGATGTCGAGTGCGGCGCCGGTATCTAAGTAAAAGCCTGCGCCTGCTCTATCACCAGGCACGGAATTATATGCAAAAGTACTGTTGATGGCGGTGAAAGAGCCACCTATGCCCACATAGAGCCCACCGCCGTTGCCACTGGGAGCGCTGTTGTGGACCAACGCGGACTGTACTATGGTAATAATTGCATTGTTGTCCACAAATACGGCACCGCCGTAAAACAGAGTACCCGAAGAGGCGCCTACGTAGTAGCTGGCCGAAGCAGCACAGTTGGACACGTTTAAGGCACGCAGCGTAAGCTCAGTCGCTGCATTACCCACAAAGAAGCATCGGTGCTGCCCCTGGCCATCAATCTTATAGCGGCCTTGCCCATCTACTACCACACCGGTAAGCGGCGTAAAGCCCAGGACTACCACTTCCGAATCCAGATACACATCAACCTCTAGGGAGATGACACGGTTGCTCTGCAGCACAGACTCAAGCGCAAAGCCTGTGCTCACTGATGCCGTTGTTGCATTGGCTTCGCAGCCACTCAAGCTCAAATTCGCGGGGTAGTAAAAATCATTGCAGCCTGAGCAGTGTAAAATCCCGTGGCCAAAATTGTTCGGTGCATCCGTTGGGCAGCCGTTGCTTACTGATTCTGAGCCGCCAGCATAAATATCTGAGGAGGTCTTGTCCGTAGCATAATTGTCGTAGAACATGTATGCCGACAATTCCAATGACGAAGAGTTGGTCATGTATAATCCACCACCATAGTTGCCACCAGAGTTGCTTGCGAATATTGATCCACTTATTGTGGCTGCGTTGAGGTAGTTGTATGCTCCACACCCGCGGTACTTGCATATGTTGCCTTTAACGATTGTGTCAGTGAGCTCCACGACTGAGTTGGTCCATGCTATGAAGCCGCTGCCCCAGCCAGCTCCGGCATTGTGCGTGATGAAAGAGTTCAAAATGCTCACCTTGGTGGAGCTGCCAAAGTAGCACCCAGCGCCGTGGTACCCACTGGAACTGTCGCTGTTACTAGTGCTCGTGATTTCGTTATCATGTACAGTGCAACGCTCAAGGTTTACCGTGGCACCGCTACCTGCGTGAAGACCTGCGCCTCGGCGTTCTGCGCGATTGCCCACCAAGGATGTGTCCTTCAGAGAGCAGCCGATACCACTTGATGCTCTTACATATATCCCCGCACCAAATCTAGCCTCGTTGGCCACAAAAGTACTGTTGAGAACACTCATTACACCGCCAGTGCCTAAATAGAGCCCACCACCGTATCCTGATATGGCTGAGCAGTTGGAAATAGTCACACCTCGCAAGGTGAGCGTGACATCCGATCCTACGAATATTCCAGCACCATTGCTACCACTGTAGGAATCAGAGTCCGCATAGCAGTTGACGATCACGAGGTCAAAAAATGTCACCTCTAATCCTGAATTTGCCAGGTAAAAGCAGCGATGCTGCTTGCGGCCATCTACTATGTGCCCACGACCGTCAATAACCACACCAGTAAGCGCTGTGAAGGCCAAAATCGCTACTTCGTGCGTCAAGTAGATGTCGTTTGCTAGCTCAGTGTGCTGGTCATTTAGGATTCCTGCTTCAAGTTCATATTGCGTATGTGCTATAAAGGTGCCATTATGCACTGCACATTCTGCCTGAGACAAATTAGCAGGGTACACATAGGTAAAATTGTTGCCACCCCGCAGTATTCTTCGGCCGAAGTTAGAAGTACCATCAGGGCATACACGATTCCAGTACACACGGCCACCGTTGCTGTAGAAGGTATTGGTAGCCATGATATCAGCATAGCTCTCGTCTCCAGCAGAATTACTTCCAAATTCCCAGTTGTAGTAATATCCCACACCAGAGGAGTCAAGATAAGCCTGAAATAGCAAATATACCCGACTTAGCTTTGCAGATAAAAAGTTAGATTATTAGGATATATACATAATCAGAAAGCATCATAACTTACCCCGCCACCAAGCGAACCGGCATCATTATCGATATATCTCGTCCGATAGTGGTAAGTGTTTGCACCATCTGCACAGGACGTCATAATGATTTGTATATTCCGAATTAAACTTATGAAATCTTAATGAATAAAAAAGTATGAGATTTACTAAGGTAAAGTTCAACTGCATAAAGTCCTTACTTTGATAGTGGCCTCCTCCTCGATATTTGGCGTTATTTTTCACAAACAATACATCGGTAAACGAGACAGATGCACTTGCGTCAAGACCAACACCTGCATGTCGACAAATGAAGGCACACAGATCAAATCAGAATTGAACAAATAGAAATTATAGATCCCTAGTAACTGGTTCTAATCCAAAACGTATGCGCAAATCTACAAAGAGACATACCACCACCGTAAGTAGCCCCTGCATTGCTTTCGAAACGGGTGTCTGATATGCTTCCAGCAACGTCTGAAGAGACCCATATGCCAGCGCCATGATAAGTCCCATTGCCAGAAAATGCATCGTGCGAAGCGCCTCCAATAATGGTGTTATTGTAGACGATACATTGAACAGCCATCGTAAAAGTCGTCATCCTGTCCGGCGACGCACCATTGAAGTATAGTCCAGCGCCGTGTTGGTAGCCAACATTCGATGAGATGATCGCCCCTGATAAGGAAACCTTAGAATAGGCACCAACGTACAACCCGCCACCACTGTACGTACGCGCTATTCCGCCAATTACTACACTATCGTTCATGACAAGGGCAGACTGCGCGGAGGCTGAAGATGACGAGCTAATTCCTTCGAGATAAATGTTGCCTCCATACGACTCCGCATTGCAGCCTCTCAAAATGCTTCTAACTGCAGTAAGGGAAGCTGGCCACGCAGCGAATATACCGCCGCCGTCATCAGCCTCAGACGTCAACACTTGCGAGTCGAATAGTGATACAACAGCGTGCCCGCTTGAGTAAATAGCGCCCCCTTGACCACCTAGAGCCTTGTTATCTTTGATATTGGTGTTCATTGCATGCAATGTTGTACCGGACTCGAGATAGACGGCACCTCCATAATACCCACCAAAGCTACTGCTGGTAGCTTCACAACCAGAGAGACCTATTCCACTTAAGGTCAACTCTGTTCCTGGGTTGCCAATGTAGATGCACCTGCAGCGTAACACAAGAATGTATAATATAATATAAGGTAGATTTAGTGGCAAGAAGATGCAACATAAAGCAAAAACCAACCGTGTTGGGGCTGCTGCCAGAAGAGCTCGGCGCTGCTGCTGCTCCTGACTAGCATAAATGGTATAAACTCCGCTGCCGTCGAAGAAAAGACCCGTCAGGGGAATGTACCCCAACACAGCTAATTCAGAGGATACTGTGATATCCTTAGTCAGATGTATGGTGCTGTTGTGCATGATTGCGAATGCCAATTCGCGCTCAGATTGCACATCAGTACGTGCGGTCCATGGTCTACACTGCGCGGCACTTAAGTTGGCGGGATACGTCAATGAACAGCCGTAGCACATAAGAAAACTTGATCCATACGTGTACTCGTCCTCGGAGCATCCATGGCCAATAAAGAGCGCACCACCTGCCTTATACAAGTCATTGTAAGACAACGCCAAGTTCAAGTTGAACTCATAAGTTATGATTGACGTGGTCGATAAAGAGCCAGTCAGATACAGTGCTCCACCGCTCGAATTTAAAGCTTCATTAGAGTAGAAAGAGCAGCCTTGAAATTTTGCGTTTCCTCCATTGTTGTAGCAGCCCCCGCCCCTGGCAGTCGCCTTGTTCTCTCGGAAATTAACATCGAAAAGATTTGCATTTGACCCTGAGTCAATATACAATCCAGCTCCCTCTGCTGCCCCATGATTCAGTAAAACATGAGTATGGCTTGCATTCAACATCCCCCTGTTTGCCACATACAGTCCTGAACCGAAGCCACTTACAGCAGAGCAATTCCGAATCTTTGTCCTTTGGAGTGAAAGAGCTGCGAATGATCCAACGAAAACCCCGCCGCCAAAATTAAAGGAAAAGCTTTCAGTTGTTGCCTTACAGTTGGTGACAACGAGACTCATGAACACCACCTCGGTATCAGGATTAGCCACGTAAAAGCACCGGGCTCTATCTCCTCCTGAGATTTCCCAGAAGTCGACGCCGTCAATGATAAGGTTCGTCAGAGGTTCGAAGTTTCCGAGAATAGCGATCTCACTTTGTAAGAAAATACTCGACTCAAGTATAATCTTACGATTGAACATCACACGTCCAGCTAACTGATTCGCAGTACTTACGGTAGAGTTTGGGGTCCAAGGTTCGCATGCACTTCTTGAGAGATTAGCTGGATAAACTGCCCCACAGCCGTAGCATCTTAGAATATCAGTGCCGAAATTGTGCAACCCGTTAGGGCACCCATTGGAAATGTTCAGAGAGCCGAGTTCCGAAAACAAATCACGGTAAGCATTGAGGAAAGCAGCATTTTCGAGAAATTCGTGTGCAACTAAAGAGAAAACGCTATCCTTTCCGCTTACAAAGGCACCACCACCATTCCCAGTTGCAGTGTTTTTAGAAAGCTTGCATTCGATCAACGTCGATTGCGAGATGCCGGTAATATACACTCCACCACCATTCGTTGCGTAGTTTGAGGTAACTTCTGATAATGAGGCAAAAATAAAGGCCTCACTTGCAAAAATACCGCCACCCGTCGTTGCGCCATTGGAAGAAAAGACACTTTCAGAAATATTCGTCACGCCTCCTGCAATAAACAAACCACCCCCACTGCCGCTCACGAGGTGGTTTGAAAATTCGCACTGAAACATAGTCGCCGTGCAACTCGACAAGAAAGCGCCACCTCCGTGCACGGTAGAACTCAGAACGTTGTTACCCGAAAAGGTTGTCCCTGTGATGTCCAATTTGGCACTCGTCCCGTGAATACCTGAGCCTGCAAATACAATCCAACGCAAACCGATAAAACAACATTATTCAGAACATCACAACAGGAACACAAGCAAAATCTATTGAATACCCCGATATCGAGCGTAATTCGAGCTGAACTTGCTCTCATGAATCGATGCTGACGTTCCGGAGCTGAAGTATACGCCGCCTCCGTAATAATACGCGGCATTGCTCTTTACAATTGATCCAACTAGCGTCACTTTGGCATTCGAATCTGCATATATACCGCCGCCATAGGACCGGTAATCATAGCCCGCTGAACAACCACTTCGATACCAAGATGTATACGTTGATCCTGAGAACACTTTAGTGTACGAGTTCCCGATCAACGATGCATTCTGGAGCACCAGCTCACCGTACGAGGCTACATATATCCCGCCACCTCTATAGGCAATGTTGTTTTCAATCGAAGCACCATCTGTGATTGTCGCAAGGGCACCATTCGAGACATACAGACCCCCGCCCTCCATGGTTGCAGCGGTGTAGCAGCCTGCAGATCGCGCGAAGTTGTTCTTCAAGGAACCTCCGGCCATCGTCAACACGGATGACGATGTCAAGTACACTCCAGCCCCTTTGCCGTAGTGCATGACATTGAACTCAATCACGGTGTTCACAAGAATCAAGGTAGCCTCGTCGACGTATATCCCGGCTCCCTGTCCGTAGCTAGCTGTCTTACTATTAGAGACTGTGCACCCGTCCATCTCCAAAACAGCGCCGCCACCCACATATATGGCTCCTCCGTAGTTGCCATGCGTGCTTCCGGAAGAGATGCTACAGTTCGTCACCGTCAGATCCTTCAAACCCACCTGCATTCCTGACCCATACAGGAATAAACATCGCACCGAATCCTGGCCATCCACTTTGTATTGACCGCCCCCATCGACCACCAACCCGTCCAGCCTCTCGTTCACACCAATCAACAGATACAGTGTCGAGCTCAAGTACACATCTGCACTCAGGTACACGGTGCGGTTCGGCACAATCGATGCAGCCAGAGAGTTTTGGCTGTCAACCTCGATTCCAGGTGTGCTTATTGCGCACCAGTTCAATGGAGGCACGGGTACTGTGCCATTTGTAGCCGATGTTGGAGCTGATGACGATGATGTCACTGGCGCTAACGTAGGTACAGGTGAAGGAAACACGTACTGAATATCATACTGAGCAGGTCAAAACGGCACGCTACATCCGGAGCACTCCAACAGGTTGCGCCCATAGTTATAAGTGTCGCTGTCGCAGCTACTTTCAAGCGTCAATGCGCTGCTACTGTGCGCAAACAAGTCCAGACCCACCGATCCTGTGTTGCTCTCAAACGCGTAGCCAACCAACAAAACAGCGCCAGTAGTCAAGTATGCACCGCCACCAGCGGCTGCATAATTCGTCGAGAAAGTCAAGTGTGACAAAGTCGCCGATGACCCCGAGAAGTATAATCCGCCGCCTGCACTCGCTCCACGGTTGTAATAGAATGTGCAAAAGTCCATGACTAGCATCGCCGAGCTCCCAACGTACACACCCGAACCATATGTCGCACTGCTGCTAGAGATAGTGCAGCTTGTGAAGGTCAACGACACACTTGTGCTAGTGGTGTGTACCGCCCCACCGTACGCACCACCAGGGCTGCTTGATGAAGCATAGCCGTTGGTAATGGTCAAGCCAATGAACGTAACTTCAATTCCGTCTCCATCGAAAAAGAAACAACGCACCGAATCCTGACCGTCGACTTTGTAGAGGTCCTAGAGAGAAGAATCACCGCGGCAAAAGCAATACAGGGCACACAATTTGAGAAATACTCAAGTGAAGAACTCGATCGTAATAACCAGAAATACAGAACCGAATTGATTGAGTGCGAGAGGTATAAGAACTAATTAATTCAGTAGAACAAGACTTTAGCTTACTTGACCGTCGAAGACAAGGCCTCG
>Ga0307978_1002479_pt1 | contig 13055 bp, 9 predicted proteins | sample OrgLakmetage1056_FD_203151 | JGI IMG/M metagenome (GOLD analysis project Ga0307978, IMG submission 203151) | Saline water microbial communities from Organic Lake, Antarctica - #1056 | ecosystem: Environmental > Aquatic > Non-marine Saline and Alkaline > Saline | place: Antarctica: Organic Lake...
TTACGTCTAGTCCTTCCGCAGCCACGTAAATGCGCCCAGAACAGCCACCAATACCAAAATACGCCATGCCTTCGGGTGGCTCCGAAGCGATGATTGAGTAGATGTGCTCATCCTTCGCATCGGGGTCTTCAGAACGGATAGGCTCACCAGTCAAGTAATCGTTAACTATCGCGGCTTCACTAACGTTGCGTACAGTTGGTGTTCCTAGAATAATCGTTGGCTTCTCATTGACATCTTGAACTGCAATATTTATCGTGCAATTGATGCTAGAGCCGTTGCTAATGGCAGTGAGCGCAATTTGGTACGAATTTTCGGTTTCGTAATCCAATCCCGTGCTCATGTTGACAAATATTTGTGCCGTCGCCAGAGATTCATTGCCGCTGCTTTCGTAAACCGCCATATCAAACCCACGACCACTGACTAACGTAAATTCTACAGGATACGGTGAAAGAACGGCTTGTGGGAGCCCGACAGAGACATAAGGCGCAGCTTCGTCAACTAAGATGATGGTGCGCGCGTTGCCGCCATCTCCTTCTTCTTTCGTCCCCTCAGCACAATCTCCTTCAAGCCACAAAAGTCCAGGGTACTCGATGCCATATAAACAGTTAGAGATTTTAGGACACTTTGCAATGCTTTGTCGGTTGCGATCATATTCGTCATCTTTTGGTGTCGAGTAGTAGTTTTCAGGCACCAATATGGGTCGGGGCCCTGTGCCTTCCGGGCAATAGTAATTCTCGGGGCGCGTTTCACTCATATTAACGCAGTCGTACTCGTACGGAGTCGCAGAGCCTTCGGTGCAAAGGTATCCCGCTGCACATTTGCTGCACAGGACTCCGCCCGTTGAGCTTGAGTACTAAAAGAATATAAATTGACCATTAAAAAAAAGAAGATGAAAACATATTACTATATTATGTTGTAAGCGCATGCAGGCGTAATATCCATTACCTTCCCAGCTGCGCATGATTCACAGAATGTGGAACCAGTGGAATTTATAAACGAGCCTTTTGAGCAGCCAATGCAATTCGCAAAACCGCCTTCGCTGGTGCTGTAGTGACCCTGTTGTTTTCATTTACAGAAATGGAGATGCTTGAATTGACAGAATAAGGTCAAAAGCCGGTTGACCCACTTACCTTAGGGCAGTCAGTGCAGTCAGGTGAGCCAGGGCTTGAAGAGTAGCGACCGTTGTTGCAGTGATCGCAGTCCTTAGCGCCCGCAAAAGAATACGTTCCCGATGGACAATCTTGGCATGTCGAAGCTGACTGTTTGATATCGACAGAGGAAAGAGCAACTTTAATGATTCCCAATCCAAGACGATAAAAATGAGAAAGCTATACTCTGGAGGGTAAAATGACATACAATAAGATGCCTACCGAGATGGAATATTGTCCAGCAGTGCAATTCGTGCATTCTGGCGAAGCTATAACCGCCGCGAAGCGCCCATATTCGCAGGCGATGCAATATCGCGTTGCAACTTGGTAAGAGTACGTGCCGACGGGGCAATTTTTGCATGAAGTTTGAGTACGAGCATCTTGATATTTCCCTAGAGCGCAATTAGAACATCCAGTGCTTCCCAATCCTGCGCTATAACTCCCATACCAGCAGCTATAGCAGACATATCCACCATTGGCCACCCTTCCTTCGGGACAAATGTAACACGCGGTGTTGCCTGAGCCGGATGTTAATGGTGCATAACCGGCAGGACATGTTAGGCACACCGGCGTGCCTTCAGTTGGGGCATAAGTTGCCCTTGGACATTGGTCGCATGATTCCGATGCATCATCCGAATAATAGCCAGCTGGACAATTTACACAACCAACATCGCTAAACCCACTGTATGTACCTGAAATTTGGTTAGAAGGGAGAATGACTTTAGTTGAGATTAAGCAGTCAAGAATTCGTGCGATGTACCTGCAGGACAAGCATCGGCGCAAATCGCTGATCCTGCATTCGAAAAGTAGCCGAGGTGGCAAGGTGTGCACTCGCTTGAACCAGCACCCGCATACGTTCCAGCGGGGCAAATAGCCACACTTGACAACCCTTCAGAGGCAGCAATGTAACCAGCTGGGGAGACAGTGCAAGATACTTGGCCTTCATCTGGAGCGTAGTACCCCAAAGTACAATTGATACAAAACGTCGCTCCTTTTTTCGAATACTGCACCACCAAAAAGATTTTGTAAGACACGGGGAATGAAAGATTAACACAGAAGACGACTTTCAAAATCTACACAAAGAAAATTCAATTGAAACAGTAACATCAAATATGATTTTAGGATATCATATAACGAACCTGGCCTTTAGAGCAGTAAAAACAATCGAAGCCATCAAGGTATGAGCCTGCATCGCACCCATCATCGCATTCGGATGAGCCTGCGTTACTGGTGGTGCCAGCGGGGCAGCTTACACACGAAGTTGAGCCCGTGTCCGAAGCATATCTTCCGCGAGAGCAGTCGACGCAAGCCTAAAGCAAATGAGAGGTAAAATATGACTACGATTTGATGATATAACACGATAAAATAACACAAGATAAATTAGAGACACAGAAATAATACTGCACGAAATAGTCGAGCACCCTAGGTGCCGAATTGCGTTACCGTCTGGCCCGTAGCACTGTTGTATTGTCCACCAGGGCAACCCGTACACTCGGACCGTGATGTGAGATCAGCGTACTGTGTTCGAATCATGCACACAACAATTTAGGAGGATAATTGTTATCGTGCTAAGATCCATTATGTGACAGATAACAGTTTACGCACCTTGCCGGCCTCGCAGTCGTCACATTCCGATGAGCCATCTAAGGAAGCATGCTTGCCGACAGAGCATGCAGTGCAACTTGAAGTACCGCCCGTAGAGTATTTGCCCGAACTGCACGCGCTGCAAGATGCAGACGCGGAAATGGCCCCATACTGTAGAGCATTTGAAAAGAGAAGAACAAAGTGAAGACAGTCATACCATAGACTGAACAAGTCATAAGTCAAACAAAAATTAAAGACAATTCAAATTCAGACAGAATAGTGAATCTGGATAAATTTCTCACTGTTCCAGCGGAGCAGTCGGTGCAACCAGATGCAGCAGCCGCACTGTAAGTGCCCTTGTCGCATGAGGTACAAGCTGTGTTGGCTGTACCAGCAGCATAGAATCCACTCGGGCAAGCGAGGCAGGTTGAAGCACCACTGCCGCAGTAATAGCCGCTGCTACAGGCAGTGCAGGTGCTCAATCCAGAAGTTATAGTCACGTAGCCTGCAGGGCAAGAAATGCACGCCAGTGCAGCGTCTCCAGAGTACTGGCCTGTTGTAAAATATCAAGTATAATTGAGGCATCAAATGAAAAGCAGTAGGGTTCTGTTTTCAAAATTGCAGTTAACGAAAAAATAATCGCGATCTACCACAGATATTTAAATTGAACTGACTTTGATGCGCTATGATTCAAACCTTTTGGACAGTTTGTGCATGAGGTTGCACGGCCTGCACTGGATGCGTAAGTACCTCCAGTACAATCAGTGCACGAAGTTCGGCCGCTCGACGATTGCGCTTTACCACCGGGGCAGTCGGTGCAGCTCGAAGAGCCCGAGGAAGCTGAGTATTGACCCGAGGGGCACGATGTGCACACCGATGCGCCCTGACAGGGAATTATGGCGAGAGGTAAAATGGTAAAAACATATTAACCCAAGTAAGGTCTTGGATTCACTGAGGCATGAAAATAACAAATACAAATGTATGAATATAGGCCTACCGAGGCGCTATAGGTGCCAGCAATGCAACTTGAGCAGATTGTCGCGCCATTCGAAGTTGAGACTCGGCCTGCATCACAAGCGGTACAACTGCTTGCACTCGCAGCCGAGTACTGCCCCTTCGAGCATGATGCACATGTGGTTGCAGCCACATCGCTGTACTTACCAGCCGCACAATTTTTGCATGAAGTTTGTGCTTGGGAGTTTTGAAACTGACCTGCACCACAGCTGCTGCAAGCTGTAGCGCCAGTCGACGTGCCATAATAACCCGTGGGACAGGATTTGCACGCGTGCAAGCCCGTAACATCTGCATACTTCCCTGCAAACACAAAATGTAATGATGCAAGGAACAAAGTCATCATGTCGGAATGCTATCAGCAACGTAAATGATATTTAAATGACTTCGATTTATGACTGCCGAGCTTGGCAACTATTCATGGTCAATTTAGATAAGTTCATGGTCTTCACGTAGGTACCTGCAGTACAATAAGAACACGATGTAGAGCTGGCCACAGAGGCTTCACGACCAACTGCGCACGAGGTGCAGCTGCTTGCTCCTGACCCCGAGTACTGGAAAAAGAGGACAAATATATGGTATTTTGAAGTAAAAGAAAGCACCTACAGAGAGACCAAGAATGGAAATATACATACTCTGCCGGTAGCGCACGATGAGCAAGTGGATTTTCCCGTGGACGATGCGTAGGTGCCCGCGCTGCAGCTGATGCAACTTGAAGCTGCTGCTTCGGAGTAAGTGCCGCTTGGACAGTTATCGCATGCACTCGACCCCGTCGACGCTTGATACCTTGAGATTTGATGTTTCCGTGCAATTTTGAAGGGTGAAGGTCATTGAAAGGGTTCAGATGATGACACACTCGTGTACAAGTGGGAGCAGAATTACGGTGTTCAAGAATATTGACCACAAGCACACATGGTGCAACACCTCGACCCAGATCATAACGTACTTTCCAGCAGCGCAGTCGTTACAAGCCACGCTACCAGCGGAAGAAGTGTATCGGCCCGCAAGACAGCTCACACAGGATGATTGGCCCTGCGCTGATTGGTACTGGCCGCTCGGGCACGACACACAGGCCGTGCTTGCAGCGGCGGAGGCATAGGAGCCGCTGCCGCATTGAGTGCAGTAGAAGGCGCCTGTAGAGCTAGCATACGATCCAGTAGGACATCCTGCACAGGAACTACTAGACGAACTTGAGTACCTTCCAACACTGCATGCTGTCATAGCAGTGGCACCAGAGGCACAGTAATATCCCGCATCGCAGTTGAGGCAAATGCTCATGCCAGAACTACCCTGGTACTTTCCCGCGGGACACGCCGTACAACTGGGCACTGAACTCGAACCACCGCTGCTGTAGGTTCCCGCATCACAAGTCGTGCAGGCCGAAGCTCCTGACGAAGATTGAGTGCCTGCAGGACACACCGAGCAGCTCGAGGAACCTTCCAGACTGTAGTAGCCGGTGCTGCATTGAGTGCATGCAGAAGACGCCAGGGCACTGTAATGGCCGGCCGGGCAAGTAGTGCAGGAGGTGGTACCACCGGATGAATACTTACCGGCGGGGCATTCACAGTGCGAATTGTAGAAGCTGAAAAAGTAATAGCCTGAGGAGAATTGTCGAGGAAAACAGCGGACAGCAAGTAGCAAGATTCAAACTATTAGTACTTGCAAAGAATAACAAAGACATCGTTGAAAGAGAGTTTACGCCATTTTTTTTTTTCAGTGAATGGATTCGCTACGAAGGCATAAAAAATTAGACGCAGACGCTTACCGCCTTCTGCGCCGTTGGACTCGCAAAAATTGCAGCTGCTGCTAAACTGGGAGCCACACCAAGGGCTCGCACCGTCCTCGTACCAAGAAGAGCATCCACCAGGATTCGTGCTGGTGAACGAAGAAGTATCTGAGGCACATATTTCCCGGTAGAATGTCCCGAGCAATCGCCGATGATCATCGATCATGACAGCGCCGTGCATTGAAGCAGATTGCGCGCGGTGGTACACAGCAGCAGGAAACCACAGCTGCAAACCTTTACTAGCTACAGATTCTGCTGCTGCTTCAGCCGCACTGAGTGGTGCATGCGTTGAAGTGACTTCCTTGCTGTCTGCTGCTCTGTCGAGGCGGATCGCACGACTCGCCTCACCCAGGGGCTGCAGCACGAGCCAAGGGTGCGCACCGTCAGAAGGGCGCAGTATGGAGCCCCAAGCCCGAGCTCGATCCGCATACCATTCGCCAGCAGTTCCACGCCACGTGTCACTGTTTGCAGGCTTGGGTGCCGCCTCGAGTGATACATCCAGAATGTTTCCACTCCCGTTGCTGCCCCTCTTGGTGCTGCTGCGCTGCCAGGATACCCGGAGGCGCACCCCATCTTCACCCACGTCTTCTTCAAGGGTGTTTTTTTCATCTGCTGCCTGACGCATACGACCCCAAAGCAAGTTCTCGGGCGGCAATCCCCGAAGCAACCCGTGTGCGAGCGGGCCCTCAGGCGCCAGTGCAGCAGCGAAGCTTTCCCTGCTCGGCCACCCCATCACGAGAGCCAGGTCAGAGCCCGTGCCCAAGTGCGCGAGCGCGGATGCAGAAGGAGCCAAAACTATCGTTGCGTCAGTTCGCGAGGCAAACGAAATAAAGCATGGCAGGCCCTGAACGTGCGGAGCAAATATTTCATCGATTCGGATCTTCCCAGGCAACTCGTCAGCGGCACGGTCGCCAAGGATCTTTGCTGATTCGTCTTCCAGTGCGATGAGCCACTCGAGTACCGCTGCAGGTGCCTCAAGCTCATGAGCGACACCGCGCGCGCTGTTAGCGATGGCTACAGCATCGGTCGCCGCTTCCGCATTCAAGGCATCGTGTAAGATGGCGTGCTCCCACACCTCCTCAGATCCTGCTGGAAGGTCACCACCCACGCCAACCGCTGCAGGCCGCAACACAAGCTCATAGGCAGACGTTAGGTTCGATGACATTTCGTACAATGGATTGTACCCCACGGCGCTCTGTGCTGCAACGCGAAGATGCTGCCAGCATGCAGGGGAAGGAATGATAAGATATGAGACGTGCATGGACAGTCAGCTGAAGTTTGCACACTCAAGCGAAGTATAATTTCAGGCAATCTCAATCAAGAAGGTGGCCTTACCGGGTTCTCCAGTGAGGGAAGGGTTTCATATTTGAGGCCATGGACTCTGACACAGGCAAGTAAGGTCAGCCGTAGAATGACGCCGAATAATATCCACATTCTTTTTGCAATCCCGGTACCAAACAACAAACAACCCCTCGTGCACCAAAACAACAAAACAACTACGTTCTCCTTCGACGCCTTTGACCATCCGTCCGTCCTCCTATGAATTCTCGAATTCTCAGCAAGTCTTCTTTATTTTGTTCTTTTGTTCTTTTGGATTGATGAATAGATCAACGTAGTTTGATGTTTTATCCGACCACGACCAAAAAGTGCCTACCAAGAAAATGTGTCTGTGACTCTCTCCGTCACATCACATTTTTATCTGGGTACATATGTTCTGTTTTGACATGACATCAACCATGTTCTGACACCTTGTCACGTCACTGAAATCAACTACGTTGACCGTGGCGTGGCGGCGCGCACGCCGCTGCAGTGGAAGAATGGAACATGGAGTGGCATACAAAAACCAAAAACCTACGAAACGAAGAACGTAGTCCCCTCCTCTGCGGGCGGAAACTCTTCTTTTGAGCGGCACTCTCAGAGCATGGAGGAGCGTGCCACTTTGGACCGCTACCATCACTTCCATGGCCACTCGGGCATGTGCGCCTGATTAGCTTCTTAGCTTTAGTTTGCGCTGCTTTGCTTTTCTTCTCTACCTGTTAGTCTTCTAATTCCGGCCCATCGGGGCCTGTCTCAAGAACGAAGACACGAACCAAAAAAATCCGGACAACACCTAGAGCTAGACATGAACAAAAAATTCCGGCCCTTCGGGACCTCGGTCAAACCCCTATATCATTTCGTTTAGAGCAAGGTACGCGTGACGTACCGACGCTTCCGCGAGAGAGCAGAATACACTAAGATAGTATTGAGAAACGCGGCTGATGTAGAACAGGTGAAACAGCTGTTGCTCGGTGTTTTACTCCGCGGACGAGGAAGGAGTTCCTATCCCGTCTAAGCCAGCCTCCTTTGGCTCAGGGGCAGAACAATAGGCGCCTTGCGCGCTAAAAGGCACACTTTGACCTCTGCCGAGTGGACCTCGTGTTCCGCATGTCACGAGCTTCTTTGCTCGCGCGCCTTCCTCTTTATTGTTCTGCGGAGTGCGCAACATCCACAAATTCCTCGCTTTTTGCATTCCGAGGAATTTGGCCAATGCCCCTCTCCCTCCTGAATCATTCCGCACTTGCTTTGTTTGCGCAACGCACGCGCATTCCCACTTTTGCACGCAGAATTGGCTTCTGTGCCATTTGGGTTTGTATTAGATCGAGTTCGAGTTCGTTTTACAGACGAACCCGAAATGCTGGCGTTTCGGGATCTTAACTTGCTTTATCATAACTCGAACTTCCAAACAAAAAGCACCGCCTTTTGCTGCTACAAGAACACGCCCCGTCTCATGGGCTGCTGTGTGCATTGGTGGTTAGGGTTTCCTTCACCACCATAAGTGATTCCTTGTGATCTATTTGCCGTATCCTCGTCTACCGCTGCTGTATCATGGATGCCTGTTAGTAACAGCACTAAATCCAGCCCCCCCCCTGGTCTAGTCTAGTCTCGTCTAGTCTAGTCTAGTCTAGTCTAGTCTAGTCTAGTCTAGTTGATACCTTCATGAAAGACAAGTACACTGCAGTCACAGAGGCACATTAAAAATGCACATGAGCTTCATATACACTATATGCACTAGCGAATTCGCTCCAGAAGGCCAGTTACGGCTCCAACTGGCTGTTGCGGAATCGCAACACTGGCGCCTTTTCTCCGAGCAAGTCGGCGGGACTGGGACAGTAGACAAGAAAACCACGGGTTTTCCGGGTTTTGAGACAGGCCCCAAAGGGCCGGAATTAGAAGGCAAACAGGTAGAGAAGAAAAGCAAAGCAGCGCAAACTAACCCTAAGAAGCTAATCAGGCGCACATTTCTACCAACTTCGGCTACGCGGAAGATCCAGTGAATACTAGTTTCGCTGAAGTAGCCCCATGGGTTTTCTTGGCTGCTGGACTGAGTGCTCGTTCGTGTGTCACGTACCAGGTCCACAAGGCATTTCGCCGGGATATTTTACTCGAATTCGAACTAATACAAACTCAAATGACACAGAAGCCAGTGCTGCGGGCAGAAGTGTACGCGCGTGCGTTGCGCGCAAGTCAAAATAGTAAAGAGGATTGTGTATAGAGGGCACGAAGCATAATACTTTCACCCCCCTCTATAGTGGAAACTGTTCATAAAATCATTTTGAAACCAGACTTAAGTCGTTTCTGCGTCTGTTTCTGCATTGAAGAGAGCACGCCGTTGTTCAGCCTCATGGCCCCGTGGCCCTTGGGGCCTGTGTCAAATACAAAGAATCGCCCCGGTAAATACTCGCCCAAAAAGCAGAAGGATGTAGAACTGGGAGAGTGGCTAAGGATTATCTGCCAGTGTATCAGTGTATTGTAGTGAACATTTTTTATAATGCGCTTGGATCTATTGGCGAGGTACTACAAGCGAATTTGAGTAACATACAAACCAAATGAGCGGTACGGAGACGTATCTAGTCTAGTTAATACTCTCCCAAAAACAAGGAAAGGCAAGTACACAGCAGTCACAGAGGCACATACAGTCTAGTCTAGTTAATACTCTCCCAAAAACAAAGAAAGACAAGTACACAGCAGTCACAGAGGCACATAAAGAATGCACTTGAGCTGCAAATGCGCTAGCAAATTAGCTCCAGAAGGCCAATGAAGGCTCCAACTGGCGCCTTTCCTCCGAACAAGTCGGCGGGACTGAGTGCTCGTTCGTGTGTCACGTTTCAGGTCCACGAGGCTATTCTCTGGGCTATTTTTTTTTCCCCAGCAGGGCATCGTCTCAATGTTTTTCTCAGGCATCGGGCGCCAGCCAATTTCAGCATCGCCTGCCCTCTTTCTTGCTAACGAAGTATGGATCACGTGGCTGCAATGCTGTAGGCTGTGCGAACACGAATCGTATAAAATATTGAATTGATCAATACTCATATAGCTGTGCTATAACGAAGTGGTAACACGAAAATTGGATAAGATGATCAATTGGTGTCATAGAGAGCCCGGACTTGCGCAACGAGGCCGCTCTTTTGCTTAAGTCGCATCCGCGCGCCGATTCCAGACGCCACAAGCGCTACCATGTGCTGCTCTTGATAATGCTCCCAGTTTTGACTGATCCACCGCACCTGGAAAGTTGCACGAACGCAGAGGAGCGGTGAAATAATCCCAGGGACTTGAGGGCGGAATACGAAATCAAAGATCTCAAACAGATATTTACGTTTAAGATAGGGGTTCTATCTTCTTAGTACTGCAAGAAGGGGCCATCAGATACTCCAGCTGGGGTTCGTTTTCTCAAAGAGCCGCAGGGGGGAAGGAACTACAGATGCACAGAAGTTACATCCTTCTTACCAAATCGTCCTCGCCGTAGTAGAACGCTTTGAGGTACGCGTCGACGTACACTTTTCCCCGGCGGGGCCTCGCTCGATGCACACGGTCTAGACTCAGTTGCACGGCCTTGGATAAGAAAAAAAAGAGAGACAGATTTCAGATTTGAAATGGAAAGCAATTGAGAAGACCAGAACGCACAAAAATAAACCAGATGGAAAGTTGCGAGGAAGGCAAGCAAACGAAACAACACAATACTTATAGAGAGAAAATGGAAGGCGTCTAAATAGCTCGGTTGCCTCGCAATTCATTGTGGAAGAATAAACATAAGCCATGCTTCAGCGCAATAGCAGTCTTAGTGGCATGTCTTGCTTTGTGATTTTGTTTTGTTCTTTGGTGTAATTCGAACACCTGCAAGTCGTCGGCCATTTGGCTTCTGGCGTCGGCGCTCACCGGCCCAGCGCGTGCGAAGCCTTCGACCAACGCGTCCATCACCGCCTGTTGTGTTGAAGGGCAGAGGGAGATGGAGAGGATCAGCAAATGCAAGAAAACCATCGACAATAAGTAAAAACGTACGAAGAAACCAAAAACAATCAAGATAATTGAGGGATCGAAAAAATAAGAGATAATAAGGATGGAAGGAAATTTACTATAGAGTTGCGTGCACAAACACACGACAAGCCAGGGAAAGAACCACCGATACATATCATTATGCAAATGATTATTCAAATAGTTCCTTCAATTTTCTTCGTGTAACCTCCCACCTCGTATTCCCTCCTCTCTCTTTCCGCTATTCTATCTTTCTCTTCTTGTTCACTTGCCTGCACTGCTTCACTCCACACCGCATCGCGCGCTACGATCGGCACCACCCAATTGTCGCTGTTATTACCATCCGTAGCAGCGGCAGCATCAGCTCCACTACCATTGCCGTTCCCGCAGAGCGCTTCCCACGCGCGTGCCGCATCGCTGGCGACCGCAGCCGTATACGACATTGCTGGCGTAGTGGCAGTTTCATGGTCGTCTGTGTGTCCGAAGTAAAAAAAAAAAACGCAAGATTAACCACAAAGAATGAATAGTATGAGCGATGCAATTCATTCATTGATATTGATTTTAAACGTGCACAGATATATGAGGCAACAAGGGTTTCAACATATAAGACTACGGGTCAATCGAGGAGTTCACCACAAAGCAGGCATTCACACACACCACTGACTGCTAGAAAGGGATCTTTTATTTCCTTACCTTCGTCGTTCCAGGGATGCGCAGCTACACGCTTGGCTAAGACGTTGGCGTTAATCACAGCGCGGCCCACGGCACGGAACAAAAACCGCTAGGAACGCGCACACACACCAAGAACGAAAGGGATTAGAAAAGAGCGGGTGAGAATGAGTCCAACAAAAGAAGGAATTGTAAAGAAAGAATGGAGAAAAAGGGAAAACAAATCGTCACAATCACTCCGGGGCGGCACATTGAGTAAGGAAAAACAATTACGATTGGTCAGTCTTCCCCAATTCCTCTCTCCCTAATGATAACCAAACCTGAATATCAGCAGCCACCGGCATGAGCTCCTTGAGAGCTTGTTCGCAATGAGCTGCTTCCTGTTGCAGTGCTGCTGCCAGTGGTGATGACATATTACTTGTAGGTGACGTAGGCGCGGCTAAGAGGACGGTAAACTGAGGTTGGGACGCCAAGAGGACCTATTGGATCAGGGATAGAATGAAACGAAAAGACGAGATTATTAAGAGCAGTGAGGGTGACAGACTCAATACTGGTATAAAATACATGCACGTAGAAAACGAGCAAACGTACAATAGAAAGCAAAAGCACAAAGCAACCAGTGTAAACAACCAAATAGTGAACGAAACTGATGACCCTTGCCTACAACTAAAGCTACCCAGCATTTTCACTCCAGACAAGTGCATGCTACACACCTCGAGGACGAAGACCAACGACTGAGCTGCGGCAATCCGTTCGCACAAACCCCACAGGTTGTCCGGGCCGCACCGCCCCCCTTCGTGCGTGACAGGCACCACCGCAGCTGGGTACTCCACCAGCGGTCGCGGCACCAGGGGTCTTGACGACTCCCCACTACCGCTACTACCTCCAGTGGACGAAGAATCAGCAGCCGAATTTGATGCTGTGCTGTTGCGATAAATACGTAAACCACTCCCACCATTGCCCTTTCCTGAAGCTCCCGTAGCACCGCCACCGCTAGTAGCAGTACCCGGCGCTGCAAACTCTTCCGCGGCCAGCATCGCAAAGCGCTTGAGGTCCGCAAAGGCCCGGGCGTCCGCGGACAGAAGCTGCTCTGCGGGTGTACTTACTGCCGGCCCCGTGGCCTTATTCGTCGTCGAAGAAGCAGCTGCACCAGTGCTGGGTTCAGGGTCCGAGCCGCTCCCGTCGCTGCCTCCTTCCTTGTGGTTGGCTCCACTGCGCTTGTGGCTCCTTGACCCCATCCCTGTACTTCGACTACTACCACCAGTGGAAGCTTCACTCCTACCTGCTCCACCAGCTCGGAGGTGGTTCGGCGGCGCGCACAAAGCTTTAAGGGCTTTCGGAGGCGCAAATAAGGTGAGCACGTTGTAAGCGTACAGCTTGGCGAGTTGGCCCAAGCCAGCGTGCGCGTCTGCGGCGACCCACGGCAAGTGCAGCATCAGGGCACAATACGCCGCCGTGCACGTGACCACATGTAACGCGGGCTCGGTGACGGTCCACGCGGTGCCGAATTGCCGTCGCTCGAGGCGGCGCACCACTACGGCCTCGTTGCTGTTGCTGCTGCTGCTGCTAGG
>Ga0307978_1002487_pt1 | contig 13031 bp, 7 predicted proteins | sample OrgLakmetage1056_FD_203151 | JGI IMG/M metagenome (GOLD analysis project Ga0307978, IMG submission 203151) | Saline water microbial communities from Organic Lake, Antarctica - #1056 | ecosystem: Environmental > Aquatic > Non-marine Saline and Alkaline > Saline | place: Antarctica: Organic Lake...
CTGCCAGGAAAGAGAGGTGGTGGCACACCTGCGGCCGCAGATCCCGACTGAGAGACATGCTGTGCCAAGACGGTGGCCTTGAGTTTTTCGTATTCGGCGCTCTTTTGCACCGAACTCGTGAAGCCGCTCTCTTCCTCCACATCCGAGTCTGTATCACTGCAATCCAACAAGCTTCCCTTGGACTTGTTTGAGTACAGCAATGTCTGGGGCGCTGCTTCCACGCTGCCTTGATCAGCTAGTAAAGCACTAAAGAGTCTCGTTTGGTCTTCGGGTGCCAAGGACAACGATCCAAAACTCGTTCCAATGTTTTCCAGTCCACCGTTCACTGCATGTGGCGTGTCCTTTATCGATACACCGCTCATCATGGAACCAAACGAGAGACCAGCTGATTCAAGCTTGGCATCGCCGATACTCATCATGGAACCAATCGACAAGCCCGCCGGCTCGAGTCCTCCGTCGACTGGTGCTATTTGCTGTGAATGATACTGGCCATCATCATGATCGGGCACGTCTTGCGCAAAGTTCACGTGCATGCCACTGTTACTATTTCGCGCTGGCGGTTCGACCAATAAGGGCTGCTGCTGCTGCTGTTGCTGTTGCTGCATTGGATCAGCAGCGTGTCCGGATACTTGATCACCATCGGCAGGTGCATAACTCATGACGGAACCAAACGAAAATACACCTCCCTCGAGCTGCGTTTGTTCGTAATCCGACATGTTGATGGATCCAAAACTAAAGCCACTGGTGGGGTCCAAGGGGGCCGGTGGTTCGACATAGTCGTCGTGTTGCTGCTGATCATACTGCTGTTGGGGCTGCTGTTGGGGCTGCTGTTGGGGCTGCTTTTGGGGCTGCTTTTGGGGCTGCGTTTGGGGGGGCTGCTGCTGCTTCTGCCGTAGTCCAGACATGCTCGACGTGACGGCAGCAATGGCAGCAGCAATGTCCGCAGGCGTGTTTGGCACAAAATTGCTTGTCGCAGATGACTTGTTGACACCTTTCCGTCCCGATAGGGGTCCTTGTGCCGGAATGGGCGCTGGTATGGACGGAGGAATGACCACTTGCGCTGGAACCATGACACCTTGATCGTTCATGGCCATGGTTCGCCTCACTTGGTAGCCTGCGTGATGTGTTACAGCTGGATACTGCGCCTTGGCTTGCGGAGGCATCACCATCATGGGCGGTTGATGCTGTTGATGCTGCTGATAATGATGCTCCTGACGATGCTGCTGATAAAGATGCTCCTGATGATGCTGCTGATAATGATGCTCCTGATGCTGCTGTTCTTGATGCTGATGATGATACGCATCGCCTGAACCGACTCCCGACGCGGACGTTACTGCAGTGCCGTCCCCGTGCATCTTCGTTGTTGGTTGCGATTGTGCGACAGGCTCTAGCTCTAGCTCTGGCTCCGGATCTGGAGCTACAGCTAAAGCCGGAGCATACGAACTAGTATCAGTACCAGTACCAGCACCAGTGCACGTTCCCGTCAACGTCGACTCCTTCAAATGTGAATATGTTGCCGCAGAGGGAGACTGTACTTTTTCTCTGATAGTGGGAGCACCTTCCCGAAGCGCTTGAGACGTTTTTTCCTGTGCTCGTTGGTCTCCTACATCGTACCACTTGTCGGTCTTGGAGTCCTTCTGTAGGAATCGTCCAGGAGGCGCCTGACTTCGCACGGCGTTGACGATGCTCTTGCTGAGAAGCATCTTTTGTCTCTTTGGAAGCGTCACGTAAAGTTCCTTGTTGGCCGCCACGAGCATTCGCCAGTGCGCATTTCCCACGTGGTTGTTCGTGCCTCCGCCTCTTCCACACAGGACATCGTGAGAGTACGGTTGGGGAATGTCTTTCAGAGGGTATTCCATGGTCCAAGTCGCTGGGTTTGTGTTGAGAGTGTAGTGTGTAGTGTGCGTTGCGCTGCAAATTCCGGAATCGTGTCGATGTCGCTTGCGACTATTCTACATAATTGGAAGTTCTCTGTGTTGTCACATCGTTCGCGAGTCAAATTATTCAACGGATCAAAATCCCAGATAGATACATAGATATCGCAGTCATAATAATTCATCGGTCATCGCCGCTCCGACCAAAAATAAAAAAGACCGTTTCACTTTTTGGATCGTGACCCGATACGGTACTGACTGCTGTAGTCTAGATACACGAGATCCGAAATCAAAAGTTAAGTGTTCTCTTCCAGGACACTATTCATATCATTCTAACGTATTCACCGTATCCAAATGAAACCACACACAAGTACAAGTACAATGAGCGAACGCATTCCCTGGAAAGAGTCCAACTTGGCAGCGATCGGAAGCGATCTCGATCACAAAATCAAAGCAGCCGCTGCGGCACTCGAAGAGCAGTGGAAGGAGACGGCCGTCGGCGAGGCAAGTGATCACTCTCGGCTCTCGGCTGTCTACGAATATAACAACCTCTCGCGCTCACCCACTCACACTCTCTCGCGCTAACACTTTCTATACAGTCTCCAGGAACCACAGTTTGGCGCATTGAACAGTTCAAGGTCGTGTCTTGGCCCCAAGACAAGTACGGCAAGTTCCACACGGGCGACTCGTACATTGTGCTCAACTCGTACACGCGCGGCGACAGCGACAAGCTCTACCATGATGTCCACATTTGGATTGGCGTCGAATCGTCGCAGGACGAATACGGAACTGCAGCCTACAAAATGGTCGAAGCTGACGATTTTTTGGGGGGCGCCGCCGTGCAGCATCGTCAAGTGCAGGGACACGAGAGTCCGCTCTTTCAGTCCTATTTTGACTACGCCTTGACCTTCGTGGAGGGTGGAGCAGAGACTGGATTTAACATTGTAGAACCAACAAAGGATGTCCCTCACTTGTACCGCGTCAAGGGTACTCAAAAGGGAATGTCGCTCACACAAATGGAACTCTCCAAGAGTTCCCTCTCCGCCGGCGACTCGTTCATTCTCGTGGCAAACAAGTGCCTTGTCTGGCTGTGGAACGGCGAATCTGCAAATCCAGACGAAAAGGCGCGGGCCAACGCCATGGCGGAAAAAATGTGTACCATGGGTACCGTCAAGACGCTGGATCAAGGCGCCGAAGACGAACTAGAAGCAGACTTTTGGGCGTTTCTGGGACAGGGCGAAATCCAAGACGCGGACGATCTCGATTGCAACGTGCAAGAGTTTGCGCCGCTCTTGTTCAAGCTCTGCGACGATCCCCAAGAACAGCCCGAGCAAATTGCCCAGGCGGAAAAGGTCAAGATTGGCTTTGGTGCGTCTGAGAAACTGCTCCAGCGCAGTTTGCTCGACGAAACCAACGTTTACCTTCTCGATGCTGGCTGGGAGATTTTCGTGTGGATCGGCAAGAGTGCGGACCGTTCGGAAAAGCTCTTGGCCTTGACCAAGTCAGACGCTTACTGCAAGCAAGACACGCGTACGGCCGACTTGCCTCTCTCCATTATAAAGAGTGGCTTTGAAAGCCCCGACTTTACCAAGTTCTTTTACGAGTAAATGGACCAAGAACAGCAAATGGAATGGGTATTGCATATCGGTTAACAGTGGTGGTTTCATCGATTCACTTTTCATGGGTCAGTAACTAGAAGGCTCGTGTTGCACGATACTATATTTATTCCGTTATTGAGTTGTAGTAGTAGTAGTAATTGTAGTAGAAACTATCAGAGCAAGTCCCTGCGCAACACATATCTTACATACCATCACGACTCGTCATGTTGGCCATGAACTGTTCACGTGCTTGCCGAAGAGCCTGTCCAATCGTCATGTCTCCAGGATTGACACCCGCTGGGAGCCCTTGCGACTGCGGCTGTCCTACCCCACCCTGTCCATGCATATCATCGGAAGCATCCACATCGTCGCGCAACAAGACTGCCGACGCCAGTTTGGATCCATCGACTTCCATGATGATTCCTCCGTCGCAGTGCTCGTCAATCAATAAAAAGACCAACTCCAAGTTGTCTAGTACCATGGTTCGATCGGTAGATCCACCCATGAGATGAGCGAGCGCATCGTACATGCCTTCGCACAAGTGTGCCAGCACCAACTCGGATTCACTGGGAGGACCAATGTGCACCACACGGACATCGCCACCTCCGCCACCTCCAATGGAACCGCCGCAAAAGACAGCCGTTCTTCCCTGCACTGTAACGACTTCGGCAGCGTCCGGTCGTGCCGCGATACCCGCAACCTTTTGTTGGAGATTCTTTTCAAAGATAGACCGAAGGTCTTCGGGTGACTTGTCGCCCTGCTTTTTCTTGAGAAAGTCGCCGTAGTATTTTCCTGCCAAGCGATTGCCGTCACCGTCCAAGACGAGAATGGCGTCCAGTTTCGGGAGGAGGGGAGCAATAGAAGACTGGGTAACGAGGAAGGGTGGGTTATAGCGGGGTTTATGGTGAGAAGACGAGAGAGAGAGAGATACGTTGGATACAACAGCCGATACGCCATGCTCATAGTCAATCCCCTCTATCTCGAGCAATTTAGCATCGTTTTCCTTCTAGTTCACACAAGTTTTCTCTAGACTAGCAAAGAGATCGTCCATAATAGACAGAACGGATCGTCGTGTGCGCCATCGTTCGATACGTACCGTCATGGTTCTAGGCAGTTGGCAGTGTTTGTGGACTTTGTGCGTTGCCAACGATAGACACAGACACTCGAATTGTGACCTTTTTTCTTCTCACCCATTCTTACAGCCAAACGGACTCCTAGATAATGTTTGCGTTTGCTATGCTACGGAGCTTCGAAAAGTAGTCTCTAGCTAGAGTAGGGACTCCCAGTCGCGGATCGGATGGAGATACCGTATTGGATGATAGAGGCTAAACGCGGAGTAAATTTCGACAGCCTGGATAGAACAGTGTAAGGGTGTGCCTTTGAAAGGACGAGATGGAGCTTCTTCGGGCTGCGGGACGTACGATAGCCTCGAGGAGTTGTATGCAGGCCAGCAGTCAGCGGCTCTAGATTGATTCAGGAAGAGTATATATATTCGTATGGCGTTAGCTACTGTCTACTACTTTTGCGATTGATTCAGCAACTTCAAGTGCTGCCTTGGGGGCTCCTGTGGAAGTATGTCAGCTTCGAGTTGACCACAGTTTCTAGCTTCGGCGGATGAAAATTGATGGCATGACGTATGTATTCTCTCAATACTGGATGAACGAAGAAATGAATTTATTGGTATGTTAATTTACTGTCTTACATTTTGATTAGTCTACTTCAAGACTTGCCAAGAAGGTGTTTCCCCCAAACTTTGTGGAGGACATGGTGCTGTGAGAATGCTCGTCATCGGGCGGCTCATATGCTGATGGTTGGCTCATAAACGGAGCAAAGGTGTCGCTAGGAGCATACGGACGCGTACTTTGTCTGTTATACGTTGCCGATGCTCGGCGCATACGCGCTTCCTTGAGGGAACGGAGTCGAGCCATGAGCGCCGCGTGCTGGGCACCGTACTTTCCCATGTTCCGGTTGATGCGGCCAAAGGCATTCCACGACTGCGACTGCTGAGACGAGGCGTTCAAGCTGTGTGGTTGCGGAGGCGACGGCGTTTGCTGTAATACCTGGGGCCGTCCTTGGTCCAATTGTGGTGCTGTGACTGGTGGGCGGTCGGCTCGAGCCTGTGCCGCCATTAAGCCTGCTCTTCGCTTCCAAGTCGGATCTTCGCTTCGCGGGTGCGTTCTACCAAACATTGGGCCTGCACCAGTTGGAGAGGGTCGGGACTCCTGTAGCGGAGTCACATGTGAAGGCATTGAGCGGCTCGTTGGTATCGATTGCGCCCAGTCGTCCGACGGCATTGCGGCAAGGTTTTCCGAAACACTTGGGCGTAGCTCATCCGGGGGGCACATGGCGGAAGTAGTCTCGTATGCTTGCGATGGCGGCATGTCAAAGTTGGCCCATGTGGGGGTTGCCTTTTGGATCTCGTCTCGATGAGCCATGGAAGACCCATGAGAATGTGATGGCAACAAAACCCGAGCAGGTGCCATTTGATCCGTATGCGTTTTGTATTGCGCAGACGGTGACACGGGTAAGTTCGTTGTAGTTCTCCTACGATACTCGTCCTGCTGCATGATGGAGTGCGAATGAGGAGCGTAGGAACGCGGCAGTAACCCTAGTGTGCTCGCCAGGGTGCCATGATGAAGGGCATCCCGCTGCGGCAGCGAATCAGTCGCATGCGTGTATCTTGGCGACACCGAGACGCCATCTAAGGCATTGCCTTGTCGAACTACTGGGCGCGAAGTGTTCGTTCGGGGTGGAGTTGTCGATCGTGAAGACATGGACACATTCACGCCCGATAAGCCAGAGCCCGTTGATACCATCGAGTCATTCACGGTAGGACTGTTCAGGCCGAAGGGGTCGGGAGGAAACGGTTGCCATCCTGAATCAAAGTCGAAGAGATCACCAGCAGACGATTCTTTGACTGGAAAGGACGACTCCACACGTCGGAGATCCCAGCCACTGATAGTGTTGCTGCTGCTATCCTGTTCCGGCTCTTCGTCCTTTTTCTCTTCCTCGTCCTCTTCGTCGACCTCTTCGATACTTGGTGCATAGCCGACTTTGCCGGACGGTCCCTCCGCGTCTCGCGAATTCGAGTCCCAGCCGGACTTTTTACTCCAGTGCTTCGATAGGAAAGCTTGATTGGCGAAAAAGCTATTTGCGCTGAGATCGTCAGACATCGGGACCATTCGCAGTGCCTTTGCAATCAGCGGGGCTGCTGCCTCTGACGGTTGGCTTGACGAAGCCTCTGATCGCTTTGCCTCCACCTCTATCGGATCCACATCCTTGGACGTTGGTCCGCTATTCTGCTCTTCCTCTACAGTCGACACACTCTGCTCTTCCTCCACAGTCGACACACTCGTATCGCCTGCTTTGCTTACCAGTGCGGTCGGTAGAGTCAGACCGGAGACTTCGGCGATTGACATATCTAATGTCACACCATCAGAGAACTCGCTCTCACTTCCAGCTTCAGAGACCTCATCATTCCCATGTCTTTGACCGTCCACTGCAACCGCGTGCTTCTGGTAATCCGGTGCCCGCGAAGAAGGGGCAACTGGGGCTCGCTTGTCTTCCGCATAATTCTTCTCGTTCGGAGATGATAGGATCCGCGGAGCAATTCCCAGCGTCGGAGGCGGAGAGACACTGGTAGCAGCGATGTGACTTTCCCGGTCCGAAGCGCCGATATTGAGTGATTTGGACTGACTTTCTGCAGCACGAGACTGGTCATTCGCCGACTGTCCCCAATATTGAAGCACTCGTCCAGCAGAATATGCTTGTGGAGCCATGGAGGCCGAGTTCCTTGTGGAGATTGCACCTGAGGGTCGGACTGCCACAGGCTTGATGGCGACCACACTGGTCAGCTCCCCCTTGACTGGTACCGGACGCAGTAATTCAGCATTCTGACCAGAGGTAGGCATCTCCCTTCCGTCGGGATCTGGCTTTTTCTTGCGCTGGAAAGAGATCATAGTCGGTGTCTTCGTTAACTGAGACGGTTCTGTTGCAGTTGTTGCAATCGGATTGCCTTCATCTTTCCGAGATGGAATGGCAAACTGGCTGATTCGCTCTCGAAATGCTGAAGTGGCCATTACTTTTGCAGCTTCTTCCTTTTGCTTCTGGCCTGAAAAGAGATTCAGGTTTTCGCTAAACGACAAATTTGCTTTTCTCGTCGTTTGTCCGCCACCTGTGGTATGTGTACCCAGCTCGCAATCGATAACCTGTGGCAAAAGGGGGGGCGGAGGCCTTGATGGCGGAGGCGGGGGAGGAGGCCGACTAGCAAGAGCTTTCCGACCGAAGGGAGTGGGCTGTGCTGGTTTGGAGTTGCCCCCGAACGTTCGAACCCGTTCTGCCACCGATAGAGTAGCCTCGGTGCTAGTCTTCGGATCGGACGCGCTGACCTGGGGAATCGCGTTGGTCTCGGGAGATGACTTACCGTCCACAGCTCTGTCTTTGTTATAGCGTACAAGGCGCGACAATGGAGGTGCAGATTTCGTTTCGAACTTTGCAAACGCATCTTTCAGCGAGCTGCTGGCTCCTTCAAAGCGTTTCGGAGGAGCACTCTTCACCTCGAACATTGCCCGCACTCGGCTGATACCATTTTCGGTCGCCTTTTCGCCAGTAGAACCTTCAAAACGGTCCCGTAGGTCTTTAACGCTCGCATTATCGTCATCGTCGTTGTCTTCCAGGGTGTCTTTTGAAGCGACACTCGGCTCAAACGCAGAACGAAGACTTTGAACGTCGATACCGGCGCTCGCTTCGTCCGTCGAAAGAGCATCAAATACGTCTTGTGTACGGTCAAGATGCTGACCGATCCGACTGATACCGAATCGACTCTTCTCGGAGCTGCTGGAAAGAAACCCCTGAGGCTTTTTAGCCGAATTCTCGAAGGTAGAGATAGCTGCAAGAAAAGAAGACGCCCCATTTCTGAAATTTCCGGAGAACGATTTTGAACGCCCCTTCGGAATGCTCAAAGTAGAAGCTACCTGAACATCAACTGATATCGTCGATCGTGCCTGTACAGTGCCGTTGGGCGGTTGATCTTTGGCGCTATCTTCCATTTCAGGCTCTTCTTGCTCTCCCTCGTCTCGCAACGGGGGCGGCCAACGACCAATGACGCGCTTGGAAGCTAGATCAAAGGTATCGATTCGACTCTTCGCCTCTTTCAAAGTCTCGTTTGAAGTCCCACGGCCCACTTTCGAAGGACTGGCGTTGGTTTCTTGCATCGAAGATTCCCTTTGCGGATTCGAACTGGAAACCCCGCTTACGGTTAGATGATCTCGCTCTACCGTCATGACCCCCAACAATGTGTCCAATTCCTCCCTTGAGGCAACTGCCTGCTGGGGTAGCGGTTCAACGCATTCATCAAATTCACTCTGGTGCGTTGTGTCTTTTCTTTCTTGTCTTGCAAAGTATTTTTCAATAGGCTTGGCGCTGGCAGCCTCGGCAGTAACGTCTCGGTTCGAGTCGGGCGACAACATTGATCGGATCGAGGCTTCGGCAACGCCGTACCAAACACTCCCTGACTCTTCCGATCCCGACATTCGAGATGAAGAGTTTGGTGACCGGTGCGCGCAAAAGATTGGGTCGGGAGAACTGACACTTTCATCTTGAAGGAATCGTTGAATAGTTGGCGGAGAGGAGCATGGATCGATGTCCCGTAAATTCCGACGACTGGGTGCCGTTTTCACCGTGAATGTTCGTTTTTGGAATGGTCTAGTGGCTGCAGTTGATTTTTGCTTGGCCAGTAATGATTCTCTGGGCTCATCGCTCTCCTTGAGTTCTGGAAGCAAGAGATCGGATCGCCCCCCGCTACCGCCGGAATCTTCTGGAGACGAAATAGCGGAGCCCACTATTCGTTCAGGACTATCAGTTTCGTGCTCAACCTCAGCAACAGCCTCGACAGCGTGTTGTCTACTTCGCCAAGCTCCCTTGTTCGATATAGAAGCTCGGATACCGTGCTTGTCGCCGGTTTCTACCCCAACCGACGAAGACACACTCTGCGATTGCACTGAGGAATCACCCACAAGACGAAGGCCCTCATTTCTCACTTCACCCTTCTTCATGTGGTTGCCAAGCCGATTTATCATTGCCGTGGGGGGCAGAGATCCAGTCACAGGCTCGTTATCCGTCCCGTTGGATAAACGCGGAGCAGGGACCCCCGGAGGAGCAGGCGACATGATCCGACTACTCTCGTTGGAGCTGACGCTCAGTATACTGCTGGCTCCCATTTGTTTTAGATTTGACCTAGGATCATCGCCACCAAAGCTATGACGCGACGGATGCTTGGGCTCGGCACGTTGATGCATCGCCTGCTTGGCTTCATTGAGCGTACTTTCGTACTTAGCATTCTGCAACTGCCTCACGCGCTGCATAGCCATATCAACGGCTCGATTCGTTGCCACTGCCGTAGATGCCTCGGACGGCGCACGTAAAATTTCACGATGCTGCTCTCGTGTAGCAAAGTCGGCAGCTCGATTCGTAGCTATTTCCGTGGGAGCGTTGGACGGCCCAACGGCACTGCTGGCACTGCAAGACCCCACAAACAGCTCCAGCGACTTTTCCAACGATATATGAACCAGCGATTGCTGCTGCGATGCGATCTGTTCTATTGCGCGCCCATCTTCCACCAGACTAGCAGAGTATATGGAAGCTCCAACAAAGTCGTCCTTGAACCTTAGTTCTTCATATCTTTCACTTCCGGTTGTCGTGGACTCTGTGGTTCGTCGACTTGTGAGACTGCTGTTCTCGCTCTGATCCCATCGAGAATTCCCCCGAGAAGCCCGTCCAGCCCCCGGCGATGTCGCTGGAAAGAGTGAAAAGGTTCGCTGCGGACTGTAATTGCCTTGTATCGGAGAATCCATATTGGAGACTTGGTCTCGGTCTCGTTGCATACTCCCCGGCGTCGTAAGATCGAGACTGGTCGAATGGGCGCCTCGACTCGGGGAGCCTTCGGTCCATGATCCCGAGCCACTCTGCTCCAAAGTTGGATCCGTTCCGGCGGTTCGAGCCGACTTTTTTGAATGCGGCGACTTTGAGCGCAACGAGCTGGAATTTGGTGTAAGCGTTAGATGTGCAGCTTCTTGGTGAAGACCTCCTCCACATCCATCGATCGAAGCGAGATATCGACTTGCGAGACTACTTTGCTTGCCCCTTCGCTTCTTCCCCGGCTTTGTTGTTCCCGCCATGGCGAACTAGAACCACCCGGACAAGTTCAATCCGCCAACGGCAAGAGGGCGTTGTTCGAACCTCTACAGTGCCGGTACCTGGTAGCAACAGTAGTGTGGTGCACTTTATAGAACTGCCAAACCGCAAAACCGCAAAAACTTCGTGCCGCGAGGGGACTGGCCAGAGCTCAACGGATGAGGTCGTCTAAGTAGTCTAACCTTGTGCGCGGTCACGTTTTGTTTCGACCAAAAAGCACCAACAAATCGATATTTGAGATATTCGCTGGTAGAGAATCTGGATGCCTTTCCTCGAGTTTGTCATCAGTCTGCCAGTCGTCACTCCCAGGACCCAGGATTGGCTTGTCGTCGCTTCCGGCATTTGCGCAAAGAGTATCTTTTCCATCACTTCTTTCACCAAGATCAACTTGCACCTTGCTTCGTAGCCAACCATCGCAGCCATCACCATCCGTATCCACTACTACACTATGCGTACCGGTACATGTTTCCTTAGCAGCGTCTTGTTGCTGGCCTTGGCTGCACCCTCCGTGGCCGCCTTTTCGTCTCCGTCTCTTGCATTCAAGCGAGCCGTCGTTGGCACCATGTTACCGACCGCGGCGACTTCGACCTCTCTCCAAGCCACTAAACTCAACGATATCGATACAATGTGCATCATGAACATTGCCGAGTATTGCTCAAGCGAAGAATGTTCGCTTGACGATAGAGAGGCTCTCCTTGCTCGTGTTGAGGAGCAGAGAGACATTCTCTCGGCGCAAGTCGACGACATGAATACGATTATCGACCATATCAAGGGCCCGCAGGCGAACTAGTATACTGTAATCAACCCATAATAATAGTGTTATCCCAAATATAAACCTTACTCGTAAGCGCACTGAGGGTTGCATTACATTCGAAATGATATTCGATCAGCCATGCTCCACCAGCCATTGTTTTCGTAAAAAAGACTTAGACGTTAATAGCGGCAGGCATATCGATTTCGGCAACGAGTTTAGCCACGGCCTGCCCCATCTCTTTGCAACCAACGAGCTTGCACCCGTCTCCCTCTTGCTTGATATCGGGCGTTCTCAAGCCAAGGTCGAGCACTGCTTCAACCGCGTTCTCAATCAAGAGAGCCTCCTCGGGTCGGTCCAAATCGTACTTGAGCATCATGGCGGCCGAAAGAATCATGGCCAAAGGGTTGGCCTTGTCTTCGCCAGCGATATCAGGAGCAGATCCGTGGCACGGCTCGAAAACTCCCGGTCCAGACTCTCCAATAGATGCCGAAGGCAACATACCGAGACTTCCAACCAACATGGAAGCTTCGTCCGACAAAATGTCACCAAAGATGTTACCGCAGACAATGGTATCAAACTGCTTTGGCCACCGGATCAACTGCATGGCGCAATTGTCAACGTACATGTGACTCAGCTCGATCTCGGGAAAGTCTTTGGTGATGACATCGGTCACAACATCACGCCACAACTGGCTCACATCCAGCACGTTGGCCTTGTCGACACTGCAAAGCTTGCCTCCACGCTTGCTGGCAATATCACCAGCGACGCGAGCGATACGGTCGATTTCAGATTCCGAGTAGATCATGTTGTTGTATCCCACGCGTTGGCCTGTCGGTTGAAGTTTGACAAGAAGTAGGGTAGCAAAACGAGCAGAGAAGAGACACGATATTAGAATCAATCGGAAACGTATGACAGACGCAACATACTGCAAGCGACCAACCACAACGCCACCGAATAACGCACCATCAATAACATCGATACCCTTGGGGGTTCCAAAGTAAACATCGCCGGTAAGCTCGCGGACGACCATGATATCAACTCCTTCGATGACCTCGCGCTTCAAGGTAGATGCATCAATAAGTTGATTCAGTACTTTAGCCGGACGCAGGTTGGCGAAGAGTCCCATTTCCTTGCGCATTTTGAGCAAACCAGACTCGGGACGAAGCTCACGGGGGTTGGTATCCCACTTGTAACCTCCAATGCAGGCCAGCAAGACAGAGTCGGATTGACGACACTGATCGAGGGATTCTTGTGGAAACGGATCGTTGGTGGCATCAATGGCAGCGCCTCCAATCAAAGCTTCCGTAAGCTCCATCTTGAATCCATATCTCTCGCACACGACTGCCAGTACCTCCTTTGTAGCAGTGGTGATCTCTGGGCCGATACCATCTCCAGGAAGGAGTGTGACGGTATACGAGTCCTTCTTTGAAACGGCGTTTCGCGCCGAACTCGACATGAGAAGGCCTCGTGCCGACGAAAACGGCTTTTGGACGAAAGCTCCAGCGCCACTTAGCGCTCCTGCCAGTACAATGGCAGAGATAAGCTTGCTTGAAGTAGTGAATACCATGGTCAAATCCGTCGCTTGATTGGGACGGAAAAAGTGCATCACGAAAT
>Ga0307978_1002492_pt1 | contig 13009 bp, 9 predicted proteins | sample OrgLakmetage1056_FD_203151 | JGI IMG/M metagenome (GOLD analysis project Ga0307978, IMG submission 203151) | Saline water microbial communities from Organic Lake, Antarctica - #1056 | ecosystem: Environmental > Aquatic > Non-marine Saline and Alkaline > Saline | place: Antarctica: Organic Lake...
GCCCGCCGCCTACTCGATATATGGTTTTGGGGGGATGTCAGTCAGCAATCAGTGAAGTTGTCACCAAATGGATGCGCCAAATGCGTTCACGGTGCCAGCAAGACGACAAGTCCAATCAGGCTGAATATGAACAAGATGGTAAGCAGGACGCCACCGATGATAAATGGCCAGATGCTGCCTGATGAAAAATCACTGATCCGGTTTTTGTCGCTTTGCACGCCCACCAGCCCGGCGAGTAAACTGACGATCAGTTTTCCGGGCGATGCTTTGGTATTGTGCTGTTTAGCGTCCTCAGTGCTCGATCGTGTCTTGCCAGACATGGTACAGTCTCCTGACTATCTATTATCAAACAAATTTCATAAATGCGACCCTGTATCCCGCAATGCGACAAAGGTCTCCAAAACGTTCACCAGCAGGGTGAAAGATTACTAGAGAATACGCTGGGTTCAACTAGTATCAAACCGTTACCGTTGCCTAATTACGTAAAAACGACTAAACAACGATCAATATGCAATCAATGAGCAATGCCTGGCATTGCCCAACTCTTATAAGAACAACAGAGGCCGACCATGACGCAAACCATGTCTCACCAGAGAAGTGAGCTGCTCGATAGCCTGCACACTCGCCTGCAGCCCCACTTTCGGAAAGAGCACAGTGATAGTTTACAGGTTCTGATTCATGCGTTATTTAAGCATGCGTCAATGCAAGATCTGCTTTCCTATGATATGACCGACTTGTCAGGTCTGGTGGTTTCCATGTGGCGAACGCTGCAAGGCGGTAAAGTAGAGCATGGTCTGGTTAACGTTTTTAATCCCAATGTTGAAGAGCACGAGTGGCAGTCGCCGCATACCATTGTGTCCATTCTGCATACTGACTTGCCGTTTATTATTGATACAGTACGTCTGACGCTGAACCGCCTGGGTGCCAACATCCACACTATATTTCACGCCAGCCTGAGTGTCTCACGCAACAAGGACGGTCATTTCCAGGACTTTTCCGGTGGCGGCGATAAAGAGTTGTTGTTGCTGATTGAAGTCGATCGAACGACCATTGCCAGCGAGCGGGATAATATAGAGTCGGAAATCCGCTCTGTGGTTAAAGATGTTGAACTGGTTGTTCAGGATTACAACAGCATTCTGCAAAAGTCCCGGGATGCTATCACTGATTTCGATACCAAAACTTATCCGGTCGATGCCTCAGAACTGGACGAAGGTAAGGTGTTTATGAGCTGGTTGGCCAACAACCACTTTACTTTCCTGGCGTACGATGAATATGTGGTTGAAGGCGAAACTGTAAAACAGGTCAAAGGTAGTGCATTGGGGCTATTCCGGAAAAGCCCAAAGCGCCGTCATGAGACTATCGCGGGCATGTCCGAGCACCGCCGCTCACACGTGTTTGAGCAGGAACTGCTGATTTTTTCCAAGTCGGGGCATCGTGCCAATGTGCATCGTCCGGCCTATTCGGACTATGTCTTGGTCAAGCATTTTAATGATAAAGGTGAGGTCATTGGCGGACGCCGGTTTCTGGGGCTCTACACCTCTACTGTTTACAACGAATCGCCCGGGAATATTCCCGTTGTACGCCGTAAAATCGAGCGGGTGCTGGAGAAAAGTGACTTTTCCGACGGTAGCCACAATTACAAGGAACTGTCGACAATCCTGTTTACTTTTCCCCGCGATGAGCTGATTCAGGCCTCCGTTGATACGCTGTTGAGCATGACGCTTGATGTGCTGGCAATACAGGAGCGTAAACGCATTCGCCTGCTGCTGCGTAAAGATATCTACGGTAAATTCCTGAATGCCATTGTCTACATGCCGCGAGACATCTTTAATTCTCAGCTCAGGCAGCAAGTACACGATGTACTGGCCGAACAGTTCGATATTGAAGGCTCGGACTTCACCAACTTCTTCAGTGAGTCGGTGCTGGCGCGAACTCGTTTTGTATTTAAACTGAAGCAACCGATTGAAGTGGAACTGCCAACCGAGTTACTGGAAAAACGCATTGTACAGATGGCACGGCGCTGGACTGACGAATTGCAACAGGCGTTAGTAGAGACTTTTGGTGAAGAGAAAGGTATGCGTCTGTACCAGAGTTATTCAAATGCTTTCCCGGCGAGTTACCGCGAGCAATACAGCGCACGTGTTGCGGTAGCCGATATTCAACGCATGGAGGCACTTAATGCAACGAATGCCGATCCGATCGCGCTTAGCTTTTATCGTTCCATGGAGCCGACTGGTAGTGAACTGAAACTGAAACTCTTTAATAAGGGATCCGCCTTGTTATTGTCGGACCTGATCCCGGTGCTGGAGAACCTGGGACTCAAGGTGATTGACGAATACCCTTATGAGATCAATGCCGGTGAAGAGAACGGTATCTGGATCTACGACTTTTCGTTGTTGTATGATCCGGATCCTGAACTGGATCCCGCTAAATATCGCGATGAATTTTCCAAAGCTTTCATCAATATCTGGAATGGTCGTGCTGAAAACGACACCTACAACCAGCTGATTTTACGCGCCAAACTGACCTGGCGTGAAGTGGCTATGTTGCGTGCCTATGCGCACTACATGAAGCAGATACGGTTTGGGCTGTCACAGGAGTACATTGCTGACACCCTGATCAAATATACCGGGATTACTGACATGCTGGTAGAGCTATTCTCTGCACGGCTTAGTCCTGCGAAGCAGAAAGGCAAGCCACAGATTGATAAATGGCTTGAGAGTATTGAACAGTCGCTGGAAGGCGTAAATAATATCAATGAAGACCGCATCATGCGTCGCTACGTTGAACTGATAAAGGCCACATTGCGCACGAACTTTTATCAGGAAGACGAGAATGGTCAGCGAAAAGACTACATCAGCTTTAAGCTGAATCCGGCGAAAATTAACGGCATTCCATTGCCCAAGCCCATGTTCGAAATCTTTGTCTACTCGCCACGCATCGAAGGCGTGCACTTGCGCGGGGGTAAGGTAGCCCGAGGTGGTCTGCGCTGGTCAGACCGTATCGAGGATTTTCGTACCGAGGTTTTGGGACTGGTTAAAGCACAACAGGTTAAAAATGCGGTTATCGTACCGGTTGGGGCCAAAGGCGGTTTTGTGGCCAAACGATTGCCGGTCAATGGCGATCGGGAAGCCTTCATGCGCGAAGGTATTGCCTGCTATAAAACCTTTATTCGCGCTTTACTGGATGTCACTGATAATCTAAAAGAAGGCGAATTGGTCGTACCGAACCAGGTGGTTCGCTATGACGATAACGATCCGTATATGGTAGTAGCAGCCGACAAGGGCACAGCTACGTTTTCCGATATCGCCAACGAGGTCGCAGCTGAATACGACTTTTGGCTGGGAGATGCTTTTGCGTCGGGAGGCAGTAATGGCTACGATCATAAAAAGATGGGCATTACCGCCCGGGGTGCCTGGGTAAGTGTGCAACGCCATTTCCGTGAATTGGGGCTGGATGTTCAAACAGACCCGATCAGCGTTGTTGGTATCGGTGATATGGCCGGTGATGTATTTGGCAACGGCCTGTTGCGGTCCGAATGCCTGAAACTGGTTGGTGCGTTCAATCACTTGCACATCTTTGTCGATCCTGAGCCGGATACAGCAACAAGCTTTGCCGAGCGGCAACGGTTATTTGATCTGCCCCGTTCAAGCTGGGAAGACTACGATACCTCGCTCATTTCCAAAGGAGGGGGCATTTTCAGTCGTATGTCCAAATCCATTCCTGTTTCCAAGGAAATGAAAGTGTTATTTGGCATCAGTAAATCAAAAACATCTCCCAATGACCTGATCTCGGCGATGCTGAAGGCACCGACAGATCTGTTGTGGAACGGCGGTATTGGTACATATATTAAAGGCAGTAGTGAAAACCACAGTGATATTGGCGACAAAGCCAATGATGCAGTGCGGGTGAACGGCAATGAATTGCAATGCAAGGTAATCGGCGAGGGTGGTAACTTAGGTTTCAGCCAGCTGGGTCGGGTCGAGTTCAACCTGAAAGGTGGTCGTTGTTTTACCGACTTCATTGACAATGCTGGCGGTGTAGACTGCTCAGACCACGAAGTGAACATGAAAATTCTGCTGGATGATATGGTCGCCAGCGGTGATTTAACCGTTAAGCAGCGAAACGAATGGTTATTCAAGCAAACGGATGATGTTTCAAGTCTCGTGCTGAGCAACAATTACCGTCAGACTCAGGCTTTGGGGCTGGCTTTCTCCGAGTCGAGCCGCCGTATAGAGGAATACCGGCGGTTGATTAATTCGATGGAAGCAGCCGGAAAACTGAACCGGGAGCTCGAGTTTCTGCCGTCCGACGAGGACATTACGGATCGTAAAGCGCGAGGTCTGGGTCTGACCCGGCCGGAATTGTCAGTGCTGATTTCTTATGTGAAAGGAGATCTGAAAGAGCAGCTGATTCGAGAAAATGTAGCGCAAGACCCCTATCTTGAAGCAGCCGTGGCATCAGTGTTTCCTGAAAAAATGCGCAAACAATTCCAGAAACCCATGTTGCAACATCGGTTGAAGTCGGAAATAGTTGCGACTCAGGTGGCTAACGATATCTTCAATTACATGGGTATTTCGTACTTTAACCGGTTGCAAGAAAGCACTGGTGCTTCGCCGGTAGAGGCGGCGAAAGCGTACGTAGCGGCAAGGGATATTTTTGGCCTGCATGAACTATGGGATCAGTTCGAGGCGTTGGATTACAAGGTACCTTCTGAACTGCAAAGTCAGTTGATGTTGCGCACAGCAAGGATGGTGCGCCGGTCCAGTCGTTGGCTGGTCAAGAATTATCGAAAAGGGATTGATATCAGCAATGTGATTGGTCTCTATAAAGAGCCGGTTAGCAAGATAATCAATTCATTGGAAATGCTGCTTCCGGCAGAACAAATGGACAACTGGTTAAGAGAATCAGCACAACTGGAAGAGAACGGTATTCCAGCCGATCTAGCACGTCGAGTCTGTGCCTCGGAAATTCTTTACACGACCCTTGGCGTTGTAGCCGTGGCTCAAAGTCAGGAGCGCGATCCAATGCTGGTTGCCCAGGGGTATTTCCGCGTAGGGGATGCTCTGCAACTGGACAACTTTGCCGGACAGGTGAACAGTCTGAGTGTAAATTCGCACTGGCAAGCGATGGCTCGAGAATCGTTCCGGGACGATCTGGAATGGCAGCAGAGACGAATCACCCAGGGTCTGTTTACACAAATGGATCAAACCAGTGAACTTGAATCGGTGATTACCGAATGGCTGGAACGGAATACCATTCTGGTCGAGCGTTGGTTGCACATGATGAGTGAAATTCGGACGATCAGCGAACCCGAGTTCAGCATGTATAGTGTTGCAATACGTGAGCTGCTGGATCTGTCACAGGCGACCATGCCAGAACTGTAGCTGTGATTCCAGGCCCAGGCCAGGCTTCTACGCTTGCTGGCCTGAGCTAAAAAGGTCCCGCAGGGCCTTTTTAGCAATGGTATTCTTGTGTGGGCGCTAAAAGTCCGCATAATCGTCGACTGGTCAACTCTCTAGTGAAGTCGAGGTTCCCATCGACATGGCGCAATACCTTATTATTGATTTGTATATTTCTGCGGATGAATATCTGCGTCACTACAAAGGCCAGGTAACTCAGGTCGTTTGTGAGGCGCGTGATGGACGACGGGTCCGCTTTCCATCGAGTATTCTCCAGCGTTTTGTAACCCGCAGCGGCATCCATGGCAGTTTTCGCATTGAGTTTGACCATGGTAACAAACTGGTGGCGGTTGAACGCATCGTCTGAGGGCCAGCCTTAAGTCCTGACTAAGCGGGTGCTATACTTTGCGCCGTCTGAATCGGAGCGCTTGCTATGTATAATCTGATCCGTCGTGCCCTGTTTACTCTGAGCCCGGAAACATCTCACGACCTGAGCCTTGATAGCCTGGGTGCCATGCAGCGTCTTGGTTTGCTTGGCCTGTTCAATAAAATCCCTGAAGGAAAAGCTAAAACTCTATGGGGTATTGAATTCAGCAATCCGGTGGGCCTGGCAGCCGGCCTCGACAAGAATGCCGACTATCTGGATGCGCTTGGGATGCTGGGCTTTGGCTTTGTAGAGGTTGGTACAGTGACACCTCTGCCTCAGCCAGGAAATCCTCAGCCCAGACTGTTTCGGCTGCCAGAGCACCAGGCGATCATTAATCGGATGGGGTTTAATAACAAAGGTGTCGATTATCTGGTCGAGCGAGTAAAGCGCAGCCAGTATTCGGGAGTGATCGGGATCAACATCGGCAAGAATAAAGAGACACCGGATGATGATGCACTGTCGGACTACTTGGCCTGTCTCGATAAGGTGTATTCGCACGCGGGATACGTTGTGGTTAATGTGTCTTCTCCAAATACGCCGGGCCTCAGAAACTTGCAATTCGGTGATGCCATGAAAGGCCTGCTAGCCGGCCTTAAGAAACGTCAGCTTGAGCTAACCGCCGAGCATGGTTTCAAACCACTGCTGATTAAAATTGCACCGGATATGGATAACGATGCCGTGCGAGACATGGCAAATACATTTGTGGAGTTTGAGGTCGACGGTGTGGTTGCGACAAATACCACGCTGTCCCGGGATACCATTAAAGACCATCCACAGGCCATAGAGGCGGGTGGACTCAGTGGAGAGCCTTTGTTGCCTGCGTCCAGTCAGGTACTGACCCAACTGCGCGAGGTGCTGCCAATAACGATACCCATTATCGGCGTGGGAGGGATTTGTTCGGCCGATGACGCACTCAGCAAATGGGAGGCTGGTGCCGATTTGATTCAGATTTACAGTGGCCTTATTTACCAGGGTCCAAAGTTGATTCGCGACTGTGTCAAGGCCTCTTTGGGCGTATGAAACGTCCTGAACGCTTCCGAGGGTACTAGCAGGTTGTTGGAAAAGGCAGGATGCTGAAATTCTGAGGCTTGCAACAGCCTGCTAATAGTCAGCATCAAAAAAGCCGACGAAATGTCGGCCTTTATGCTAAGAGTAGATTGTGAACTTTAAGGTCAGTGAGGCATTAGTATTTCGTTGATACGGTGAATACCGCGTACTCCTGTGAAACCGTCCCACTGATCGGATCGTCCTTCACGCCACCCGTTCATCCATTCCTGGTGGATCTCGGGTTTGCCTTCGGGACACAAGCTTTTGGATCTACCCTCAAGACCAGCCATATAGCCTTTTTGATAAGCACGTCCTAGCGGGTCACGTTTTTGTCGCTTCATAAATAGACCTCTCATACAGTCCATGGGGTTTAACCCGGCCATCCGAGCCGAGCGCAGTGAAGCCTTTGTTCTGATACTGTTGTATCGAATGTTGACCATCTGTGTCGATGACCAATTCAATCTAAATAGACTTTTTTTTAGTGCTCGAAGTAATAGAGGGCCGATTTATTTCGCAGTAATGCTCTGGAATCGGTGTTGTAAGGCGAGCGACTTAACTCTGTTCGAACTTTTTAATAAGCAAAGAGCAGGTATTATTGTTTTTTTATAGAGATTTTGTCTAACCATGTCTTCAGACTCTGCTTTAACAACGGCTAATGAAATCTGGATCACCTGCCCGAATGGTTTTCATGGCTTGCTCAAACGGGAAATTACCAACATAACTGGGATGATACCGCGCGACTGGGCCCGGGGAATGGCTCTGGATGCTCCATTGATTGAGGCCTATCGTTTGTGTTTGTGGAGTAGGTTGGCTAATCGGGTCTATTTGCCGCTGGGTCAATCAGCGGACATGAGCATGGACGGGCTGAAGTACTTGGTCTCCAGCATCAACTGGGATGACCATGTGCGTCCGTCAGGGTCTCTTAGAGTCGATTTTCAGGGGCATCTGCCGGGCATTGATGATTCCCGTTTTGGCGGTCAGAAGGTAAAAGACCACATCGTGGATCAGATGCGCGAACGCCATGGTGTGAGACCGGATGTGGATCGCGATTCCCCGGACATCAGCGTAGTCGTCCTGATTGGTCGAAAACGTATTGACCTGGCGCTGGATTTATCCGGCGACTCACTGCATCGTCGTGGTTACCGGCGTGCAACCGGTCCCGCACCGCTCAAGGAAAACCTCGCGGCTGCACTGCTAATGGCCGCAAACTGGCCAGATAGGGTTCGTAACGGAGAGAGCTTTATCGATCCGTTGTGTGGTTCGGGAACGGTGGTTATCGAAGCGGCGATGATGGCATCAAATTTTGCGCCTGGCTTGTTGCGTCAACGCTTTGGTTTTGAAGGCTGGTTAGGGCATGACCGTGGCGGCTGGAACGAACTGCTGGCTGATGCGCGCAATAAGCGCATGGAAGGTGAGCAGACCATGGTGCCGGTGCTTGGTTACGATGCCGATGGCGGTGTTGTCGCAGGCGCCAACGAAACACTCGAGCGCCTGGGGCTTAGTCGTCAGACACGGTGTTACCATAAGCCATTAGCGCAGTGGGCTCGGCCGACGCATCTGGCCCTGAAGCCTGGCCTGGTGGTGACCAACCCGCCTTATGGCGAACGTCTGGGCAACAAGCCGGAACTGTTAGCGCTGTATCATCAGTTGGGTAGTCTAGCGCTGACCGAACTGACTGACTGGACAATGGCAGTTTTGACCTCTGATGTGGTTCTGGCGAGGGAGACTGGCCTTCGAGCCGCGGAAAAATTGCGGTTTTTCAATGGTCCAATCGAGACACATCTGTATGTTTTTCCGGTTGGTGACCGGGCCGCCAGACAGCCGAGCCAGCAAGTGGCTCAGGATGATGCATTGCGCAATCGTCTGATAAAAAACATGAAGTTACGGCAAAAATGGCTGAAAAAGGAAAATATTGAAGCATATCGTTTTTACGACGCAGATTTGCCTGAGTTCGCCATCGCTGTCGATTGCTATGGTGACAGTTTGCACGTTCAGGAATATGCGCCTCCCAAAGAAATACCTGAGGAAAAAGCACGCCAGCGCCTGATGCATGCGCTGGCGGTATTGGGTGAAGTGAGTGGTGTGCCGGCTGAACGCATTATCCTGAAGCAGCGTCAGCGTCAGCGAGGCAAGCAACAGTATGAACGTCGGGACAGTGCCAAAGAGGTGTTTACCGTCGCAGAGTATGGCGTGAACTTGCAAATCAACCTGCACGACTACCTGGATACCGGTGTTTTTCTGGACCATAGGCCAACCCGGTTGTGGATTCAGCAGCAAGCTAAGGGCAAGAGCTTCCTGAACCTGTTCTGCTACACCGGTGCGGCCACAGCACATGCACTGATTGGTGGTGCGAGCAGCACCACCAGCGTCGATCTGTCGCGCACCTATTTGACCTGGGCGAAAGATAATATTCATCACAACGGCGGTCAGGTGGGCGGCCATCATCGATTTATCCAGGCCGATTGCATGACTTGGATAGAACAGAATAATGCTAAGTATGATCTGATATTTATGGACCCGCCGACGTTCAGCAACTCGGCTCGCATGAGTGACACGCTGGATATCCAGCGCGATCACCCAGGTTTGATACGGGCTGCGATGCGATCTCTGGCACCGGATGGCGTGCTGATTTTCTCCAACAATTTCCGCAAGTTCAAACTGGATCCGGCGATGTGGGAGGAATTTGAAATCAAAGACGTAACAAAGGCATCGATTCCCTTCGACTTCAAACGCTCACGCCCACATCAGTGCTGGCACATTGGGCATAAAGAGCAGGGTTGAGTAGCCATATTTTCGATGTGATTCCAGGTACTTGACGCCGATTCATAAGCCGTTTTGTTGGCAAAGGTTAGCGCCGTTGGCGTTTAGCTTGCCGGCACCGGAACACAACAAATTTCGGGTGCCGGCTAACCGTCTCTACCGCAGCAAACCAGCGTCTGAGTGACTTGTGATAGTTGAGGTGACGATTGCCGACAACCCAGAATTCGCCGTCAACAGCCAATGCCTCTGCAGCTTGTTCGAACAGACTATGAGCGATATCTGTGGTAAGGGTAGTACTTTGATGAAAAGGTGGATTACACAGTATCAATGGCAGATCGGTTAACCCCAGAGAGCTGAGTCCATTAGCATGATGTATCTGTGCCCTGAGCCCATTCCATTCTGCGCTGGCCGCTGCTGACGCGGTTGCCTGCCGGCTTTCATCGACCAGAATCGCCAGAGCATTCGGGGTTTGTTTAAGATAGCTCAGAGCCAGAATCCCGTTACCGCAGCCCAGATCAACAAACCTCTCGACAGCGGGCAGCATGTTGAATACACCCAGAAATGCCAGGGCACCTGGATCGGTGTGTGATTCGCTGAAACTGCCCGGATGGTTCACCAGAGTGATGCCATTCACTGTGTATTCACTGGTTGATAGAAGAGTGGAGCCAGGAATCGGGTTTGACAGCGACACGCAGCGGGCTTTTTTAACCGCCAGACCCGGGTTGATGTTGGCAAAATACCGTTTCATGACCTTTTGATGACCACTGCTCAGATGTTTTACCATGCCCGGCACCCAGCATTGCCCGCCGTTGATGAGCCGCTGGCGGATCTCATTTAATTGCCAGTCAAACAGCGCTAATGATTTTGGTGCGTGGATGATGACGTGAGCATAGTGCTCATCGAGATCTGTGGTTGAGGTAATTATTCGCGGTGTTTTACCGTTGTTGACCTGCAAATTCCGGTCAAGGGCTTCCCGCGCCATGGCGCTGTCGTTCCACCAATCCAGGTAGTCGGCTGACAACGCGGTCGCCAGGGTGCCAAAAGCGTCATTGACCAGTAGCCAGCGACCTGCAGCTACTTCGTTGTGCTGACAATGCTGTACAGTCAGCTCATCTGCGGCATTGTAAGCTTGCAGCTCCGGTGCAGGAGGAACGCGGCACAGGTTCAATCGAGACAGGTCGGTGGTCATTACACTTTAACCAGCACCACACCGGCTTCCATGTGGTGTGTGTAAGGAAACTGATCAAATACGGCCGACGTTTCTATCCGGTAGTCATTGCCCAGAGCCCTAACGTTATCGGCCAGCGACTGCGGATTGCAGGAGACATAGACAATGCGATCAAAGTGCCGTGCCAGGGCGAGGGTATCTTCGTCAAGTCCCGCCCGGGGTGGATCGACCAGCAGTGTTTTAAAGTCATAGTCCGATACCGCCCATTCGCGCAATCGACGGGATTCAGTGCGTCCCAGCCAGGCATTGGCAAAGTCTTCACTCGACATCCGTGCGATGGTCAGGTTATCAATGTTATTGACCGTTATATTGTGCTGGGCGCTTTGCACGGATACGCGCGAAATCTCGGTACCCAGCGCACGGTTAAAGTTTCCGGCCAATGGAATTGAAAAGTTACCGTTGCCACAATACAGCTCCAACAAGTCACCTCCGCCATTGCTGGTCTGTTGTTGGGCCCAGCCAACCATTTGTTCGCAAACACCGGCATTGGGCTGGGTAAAGGAATTTTCGTATTGCCGGAAAACGTAGTCGCTGCCGTTAATTCTCAGTGTTTCGTTCACGTAGTCGCGAGATAACACCAGGCGTTGCTTGCGTGCTCTACCAATGACCGGAAAACCCCACTGTTCCTGCCAGTATCGGCCTCGCGTTTCCCAGTCTTCATTCAGTGTTTTATGGTAGATAAGCGTGATTAGAGCATCGCCTTGCTGGGTCGTGATGAACTCTACCTGGAATAAGCGTTCACGCAGGGCAGGGTCTATATGCACGGCTTCCCGGACTTCTGTCATAAGACGATTGAGCAGCTCACTGGCGACCGGAAACTGATCTACCCTCACTGGCACCTTGGGATCGGCCGGATCGAACATGGCGTACCAGGATTCATCACCTTCATGCCAAAACTTGAACTCAGCTCGCATTCGATAATGACGCGGTTGTGACCGGAAAACTTCGGGGCGGGGCAGGGCAATCCCCTCGAAAATAGCTTTCAGGTGTTCAACTTTGTCGGTCAGTTGCGCTTCATATTGGTCGGGATTGAACGGAAAAGGCATGACCAGTCCTGAACGGAAATTTGGCTCGCCATTTTAGTTATTCCATTCAGTCAAACCAGTTTATACCGTTATCTATTGTTAGTGACTCATCGATAGGCGTTTATTCGATCAATGGTTATAATCAATAGTCTTAAATCTGATAGATTGACCAGACAATCAATTCAACGGAGGTAGAGTGACTCATCAGCCAAACCACCGCGTAAGCGTCGGCACGACGCCCGATTTTCAGTCAGTTTTGGGAGACATTCCGGATTTTCTCGGCAATCGTACTCCCGAGAAGTGGGTTTCAACCGCGCTTGATAACCTACCTACGTTGCTGATCGATCATGCTCAATGTGAGAAGAAAGCAGCCTCTGCGGCGATGTCGATGATGTACAAATACGTTGATCGGCGTGAATTACTAACAAAAATGAGCAAGTTAGCGCGCGAGGAGCTCGTGCATTTTGACCAGGTGCTCAAATTGATGGATCATCGGAACATCAACTACACCCATTTAACAGCCGGCCGCTATGCTGGCGCCTTACACGAGATTATTCGCAAGAGTGAGCCACATCGACTGGTTGATCGGTTGATACTCGGCGCCTTTGTGGAAGCACGATCCTGCGAGCGTTTTGCGGCGCTGGTTCCGGTATTGATAGATGAGGTTGATGAGGAGCTGGGGCGTTTCTATTTCTCGTTACTGAAAAGTGAGGCGCGACATTACCAAGACTATTTGATTCTGGCACGTCTCTATTCGGAATCAGACATAGCGGATCGTGTTCAGGCATTCAGAGAGCTGGAAGCAAGCCTGATCGAGATGCCTGACGATACGTTCCGATTTCATAGCGGTGTGCCGGGGTAGGCCTAACCGGCTTATGTGATGAAAAGTGCGGTTGGTATGGATGCACTTAATGTTGCTTGAACACTAATTGGCTAACACTGAACCGGTTAAGCGTTTTTTCATTCTGGTCAAACCTCACATACCAGCCCATTCTTTCCCAGTCACCCATCACCAGGCGCTCCTTTGTGGTCTGGTCGTTGGCAACAAGGTAGTGCCAGTCAGCCATATGTGTATGACCATGGATAAGTCCTGCATGCTGGGTCCCTGATAACGCCTGCT
>Ga0307978_1002493_pt1 | contig 13008 bp, 10 predicted proteins | sample OrgLakmetage1056_FD_203151 | JGI IMG/M metagenome (GOLD analysis project Ga0307978, IMG submission 203151) | Saline water microbial communities from Organic Lake, Antarctica - #1056 | ecosystem: Environmental > Aquatic > Non-marine Saline and Alkaline > Saline | place: Antarctica: Organic Lake...
TGTGGAGAAAGTGGTATCGCTAGGATCGGTAATCAAGGCGAAACCCGTCATGGCCGCGCCTGTGATAGGACTCGTCCCCATGGCACCAGTCAGACTTGTAGGGCCGGTGGTCGTAACACCAGTTTTTGTCAAAACAACAAACTTTCCTGCAGTGATCAACTCAACGGAAGGTGGCGAAGTGGCAGATTGGTCCTGCACGTCGAGCTGACGCCTTAAACCTCCAACTTGGGTGTCCCCCTGGAGGAGCCCCTCTGCCATTGGCACACCCAGTAGCGCCATGACTGCGACTAGCAACGCGGTCGCAATGAGAGTACGATTATTAATTTTGATGGAACTCATTTTTCTTCGTTTGTGAAATTGTGTGCCTGATGATTCATGATGAAAGGACCAAAGACTGCACACAATTCCTGATTCTGAAACGAATCTCACAATGTCCCGTTCTGTATTCGTAAAATGCGTGACTATTATGCGGTCCCCATCACGTGCATGTAGCATGTAGCATGCGTATGTCCGTCATCAGTGCAATCGGATGTTTCTCTTCCTTTTCGAACGGTACGTGCATTTCAAATCTGTTTTCCAATCATAGGTGAATGCCGTTGGCATTGATACAGATCGTTGCATTTTCAATGTCTTCTTCTTGGAAGTCCTTTGCCGTTGGTCATTGCAATAAATGCCTTCTTCTTTCGAAGTCAGCTGCAGTTTCAGTTGTCAAAGCGTTGGAAAAGGGATTACAACAAACAACAGGTCATTATTCATTATTGCACTAAATGCCGAGTTATAGCACGAAGCATACCTGGGATTAGACTATTCCCACAAAAAGGCTTAAGTGGGTAGGAAATGCGATAAATTTCATAGTCGACCTGTCGGACAAAAACTTACAAAAACAGGTCACATTGCAATCAACGCCATTATTTAGCGAACAAGTTTATAGTCCATTGGATAATTGCTTCGTCCATCATCTCATAATACTGATATCACTAAGACGATTGTCAATCAAAGATCAACAAATAGATAGATGACATCCTACAGAATTGCTTCATTCCTCTCATTCGCTGCCTTGCTGACAGCCCCTTCCCTGACTTCTGCGTCCAACCTTCGGAGGTCTACAGCAGAAGATGATTCTCCCGCACTAGCAGCACCAGCACGCAGGCTTCTTTTGAAGTCCACAGAATGCACCCTCATGGTTATTTCTTATACCCTCATTAAAGACGCCTGGGAAGGAACTTTGGACGACGATACCTTTGAATGTGAAATAGATTCAGCAGAAATGAATGGAATTTCTGGATTGAGTCTTCCTATCCATGCCAGTCTTGCCCAAATGAACGATCTTAAAAGTATGCTCCATGATGGCGATCTAATCCCAGGAGTTTCCAAACTCCAACACGGTCCAACCTCCTTCATCGACCGTCAAGGTCTCTCCATTCCTCCAGGCCTTGTAATCGCAAATGCAGTACGCACAAGTCCTCAAGGTAACCGTAAACTTGCCGTGGTTACTGGTGACAAACCAATTCTTGTTGTCAAGGTAACAGACTCTGTGGGCAAGGCGAGAAAGGAAACTGCAGCCCAAATTGGAGATGATGTCTTTGGAACAGTGAATGATTCTGTTAACTTGGCAAGTCAGATGAAGGCCTGTTCCTTTGGTGCATTGAATATTGTGCCTGGTGATATCACGACGCCCGGTGCTCAGGCAGCACCTGGAGTGATTGAGGTCACCATTCCTATCACTCTCAGGGGCAACTCTCGTAACAATGTTAAGAATGCTGTGACTACCGCTGTTCAAGATAAGCTTGGAATCCGTTCTTTGCCTGGCCCTTACGAGCAAGTCATGTATGTTCTAGAAAGGTGCTATCAGGATTGTGGATGGGCGGCTTACGCAAACGTTAATGGCTGGAACAGTGTCTACCAGGGCCCTTACTATTACATGGTTGGAGTCCAAATGCACGAGCTTGGCCACAACTTCAATTTGGCCCATAGCGGAGGCCTTGATGGTCGTACTTACACTGATCATACTGGTCTTATGGGAAATCCCTTGTATTCTGACGAGGTTGGAAAAATGTGCTTCAATGCTGCCAAGAATTGGCAAATTGGTTGGTACGACACGAAAAAACTTCTTATCAGTCCTAATCTTAATCCCTTGATCACTCCCATCACAACTGTGGATCTTGTTGGAATTGCTAATTTTGATACTCTTGATAACACCTACCCCGTCGTTGTTAAGGTCGAAACTGTCACTGTTGGATCTGATTATTTCATCGGGTTCAATCGTGCTGTCGGAATCAACGCCCAGAACGACGAGGCCGATAACGAGGTCACAATCGTGAAGGTTAATGGCGGTGGTGGCAAGAGCTATTCTCAGAGTTATTTGATGGCCACTTTGGTCCAAGGCCAGAGCTACACCATTCCTGGCTCCAACCAGGTTATTAAGGCGCAAAAGATCGATATCATTGCCAACCCCGCTGTGGCAACTATCTCGGTCACTTCCCCACCAGTGTTATTGAATTAAATTGTGATGGCCACTTTGGTCCAAGGGGAGAACTACACCATTCCAGCTTCAACTGGTTTATTAAGGCACAAAAGATCGATATCATTGCCGACCCCGCTGTGGCAACTGTCTCGGTCGCTTCCCAATTGTTATTTGATTAAATTGTGAGTATGTAATTTCGTAGTTTAACATTTCTTAAGCTAATTTCCTGGACTCGTTAGTGATGTGTTCTGTCATTCCCGCTACTAGATGTATGAGTATTATTTACAACATTAATGTAGTTCATACACCAACGAAGGAACATGCAAGGAAGCTAGAGGAGTTAACATTTGGAATAATGGTCATGGTTGTACCCCCATACTATAGTAGTCATCATTATTCATCATGGTATCTGGGGAAAGAAATTACCATCCTTTTTTGTTGTTCTGCCACATTCCCCACCTATTACCACCGGCGGGAAGAGAAAATAACATAATGCATTATATAGCAGAATACGAGTCACAACTGTAGATATCACTTCTTACCAGGGAACGGCGATAAAGCCCAAAATATTTAACATTTATTATACCTTAGTGACAGCTGTTTTATTTGCCAAATCATCACAATTCTATAATCAGAAACTATCAAGATCTAGAATTGAACTACACCACATGCCAAGATTCGTGATTTGCAGTAACTAGTTATATTATGCATGCAATGCGAATTTGCAATTTCTCCAATATTCTTGCTAGCTTGCTAGGATCACAAATAGTATGTATTAACAGTTTCCTTTTCATTCAAATCAATGAAATATTTATTTTTGTGTTGATATCTGCTTCACTTCACTTTTACCCCTTAAGCGGAGAGCAAGTCATTCTCGTACGCTTACATTATTTTACGTCGCTTCTTTTCTAGTTCATCTTCCTCTGAAAGCACACGCTTATTATTTGCTAAATTTGTGGACAATACATTCTGCGACGGTACAATCACTTCCATTACTGGCTGGGCATCTACAGAATCAAAGGCCACTCCAAACGTGTTTACGTTATCTTCTGCCCCAAATCCGTCCTGTCCATCATCATTTTCAAACGCATTCACATCATCTTCTGCCCCAAAGCCGTCCTGTCCATCATCGTCTTCGAAAACTTCTGTGCCATCATCGTCATCCTCGATGTGCTCTCCTTCAGAGTCATCTCTATTTTCCTCATCCAACATTTCTTTGGCCACGAGAATTTGGTTATGTCTATGTACGATTGCCTCAGTTTCAGAACGGATCATTGTCATCATTGCACAAATCTCGTCACTTTGTCTACGGCCCTCAATTGCGTCCCTTTGCAGATTTGAATTAGAACTGACTTCTATTTTCAGTTCTGCTTGTAAATTCTCAACTTCTTCTTTCACTTTCCTCAGCTGTTCACTGTCATTCTGAGCGCCTGGTATCGCACTGGCTGGTAAATTACTTTCCAGCCATGCGAAGGATTCAGGAGCACTTCCAAAGAGAGTATCGCATGCTTTGAGTTAAAAGAGAAATGAGAACGTTAGTATGGATATGGTTTGTAAAAGAAATCATAGTACGCATCAGGTATCTATGAAACACAAACAATGGCATACGCACCAAAGGCAGCAGCGAGTTCTGGAGAACTGCTCAAGTTTGATAGATACAATGCAACACCATGAGGTGTCCTTGGCATAACCCTACAGTTCCACGGAATAACGTTTTCGTCTTTGTCCATTTCGACCTTTTTTCCAAATGCAAATGGACCAGATTCGGTACCTCTCTTTGCTGCTCTCTCACTCCTTGACTTTTTCTTCTTGCCTCCCTCCTTCTCGACCACCTCTTCCTCTTCTCCATCCTTAAATCGCACGGGGGAACGGGAACGGCGATTCTTTTCAACAGCGGTTGCTTCATGTGCCGCGTCTAGTGCAGTAGCATCTGCGCACAGTGCATTCTTGATATAGAGAAGTTCTTCAGGAGTCTGAATATCATTGCATGAAAGTTCTGCTTCGTGAAGTTTGGATTCTATAAGTGACCAGACATCCATAAGATCAGCAGGAATTGCGTCACTCTTGCCTTCTTGAGCGACGGATGATCCTTCAGGTGTGAAAGGATCTGTGGTCTCGCTTCCATCAATGGACATTGGTTCACCTTTATCCTGAGGAGCAGCACTCACATCCGAGGTTCCTGACTGAGGCGCTTGTGCTCGATATTCCAATGAAGCTAGAATTTCCTTTGCTGCAGCACACTTAACACGACGTAATGCCAATGTATCGCCTCTGCGCTTGAGCAACTCTCTGAGAAACTTGAGCTGTCCAGTAACAGCACTCCTAGTACGACGCAACTTATGGCTTTCATGCACGTAATGTGCCCTCAACGAAAGATATTCCGTCTCCAAAACTTCCCGCTTTGCTTCGGATGCTGCGACCCGTTTTCTCAGAATGGCAAGACGCTTCTCTTCTTCTGGATCGATACGCACAGGCATGGTAACACTCGGTTGAGCATATCCATTCTGCTGCCCATTGGTACCAGGTTGAGTAAATGTCATTCCAGGCGCAGGAGGTGCAGGACCATAGTGACCCCTAGCAACTAGTTCCCTGTTGGAAAAAGCAAAGAGTTGCTGAGAATAGGAAACACATGCGGCTCCATATGCTTCCATGTGTCTAATATCTCTTTCAATTTCACTAGGAGAGACAACCTTGAGATGATTCGCGACCCGAATGCCGACACTGCGCGCTGTCATTCCTCGAGCTAGAAGTGAGGTATCCATACCTCTGCGCCCTCCGACAGGGATCTGCTTCTGATTCTTCTTACGCGGAACAGCAGCTGCACCGTTTCTGGATCCATTCTCGTCAACATTTGCAGCAGAGCGTTTGGCTGTGGTGAGTGGTTCCCGGACTGTCTCGCTTCGACTTAATTTTTCTTTGCGATGGGGTTTGCTCCGAGCCGGAGGTTGAGCATCTCCTCCGCGACGCTTTGATGATGTGCCCATTTTATTTCTATTTGTTTTCTCAGTGGAATTCGAATTCGATCAAGGTTCTATTCCTTCGCTATTAAAACGGGATGAGAGGAGGTGGTAGAGATATGGTGAGTGTGAGTGTGGGTGTGACCTATCATATTATTATTATTATTATTATTATTATCGTGAAAGAGCTACCAAAGAAGTTTTTGGAAAAATATCAAATGCGAGATGGATTATTGTCAATAACATCCCCACTTCCAAGCATCCTCTCGCGACTGTGATTGGTAATAACACCGGCGACTCCTCTACAGTTCTTATCCTTCAGCTAATAGCTAGTAGCTAGCGAGATGGCAGTCTCACTGGCATCCCATTACTAGCCATCGGTACTGTACTGTTGTGATGCATATTGACTCCCGTCAAAACATCTGAGCCAACCAACTGCAGACAGTAACAGTTCCATTAACTTCTAGCACAGCGTTTAGAAAAGGATGCGATGTATCTTACCTTTATCACTCGTTCTTCTTGATGAATTATAATAGGTTGTAATGCGGTGAAGTGTTGACAAAGTTGGTTCAGAAGAGTTGTTTTATTTGCTGTTTTGAGAAATAGAAAACGAAAGAATAGAGAAGGAGAGAGAGAGAAAGCATGTGCATCACTTTTTACGCCCAAGCGAAAGCGAAAACGAGCGAGAGCAACAGGAAGCAACATGCAACATGCAACATGTCGCATGTCGCATGCAAGCATTACCTACCATTATACACATCTTTATCTCACACACACACATAATATACTAGCAACTATTACTACTTTCACTTGTAGGATAGACAGACCATATTGCATTGTCTTCTCCTTTCCCTTTTGCGAAAATAATCATGTCATCGAATTATGCTGAAATCAAAGCATGTTTTGATGAATGGACAAAATCCTGGAATGAAGGTGATATCAATGGATATCTTCAGGGTTATGCAGATTCGCCTTCTGTCAGATACGTTAGTGGTAAAAAGGTTGTCGTTGGAAAAGATAATGTAACAAAGCTTTTTCAAGAAAGAGGAGCAAGTGGGAAATTATCCTTGCTTCATTTCGAATCGGATTGTGTGTCGGATATTGACGCAATTTGTTTTGGAAAGTACCAGCTGATAGAAAGCGATGGTGGAAGTAGTGAAGATGATCATGAAAAGGAAAAGGAAAAGATACACGAAGGCTGCTTTACAGTTCATTTGAGGAGAATGGAGGGTTTCTGGAAGATCATATCGGACCATTCATCGTAATCCATTTGATGCCTTTGATGTGCTGTTGGGTCTTCGGTCTTGGGTGTTGGTTACTCGTTGTCTGACTGACACCAAAAGTCATTCAGCCTAACTCTTTCAATTGCCCAACTGTCCTTTTCCTCAACGCACTATATCATTTGATCCTTTAATTTGTAATGTTGTGCTATATCCATTATTTCCAGAACCGTTGCATTCCTAGACTACCATTTAACGTATTAGCATCAGTAGATAGTATTAGCGGAAGAGAGGAGTTGGACGAATTGTTAGATTAAACTACAACAAACGTCACTGTAATTTCGTTAGATACTATCCTTTTCAAGCTATCATTGTGCGCCTTACCTTGGAGCTGACGTCGAACCTTAACCGTAGACATTCCTAGCACAAATACTATCAGATGATGATGTATTAGTAGAAGAGGTTCATCTCGCTATTCGAAAATGGAATAAAGAACTGTGAAGATAGGGATCGACAAGAAGGTTATACATGGAGTCGAAAGCACTGGTGTAGCTACCATACAAGGTTAACAGATGTTCGTTATTCAACCATTTACGTGCGAAAGGGGAGAAGGGGAGACTATTAATGGGGATTGTGTGAAACTTCATTCGATCATTTTGTGATTTGAATACAGTGTTGCATGCATTGAAGCGCGTTCGCATCTTCAGCTGTTATGGAAAGGAGTGATTTCATCTCTTTCGCTGTATTTTTGTACCATTCACTCTTGTTCTTGAACAGTTCGTCCATTGTGATAGATGCCAATGTGTACTTCACTACCTTGCGGGAATAAAGCTTCGGACTCCTATCCTGGTTGAGACTTAGTGGGTTATCATTCATAATGGAGATGGATACTTTGACTTCCTCTTAGACATTAGGGTATTCGGAAGCATATTGTGTATTGGACGGTGTTTGGCATTCCCATAAAAGCTCATTCACCAAGTCTGCATCGTAGAGTTGCTGAAGGCATTGTAGGGCATTTTTTCCGTGATATCTTTGGAGGTTTCAATCCAAACTTTTTCATTCTTTTCCTTTTCTGGTGCAATAATTCGCTGTCATAGCATTGCTGACTTGAGGTGTCCATACCCAACGGCATTTCTTCATCATCGTTCGCTTTTGCGTGATTTGCTTCATTGTTCTTCTTTCGTTTCTTGTTTTCAATGACTACATGTCTGGACTGATACACCATTTTGTATCCAACATTCTCCAGTGTCGTATCGTTACCCAAGGCATTGACAAGAAGTTTACCCATGCCACTACTGTGCTTGCTATCCTGGGTCGTCTCTTTCTCGATCGACTCCTGGCTTTGTTTTTTGCCTGATCCATTCCCTTCACGAAGCCACCGAGGCCTATCACTTGCTAGAATATGAGTAGCCTTAATACAGGGATTGAACCTCAAATAGGTTAGGTGTTCACTGCATGACGGTTGTGGTTCAAACGGATGCACCAAGGGCGATCGAACTCTGTGTATGACCGTCCAGAACGTATCCTCTGTCCTAACTTTCCGATGATTTGGCTTTCTCTTGGAACTTTTTCCGTTCTTCCCAGCAACGGTATCTATGCACAAATCCTTAAAAAGAGCTTCATGTCAAATATATTATGCATACTGTCTATGCAACGCCCGTTAATATCCTCAATGGTGCCATCCTCAGACAAGTCCCGAAATGGATGTGGGACCAAATAGTCTACTTGCGATGGAAGAGCTGCAAGACATGACAACCCAGCACTGAGCGGTGTGACAAATAAATCTCCAAGCATCGCCTCTCGATCGACCTTTTCTCCATTCATTCATGCAGCTTCAAAATAAGTAACAACTTATTCTGCTGTTGGAGACATGCGTCGCCCATACTTATAACCATAATCCGAGCAGAATCCATCTTGGTATTTGGAAACTTTCCACAGCAAACCTCGAAGGTGTTCCTGGACACTGCTTGGTGCAGGAACCTGTATCTCCCACGAAGAAGCTCCGCCCGCATTCAGTCCAAATTCAAATTCATTATCGTCATCATTGGTAGAATCACCATCGATAAAGTCATTCATCTCCACATAATCCTTTCCTAATAAATTCTCTAATGCGATATCGGTCTAAGCCTGTTTAGCCTTTTCAGTGGATGGTCAATTGTGATCATTTGATCAATCTCAAATTGTGTCTGTTTATTGTTCTGATTACTGTCTATACCCAAATTCAGACGCAAAAAAAATCTTTTCTGTCATTTTCTTCAGCTGGAGTTTTGTATCCATTCAAATACAGCCAGCCTGTGAGGGAAGGAATCCAGCATCGACCATGCTATAAAGCTGATTCAATGGTGTGGTACTCTGATCATTCGGTAGCATATCCGATGGCTGAGCCATTTGGTTTGGAGCGACACTGGCAAGCATTTTAAAATGTGCCAGACAGAAACATAATTGAACTCTAAAGTATCGGGATTCACGAGGTAAGGCCTTCCATTCCTATCTCCACTCTTGATCCATTCTCTGAGCAACCTCATATACGAATGAAAAAGTTCATTGAAACCAATACTACCCCTGAGTTTGGGGAAATAGTCGTTTCCGTTCATAATGAGAAGTAAACCAGATCCGTCCTTACTCTCATAATATCTGAAGGGTCACATGCTCTCCCAAGATATGTCCCAAGGTTCCATGTTGTTTCCCACAAGTTCATACAAAACTTATTACCTCCATCAGTTATAACAACATATCATATAATTTTGAATACTGTACAACACAAAACAGAAGAAAGATAAACGGAAGAGAACGGTATTGTAAATCACACATAGACCAGACACGCACTCTCCAACCTCCATCATGCGTTCCGTCAAAGTCTTTGTCATTTCTTTTTTCGCCATCTCTGCATCAGCCTTTAACATTGAAAATTCAATAGCCACCGTGAACGAGAGGCGGCTAGCAGCAGCAGTTGACAACGAGGAGGATGCCACAAAGGACTTATATTCCGTCACAGACTTGATCTGTCTTGTTGCTTCCGCTGGATCTACAATTGGCTCTTGCAACACCGCATTAGAATTCCTCATGAGTGCTTATTTGGGTGGAATCTGTCCTTCATCTTGTAACCCAGGTAGAACTGTAATGACGGAAATCTCTATCTAGAAGGTATCTCCTTTGTGTGAAGACACGATTGTATTCTTGCTATTACGAATAATGTCATAGACGCCTTGGATATCTTGGGTGAAGGCAACTTCACAGATCTTACTGAAGACATCGCTGCAATTCCCGACGGTTTAGTGTCAGAACTTGACGCACTTGATGAGATTCAGATTATTGGAATCAAAGGTCTGCCTAACTTCGACATGTCCTGATGATTTTGACTTTTTCGGTGTTGTTAAGAAAATGTATTCAGTATTTGTTGGAATTGCAACTCCCGGGGTTGGTCAACTTTCTAGAGGGTAAATGCGTGTAATGTATTTGACTACTGCCTTTGCTCAATTCTTGGCGTGACTTTTTTCTTTCCTTCATTTTTTCTTTCCTTCATCTTGTAAACAAAACAAGAGAATTTAGCTTTGAGCAGTTCATGAACAATCAAAGGCATTAAAGCATGTCATAATATTCCAGAGATGGCACCGTAGGATATTCCAGCCTTCGCACTTGTTGTGCTAAAGGACTGCTGTCGCAGTTGCCATTAGCGGATCATCTTAGTTTGCCTATGTTTGTGTGCTGGGTTTGGGTTGTCCATCCAAGCTTCTTTCTCGTCAACTTTCTCATTTTAGTTTGCCCATGACGTTTTGTCTTGAGCTGTTTAAGCTGCTAGAGGAGGGTGGTTTAGGTGTAGTTGTATTAGTACCCATATGGTTGCTTGCTAAGCTGTCTATACTTCCTTACGCTCTACGCTCTACTCTCTACTCTCCATGCGAACTTTGATGTCCCAAATCATTGATAATTCTCAAAGGTTTTCTATTTGTACTGTTGTATTTGTATAATTCATTTGATGCTATGCAAGTATTTTATGTTCTATACATCCCTACTGAACGAATGCCTCGCAATTTTAGGTAGAGTAAAGCGAAGGTATCAAGGAATGGAAAGATAGTATAATACTCATGCTCCTTATTGGTACAGTTCACTCTAGAACAAATAAGGTCTCGCCATAAAAATCACTGAATTCTAGCAACGTTCGGAGCATGCTCGTGTTCAGGCATCTTCCTTCTTGCTACAGAGGACGGATCGTCGTTCTTTGATATTGGACAGAGCCAGAAACTTTCGCAACAATTACAAGCAGAGCTTTTAGGTTCACATAGCGAAAAGAATATGTTTGCGCTTCATAGTTGGAACTTAACTCACCTTGATTTGTATTCTTTGTCTGATTTCAATAGGAATTCGTCGTAAACGCAGGGTGCCCAGCCCACGTCTCCTCCAATACCCATACTGTACATATCTAGGTTCACATAAATGGGGTAGAACCCATGCTTCCTTTCCTCTAGTTCATGATTATGAGTGGCAATATGCAATTCTTTCTGACTGTGCAGGAGCGCACTAAAATCGAAGTGGCTACGACCAATCCCATCATCTGCGGCAACGAAAAGAAAACCTGACGAATTGTTATCTCTGCAACAAAGCCAAGAACAATCGCATCTATTGCCATGCTCTGAAGGAACAATATAATCACAGCAGGATTGAGGTTGATACGACCAAAGTCCGATATCACTACCAGTCTTTCTATCTGAATAATTCTCCCATTTCCCTTTACCAAGATAGATCAAATCTCTCAAGTTCTTATTCATGATAAACGAAAAACCAATCCGAGGAAACGACAGCATGGACCCTCCCAACTTTCCATCACATGGGTTGGCTATCGTCGTAATCTTGACGCATCCATCACATTGAAAGCGGTAAACAACATGAAATTTACATATCATTTGGTTTTCAGAGGACATCATGGAAATTGTTGTGTCAATTACAACATAATCTTCAAATTCTTGGAAAAGTTTGATTACATCACATTGTGCATTTGGTGGCAATTGGGGGTCTAGACCTATTCTCTTCCATCTATACCAAAAGCTGTAGTTGAAAAAAGCGTGTTCTAAAAGCTGAATTTTGAATGACACCCATCGTGGCATAAGACCTTTCATTCTATCAATGCCTCCACAATCATTGTCAGTGCACGCTCGAGTGAGATTTGGCAATAGAGGTTCCAACAGCAGTTCCACACCATCTTTATCGCAGAATGATGTAAGACAACCTGTGGCCTTATCAATAATAGCACATTTCCTCATGTACCTTTCACTATTATAACGAACCCAAATTTCAACAGAACTGCTAGCCTCCTGTACTCTAATTGAAGAACCTTCTTCACGAAGCAATCTTTCTATTGTGTCACCATTTTCATCAAAGTTCACTCTGGATGGACGAAGCTCAATTCTCTCAACTGCTATTGGGTCTTCCTTAGTTTCTTGCCAATTTCTTTTCGAACGATAATACCAACGGAACACGATCCAACATCTTTGATTCCCTGCAAGATGAGAGCGGGCACGATCGAGTGTGTGCACTTGAACTTCTGCTAACCCATCACTGCCCATTGGAAAGATTGGGAACTTTTTCATTGATTCGTCGCTACTTGGCACGAAGGCAACACAATCTATATCTCCTGTAGCACCACTACAATTATCAGTACAGTAAAAGTACTCAACATAAACGTCAGACCAGGAGAGCATATGGCATCTATTGGTGAAGGTGAAGTCAAGGTACTCCCCCCTTGATGATATATGCCTCTGTTTCATACCAGATGTGAAATCACCAACCATCTGAATTGGCTGTTGAAGATATTTAATCTCAGACACAGCAGGATGCGGCTCACGATCTGGAGAAAATATACCATTAATACAAAATTGAGCATCATTAGTATGCGCATAAAAGTCATCTTCTAAGTCACCGCCATAGCCAAAATTGTTCAGCTTTCCCTCCTACACAGACCAAAGATACAAACTACTTGAGACAAAAGTGAAAATTTAATAAGTTGCGACAAAGCGATATAATCATGCTCACCGGATGCTTCAGCCTAATACCTTGATCCATCATATCCCATATAAAGCCACCTAATGATGAAATAAAAATCATTATGATTCAGACGATTCGTTTACTGCTTGCAAAAGCTCTTGCCTTGGTGTATACGCATCAATTGACTTACCTTGTAAGTTAGGTAGAGCGGGGTCCCTGAACGCTTCCCAGTATTTGTGAATATTGCCATTGCTATTTCCCATTGCATGGCTAACAAAGTTTGATTAATTGGCGCCTGATGAGAGTGGACAGGGCGAGAGCTGATTGGCGAAGTAATAACCTACAAACTTACCTGTACTCGCATAGTATGACCGGTCGATCTCTATGC
>Ga0307978_1002495_pt1 | contig 12999 bp, 12 predicted proteins | sample OrgLakmetage1056_FD_203151 | JGI IMG/M metagenome (GOLD analysis project Ga0307978, IMG submission 203151) | Saline water microbial communities from Organic Lake, Antarctica - #1056 | ecosystem: Environmental > Aquatic > Non-marine Saline and Alkaline > Saline | place: Antarctica: Organic Lake...
TTGGCCATTTGATTCAAGATCTTGGTCAGTATTGTCGATCAACTGGTATTTCGTCATCGCCAAGCAGTGTGAGTGCCAGCTGAAGTACAACCTCTGTGAGACAATCACCGCCCCTACTCGTCTCTAATGTTCGAACTCTGCTAAAAGCTTTAGGATGCGCAACTTCCCAGCCCCAACATTCCGAAGCTGATACTCTAGTTGATAATCGAAAGTTCGACGAGACCTAGACTAATGAGGCAAGCCTAGTTAAGCTTATTAGAAGCGAGAAGCAGTGCGTCTTCATCTCGACATTTTTTTCACCATCCTCTCACGCCACACGCCACGTCTCGTCACGGTTGTTAATACAGGGATACCTCTTCCCTGTAGCACATTACTGAAAATTGCCGGGCCGCGGCGTAGTGGGACATGGGAGGTAAGCGCGTGGGCGGGCTCGTGATCTATAATTGAGAGCTGAAGGTATTCGGGAAAGTAATGAGTGCGGCTTCATAAGACATTTTTGAAAGAAATGCGGAGTGCTATACAACGTGCAAGCAAGGTTCTGACAACCTCGTCACGAAGCCCCAAGCAGGATGATGGTCCTCCATCCACTATGCCAGCTCAAACGGTCGAAGCACTGAAGGAATCATTGACGTCGTTGAAACAGCGCCTCGACGCCACTATAGTCCGCGCCGATGAAGCAGAAGCAGCTGCTGGTGCAGCACGCGTGCAAGCAAAGGAGGCTGAGGCTGACGCGAAGTACAAGGGGGCTCATGCCGAGAAGCTCGCGACGCAGCTAGAAAGCCGTGAAGCTGAGGTAATATAGTGTCATGTAAATGATTTCGTAGTTGCGACGCATAGTTTATCCCTAAAACATGTTTTAACCGGTATGATTTCTTCTCAATGGTAGTTGAGTGAGTCTCATGCCGCGGTCGAAGCCCTGAGTGTCAAGGCGCTGGCAGCAGAACACAGTGCAAAGGCTGCGCTAACACGCGCTGATGCTGAGATGGAAGCTCGTGTTGCCGCCGAGGCTCAGATCGCTGCATTGTCTGTGGCAGCTCCTGCTAGTGTACAAACCAATTCCTCAGGCGGTGACGAAAGCAGCGGTGGCAGTGATAGCGTAAGAAGCAAGAGCAACAGTGCGCCTGGTGACACTGTGCTCAACGATCTCGTTTCTTCACTGAGAGACCAGCTAGCATCCACTCGCACTTCACTAGCTGAGGCACAAGCACAGGTGCTAGCCAGCGACGTGCGCACTGATGATGCTGAGGCTCGTGTGGCAGCAGCCAACAGCAAACTAATCGCTTCCGAGCGAGCTACTGCCGAGGCCAAGGCCAATGCGGCCGACTTAGCTCTCGAGCTGGCCGCTGTTCGCGAGGCTGCTGCCGAAGCCAGTGAAGCCCGGGACGCGATAGAAAACGCCATGCGGCAAACGGCCCATTTCCGGCAGAAAGAGCTGGAAGCTTCGATGCACGAGCTGATTGACGCTTGCGAGCGCGGCGACGAAGAACTCGCGGCCTTGCGAGCTGCTAACGAAGAGCTCCAGAGAGCGGTGCATGAAGCGGACGCAAACGCCGCAACCAAGGCAGTCACGGCCGCCGCCAGTGCTCGAGCAGCAGCCGATGCCATGTCGAATGGTCTGATAACGGCTTCATCATCATCATCATCATCAGCCGCAGGAGCACAAGATGCTTCTGTACTTGGAGCAGCGGCGCAGCCACAGCAAAATGGGCTGCATCAAGAGCAGATGGTGCGCCCGTCACTTAGAGGAATCGTTGAGATGGACCAGCAGCAGCAGCAGCAGCAGGAGCAGGAGCAGGAGCAACCGCCACCTCCCGCCGTGCCAGGCCCTACGATGGTGCGCGCCCTGAAAGCAGAAGCTGAAGTCGTTGAGCTTCGAAGTCAACTCGACGAGGCGCTTGCGGCTTTGTCTCAACAAAAACAAAAGACGAATGACCCTGCAGCTAGTAGTAGCAGCAGCACTGCGTTTACCTCCAATGAAAAGGCAGGTGCGGATGCAGCAGCGTGGGCTGAGGAGCGCGCCGACTTGTTGGCCCAAGTGGCCAATCTGCGGGTGCTACAAGACCGCGCGAGCTCTCAGCACGAAGCCTGGGTGAATGTGTTGCAGGAAGCGCACGAACAGTCGGCCCAAGAAGTGGCCCGTGAGCACGCGTATAACCTGGAGGTGGCCGTAGAGGCCGCGGCCGCTCAAGCGCGCACGGACGCGATTCAAGAAGCGCAGGAGGCCGCGGACACGGCAATTTCGGAGGCCGAGGCACGATGTGCGAAGGCCACCCATGAAGCAAGCGTGGCACAGGCTGAAATTCAAGCTTTGCGCGACGCATTGAGCGACGTGCACTCCCAGTCCTCTTCCTCCTCTGCTTCTTCCTCTTCTGATAGCGCTACTTCAACGGTGCCTCCTTCAATGTGTGGAGACGCGTCGGCTGCGGGTGATCCTTCAAACAGTGGTAGCAGTAGAAATGGCGGCAGCACGGTAAAGAAACCTCCGTTGTTGATTTTGACCTTAAAATGCGCGGTGCTCGAGTTCCTGCGGTCGGAAGACCCCCGACCAGGCAAAGGCCTTGCAGTAGCCGGCATGAGCACCGCCCCCAAAACCGTGCAAGCAATTCGTGCACAAGCCCTCAAGGTACGCAGGAAAAGGCAGGGCATAGTGTACACATGCGCAAGCATTTCCTCCACGAAAGTTTGGCTTTCCCTGTACTGATGCCTGATTTTCTAATCCTTACATCCTTCCCCTTTCATTCACCCTATCTCCGAAATCCTCTATTCTCTTTTTTGTTGTCTCTTTCAGACGGTGTCCTCGCTGCTCCATTTCGACGACGAAGAGCACTCCGTTTGCCTAGCCGTTGCAGGCGCACGCTCGCTTCCTGCCGCCGCCCTGTCTTTTCCTCAGGGGGTAGGTACAGCGGTCAGCGGCACGGTGGGCAAGTCTCTGGACGTGGCCGCGTCTACGGCTGGCAGCGTGCTCGGTCTTCTAGCCACGAAAGCTTCGTCGCGTCACTCGTCTGGAGCGAGCCTTGACGCTGGCAGCAACAGCAGTAACAATAGCAGCAGCAGTGGCATGAGCAGCCTCATTGGAAGTGGCAGCAGTCACGTAGGTGGTCCAATGATAAAAAAGCCGTCGTTTGTGCTCAACTTTCCATGGGCGAGTGCTTTCAACCCAACGGAAAAAGCGGTTGGTCTAACGCTGCCGGATAGTGAAAGCAACCCTGTAGACAACAGTAATGGCGATGCTTCCAGTGCCACCACCGCCACTAGTAGCGACGCATATTCGTCAGCCAAAGCTGAAATGGCCGATCTAGCGGTGCTCACGGCCCTCTTAGGGTGCAGCGATCTAGGTCCAGCAGCGTCGCAACGGGTGCAGAATCTCATGGCGAAGCAGGTGGCCTCAGCCAAAGCGCGCGCAGCAGCTGCTGCTGCTGCTAGTAGTACATCAGCGGAAGGTCCCGAAGGCAATGGACCTGCTGCTTCTTCGAATGCTGCGCCTGAATCTTCACCTTCTTCTGTGGCTGGAACAGGAGCAGGAGCAGCATTAGAAGCGTCGACGTCACCAACTTCAAAGCCTGCTAGTGCGAATGCCGCCACGCGAGATTCGGTGCTGGCTCGGCTGAATGCTGCCAAGGCAGCCAAGTCTAACCCCTCCAAGAGCTCCTCAGAAATGCCTCCAGAAAGTGCTCCATCCGATTCCTCTTTTTTTTCTTCTTCTGCTGAAGGCGCAGCTGCAGCCAACGAAGTTTCCTCAGCTACTGAATCAGGGACAGAAAAAAATAACAACGACACACCCACCGTTGATGGTGGCTGCAGCAGTGGCAGCCTTTCTAGTGCTACGACAACTACTTTACGTGCTCCTCCCGCTGTGCCAGCGCCAGCCCCACCGGGCGCGCCCTCCGATGATTTCACGGAGCTTCAGTTGTTGATGGGGCGTGGAGCTAGCTTAACCAGCGCCGAAGCCAGCCGGGTGCAAACGTTGATGGCGGCGGCGGGCGCCAGAGCCAAGGCAGGCGGGTCCGAGGTAACGATGCACAGAGGACGTTCTTGTTGTTTAGCATGGGGTTGTTAGTGAGATGGATTCGATGGATGCAAACTTGTTTTACATTTTACATCGTTATTTTTTCTTTTGCTTGCTTTTATGAGGATGGAGCGTTCTTTCGGATGCGTGCCCGCAGATTTTGTTTTCTTCTTTTCCTGCTTGTTTGTTCTTCGAAAATTGAAAAAAATGATCGACCGTCGCATTCTTACTCTAATATATAAATACAACAGGTGGAGGACGTCGCCGAGCTCGAGTCGCTGTTGCAGCGCGGCAGCCTCAGCCCCGCCGAAAGGGGGAAAGTGCAGAAACTCATGGCGAGGCAGGCAGAACGCGCCAAAGCTCGGCACGCTGCGATGAGCGGCCAAAACGGCAGCAGCGATGGCCGTAAAGGAGAAGAAAAATACGAAGTTGAAGAAGATCCAACGTCACTGGTGCCGCTGGCTGAACACGATTTAGTGGTATTGGAAGTGGTAGATTTCGAAAAGCGTTACGTGTCGGCTCTGCAGCAATTGGGGGCAGTCTCAGCTGCCTTGTGTGAAGCACCCGCGTTGCTTTCACCGGACGACCACAAGTGCCTCTTCTCGAACCTTGCTCAGGTAGTTATACTGTGCTGATGAATTCCTCTCGACGCAATTACTTCTTTTGCGTGCCATATCCCGCAAGGTATCTTATCTCTTGATGTTTTCTACTGTATGTATATTGTATTCTATTCTAGATCGGTGCCCTCCACGAGCGCATCTTGTCGGACCTTTTAGCGCGTCGCATTGCTGCGCCCGAGTCCGAACAAAAAGCATGGCGAACCAAACACGGCATCATCTTGGAGCAACATGTGGCTAAATCGTCCACAAGTCCCTCGCCTGTTGTTGACGGTGGTGACGTTGATGGCGCTGTTGATGGTGCTACCGCTGGCGCTAGTGGTGGGAGTGATTCAGTGGCTGCTCTTGCTGCAGAGACCGCTGATGCAACGGGTGAAGGAAATTATGTGTCAGTGACCACCGAAGCTCCTAACGTCGAAGAAGAAGAAGAAGACGGTGTTTTTGACGACGTTGATCTTTCCTCCAATGAGCCGACAGCTCCTGCTCCACCTCCTCCCTCTATTACTGCTGCCGCTGCTGTGGCTGCGGCCTCCTTTTCTCCTACCGCTGTCGATGCTGCTGCTGCTGCTGCTGCTGTGGATAGCCCGGTTCATGAAGGCCAACAACAAGAGCAACAACAGCAACAGCAAGAGCAACAACAGCAACAACAGCAACAGCTGAGTTCCAAGCTCGGGCGGTTGTCCAAAGCCAAAAGTTTGCCGTACCGATCTCCACAAACGGGTGCCAAAATTGAGGGTGGCTTCGACGTTGCTACAACGCACGTGGCGGATATTCTATTACACTACATGCCCTTTTTCATGATGTGAGAGCGATGAACAACGCCAAAGAATTCTTTTAGGCTTTTTATCGTTCATCTGCTCTTACCCAATGATTGTCTGCTTCATTACTTAGCTACTTTTTCGCCTCTTATGCAACTCCTTTTACCTTAGCTTTATTCACCTGTCGCTTCTCTTTTTGGGGGTTTCAGGTACCACCCGTACATTGACAACTACGACAAGGCCTCCCAAATAGTGTCCAAACTGATGAAAGGCGACCAAAGCAGCGCGTTTCTGTCTCGGCTCGGGCGCGCTCTCCCGGCATTTGGTGGCAGTTTTGACCCGTCGGTCTCGGCCTTTTTGAGCCTGTTGATTCGCCCGGTGCAGGCCGTGCCACGCTACCGCCTGTTGCTGGAACGCCTCTGTAAAGCGATGCCAACAGCTGCATCACCATCGCCGTTGCCTTCGCAAGGATTAGTGGCATTGCCTTCTCCGATAGGGAGCGTGGACGACGGGAAGGGCCATGAGGTGGTTTTCGTTGAGACAGCTGCGCTAGCTGAGGCGTTGCGCAGCGCGAAAGAGGTTGCAGAGAGAGCAGAAGCCGGCATTCAAGCTACGGCTCTCAAACTCAATGATTCGTTGAAGCACAAAGCTGCTCAGGTATTGATGACTCTAGTTGTGGTATTTTTTGTTCGTTTCTTTTGTTAGTTGATTGATTTGTTGCTTACACAGCTTCTTCAAGCAAATATTTTGAAATGCCATTAAAAGGTTGTTGGTATCGAAGTCGCTGTTAACATTTCTCTCGTCATCATCACGATTGCGCACATGTTATCAGATGCGCGTGGCCGAAGTGCAAAGTTGTTTGTTGCCCCGGCAAGCGTTAGTAGCTCCTGGCCGAGAGCTGTTGAGAGAAGGGGACTTGATTCGCGTCTCTCCGGATGGAGCGGAAGAAACTTTCTATTTCTTCCTGTTTACGGACCTGCTGATCATGACCACGGGTGAATCCTCTATGGCGGGGCAAAGTTTGGCAGTACCTGGCAGTTATGCTTTCCGCAGAAAGGTTCGAATTCCACCCTCGATTTGATTGCAACACTCTTCTTGTGCTCCCATTTCATGATATTATATTGTGGTACAGGTGAACGTGTGGGGCTGCAAAGCGCTCGTTGGCCACGCTTACGCACGCGACTTCGTGATTTACACCGAACGAGAAACCGCTGCGGAGGCTGCTGCTAGCACTGCTGCTGAGGGTACTAGCCAGCAAGATGGCAACGCAGCAGCGAGTAGTAGTGTGCAAGGCAGCAGCAGCAGCAGTCCGAGTGATTTGAGGCTTCGCGCGCCTTCCTTAGATATGAAAGACCTGTGGCTGAAAGACTTGGCTGGGTTAGCCGCTCATTCCGCTCAGGCCTGGCAAGAAAGTGAATCAATGCGGGCAGGTGCGGCTGGCGAAAATGGCGAAGGAAGTAGCAACGATGGTGGAGGTGCCGATGACGACAGCAGTACTTCTAAAGGTGGAGTGAGTTCATTCCTTGCGAGGTCCTTAGCACGCGCTGGCGTCCCTGTAGGCGAAGACGGAGTCTCTCCGTCAACAGGAGAAGGAGAAGGGGCTGCTACTAAAGTCAGCTCCCCGAGGCCTCTCTCACTCGAATCGGCTGCTCGCCGCGCCTCCGCTACCGACGAAGACTATGCGGTGGCTGCGGCAGCGGCTGCTGCGGCAGCTGCTTCTGCCGAATTCTCATCGCGGCCTAAAGTGTCCTTTTTGAACCCATTCTCGGGTGGAACTGGACTCCCCTGGAGTGTGCAGAGCTCGTCATCGTCCTCAACCCCCTCAGTAGCGGTGGCTGCGGCTGCGGCAGTTGCTGCTGAGTCAGCAGGAGGAAAGCAACCTACGTCAACAAACATGAGCGCCAATGCTTCTTTAGCAAGCAGTAGCAGCAACATCATCACGAGTAAAAGAGACAGCGGTCCTTCCGCAGCACCTTCGGCGTTGCAGCCAGCCAATTGGTTTGCAGGGCTGACTAAGCGATCATGATTGGATCTGGATTATTTTTCTCAACACCTCATACATACTCTTAGCTTACGGCAGGCCCATGGGAGGTATACTAGATGGTAGGGAATGGACAGCCAGCAGCCAGGCAAGGCAACAAGGGACACGAGACGGCGACGTATATCGATTTAATATTATATTTTGGATAGTGGATAGTGGATCTTTCTGCTTTCTGCAAATTTTATTGGCCAGGGTTTCATCTGCACCGCGCCATATTGCTATGCCGCCCTTATGATAACTCATGGGCCGCTTTTTGCCCGTAGCAAGTGGGTCTTTGAACTAGATTTTTTTTTCTGGATATAGATAACTCGATGGGAATATGCTACGTTCAGCTCCTGTTTTTCAGATTTTTAGGGTCTTGGCACTTCAATTCCTAGAGATAACCATTTGCACCATGGACATTTCACCAGGGCAAATTCTCGCTCATTTCCTTTGTTAAATCTTGCGCAGCTTGGTTTGTGTATTTTTGTTTTGTTGTTCTGTGTGTTTTCCCTTCTTGTATTCCTTACCATTGATGTTTCGTATCGTTTTGACTCGCGAAAGCGCGTCATGCGAATGTACCAAAACCTGAAATTCTTCTTGGAATGCTTCCTGGAAATCTGCTTGGAACCCTCTTGCGATCGAAGTGTTGCGCCAAGAAAAGAGGCTAGTGAACAAGCACGAGATTTTACTTTTTCCTTTCACTTCAATCTTCGTCGCCCATTTGGTGCGCTTTCCACATCGCGTTGAACAAGCCGTTGGGGTACTTGGCGTCGTCAATCAAATTTTGGGGCGCATCGTCTTCGGCCAATTCGCCGCCGCTGAGCACGAGGACCCGGTCGTAGTCGATGATAGTGTCCAAACGGTGCGCAATGGTGAGCACGGTGCAGTCCTTGAACTCGCTGCGAATGGTAGCCTGCACCAGGGTATCCGTGTGGTGGTCCACCGCAGAAGTGGCTTCGTCCAGGAGCAAAATGCGGGACGCCCGCAGTAAAGCCCGGGCTAAGCACAGGAGCTGGCGCTGGCCCATACTGAAGTTCCGGCCGTTTTCTTCCACTTCAGCTTCCAGGCCCAGCGGCAAGGTGTCGAGGTGAGCGCCCAAGTGAGCGCGGCGCAGCGCAGACCAAACTTTGGCGTCGTCATGGTACCCGAACGGGTCCACGTTGAAGCGCACCGTGCCGGTGAACAGGACCTTTAAAACGTGTACAGGTACACGCACGCAATCAGGAAAATCAGAGGAAAGAAGTCCAAACTGGACTTGACATTCGATACTTCTACTTATTCCGCGGATAATCAATTTGATTCCATCAACCAAGCCTCTGAAAATTGTTCTTCTAAATGGTCGGTCTTTAGGCGTATTCTTCAAGTTAGGCTTAGCGTGTACCGGATCTTGAGGAATGATGGAGACCCGGCTTCGCAGGTCGTCCAAGCCCATTTTCAGCACGTCTAGGCCATCCACCAGCAGGGTCCCGCCGTTGTCATCGGGCTCGACTAAGCGCAAGAGCACAAGGAGGAGCGACGACTTGCCTGCTCCCGTGCGGCCAACCACGCCCACCTACGTCGCCATGATGAGATGCTGCATTGGTTATTAAGATTTGTTTCGTGTGATGCAAGGAGTTTGATATTGGCATGAATGAAAGATGCGGATTTCTGCATTAAAATTCATAGTTTATCAAATTGCACTGTACAGTATGGAGTTGAATTCATGGCAGCGTAAGATACCGTAAACGTTCCCGGACAGAAAGAAACAAATGCCCATGTACTTACTTTTTGGCCCCCGTGAATCGTGCACACTAATCCTTGGTCGTTTTTGCCTCGGAGCACGAGTGGCAGATTCGGGCGGTAACGCATCGCGGTACGCTCAAACGCAATGTCGCCTTTAGTAGGCCAATTTGTCGGGGGGCTGTGCCCTTCCACGATCGGCGGGGCTTCGGACTCAATCACCGCGTACTCTTCCAGCCTTTCCACCGAAATGACTTGCGATTCCAGCACAGCTGATTGGCGCACGTACCTAGAATAGCCACACAAGTGCATCAGAACACAAGCAGATTAGATATACGAGAAACTCCTCTTGTATGGAGAATAACCTTCTTCACTGCAATCCACGAAGGGCATGACTTCTTTTGTTTTGCTTATTTTTCCCCCCAACCAACACCTCTAGCTCGCACAAGAGTAAGGGAACACGTACACACACACGCTCACCAGTTGAGAGCTTGCGTGATGCTGAGGGAGTACGAAATCGCGAGGCCCCCTTCGCCTCCTGAGATGCTCCCAGCGCCATTCACTGCTAGTAGAGCTGCAAACACCACAAAGCCCGTGCCGAGCGCCTCCAGCCTCAGAGCGAGCCAACGGTTGGAGGACACTTTCGCGTAATACGACCGCAAATTGCGCTCCAACTATGAGGTGCATAATAATATATGTGAAAGACAAAAAAAGTCAGGAATGCACTAAGTCGTACGCGCTCCAAACATGTCTGCACATGAGATGAAGAAACAGCCTCAAAAATAGATTGCTTGGAGCAAAGGACAGCAAGCACGCATACTTGTTGCGCCGTGGCTAGTTTGTGCTCATGTTCCCCCTCGAGTTACCTTGTCCATGGCCGTTGCGAAAAACTGCGACTCGGCACGAAACGCCCGAATCGTGGACGCCCCCTCCAAGGTCTCCCCAAAGTGGGAAAACACCGGCGAGCGGGTCACCGACTCGAGGCGCTCCAGTTCGCGGCTGGTGGGGACGTACATGACCATGATTTTACGGTACACCAGGGCCATGGGCACGCAGGCTACCAAGAACCAGGGCACCTACAGGTAAGGAGGAAATTATAACGTGCAAATGAATATTGTCATTTTGTTCTTGTCCAATGAAAGACAACGAGAATTATTGAATCAATTTTATGATTTTTGAAGGGGAAAGCCAATGGACCTTTGAACCGTGAAGAAGTATTAGACATACCACAAAGGAAATGACGGCGATGGCCACCACGCAGGAGCAGAACGTGGACAACCACATGTACAGGGTGGCGGGCAGCCGGTCGTCGAGCACCGAAATGTCCTTGGAGAATCGGTTCACGACCCTCCCTAGGGGGGTGGTGTCGAAGAAGGCCATGGGCGCTCGCAGGATCCCGCGCACCAGAGCTTCATGAAACTTGCGGCTTGACGTTTGGCCCGCTAAGGTGTTGGCATAAGAGCTGGCGACGGTGACTACAATGGCGCCCAGCGACAAGGCGGTGTATATCCTAAGGCCCAGAACGCCCGAAACCCGGTTAGGGTTGTTGGCAGCTTCGCCTGTGTCTTCAACGCCTTCTTCGATCGCGCCCGAATTGTCCGCCCTTTCAGTCGGGTGGAAAGAAAAAAGAAGAAAAAAGAAAAGATGAAAGAAAATGGATACAGGAATCTTAAGGAAAAAATGGATAATGAGCTAGCTTCTTCTATTGCAAAAGACAGAATCATCAGTTTTCACGACAAATGACATCGTTCATGTAACAGAAGAACATAGTCACCGAAGAAAACGAACCATAAAAATAATTGCAGGTGTAAATTGCCCCGAAGATAAACACATGTACTCAGACAGTACACCCATACAGTAGAACATACCAGTAGCCGAGCCACCAGTTGCTAACTCCTTGCACAAGGTTGAACGCAATTTGTCCGCCTACTACGCCGAGCAGCATGAGCCAAGTGCCTGACGCGCGAATGTACTTCCAGTAAGTGGACAGCGGTACCGACCTGCACATGGTTATTTGGATCATGGATATGAATGATACAAAAGTAGTGCGACCAAAGCGTTAATCATGCTTGCAAGATAAATGCACACCTATAAATAAGTCTGAAGTGAAAGAACCACTCGTCAAGTAAAAATTGACAATAAATCGAGACAACTAGTCGCAGCAAGTCCATACAAAATGTTTATACGTGTCCACTAGCGCCTTTTTTTACCCGCGTTCGAGTTTTTCCGTGCCCGTAATTTTCGCCTTGTTTTTGGCCTCCTTGGCCAGTGCGATTTTCTTCGCCTTGTCATCGTCGTCGTCGTCTTCGTCGTCGTTCGTTCCTTGCTTGTTGGCGGAGGCAGTGGCCACCACCGATGAAGCGCGAGGGTTCACGAACACTTGCGTGCTACTACTTCCATTATCATCTGCGTCACTTTCTTGAGGGCCCAAAGAGCCATGCACGCACTGGCGAGCAAGGTCATGGTCCACTTGGCAAAACCCCGCTATTGAGATACATTCGATGGTGGTAAAGTTCAGAAGTAAAAAGATAAATAAAGCAGTACAATTAGAATGTCAACAGCACATTCGCAGAAATAAAATAATCTTGCAAAGAAAGAGGAAACTTTACTGAAGACTTACGAAAGTGTATGTACGTATGTATTTACCGTAGTCGCCAACATAGGGAGCTGCTTGTTGGTCCAGGAGAATCACTTTGTCGGATTGAGGCAACAATTGAAGGTTGTGCGAAACCAGAAGCACTGCTTTGCGGAGAAGCATGTCGGGGTGGCGAATACACTGCGCGAAAATGTGAGCCGCGACTTGAGAATCGACAGCTGACAAACAATCGTCGAGGAGATAAATGTCTGCGTCGGAATAGACGGCACGAGCAATTGCAATGCGCTGCTTTTGACCGCCGGATAAGTTGATGCCTTTTTCACCTGAGAGTGTCAGAAACAAAAGAAGGTTAGGTTTGGATTGTCCGTAGAGGTAATTGAATGCATTTAAGCTCATCGGAAAAATGGAAGCAATTAAGCAGGAGTTCTTTTTGGAGGAGATTAGTGAGCTGAGTCTCGTGGCAATGTACCAATTTCGGTTTGGTCGCCTGCAAGCAGTTGCAGAAAATCTGATTCCAGAGCACATGCTTTCACTACAGCATCGTATCGGTTTTGATCTAAGGGCTTTCCAAACAAAATGTTGTCCTGCACCGTCGCGTTTTGAATCCAGGCCACCTGCGAGACGTAAGCAATTGAACCCCGGCTGCGCAGTTTCCCGCTGGTAGGCTCTAATTCCCCAATGATGGCTGACAGCAGCCCCGATTTTCCACTGCCAGTAGCGCCGACGCACATGGCCAACTCTCCGTCGCGCACCTGGAAAGCCACGTTATCAAGCAAAGACGAGCCGTTGTCCCATTCCAAGCATGCGCGCCTCAACTCGAGCCGGAGGGCGCCGCGCCGCACGGGTTTCGTCGCTTCGATTTGGCCATCAGATGCAGCGCCAGTGCCTCGCTGTCGTGGCAAAAACAAAGGATAACATGTTCCAGGGAACGACAAGGAAAGAGCGACGAAATTTATGAGAAATGTTTTGAATATAAGCAGCAAATTAAAAGTTCAAAATGTTCACCTCTTCCACTGCATGTCGGAAAGGAGCGTTAGGATCAACGCCATTGCGCACGTCTTCTTTCTTCCTTTTGAAATCATCTGCCTCAAACGAGTCAACTTTCTTGCCATTGATAAGCACACCATCGTCCTCCTCGTCGTCGTCATCAGCATGATCGCTTTCACCGGTTGTCAGAGGGTTTTTCGCAGCAGCCGAGGAGGACACTGAGCGACTGCGCTGGCCTCGGCTTGAAGGAGCTTTGGGTTTCTTGGTGCGAGCTTGAGGCAGAGGCCTGCCAA
>Ga0307978_1002500_pt1 | contig 12985 bp, 9 predicted proteins | sample OrgLakmetage1056_FD_203151 | JGI IMG/M metagenome (GOLD analysis project Ga0307978, IMG submission 203151) | Saline water microbial communities from Organic Lake, Antarctica - #1056 | ecosystem: Environmental > Aquatic > Non-marine Saline and Alkaline > Saline | place: Antarctica: Organic Lake...
TTAGTATTTGTGATCTCAACAGGATGATTAAATCGATCCCCTGTGTTGTAGGAGACTTATATTTTGATCAAGAGCAATACCTTAATGCCACGGCCGCCTTTCAATCCGGGGGAGACTTTAACAAGGCAGAAGATAGTTCTGAAGCATTTTTAAACTTTTGGTTACCGGATTCACACCATCTCGACAAACAGGGGGCTAGTAGGTCAATATTACTACTTCAAAACCTACAGAACGATCCTGAAAGAACTGCAAGGACAAAAGCAACCCAATGCGTAAAGATCCTTGGACATCGTGTAATCAAGATTGTCTGTGAACACAAAAGTGTTGATCCAACATTGTTGCATTTATTCTGTAAAACTAGCTTTCACAATGAAGTTTTGGCTCAATTGGAGATCGAGAATAAAGAAAATCTGATAGATGTGGTGCACTGGTTTATCTCACACGACGATAAGGAACATGCAGCTGCTTTTATATCAGATCGAATATCACAATGGAAAAACTCAGATCTTGTCGACTTCGTGTTTAAGGGGCTACTTCGAACAGGTGTAGCTGAAGAATATTGTAGAAGGGGCATGCATTTTGATGCGGCAACAATATTTCTTGATTGCAAGGAATACGATCGGGCTTTTGTCGCGGCAAATCTAGCAACCTTGTCAAGAAAGGGAGCAGAGACATGTGCGTTTAAACTTGTGAAAAAAATAAAATATGTTAGATTGCCGTCGAAAGTGCCTCAGCGTATCACTCTCCTTTGGAGACTGTTTTACGAACCTGAGAAGTTAGACAAGAAATGTTGTAATGAATGTGTGAATGATTTTGGCGTAAGTGTCATACAAGAATTCGTACTGAGGAGCGCTCCACACTGCACAAAAGTAAAGAATGAGGATGGTACAACAGTCGAGATATATCTCGACGTCATTGATCTTTTATCAAGATTTGGACGAAGTGCCAATATGCCTCTCCATGCTGTGCTCAAGCGCCTTCATCAGTACAAGATAAGTGCAGACACGTTTATCGATTTTCATATGAAGAGCTGGTCAGTTAAAGAACTCTTTGACATTGATAAAATGCGTCATCAAGCAAAGTATGTCAAGGTCCTCGTGAATATACGAGATAACGTTACCTCTCGTCATACCATTCAGCAACTAAGAGCTAAGAGTAGACTTTTTGACCAGATGCAATCCGGTAGATTCGATGCAATTCCAAGTGTTTACCAGTTGAGGTTAATTTCTATGAGGTGCCCCCTCTTTCATCAACGTTTGGGAGTGGAAGTGTAACTAGCCTCTGATGAACTCTGTGTAGTTTTCTTTCACTTTAGATGCAGCCACATAAATGAATAAGTTTTCAATGTTAACAAACAATGATACGGAGGAGAGCAACGACGTCTCTTTGAGGTGCTTTAGATTCAAGACTGATCAATTATTCTGCCAGTTTTTTGTCGACACCACTGTCAACCCCTTGAAGTTTTTCAGCTACGAGCCTCCTAAACCCATTCCTTCGAATTACAGCTGTTCCACGACTTGTACGCTTCTCGACATTGATTGTTTCGTGCGATGTCAAACTTGTAAAAATGCAATCTTTAAATTTTAGCTCTTAGTTGCTGAATGGTATGACGAGAGGTAAAGTTATACCTCGTATATTCACGAGGACCTTGACATACTTTGCTTTAGCTTTGACTTTGCTTGTTGTGGGACAAGACTTTGCATGAATATAAGCGTATATCAATACAGAGTCAAAGAGGCCAAGCCCTGCTAGGTCGTTAATCCCGTTCCCAATAGGAGAGGGTTTGTTTCTCGAAGTACCGTTAATATTCAATAAAATCTTCTTGAATCGATCATCCGAGGTAATCTCAAACATTTCAACACCACTACTTCTTTTCGTTGAAGCGTCAATTGAAATAATTTGTTCAGGAACAGAAATGATACCATCCCCCATACCTGTATTCTGAATCATTATTCTCAATTCTACTACTGGTAGCGAAGCGTACTTGATTTCACCACCGGTACCAACAGCCATGACACTCCTTCTTGTTTCACCATTACTTCTCTCAACCAATGATGCCCAAGCACTTACGACATTCTTTATCCTTCCACCTCCAAGGTGAAGACTCCCCTCGTAGTGGCATTTGGGCTTAATATTGGAAGCGTTCATCCTTCTATATAAGTTCATCATTATTGTTCTGTTTCGAGTATCATGAGGATGATGCTGCTGCAGTAATACGTCTTCTGATATCTGGTCTTGGACATCTCGAACCTGGATAGATCCAAATCGATTGTAACATAATGGAGACCAAATATTGTCACTCTGGAAACACGACAATTGGAACCGCCATGATGTAGAAACAGAAGTTGCACGGATAAGAGAGCGTGGGTCAAGAAACTTCCCAATAGTATTTGTTATCCGCTCGTATTGGTAAATGTTGTAAACATTAGTTTCTTCTTCCAACTCTTGTTCCTTTCTCTTCTTTCGAGCTCTACCATCTTGCTGTCCTTTCTGAGCGTCGTCAAAAGACCCGCTGTCACTAATACTATTACCGAGAGCAAATGGTCCGTTAGCAAACTTCCGTTTTCCGCAGTGACAACTTCCATTGTTCGGATCTACCCATTGAAGTCTTTCTTTTTTCAATTGAACAACTTCCCTCATGAGCGCCTCGCATTCTGCGTTCAAGTGCTGTACCACACTTGCAGCAGTACCCACAAACGAAGGTCTGTCCCACTTCTTCGCATCATCAGAAGTCCTACTCACTTGTTCCATGATACTCAAAACCCCGTTGATCACTGTCCCTCCTAACCCCTTGGGCGGTGCTGTGGTCCCACTCCTCTTGATTGGATTTGCCAATCCCCTTTGAGTCTTCATGCGCTCCTTCGACTGAGTCCCAGCCACATTTATTGCCACTGAAAGTCTTTCAATGGATTCATTCAATTTAACCCTTGCATCTTTCGCTCTCTGTTTCTTCCGCTCATAAGAAGTTCCGTCTGCTGCTTTCATTGAAGATGACACTAATGGCACATCCGGTTTCTTTCCGACAAAGCTATTTCCAGACATTTGTCGTGATCCTTCTTTTGGCACAGGCGGTTGCGGTATAGAGGGGATTTTGTGATTACCTCCAAAGCCGAATTGAGATCGTTTTTTAGTTGCTTCTAGAATGGATGGTGCAACGTGTACAGGTGGTAATGCCGATAAAGGTATGCTTGGCTGACCTGGTGCGTTCGGGATTGATGTTACAATAGGAGCTCTACACGACGTTGTAGCAATGCTAGTAGTACATGCCGCTTTCGAGACAGTATTTAACTGCGTCGATGAATTGGGTTGCGATTGCAATACGGTGTGATTTTGTGGAGCTTTCGTTGTTGATATTAGGTCCACAGGAAGATGTTGCGGTGCAACAATTCCTCGAGTAGGTATTGGTAAAGGTATAGATCTACCATAGTATGCTCTAGTAGTACTTGCATGAGAAGAGACAGGTGTCTGTGCAGTACGCGTCGAAGTATCAGCGGTGCGATCAGGAAGAGCAATGGCTGTTGAGTGATTTGTCATGCTAGATCCGCCAACAACTGAAGCTTCATCGGACCCCGAAACAACCTTTGCATCGTTAAGATCGTCTGCACTAGGTTTATTGCTGTCATGTTCATTCTTGTTATTGACAACATGATCATCCTTGTAATGATCGTTGAAACCGCTACCCATTGCTGCAACTTTTGTACCGATGGAACTCAAGAGGCCTGCATTGCTGTAAGCAGCCGCCTTGCTCATCCTATGATCACTTCCAAGGAACCACTCCGTCAGTTCAATGTCAGCATCACTTAATCGTATGACCTCATCCACGAAAATTGGGTCACATCTAGTATCCGTTTCGGGAGCTCGTCGTACAGGAATATGGTACGCATTTGGTATTTTTGCGTTCTCCTGTACTTCCATGTGCACTGAATTCATACCATAGGGCTTTGGACCTGGCGATAAACTGAACGCTTGTGTTTGATTGGACTGATGATTCATCTTCTTCCCTCTTGATGGAGAACTAGGACTCGATTTTGGGGAAGGGAAGAGACCATCGAGGAAATTTTTTTCTGTCCCTGGATCGGATTCCGTCTCAGATTCCGATTCATTGGATTCGAGAAGACCGTCAAGGTCAAGTTCTCTCAAGATTAAATCCCTTTCTTTGTTGCTGTGCTCACTCATTATATGTCTTTCTCGCTTGCTTGATAGATAGATTGATTATGAATGTACGTTTCTTTGGGCCAAAGTTTATGTTATTGTTCACTTATAGGCTGCAATGCTTAAGTGCTGCATGTAATTCACAACAGTATCGAAGTATAACCTTTGCTTGGTACCTCTAGAACTTATCACTTATCACTTAGATATCACTTAGCACCTTTCCTAGTCGTAGTTGTAAATGGACAGTGTCGCCTGATGCAAGGCTAATCAGTGAAGGCTATTATTATGTTTGTCAGATAGCTACCTAGCTACTCTAGCTAGTAACAGTAGTAATTAGTAGTGGTAGTATGTAGTAGTAGTAGTAGTAGTACGAGTATGGTTGGGATGATGGAGAAAGGAGTGGAAAATGAGAAGACCTAAATGAAAATGGTCAATTTGTGATAAAGAACGAGCTTCGACGCAAATATAATGTGTTTCAGAAAAGCAGGCGCGGGGGGGGGAAGTATTCCGCGCCAATGTTAAACATATTTTATTCCATTTTCATTTTCATTTTTTACCACCTACCACTTCCTAAAACTTCAAAAAGGCCTTGCTCAAATGACCTCTTGAAAATGAAATCAACCCATCCCTCGGTTTCGCCCTTGACCACCACACATCTAGTCAAACAATAGCACCATGACTGTAAGTAGCACCCATCCGTACATGAATTCAATCCGTTTCCCGTAGAAACAGAAACAATATAGTCAAATCTGCTGAACTTGCAGTAATTTCAATTGCAGAAGCAACCATGGTTAAAGTTTAACAATACAATATCTCACAAACTTCTCCTTGTTGTTCCCCCTTTTCTCCAATTGCAGTTCACCAAGGTACAGAAGAGCAAGGCATACTTTAGCCGTTTCCAGGTCAAACTCCGTCGTCGCCGTGAGGGACGTACCGACTACCGTCAGCGTAAGCGTCTTTGTACCCAGGACAAGAACAAGTACCAGTCCCCCAAATACCGTCTTGTCGTACGTTTCACCAACAAGTTCGTCATCTGTCAGATTGCTTACTCCCTCATTGATGGAGACCGCATCCTTGCACAGGCAACTTCCGCCGAACTTGAACGTTACGGACTCTCTGTAGGTCTTAAGAACTACGCTGCTGCTTACTGTACTGGACTTCTTGTCGCTCGTCGTCTTTTGAAGAAGGTTGGACTTGATGATGTCTACGAGGGAAATACCGAGGTTGATGCTGAGGTCATCTCTTGCGAGGTTGGAAAGAAGACTTACTACGTTGATGAAGTTGATGAGGACAAGCGTCCTTTCCGCGCTCTTCTTGATGTTGGATGTCGCGCTACCACTACTGGATGTCGTATCTTTGGAGCACTCAAGGGAGCTGCTGATGGTGGACTTGATGTTCCCCACTCTGAGAAACGTTTCCCCGGATACGATCGTGACGCCAAGGAGTATGATGCTGATATGCACCGTGAACGTATCTTCGGAGGACATGTTGGAGAATACATGGAGTACCTCGAAGAAGAAGATAACACCAAGTACAAGGAACAGTTCGCTGGATACCTTGCCGAGGGTATCGAGGCTGATGGTCTTGAGGAGCTTTACGAAGAGGTCCACGAGAAGATGCGTGAGGATCCCTCACCTGCTGAGAAGAAGAGTTTCTCCCCTGATAAGTCTTTCAAGCGCAAGGCTAAGCTCTCACATGCTGAGCGTAAGGCTCGCGTACAGGCTAAGAAGGATGCCAAGAACGCAGAACTTGAAGCTGATGAAGAGTAAATTAATCAAAGTTGCCGAGTAAATATTAATGATTCGTATTTACTATGTATTTAATTGAATGATTCATATTATGTAATGACCCCATGAGAAAAATAATGCTTGGAAACAATTTGTAATACAATCCCTGCACCCATACCAAAGTCACCTTCATTTTATTCGTCGTCGTCCGACATGTTTAGGATACACTGAGGAGATGATCAGCTCCACGTCCATAGAACGGGCGTCTTTCGTATGATAGATAATCATTCTGCATCTGATTTGAATCATTTTGAACTACATGACACTAGCTTGGAACTCGTGCTGAAAACATCCTATTAGCAATAGCAGCAGCAGCAGCAGCAGCAGTAAACACCTGTCGTCATTGCTGACGACTCTTGCTGCAATCCAGAATTAGAAGGATGAATTACAGGTACAGTCACAGTTACTGATACACATATGAGGTCGAAGGCATGCACGCACTGATATTGTGATGGTTGAATGCTTTTACTTTATACTCTCATTAATCCGATCGACTGCAAAAGTCTAATTACAATATTGTGCAAGATTCTCTAGTATGGTAACACCTCCTAACAATTATAACATGCCTTAAACAGTTTATTATTCATTCCTCATCCATCATACTCTCTTTCTTTGTACCCACAGGAACTCGCCTTATCCTATGACCACGGAGAGATTCCTTCCTCTTACTAGATAGGCTTGCGCAAATGATGGATTGACTGCTTGACCCAATACGTTCACCTCCAGCCACCTGTTCTTGAAGTGTTTCCACAAGAAGGTTGTCCAAATCTGTTAAACTTTTGCTCTCGCCATTCAGATCCTCGAGTTTTTCTTGTATTCTCTCAAGAATAACAGAAGCATCGCCTTTACCAGCAAAACCGATTCCCTTTTCATCACGATCTAACTTCGTGACAGTTCCAGCAGGATCAATTTGGAACAACCCATCATTTACCCCAGCAACAATGAGACAACATCCGAATGGTCTCACACCTGCTTTCATGGTATATTCCTGAAATAAAAGCGCTAATTCTTCCAGAAGGATGTTCATAGGTATCTCCTCTTGGAACGTATACGCATGTTCGACGGCTAATCGTTGTGCAGCCTCAGTGACGACTCGTCCATCAGCGTTGACACCCGTGTGGCCTACAATTATTGAATTAGTTATTGAAACAAATCTTGATGTGCCATCATCTCTAATTAGAGGAGAAGGGAGAGATTGAAGTGATGCAAGGGAAATTCCATGTTGATTCCGAACGGCAATTATAGGAGGACCGAGCGTGGATGCTTTGATGGCATGTGAAAGTTGAGGGAGTTTACCCGATGGGTGGAAAGTTGTGAGGGAAAATGAGTACCTGCCTTCTATCGGATCCACGTTGGCATCGATAGATAGGAATGCCGCAAAAATCCAAATGATCCTTATTGCCACTGATGAATTCATTCTCTTTTTTGATCACGATTTCTTACGTAGAACCTGTCTGCCTGAGGAGGTGGCAATTCACAATTGGCAAGGGACAAGAATGCTGTAAGTAGGTACATACGGTGGATGGTGATGGGTGGTGGTTCGTGGTTCTGTTATTATTAGGGGTAAGGGAGGTTTCACAACAGTAGTATTCGCAGGTACCTACGAGTAGTAGTTAGTAGTGGTAAGTAGGTATGCTATTAGTCGTCGTGTTGTTGGTTTGGGAAGCCTTGATCGTTGGCAATGAAATTCATATAGGTTACTAACCCTACCAATGATCATCGTTTTCAATTTTAATTGCTTTTATCAGCCAGGGTTTAAATTTGTAAGTTGTAAACTCTCTGCCCTTGACGATGTTAATAATTTAACGAGAGAGGAGGTTGAGATATCTTATGGTAATTGAGTGATGTCTTAAAATAGTTACAACTTTTCTTTATTCAAGAAAGGAGCCTGTTTCCCAAGTTCTGCAAAGGAGCGCCACAGAAAAATTTCCATGTTCACCTTGCAAACGCCTGGTGTATTCATCATATTGTCTGCTTCAAGGTCCATCATTACAAGGTTGTTTTAATACCTACCAGTAGAAATGCAAGGTCACTTTAAGTATCTACTAGTAGAAATGCTTCCAACTTGCATATTGCTGGCACTGTTCAATTTTGATTGGTTCAATGAATCTAGCCTGAGCTTCAACACGTTTGTCGCTGCATGATATTCTTCCCTGTTCATCCTTCCTTGATTCAATGCCATACTCTGCATCTTGATAGGCTCTAAACAATCTTTATTCCACTTTTTCGATGTCTTTTCATGATGGGGATGGCTATTTCTTTGCTTTAATATAATGTCAATAGTTGGTTCTTCCATTGAAAGTTCCCCAGTAATTATATGTATCCAGTATAATCTATCATTAAAGTCGTCCCATGTCTTTTCCCAGAGAGCAAGCTATCGAGAAAAAATGTGTTGGAAAATGCATTGATCATTCTTCCTAGTCCCTACTCAACTTTTACTACTAACCTCTTGTTTGGCTACTGTAATTTTCTGATTTTCCTCTTGATCCATTCTCTGCCTCTCTTTCTCATGCAGAATCCTAATATTTTCACGTTCGATTTTGCTCCTTATCATGATACCCTTCCAGCCTTGAAATAGCTCTTCAATCTTATTCCCTATCCACATGTCCATCACTTTCTTCAATTTGGCATTGGTTGCCTGTGCTTCAGTGCGTCTCATCCGAACCTCATTTGTAATATATTCATCGCGTACTCTCACAATTTCGTTAGCAAGTCTATCATTTCTATCCTTTTTGGTACGAGACCTTAAATAAGAAAAAATCGTGTGAATAGTTTTGACGAGATAACTGTGCAATCCAAATTTCTGTAGACTCACCATGCAGCGAGAGAAACCAGCGCAGTGCGTGTGAAAGTCACCTGCTTCATTTCTGGCCTTGAACGAATACTCTCGTCAAATTCATATATCTGATCTATAGACATGGGCGCTATCTCAGTACCCAGTTCAAAATCTTTCACGCAACGCAATGCAAACTCCTCAATTGCCTGTGCACCTATTGTTGTCTGCAAATAGTCTTTAGCTTCTCTTTCAGCTGCAAAAGCAGCATCTTCAAGACGTGCTCGTTCGTTCATGATTCTTCTCTTCTCCAACATAGTCGACTCTAGCACAAAATGAGAGCGAACCAAAATTGCTGGCCGGCTGCATGCCCATCCTACCTTTGGAGGTACACAGACCCTTCTCTTTCCATCTTGACCCAAGCAACTACACCGACGAAATCTGGAATTTTTCACGTTATGCAGTATCCCCCCCCCTGCGTCTCGAAAAGTTACAATGGCATTCTCAACTTCCATTCTTTCGTAGGGAAAAGAACATACCGCTCCCTTCAGTTCTTCTATTCTACATTCAGACCATATCTTCTCCATCGAAGGCACGAAGATATTGAAAAATGTTGAGAAAGAATCGAATTGAAAGTGTTTCACTTAATGGGAGGGAGCTGTTGAGCAAATTGATGTAGTTGTCTTTGAAGAGCATATCAATGCACTATAAGTATAGATAATTTCCACTCACCACCGTAATATTCCACATCCTGTTCAAATATTGACTGATGAAGCCTATACCCTCCAGCCGAAATTTTGCACGAGCCTACTTGCTCCAATATAGACAGTACACTAAGAATGATGTTTTTCTTCCTCGCAATTTCTTTTGATGCAAGTTTCATTTCACACCACCTGAGAACCTCCTTTGTTCCTTTGGCAACAATGTGAATCGGTGGGAAAACTAAATCCGTATTTCCATTAAGCTTCAGTTCTTGTAACCGAAAGAGCCGATGGAAGCCACCGGGCAAAGCAGCTAACTGATTAAAGTCAAGCCATAAATTTTCAAGGGTTTGAAGTTTAGAAAATGCTTTTGGAAGCTCTGTGATTTTATTTTTGCTCAAATGAATTACTTTCAGGGAGGAGCTACAAATATCAATTGGAAGTGACCTCAGCATATTGTCGTTGGCCAACAATATTTGGAGAGATTTTGCTTTGCTAAGTGACCTGGGAAGCATTGATAATCGATTTGAGTTCAAATTGATTTCGACCAGATTCATTTTATCGATTGATGCAGGCAGCTCAGTGAGGAGATTGCACTCTACTCTTAACACGCTCAAACCTCCAAGTCGAGTAAAAGATTCGGGAAGGGCACATAGGTTGTTGTTAGATAAGTCAATTTCGCGTAATTGCTTCAAGTCCCCGATATTGTCAGGCAATCCTGAAAGTCCGTTTCGAATTAGATTCAAGTGTGTCAAGTTTCGGAGTTTTGCAACATCCACATCCAGGTATTTGATACGATTGGAAGCAAGAGAAAGCTCGCAGAGAGAATGACAATGAGATACCAATCTTCCCAAAGAAACCAGATTATTTCCATTCAGCGCCAGTTTTTTCAATGGAACGCCATATTCTTTCTCAAAACAATAAACTCTATCAGAAATGCATCCTAATTCTTTCCAATTGAGGAGAATGCAACCAACATTTTTCCCATCGTCACATGCAAGTTTCCAAATTCGTTCTAATGCCTTCTCTCTCTGCTCCCGATTTTCCTTCTCCACCTTCTCTTTCCATTTCTTGTGGTTAAACTGACGATCCTGGATTAACTTGCTCCGTTCTTTCTGTTGTTTCTTTCTTTCTAATTCCAAATCCAAATCCAATAATAGAGGGGATTCGACCATTCTGTACGTTCTGATAAATACAGTCTTATAACTCTTAATACATCACTCACACAAATATAAATGTTGAAGTCCCTTTTCGTTCAAATAATGATTTGCAAACATAAAAACGGTGAACTCATCACATTACTATAATACATGCTTTGCTAAAATGTCAAAGGGATTCTCTTTTATTTAAACTCTTCTTCAATTTATTACTTGGTGTCACGTAAACTTGTTATTTACTTATTAAAATCAAAACTTTTTAGCTTGGCTTGCTGCATTTGTTCAAATGCCTGATATCTTCATGTCATTGGCAAAAAGCTAAGCGTATTAGTTTCTACATTTCAGCACGTATTCGACTTTCCAGATTCATCAATACTTAAATGTGAGCCTCGCTGATATCCCCTGCAGGCTTGTCGCTACTGGAACCATTCTCATTACCATTGCTAGATGCTCTACCGGCATCATGTTGCACGCCTGCTTGAAGCTGTTGCATTCTTTGGAATGACTGTTGTATCCCCATATCGGCTGGATGCTGAGGAGAAAGCGTAGCAGGACCTCCCTGTTGCTGAGACGGAGGACCACCCTGGTGCTGAGATGGAGGACCGCCCTGATGCTGAGATGGAGGACCACCCTGGTGCTGAGACGGAGGACCGCCCCAACCCATCTGCTGCTGCTGCATCATTCCTGGGTCCAAATTCCCCATATCGGCTGGGCCTCCCTGTCCACCAGGATGCATCTGTCCACCTTGCTGCTGGGAAGGAGGACCGCCGCCCCAACCCATCTGTTGCATCATACCGGTATGCCCATCGCCGCTGTAAGGGGGCATACCCCCCATTTCCATAGGATATCCTCCTCTTCCACCTCCACCATGCCATGGCTGATATCCATATCCCATAGCAGCAGCCCTTGGATCCATCATTTGCTGATACATCATATCAGGATATCCATGCCCTCCCATACCTCCATGATTATGTTGATTCATCCATGGCTGCTGTTGATGATGCATGCCATTATCCATCTGATTAGGAGTCCCACCTTGACTAGGACCGTTTCCATTTTCTCCTCCATTTTCATCTTTGTCTGCACTATTGGGAAGATTACCATCCATGGGATGTTGGCCGTGACCGTTAGGTTGCATTGGAGGGAAATGACCCATCTGAGGATGCATTCCCATACCCATACCTCCCATGCCCATACCTCCCATTGAGGGGTGCATCATATGATGATACGGGGAGGAAGGATACATCTGCGACGCTCCACCATCCATGCCTTCGGCTTCGGCATTTGGTCCTTTCCCGTTGCGACTCTGCATGACAGTTGCTACGTGTGTTGCATCGATACCAACCCACTATTTCGTGTAGAGGTTGCAAATGAAGTTGTTAAAACTTGTTTCTTGATTACTGTAAAATTGAAGAGGACTGTACAACCAAATAATGCACAATGCAATACAGTAAGACTTACCTTGACTTCGTTTCTGTTCAACGAGACAGTACAGAGAAACGTTCTGGAAGAATGAGGATTCTGAAAGATATCAGTTGGAGAAGCATCCTCTTCTTCTTTCACTACTTCTTTCACTTCCTTCTTCTTCTTCTCATCTTCATTCTCCTTCTCTTCTCCCGTGGCATCCTTCTCATCAGCTTGAGGTTTAACAGTCTCTTCTTCTGGTGCACCGTCACTTGCTTTTTGTTTCTTGGGATCAGGTTCATTGCCATTACTGGTCTCAGGTTTGGCTTCTTCATCATCCTTCTTGCGCTTCTTATCTGCCGAGGAATCATCCCCGGGACCAGAAGGATTGCTTGGCGTTGCTGTAACAAGAGGTTGTTGCGTTCCTCTGTAATCTGCAACAGGCGGGATGCTCATGGTCAACATCACATAAACAGTACTCCAAGGCAAAGTCTTATGTTTCTTGCTAGTCCTGCAATATGTGCGGGTATAGTTTTTATCTTTACACTGCGCACAACTAGGCGTCTTGGGATCAAGCTTCATTTCATCTGGGTAGATGTAAGGCTGACTCTGTACACCATGAGCAACAAAAGGACCATCTTCAAGCCTCAAAGTAGCATCCGGATTAAAGCAAGATCCGTCAAGGGTCATACAGATATATGTATCGGTCCAGGGAAGAGTGTGGTGCTGCTCCTTAGTACGGCAATGTTCGCGGGTTTTGTAGTTCTTCTTGCAACGAGCACATACTGGTAAGACGCGGCCAGGAAAGGGAATGTCTACTGCATGTTTGAAGCCTGGGGGAGTAAATCTAAGAGCGGTACCTCTCTTGGCACCGCCGCTCAAGTATCCGGCGTACATTTGGTTCATAGTTAGTGTTTAGGTCGTAGAAGCGGTGTTTCCTAGTTTTCCAGATCGTTCGTTGAGTTTCTCACTATCTTCAATCTGTCAAAGGAAGTTTGTGATCGTTTTGAT
>Ga0307978_1002501_pt1 | contig 12977 bp, 12 predicted proteins | sample OrgLakmetage1056_FD_203151 | JGI IMG/M metagenome (GOLD analysis project Ga0307978, IMG submission 203151) | Saline water microbial communities from Organic Lake, Antarctica - #1056 | ecosystem: Environmental > Aquatic > Non-marine Saline and Alkaline > Saline | place: Antarctica: Organic Lake...
AAAAATCAAAAAATCAAAAAATGCAAGTTGAAGCGAGCGAGCGAGCTCCGAGCACGAATCAATCGAATCAAAGGAAGATCTAAGTGACCAAATAATCACGGCGTCACGCAAGTGCGTCATCAATGGCTCGTCATATTATCGTAAGCTAAGCGCCTAGCATTAAGTCGAGAGACGAAAGATAGCAACACTGTGCTTTGATTGTCACTAATAGTACGTACTAGTAGGGGCGGAAGTAGTACGATTAAAATAGAAGAAGCGGCAGTCGTCAAGCGAATAGTAGCCCACCCTGCCAAGGCGTCGTCCTCTTTCAAAATGGTGGGTCTTCGTTGGATCATCACTATGCTGCTGGAGCGAACTGAATCTTATGGTCATCCAGCAAGACGCCCATGGCGAAGAATTCCATGTCGTCTTCGTCGAGAAATTGTTGTGTCGATTCTTGTGCAAGCAGGAAGCGAGCTGCGTCAAAGCACCCGCTCATCTCTGCAGGGCAGAACCGAGACGAGTAAATGTGCGCCATATTGTGGTAACTAACGAGCAGGACATAGTCGCTCGCTCTATCAATGTCTTGCTTGCTCTTGATGACATGCGTGGCCATTTTGTAGAACCTGAGTGCCTCGGTCAAAAGAGTCGAGCTGCCTCTTTCCATGGCTCGACCATGCTTGACGATAGCTATGTTATACAGTACAACGCTCGTGAGTACGTCGAGGTCGTTGAGACTGTGCAAGACCATCAGAGATTTGTTGTAGTTCAGAACCAGGCCATCGTTGAGCGAGGAAACGACCCCTCCTGTGACGCTGAATACCGACGGAACTTTTAATTCGTTGTCCTCTTCGGTGTCCATTCCGAATGACCGATCGTCGTCACTCGAACCAAATTCCGTTCCAAGGGATAAGCTAGAGACGCAGATTGGGATTTGCAACTGAAGGGGCGAGGTCTCGACCGACAGTGGCGGCGATGGTGCTGGTAGTCCGGGTGGTGTGGGCATGGTAGATTTTTGCACTACTTCTTGCTGTCTCTTGGCGAAGTGATCCTTGATACTCGATAGTGCCGTCGATAGCAGGTCATGGGCTTTCTTCGGTCTTCCATGTTGCAGAGCGCAAACAGCCATGTTGTTCATCTCGATAAGCTCCATCATTTTGCAAGTTTTTGTGGCGAACTTGCACACGTGCCCAATTGTGAGCAACAAATCGATTCTTGTATTTGGCGGAGTAAGATTTTGAGGAATGAAATCAAATTGCTACCGGTACCGGTACCGGTACTGCTGTCGGCTGCCAAAAAAAGAAGGCTGATCTCCACCTTTGAACCACTGGCACAGAATTTGGTAGCGTCAGTCAATTTGTATCTACTGTACAGTACGACGTACAGTAGGTGGTACAGTAGTCTCGTGTACCTGTCATCTTGAAATTTGTCAGTCTCTTGATTCCCTAAGCAACTTGGCTTGGAATTGATTACTGGCAAGCAATAATTAGGCTTTTCGAGTCGTGAAGATGCATTTTGGCTCTTTGTAATGTCTTTCAGGACTGTACCACGCGCCTGGTACTGTACTCTCAGTCTCAGCCGTAAACAGCACTGCTTACAAATAGTGGCTTCTTGAAGAGTCATCAACCTGCCATCTCTCATCTTCGATTGATTCGATGATTGATGACCGATCGTTACTGTATTTACGGTTCTGTACAGTGTTAAGTTTTAGTCTACAGTACATCATTCCTGCAGTACCTACTATTATTCATACCAGTACCAGTAAGGTACGGTACGGTACCTCTGCGCTACGATGCCGGTACTGGTACCAGGTACTACGAAGCAATACAGTACGGTACCTGTACAGTATTAGGTATGTATCACAGTACTCGTAGTCGTAGGCTTTTCGAGCCGTGGAATAATTGTCGCTACTTATAGCCACTCACTGAAAGAGCCTTTTTGAAGAGCCTTTTTGAAGAGTCATCATCCTGCTGTCCTCATGTCAACCCGGTACCTGGTACTATACGTCGTACTGTACCTATACCAGGTACGATGCGTTGTTGTTGAATGCGTGTGCGTACTACACTACACACTACAGTACCTGGTACCAGGTAACTTACTTGCCTGGTATAGTTTGAGCGAATAATCATCGAAGATGACCAAATAATTAGTACGTCACGCAAGTGCGTCATCAATGGCTCGTCATCAATGCTAACGTACCAGGTACCCCTGGTACCGAAACGTGGTGCGATACTAGAGCTAGCGAGTAGAGCTACAGTATCCTCACTCACGTTGGATCCGATTTCGAGCCCACGATGCCAGTCCTTGACGATACACCCCTTATCGTAAGTTAAGCTAAGCGCACTATACTAGCTAGCATAAAGTCGAGAGGAGTCGATTGATACTAGCAACAGTGTGTTTTTATGCTACCACTAGGTGCTGGTACTAGTAAAATTAAAATATAATTTATGCTACTACGTACTCAGTACGTAGTACGATTAATATAGAAGAAACGGCAGACGTCGAGCGAAGAATAGCCCACCCCGCCAAGGCGTCGTCCTCTTTCAAAAAGGCGTCGTCCTCTTTCAAAAAGGCGTCGTCCTCTTTCAAAATGGTGGGTCTTCGTTGGATCACCACTATGCTGCTGGAGCGAACTGAATCTTATGGTCATCCAGCAAGACGCCCATGGCGAAGAATTCCATGTCGTCTTCGTCGAGAAATTGTTGTGTCGATTCTTGTGCAAGCAGGAAGCGAGCTGCGTCAAAGCACCCGCTCATCTCTGCAGGGCAGAACCGAGACGAGTAAATGTGCGCCATATTGTGGTAACTAACGAGCAGGACATAGTCGCTCGCTCTATCAATGTCTTGCTTGCTCTTGATGACATGCGTGGCCATTTTGTAGAACCTGAGTGCCTCGGTCAAAAGAGTCGAGCTGCCTCTTTCCATGGCTCGACCATGCTTGACGATAGCTATGTTATACAGTACAACGCTCGTGAGTACGTCGAGGTCGTTGAGACTGTGCAAGACCATCAGAGATTTGTTGTAGTTCAGAACCAGGCCATCGTTGAGCGAGGAAACGACCCCTCCTGTGACGCTGAATACCGACGGAACTTTTAATTCGTTGTCCTCTTCGGTGTCCATTCCGAATGACCGATCGTCGTCACTCGAACCAAATTCCGTTCCAAGGGATAAGCTAGAGACGCAGATTGGGATTTGCAACTGAAGGGGCGAGGTCTCGACCGACAGTGGCGGCGATGGTGCTGGTAGTCCGGGTGGTGTGGGCATGGTAGATTTTTGCACTACTTCTTGCTGTCTCTTGGCGAAGTGATCCTTGATACTCGATAGTGCCGTCGATAGCAGGTCATGGGCTTTCTTCGGTCTTCCATGTTGCAGAGCGCAAACAGCCATGTTGTTCATCTCGATAAGCTCCATCATTTTGCAAGTTTTTGTGGCGAACTTGCACACGTGCCCAATTGTGAGCAACAAATCGATTCTTGTATTTGGCGGAGTAAGATTTTGAGGAATGAAATCAAATTGCTACCGGTACCGGTACCGGTACTGCTGTCGGCTGCCAAAAAAAGAAGGCTGATCTCCACCTTTGAACCACTGGCACAGAATTTGGTAGCGTCAGTCAATTTGTATCTACTGTACAGTACGACGTACAGTAGGTGGTACAGTAGTCTCGTGTACCTGTCATCTTGAAATTTGTAATCTCGAAAACTAAATAATGTTTCTCTATAACATCAAAGCGTCACTCTGACACATATTTCGGAATCCTTTTAAATAATTCTAATTTTTCCATTACAGTATCTATAACAGAGTCTTATCTGTATTTGCATTATTTATCAAATAATTATTTTATCGTCTCTTACTGGCAAGCAATTAGGCTTTTCGAGTCGTGAAGATACATTTGGCTCTTTGTACTGTCTTTCAGTACTCTACTACTTTGAGATTTTGGCGCGTTGGCGATATTATTTGAAGGACCGACTTGCTGGGACGGTGCACCATTCAAAGCCGTTGTTGAGCCAGTCTCCCAAAGAAATGCAAGTCCAGTTGGCTACGTCGGCCACTCGCGTGGAGGGATAGCCGGTGCAAATTGAAAAGGTTGAGTCCACCTTGACTCAAGGCGGTGAGGTTTTCCAAGTGCTGTCCGCCTTGGCAGCTCGCCTCGGCAAGTTGGAAGGCACCGGCTTCCGGACTTCCACCTTCGGGAGCGAGGAGGAACCAGCTGTTGGCATTCGTGAACTGGAGATTTGTTTTTGTCGCGTGGAAGAACAGGAGGCGTTGGAGGAAAAACACGACGGGAAGATTCCGGCATCTCTCTGGGAGTCCGGCGTTCAGGAATCGATTGTGGAGTGTCTGACTCATCTCAAAACATTGTCGAATGATGCAGATGACAGTTTTGAACTCGGAGGACAGACGTTCAACTGTCTGGAGGATTGTCACGATTGGTTGGTGCTGAAGGGTCCAGGTTCGGAGTATCTTGGCCATTGGATTAACCCGTTTTCCACGTCCAGTTACGCGGATACCCAGGGGATCTCGGCCAACCAGACGTTGGTGACCAAGAGCACGTTGAAGAAGGCTGCGTTGGATTGCAATTAAGTGTCGGCCATTATCCTTCTCTCCTTCGCCGACGATCACCCATTTATGGTGGGTAGCTCTTATTTGGTCACTGACACGAGCGTGTTACTTCCCAAAGTGAAGCATTTCAGCAATTGGTACCTGGAAGGAGCTATCGGAAAATCCGTGTACCCCCGTTGGAAGATGGGTGCGGACCGCCTGTCAAAGAACCTGCACCAGACATTGAACCGGACGTGGAGAAAGCCTATCCAAGCAGATCTTCGCTCGGTTGCCCAAGAGTTCTCGGTAAGGACGCTGGCTTTTATTGACAGTCTTAACACGTTTGTTAAGGAATTCAGGTCGGAGTTGATGCTGGAAGGAAACGGAGCGGAAGCAACGGAGGCGTGGTCGCTGCTTTCCACGATGTTGTCTGCCATTTTCAAGACAATGTTGGATGCTCGTGACAAGGCAGGGGACAAGCCGGAAGATGTGACTGACCTCACGTTGCGCGCAGCTCGCGTGCTTTGGGGCACTTGGCAGTGTCACCGCGTCATGGCTCAGTTCACAAAGGTTGGGTTTCGCAAACACCCGTACGTCCTTCCTGCGTTAACGTTGCATTTGTTCAGTCGCAAGGCATCTACCGCCAAGTTGACAACGAGACTTGCCAGCATGGAAAAGACTGACGCCGCGCTGGGCGGCGGAGGTCCGAACGAGCCCCGAGGTGTCTCAGAAGGTGTTTGACACGTTCGTGAGAAAGAACCACGAGCCTATGGCCAAGAGGCTGAAAGCCTTGGAGGATCGGGCGTGACAGGTTCTGCCGGGTGTACCAGAGCTGGAAAGGTCACCAAGAGGAAGAGCTACCGTTTTGTCGAAAAAGGAGCCAAGCAGTTTGGCGATGGTGGAGATGGGAACCGAGTTTGAACGAATGGGGCTGCTTGATCTTGTGTTGAACGACGCGAGCACCTTACCGAGAAGGGATTTGAGATTCGATCTCAAAAGCGGATCGCCGGGTCGATGGCGTGTGAAGCCGAGTCCTATGCCAAAAGCGGATCGCCGGGTCGATGGCGTGTGAAGCCGAGTCCTATGCCGCGAGGCGCGGTGTCTCGAGTGATGTATATTCGGGCAAACTTGATTTCATCCTGTAGGTTGTTTCCCGTCAGCGGCGGCAAGGGATCAGTGATCCCCTGGGTTCACACCGAGCTTGGGGGAGATTGGTGGGTTGAACGTGAGGTTTCCGCGTCGGAGCTACTCGCTATGTGGGACGTTCCGGAACCCTTGGTAATGACTCTCTCATCTGACAAGGAACGCCGCTCTTTGCTAAAGTCCTGCGAGGTGCCCCATAAAGTGATGGAACATGTCGTGGACAGTCTTCACTCTATGTGGAGTTGCGACGCTGAGACGCCGGTCCGAAAGCGGAGTGTGAATCCAGCAACGAAAGCTGCGGCGTCTTCGGTCATCACAAGAAAGATCGAAAGGAGTCATCTAGCCCCAACAGATAAGGATACTCATCCCGAGGTGTCAAAGGAGAGTGCCGAGAATCCGGAGGTCAGTCTGGCGGAGCGAGCGTTGCAAGAGGTGTTGAACCAAGTGAATCTCGAGGAACTCGCCGGGTCTGACAGAGACGCGAAGGCTGCAAAGGATGACAAGGCCAAGGCGCCCACTTACATGTGGGATAGATGGCCTCTCCCTTACTGCAATGTATTGAGTCAGCAAAGGGGCGAGCCGGCTCAGCATCTTGACTGGCGACGGAGTTTTTCGCTGTTGCGTTTCTGGAAGTGATTGTTGCTTCGAGGGTTTGTCAGATACCGGAAGAGCGAGGACCGACCATCACCTGTGTTGGCTGATCATGTTCTTGAAGCTGCCCGGGACTCCTCATCGCGAATAAGCTTGTGCTCCGTCTGGGCATGGGACGGAGGGTCTCCTCCATTCTTTTGGAATTGGAAGGAAGAATTCCATGAGGATTTGATTCGGGGAATGACCATGTGGATCCGTGAACCCATTGTGCCTTGGACTCGAAAGCAACCAGCTCCAGTTCCCCAACATCAACAGCAGGTGTTGGAAAAGCTCGACGAGATTTGTTTGCGTGGTTACGTGGGAGAGGGACAAGTTGAGTCATTGATTGTTTCTTCGCGGTTCAAAAGGGGGCGTCGGATAAACGCATGGTATATGATGGCACTCGATCCGGTTTAAATGATGTGCTGTGGGCTCCGTGGTTTCCGCTGCCAACGGTGAACTCTCATTTGCGGTTGGTCAAGCTGGGGACGTTCATGGCCATCAATGATGTGGGTGAATGTTTTCACAATTGGATGATGGACGAACGCGTGCGGAAATGGTGCGGTATCGATCTCACGTTGATGTTGAAGTCGAAAGAGCGCGTCTGGAGTCGATGGAATCGCTGTGCCATGGGTCTCAGACCTTCACCTTACGTGAGCGTCAGGGGAGTACTTTGGCTTAAAGAAGAGGCTCAAGGCAAAGCGTCGGATCAAGACAACGTGTTTCGCTGGGAGCGAGTTGAACTGAACCTCCCGGGTGACCCCGCGTACTCTCCGGTGCGGCCGTGGGTGAGCAAGCGCCAAAAGGAGGGTACGTTGGCGGCTGATGTGGTGTCGTTTGTGGATGACATCCGTATTACCGGGCCGACTGAAAAGGAAACTTGTCAGGCATCTCAGGTTATGGCAAAGGAGTCGGCGCATCGTGGCATTCAAGACGCGGCTCGCAAGCGTCAAGACGTGAGTCAGACGCCGGGAGCGTGGGCGGGGTTGGTCGTTCACACGACGGACTCCTCGGTCATCATCATGGTGGAACAAACCAAATGGGACAAGACCAAGGTCAGGCTCCAGTGGGTGTCTTGTCAGCTGGACGAGGGGCCGGATATGGAATACAAGCCTCTCGAGCGGGTCCGCGGCTTCCTGAACTACGTTATGCAGGTGTACCCATTTCAATGATTCCGTATTTGCGAGGATTTCATGGAACATTGGACTCGTGGCGTCCAAACCGTACCGCTGATGGTTTCGACAAACGATTAAACAAAGAAAGGGAGGAGGATCAAGACGTGAAGCGGCCTCCTCGCAAATGACGGAAGTTAGTGTTGACTCCCACAGGTGTGGGTGAGGACGACCCAATTGAAGATCACTTCAATTCGAGCTACTATAGGACGTATGTGTGGTCGCCTCCACCAGCAGCGGCTCCGGCAGCGCTGGAGTGGCTAGGTGAGTTGGTGCACAAGCGTCCGACGTTGGTGCATGTGATTGTGATACCTCGTTTGCTCACGGCTTTGTGGAGAAAACAGTTGGGAAAAAATACGGACTTGATGCTGACAGTTCCTCTTGGTTGTCCTACCTGGCACGCAGACAATCTGTAACCATTGATTATCGCGATCTCACTTCCTTTATCTAAATATTTCCCGTGGCAATTCAGTAACACTCCGGCAACCCATGATGTTGAATGCCGGGTGCCTCCGATTTGGACTACTAGTTTTGATGACATCGGGCCTGCGTTGCGCAAACTATTGCTCCAGGCGAGGAACGTTTCCGGAGTGTGAAGGGGCTTGGTGCCCATCGTGCTACACCATGGCCTTGGAGGACGACGTGCTTCCCATCAAGCGACCGGTCAGCTTGGAGGACGAGGATGCGGTTATTGACGCCAAGGATTACGACAGATATGTGGTGGCGAGAGCTGGAGACCATCTGATGGTTCAGTTCCAGTGTGATCTCTGCCACTTTCGTAACATCCAGAGGCGTTCTCCTGAGCCAGGGTCCGTTCGTGATAGATTGTTATTGCGCTGCATCAGGCGTGCTAACTTGGACGCATGTTGGGCTCGGGAGTCAACAACGGTGGCGAATAACACGCGTAATGTGGAAAAGTTGTTGGAGAAGGGAGCCAGAATTGGAGTTGGGTCGGGCTTGGTAATGGTGCCCGCTGGACCATGTCCTTTGCGGGATGACAATTTGATGGCGGTGGCTGTGACAATGATGCAGAGGTCGTTGGATGCGGGAAAAAATGACGTGTATGTGCAATACGATACAGTGCGTCAGCTTTGATCGGCGGTTCACAACCAGTGGAGAGCGTCGGTGGAGGGGCAAGCAGTGTCGGTAATGATGAGGGGAACGACTAAGCTCATGACAAGTATGTGTCCGGCAAACGGTGAATGGTTTGAGCGGTTCATGCTCGGGTTTCACAATAGGGTTGGAGACGTGAGTTGCCTGGATCTGGCGGTGTCGATCAAAGTTATGTTGGCGCTGATGGAGCGATTCGACAGGCTTTGGATTTTGGCGGATGGAGACAGCAAGACACAGGAGGAAGTGTTGTTTCCGGTGCTGTTCGTTGTGGCGGCGTATGCGGGCGGCCTTCAAGGAGAGGAGGTGCCGCTGATGGACTTGTTCCCAACGTTCAAGCATTTTGCGGAGGGAGTGAACCATCCGAAGCACCCTCACGTGGTCATCCTGGCTCTTCGTGGACGGTTTGAAAAACGAAATCGGAGAGTTGGAGCGCCTGAAACCTCTGGCGACGAAAACTCGCTCGGGTTTGGACGTACTCATTTGGTTTCAGCGAATGTTGTCGTGGTACGAGCGGAAGAACATCACTCGAGGACCAGTGTTTCGAGAAGAACGGGGCAATCGGTGCCGCGCCGGGTATCATGAGTTAGCGATACTGACGCAGTTTGAGTGGTTGCAGGCGAATGTGGACGATCTCATATCGCCAAACGTGAATGTGTTCGAGAACATGGGAGTTGGAAGAGGTTTAATGCGTGGATCAAACCGACAAGCGGTGATTCAAGGAGTGTTGCAACCGTTGATTGACATGAACAACCATTGGAGTATTTGCGAGCAAGCGAAAGGAAAGAGAATGAATTTGAGCATGAGCGCGCATTATTCGGACATTTGATTGATGGTGGTCCGCTACTTGGATATTCAACGGCGTTGCTTGTAGGGCAAGATGCCTTGGAAGGGGCATACTCGCTCTCACGGAATGAGAACGCCAAACCGGAGAGACTTGTTATTTGGGTACAAGGGGAGTGGTGAAGAGCAATCGGGATGCAGGATCTTTGCTCGGCGAAAGTTGAATTGTTGATTATTGTGTCCGACCGGCCCACCTAAGGATTTCCTACGGCTAGGACGTCATTGTCTTTGCCGAACGGCATGGACTTCATTGTGGTGAAATGGTTTCGGTTGTCGAAGGGACAGGACTCGCCCGTTTGCGGCCAGAGTCCTTCTATTGTCCTGGGGCTGCTCGGTACAACTTGAGATAATTGATGATTGTTGGTGACTCGGATCAAGCGTCGCGGACCGTGTCTCAGTGACTCTATTCCCGCAAGGGACTAGGGTTAGCTAGAGTCAGACCCCCATCGTTGGATGACATCTAGCGTGATGGCTCCTCCTCAACTCCGCGTCTCTTTGGCCTTTACAGAAGCAGTTAGTGTTAAGCTAGATAGCCTGTTTGGCCGCATTGTCTAATCTTGCGTTCTCTCAATGAGGTCACCACAACTTATGCCTTACCTATATATCGTCCTAACAATGTACCTCATCCACGTGGCAAACAATAAGCATTCGAATCCGTGAAAGCTTCAAAGTGCAACTGCAGCTGCGAGACGACCTTTGCCGAGCCACCATGGTACACTCCCGTTCCAACCATTGCAACCAAAGCACCACCGGCCCGAGGCAAATTAATGAAGACATTACTTATAGAGACTGCATAGCATCTCTTTTTATCGCGCTCCGGTATGTACGGATTGAGAAAAAGGTCACGATACTGCCAGTAATTTTGAACCGAAGACCCGGGTAATAGTTGCAAGTGGCGGCAAAGATATTTTTTATACGGTAAAGTTAGTACTACTTGCTTTTGTGTTCCTTTCCGACTGATTGATCCTTGCCGTCACCTGCTTCCGATGATCCTTCAGACGTGGTTGGAACTGGCTAAAAACAACACCTACAAATGCAGGCAAGCCATGATACTTTCTCCAAGCCACCTTCGCTGACGTCTCGTCCCTGTCACAAGAAAGGACCCTCGTCTCAAAATCTTCCATGAGTACCTGCCTTGCTGCGCTGTTTCTTCAGTCAATCCAGTCAGGGTTTTTGGATTGGGGCATTGTAGCTACCAGCGGAGGAGGCAAGTAGCTTCAGCAGCAAGTAGTATTGAAATTGTGTATTGTGGCGCACGGTGGTTGGACGCATTCATCGATTCGATTTTTGCACCAGAGTGGTCCGGTCCCCTCAAAAGACTACTCCAACGGATAACAGAAACATTACATACTTTGTGATTTTTTTCGTTAGTTTAGTTATTTATTAGCAAGTTAATATTGTTGTTGCTAGTGTCGACGGACACATGGCAGACGACCAAGTGCGTACGAGTTCAATGGTTGCGCGAGGGACTCCAAAATGGAGGTCATCGTGACCCGTTGGTACGTTAGTTGGAGCAACTTCTAGTGTTGTTGCTCACTCTCTAAAGTAGTTGTCCTTTCACGCATTACAACCATCAATTGCTCTACAGTACTATTATTAGTTCCAGCAGCATACTTAACATTGTTTATCAGACCCAGGGTTTGTGGTATTGCATCGAAATTTGTCGATTAAGCGAGATATTGACGATAAACGCTGACAATTCCAAAGGAGCAATCTTTTGACAGTAAGTCAAGCGCTCAAGGTACAAGAGGTACAATACAAGGCAAGTTCAAGGAAGATTAGCTACCTTCACGACTCAAAAAGAGAAAAGAGAGTACTTTCGTTGGTACATTAAGTAGTCTACGATGGCAGAGGCCGGAGTAGCACCAGGGGCGGAAATCTATGACGCGGAGGGTGAGAACCTTGGTGCCGATCAGGAAATTCCGCAGCAACAGGCGCAAGGAGAAGTTGTCGTCAATATAATGAATCAAGTTCTTATTTGGATTGGATTTCGCTCAGAAATAGCGGAGATCAAAGACATGGTAGACCTTACAGAAAAGGATATCACAGAATTGCAGGAGTCGTATGCGAAGCGTACTCAGAATTCTGGCCGAATGTATTTTGGACTCCAGCGTACCAAACGACTCAAGGCCACGTTGCACTGGGTACAGGACTTCGCTCGAGTCAGCGAAGTTCCTACACTCGAAGGACTGACTCAAGAGTCATTCAAAGCAGCTATTTCTATAGCAGCACAGAGAGCGGATATCCGGAAGAAGGAGGCGAAAGACGCCAGTTCCGTTTCCAGTGAGGCGTCGCCAGGAAAGCTCAAAGACGATAAAAAGTGGCAGGAGTGGATCACGGGATTCGAGAACATGTTGTCGACTTTGCTCGGTGTGAATGGTGTACCTCTTTTGTACGTCATTCGAGAAAAGGAAGAGGCTGAACCAGAAGGTCACAACACGTTTGTGCAGAAATGCATCGCGTGTGCCCCTTTGACTGGTCCTCACTTTGAGGCTGATGCGAGGAAAGTTCATCAGTTAGCCACGTCCTTCACTCAAGGTGAAACATCCGAGCAATGGATCAAGATGCACGTGAAGAAACAAAATGGTCCAGTCAACCTGAAAGCGCTTTGCGCGCACTATCAAGGAGCAGGAAACACCACTCGCAGGATTGCAGAAGCGACTCGTTTGCGCGAGACGCTGCATTACAAGAATGAGCGGTCGTTGTCCTTTGCCACGTTTCTATCCAAGGTCAAACACATGTTCAATCTCTTCGAAGAAGAGGACGAACCCCTCACTGAGTCGGCGAAGTTCAGATTCCTAGTGGAAAAAGTCCAGAACCCTCAGTTGGAGGCAGACATTAGAAGAAAGGAAAGAAGAGCAAGAAGAATTGACTCTTTGTCCGTTCTTCGTTGTTGGCGTTTATGGCGCAGTTATTTAATGTTATAGGTTTCAGGTTGGAACCTTCTGATTGGATTGACTTCAACGAGGAACTGGAGCAGGAACGTCGCATTTGCGACTTTATAACCACGGAACGCAGAGACTGTCCAGAACGAAAGATCTCGGCGACGTCACGAGAAGACCAGCACAAAGTTCATCATGGAAGGATCGAGTTAGATTCTCATGCCGACACGATTGTGTTCGGAAAGAACTGTGTAGTTTTGGCCTTCACCGGAAGAGAGTATGACGTGTCTCCGTATACGGACACGTATGACTCTATTAAGAGCGTGCCAATTGCGAAGGCAGGTACGGCGTGGACATCCCCAGAGTCGGGAACCACATTTATATTGGTGTTTAACGAAGGACTTTGGATGGGCGACAAGATGGAACATACCTTGGTCAATCCCAACCAGATGCGTCTTTCCGGCATCACAGTGCAAGACAATCCCGTTTGTGAGTCTCCGCTGTATCTTACAACGGAGGACGGTGATTTTGTACTACCTTTACAGATGAAGGGGACTAACGTAATGGCGAATACTCGCACACCCACAGCTCAAGAGTTGCATGATTGCACTTACATTATTCTGTCGTCCGAGCATCCTTGGGATCCACATCGCGTGAAGTTTCCTGAGTCCTCTCGCACT
>Ga0307978_1002503_pt1 | contig 12972 bp, 12 predicted proteins | sample OrgLakmetage1056_FD_203151 | JGI IMG/M metagenome (GOLD analysis project Ga0307978, IMG submission 203151) | Saline water microbial communities from Organic Lake, Antarctica - #1056 | ecosystem: Environmental > Aquatic > Non-marine Saline and Alkaline > Saline | place: Antarctica: Organic Lake...
GACAATTCTGAAAAAGGAGATGTGTCTGGACATTGTGAGCGCTTGTAGGGTTGATCCTGTGGTTGCACTCCACCTCAGGAACACTGCCGACTACCCCTTACCCACATTGGGACCACATGGCACCAAACTAGGGCATTCTTGATTTCAATGAAAAATGAAAACTTAATTAATGGCTTGTTGGACAATTCTGAAAAAGGAAATCTGTCTGGGCATTTTGAGCGCTTGCGGGGTTGTTCCCGTGGTTGCACTCGCATGGCCTCAGGAATGCTGCAGACTAATGCCTATCTACTTTTAGGCCACATGGCATCAAACTAGGGCATTCTTGATTTCAATGAAAGATAAAAAGTGATTTTTCTGGCTGGTTTAACAATTCTGAAAAAGGAGACTTGTCTGGGCATTTTGAGCGCTAGCGGGGTTGATCCCGTGGTTGCACTCCGCCTCAGGAATGCTGCAGACTACCGCCTACCTACTTTTGGGCCACAAGGCACCAAACTAGGGCATTCTTGATTTCAGTGAAAAATGAAAAGTGATGTGGTTGGCTGGTTTGACAATTCTGAAAAAGAAGATGTGTCTGGGCATTTTGAGCGCTTACGGGTCTGATCCCGTGGTTGCACTCCGCCACAAGAATGACCTAGACTACCGCCATCCTCCTTTTGGGTCGCATGGCATCAAACTAGGGCATTCTTGATTTCAATGAAAAATGAAAGGAGATATTTCCAAACTGGTTTTACAATTTAGAAAAAGAAGATGTGTCTGGGCATTTTGAGCGCTTGCGGGGTTGTTCCCGTGGTTGCACTCGCATTGCCTCAGGAATGCTGCAGACTAATGTCTATCTACTTTTATGCCACATGGCATCAAACTAGGGCATTCTTGATTTCAATGAAAGATAAAAAGTGATTTTTCTGGCTGGTTTAACAATTCTGAAAAAGGAGACTTGTCTGGGCATTTTGAGCGCTAGCGGGGTTGATCCCGTGGTTGCACTCCGCCTCAGGAATGCTGCAGACTGCCGCCTACCTACTTTTGGGCCACATGGCACCAAACTAGGGCATTCTTGATTTCAGTGAATAATGAAAAGTGATCTTTCTGGCTGGTTTGACAATTCTAAAAAAGAAGACGTGTCTGGGCATTGTCAGTGGATGTGGCGGTGATCCCGTGGTTGCACTCCGCCTAAGGAATGCTGCAGACTACCGCCTACCTACTTTTGGACCACATGGCACCAAACAAGGGCATTCTTGATTTCAGTGAATAAGATCTTTCTGGCTGGTTTGACAATTCTGAAAAAGAAGAGGTGTCTGGGCATTATGAGTGGATGTGGGGGTGATCCCGCGGTTGCACTCCGCCCCAGGAATGCTGCAGACTACTTCCTACCTACTTTTGGGTCACATGGCACCAAACTAGGGCATTCTTGATTTCAGTGAATAATGAAAAGTGATCCATCTGGCTGGTTTGACAATCAAGAAAAAGATGATGTGTCTGGGCATTTTGAGAGCTTGCGGGGCTGATCCCGTAATTGCTTTCCGCTTCTGGAATGCTGCAGACTACGGCCCACCTACTTTTGGGTCACATGGCACCAAATTAGGGCATACTTGATTTCAGTGAAAAATGAAAAGTGAATTTTCTGGCTGGTTTGACAATTCTAAAAAAGGAAACGTGTCTTGGCATTTAGAGAGGATGTGGGGGTGACCCCGCGGTTGCACTCCGCCTCAGGAATGATGCAGACTACCTTCAACCTACTGTTGGGCCACATGGCACCAAACTAGGGCATTCTTCTTTTCAGTGAATAATAAAAATTGATGTATTTGGCAAATTTGACAATTTAGAAAAAGAAGATGTCTCTGGGCATTTTAAGCGCTTCCGGGGTTGATCCCGCGGTTGCACTCCGCCTCAGGAATGCTGCAGACTACCGCCTACCTACTTCTGGGCCGCATGTCACCAAATAGGGCATTCTTGATTTCAGTGAAAAATGAAAAGTGATTTTTCTGGCTGGTTTGACAATTCCGAAAAAGGAGACGTGTCTGGGCATTGTGAGCGCTTCCAGGGTTGATCACGTGGTTGAACTCCGCTTCAGAAATGCTACAGACTACGACCTACCTACTTTTGGGTCACATGGCACCAAACTGGGGCATTTTATTTTTCAATGAAAAGTCAAAAGTGATGTGGTTGGCTGGTTTGACAATTTAGAAAAAGGACACGTGTCTGGGCATTTTGAGCGCTGCCGGGGTTGATCCTGTGGTTGCACTCCGCCTCAGGAATGACAATTCTGAAAAAGGAGACGTTCTGGGCATTGTGAGTGGATCTAGGGGTGATCCAGGGGTTGCACTCCGCCTCGGGAATGCTGCAGACTACCCCCTACCTACTTTTGGGGCACATGGTACCAAACTAGGGCATTCTTGATTTCAATGTAAAGTAAAAAGTGATTTTTCTGGTTGGTTTGTCAATTTAGAAAAAGAAGATGTGTCTGGGCATTTTGAGCGCTTGCCGGTGTTTTCCCGCGGTTTCACTCCGCCTCAGGAATGCTGCAGACTACCGCCTACCTACTTTTGGACCAAATGGCATTTAAACTTGGGCATTCTTGATTTTAATGAAGAAATAAAAAGTGATTTTACTGGTTGGTTTGACCATTTAGAAAAAGGAGACGTGTCTGGGCATGTTGAGCGCTTGCGGGGGTGATCCCGTGGTTGCACTCTGCCTCAGGAATGTTGCAGACTAACGCCTACCTAATTTTGGGCCACATGGCATCAAATTAGTGCACTCTGGATTTCAATGAAAAATGAAAAGTGATCTTTCTGGCTGGTTTGACAGTTTAGAAAAAGGAGACGTGTCTGGGCATTTTGAGCACTTGCGGGGTTAATCCCGTGGTGGCACTCTGCCTCAGGAATGCTGCAAACTATTGTCTACCTACTTTTAAGCCACATGGCATCAAACATCGAGTAGACAAAGCTTTGCTTCTCTTTAAAAAGCGTGGCACCATCAATAGTCGGTATTCTGGATTTCAAATGAAAAATGAAAACTTAATTTACTTTTGGGCAACATGGCATTAAACTTGGGGATTCTTGATTTCAATGAAAAATGAAAAGTGATGTTTCTGTCAGGGTTGACAATTCAGAAAAAGAAGACGTGTCTGGGCATTTTGAGCGCTTGCGGGGGTGTTGCTGTGGTTGCATTCCAACTCAGGAATGCTGCAGACAACCGCCTACCTACTTTTGGGCCAAGAGGGGATTATAGTTGGGCATTCTTGATTTCAACGAAAAATGAAAAGTGATCTTTCTGGCTGGTTTGACAATTCTGAAAAATACGATCTAAGCTTGAGGGCTTTACAAGTAGAAAGGAGAGACAAAGGACATTTGTTAATAATGGCCATCACGAGTGATGGTTTTTAGGCTATGATGTTTTGGTCCAGCGATTGATGAGGCAACGGCATGTTGGCAGGCGTTGAGATCTTATTGCTGGTTGTACCGGTCTGGATATGGATTATTGACTGGAGTTACTGCCGGGTTACACCCAAGGATGAACAATCTGTCTATTATCCATTGTCCAGGTCAACCTCTCCTCTCCCTCTACAGCAGATATAGTAGCTTCCTTTACTTTGTGAGGACGGTAGCTTTAAAAATTGACGCCGCAGCGCTTAAGTGGATCGGTGAATTGTCGGCATTGACATAGACTTTCTCATTCAAGTTCAAGCTTGTCGGCTATACCAAACAGGCTGAAGACTGGATCCTGCCAGGCCACGAGCCAACAGCTCCATTGTGGATGCCTACTGCGCTGCCCAGTATTTCCAGCTGAATCGTCTAACGTATTCAGCCCGTGAACAGCAGCTTCATCGTCCAGAGCTAAGTAACATCAAACAAGTGGTGATTGGCATTTGCCCACTCGTCACGAGCTTGACGCATCCACACAACCAAGTCTACAGCGATAGTCTTGTCGCAGACTTGGACTCCGTTCTCACTGCCTTGTTTAAGCACTCGAGGAACATTCAGTCCATACTTCACATTCCGTACATCACCGAAATCAATCACTTGCAAGCTCAGCGCATGGTATCCAAGGCGGACGATCTCGAGACGGCTTCCACCAACTTGGTTGCCCCGTACAATAGATTGCTTCAAACACGCTTGTGAATGTGACCATTAACACTGTGATTGGGTTCCGATCACGAGGCTAGCATTCAATATCAAGAGCTACAGTTGCCGGCTCGGGTCGGCTGTTATATGCCCACGTTTATTGACTGCAACAGCAGTCGCAATGTGGCGGCAGCCATTCGGTTAGTTTTGAGAGAGCAGCGACAGCAACAACAACAATCAAAGAAGAAGAATGCAAGTGAAACATAGCATGGTCCTTGCTATTATTATTACACGCGACCCTGGAGTCGGCTCGATCCCGTTCCTTACGGAGAGTACCTGCAAGACTATCGGGCCGCAGACGCCCTTGTGAGGGCCATTTGGATTCCAGCGTGGAGAGTGGAATACTTTGTTGCTGCGGTGCCCTCGCTGGCTGCCTTTGCGCAGGCCACGAATATGCCGTACCTGAATGGAATCAGGTGATTTCTTGCTGCAAGTAGTATTGGCATATGAGTATTCCTTTGACTGTCGCAAGTTTGCCCGGCAGTTTCCAGACATTATTAAGCTAGAAGAAACCGTTGTAGAATGACCACGGCTAGTAGTAGTCTAATAGAGTTGCATAGTATTATTACTACTTGGACAACCCAGCGCGTGAACCGACTTGATCTCCAAAGAAACCATGCCGTTGACACTTTCTCCCCAGAATGCCAACGTCATGGTGTCTGGTCGAGCGGCCGCTTCGGAGCCAGTTGGGAAGTCCGTCTGGCTGCCGATGAGGCGGATTAGTCCAACAAGTCTGTTTTCTGGTTATACACTGCGCTTGGCGCGGCTCTAATTGCCGCCATCGTACTTGCTGTGGCGGCCGTGGCCTGCAAGAACCGGCGTCAGTAAGTGATTATGTCCTGAAGATGGACGGCACCCAAGCTGAATAGGAGCGTGTGACCTCGGTTGGGTTGCTGCGTATAGCATCGTATCTATATTCTATATTTAGCAGCAGAGTTGCATGAATTAGGCTAGCGTGTGAATGTAGCAAGGAGCGGCGTTCATCTCTAAGATAGTACAGACAGGTTAGCTATCTTCCGATTTAGTAAGAGGCGTGTCATCTACAAGACAAGCAACAACACGCGCGATATACTTTTACAAATGCCCGCAATCACGCTCTAGTCTAGTACCGCGCTGGCACGTTAAATGGCTGAATGAATCTGGTAAGGCTCAGGCTCAGGCTCGGCTGTGAAATGGAGAAAGGTGGCTAGACAATTCTGATGTCTATGACTGTAGAGGATGCACTTTTGTTGCTCTAGATTGTATTTATCGAATTTTTCCAAATGTACCTCCTGCACCTGACCGCAAGCCCGCCGTTCCGTCATTGCATTTATTGCTTTGCTTGAAGCGTACCGTAACATCGGTTGGAGCCCATTGCGGGCAATAGGCTGTGTGCGTTAGCTTTTCTGGTGTCTAGCGCTGAGCTCTCAAGACCCCCCGATAGTCCCGCCTCGGTTTGCCAAAGCGTATGCTTGTCTGTCCTGGGAGTGCAGACTCCGTCTCTAAACTCACTCTCCGAAGTGGTCACCTGGGACTCCGCGAGATTCTGTAATACGAAGGGGCCGATAAACGAGAACCTACTAGGAGACTTAAAGTCTATTGCTAGACCCACTCCCCAAAGACAATTCCCCCACACGGCAGCAGTACGTCGACAGCCCCTTTGCCGAGTCCTTGTAGTTGTCGTCGTACGCGCCCTTGTGCACCTAACCGGGGAACCTAGGGACCCGTGCCGACAGGGAGGAGTTTCATCAGTTGCATAACGCCCGTTTTGGTCTGCTGGCTTCTTGCAATGCCGTCCGCCATCAACATTCACGAAGTGGATCCTGGTTGCCATTTGTTGCGACAAACGTGCACGCCCGGTTGCACAAAGCTTAGCAGGGTGGATTCGTTGACGCCAAAGGACGCCAAAGGATATAATACTTGCGACTCGTCTTGCAAGGGCTTTGCCAGGAGAAAGCCATGCCAACAGATTGGCTTCATGGTAGATAGTTGCGCCACGTTGGCCGTTCTTCTGGTTGTTGAGCCACAGCGTAGGGGAAGCGGCTTGGTGCAGTTCTGCGAGTGGCGAAGACCTTGGGATAATCGTGCCGTCAGCACGTCGAAAAGTCACATCCTGAACGCGGAACTGTAGTATCGTGCGCATGCGTACGTTGCGATTCGGCATTGTAGACTCGCTCACGCGAAGTAGATAAAAGAACACGCATGTGGTAAGGTCTGCAGCCGCCATTGTAGCTGCGCTGGGTACTCAATAGTATGCGCCGGCGTACTCAGAAACGCTGACAGGGAGTGCGACCTGCGGTCGTGGTGCCGGATCTTCGGTCTTGTAGCTGGCTACAAGGGGCGAAATGGGAGGTCTAGCTCGGTGGCCACGAATATAACAAAGGTTGTCGCTGCGAGTTGGTGAGGTAGTGATCGGGGTAGATACGTGGTAGATACGGGGTAGATACGGGGTAGATACGGGGTAGATACAGGCTAGATACGGGGTAGATATGGGTAGTGATTAGGGTAGATACGGGTAGTGACTTGGGAGGTGGACGATCTTGTCTGGGCCACTTAAGATTAGTCTTGTGATGGCCGTGTGGTGAGCGACCATCTAGTGGATCCGGGTGTAGGCAAGATCCGTCGGCGAGGGTGATTTCTGACAGACGGCTCACCTGAAGCCACATTCTGCACGCATTTAATTTTCTCATTGTTGCGAGGGAGAGACCTTCTTGCCTCCAAGTGTCCATTATGAATTCATCACAGTCGCAAAGTAGCTGAGAATAGTGAGTGTTGGTATCCGCAGGTCATACTCTACCAAGAATTGTTGAATTGAGATGATCCAGCAAGATTCGACGTAATCGTACCCGCGTTGAGGCGATTCGAGAAGATTGACACCAGTCCCTGACTGGACCTGGCACCATTCATGCTCAATCATCATCATCCGGCCTGTCTCGCTTGCTTGGCAGAGATGGCCCACCAGGTTTGAGATTTGACGCTCCCCTTGTTCGACATACAGATTGTGCAAGCCTAAGCCGCCCATTGAGATTGGTCCAAACACCACCGCTCGCGGCAGATGTTGATTGAATCCCAGTCTTGGCAGCTGGACGCTGAGAAGTTTAGAGGCGATTTTTGCGCATTGGTCGGGGGAAAACTGAGTAACCCCGAGAGGATACTCGAGTTTCGGACATACCATCATACGGTACGCCAAATTGGCCGTGCCCGTCGATATGCTAGCTCCCGCAAGCTGCAGCGCCAGAGTCAAGGCTTGAGAAAGCCTGTGTTGGCATTCATTGTCCCAGTTGCCATCGGGAGCGATCCGGATTCCCAGTGTGCGTCGACCTTGATACACCGGCTCAGTTGCCGGTAAATGCCTTGTGCCGTCTGAGTCTCCATAAGTGAGTCCAATGGGGCCTTACCACGCGCCAGCATCCTCGTCGGACGGATCCACAGGAACACAACCTGCGATTTCGGGCGGGAGAAGCAGACACGGGTGTTGTCTTGCGTCGAAATCCCAGCGCATGATGTACGTGAAACACTTAAAAGCTCCAATCTTCCCCCCGAGACAAAGAGTAATCTCTCCCATGACTGGGCGCTAGACTCCGCCGCCTCGAGCTGTTGCAATGATTGGGGCTGGACGCTGTCGGAATTGTTGACACCTGGCATGCCATCATTGAAATAATACACAGCAACATTGAGGACACAAAGAGTTGTGAATGGACTCATCACCTTCATACCGGCCGTGAACTTCTTGTACGCCATGAGTAGACTGACCATAAAGATCAGCCGGATCGCTGGGCTGCCGCCGCTGCCTTGTCCTGTCCCTTCCATCGGTTCTTCATTGGAACTTTGGTAGGATTTCTTTGACAGCCCGTGTCGCGTTTTAATTCGATGGCGCCTGCCGTGGTGAGTCTTGTTGTGAGCGATTGCAGCCATGAGAGGCAGTCCAATAGCTATGCACGAGATCATGGCAGCGGTTTTAATGATCCTATTGTAACACGACTGTGCATCGTTGTCCACTATAATCATGGAAGTCCGAGTGAGTCGCGCGAGCTCATATAAGAGCAACTATACCAAGCACGCATCGGTACACTGGTGGCCAGGTAGCGACCCGTGTTGTGAATGTCCCAGTAATTTTTCATCTTCTGCTCGATGGACTGACCGCCAACCCCACACAAGCTTCAGCATGTAATTAAAATCTGCTTCAAAAAGCATGATGATCCGCAATTTTTCCAGCTTGGGTTGTCCTGGGATCTTTTCTAAGACAGCATCGGTGCATTCCCGCCACCGATGAGGAGAGAAGCCATGTTTCAATGGGAGCTGAAGCATGAATGCGTCAAAGGCGGCAATGTCTGGTGAGTAGTCTGCATTGTCCTTGGGTAGGCGCACAAGAACAGAGGCGGTCTTGTAGTGACCATAATGGATACCGGACGGAGAGGAAGCCGTGCTCTCGTGAGCCTTGGACCAAAACGTCACCCAATCCTTTGTAGACACGTTGAGGGAAATCTTGCCTTTGTCGCGTGCCGACTGGTGTAGCCAAAGATGCCGAAACCATTCCAATGCTTCCAGAGTCATTTGTTTGAGTTCAAAATTGGAAGTCCCTTGAGAGAGTGCTTGCGCATCATGCGAAGTACAGTCTCGTCCCAATCGGTGGCTGCGCATACCAGATCCATACGGCGTCTCAGAGTGTTGCCGGAACCTTTGCTGGGTGTGGGGAATGAGGACCACTTCTATGTTGCTACCCAAGACCAGTGGTATTCGAGGCACAGTCTGGTTGTCCTGCTCGAGCACTGTGAAGTGATCCGGAACGTCGATTCGTTGAAGTCCGTAAGATTGGGAAGGATTTAAGATACTGCGCAATTGGCGAAACTGAGCGGAAGATTTCTCTCTCGCCAAAATCGCTTTGGCCGCTTAATTACGCGAGAACCCGTGTAAGGTACCGAACAACGCTGCGTTCTCAGCTAAGCACTTTTCGCGGTACTCTGCCGCTTCATCACATAGACCAACACGAATCGCAACAAACGGCTACGTGGCGAAACAGTTGTGTGAGGTCACGTAAATCTTGAGAGTACGTCACGTCTGCACTTTTAGCTTTTCGCGCAACGTGACCCAAATCAGAGTAGTCTATTAGACTACATATGCTGCTTCCTTGGGTTTGACAATGTTGCTGTAAAGCAATCCAGTCACGCTCTCTACTAGCTAGAATGCGCCATTTACCAACTAAACTTTGTATAGTACGTGTTGCTTATGGCCTTGGTCCTCTTTAAACGTCACACAAAAAGCAGAGCCTGTGACTATGGAGACTACTTGTTCCCTCCAAAGGACGTGGTTGACTCGCTTCGGCTTCCGGGCGACATGGCGATTTGTGTGTCTCCATCCCAACAATATTCGGGCTGGCACTCTTCGCATACTATTGCCTGTGAAAAATCCGACGGCAAATTACTCATTGGTCTCTTGCTGCACAACGCACGCAACCAGTTCCGGCAGCAGCCTTCGTCCGCCGTGTTGACGGCCGATCCGTATCGATACACCCCGCGTACCCGTTCGTTTGTCGTCTGCGCGACGGTGATGATCATGGCGTGAAAAAACAAGAGCGAGACGAGCGACCAAGCGCAAAGAAAGGTAAATGTTCCAAAGACGACAGTCAGAGGCATGCTCAGTATCGCTTTTCCGAATCGGTGTGACGTTCGTTCGCCGTACTCGGTGACGCTGGCAATATCGGTATAGTTCAGATTCAGGACGGGACCGATACCGGGAGAATCGGCGACAGCCATTTCTTGGTACGCGGCCAGAAATAATCGTAACGCAGCGGCAGTGACGAGTATTGTTAAGCAGGACATGAAAATGAGAAAGGCAAAAAAGTACCGATGGTTTCGTTCACCGATACAGTTTCCCACCCACGGACAATGGTGATCGAACTTGGATACGCAGACGTTGCATGAGTTGCAGTGCTTACTCCGTGGTGGCCGAAAGATGTTGCACGTCGAACAGTATCTGTGTCCGAGAGGCCCACCAACTGGAATCCCATCGTTTGGTACGGGTGATTTTATCGGTGACGATACGGAGGGGATAATACCTGGATCCGTAACGGCGCACATCCACAGCGTAATAAAGGTCATGATAGCGAGAAAGGAACTGATCCCGAACATTTCTTGGGAAGACGACAATAGAAAGATGGTCTCGCCGGTACTGAGCTCGGATACCTCCTTGAGTCTCGGCAGTATGCAACCAAAGTGCAGTATCATCCCGACAAAAATCAATCCATTGGTAAAGAATAGCGAGGGCGCGTCCGAGCCCAGCATGACCTTGCCGTTACAAAGAAAGGCGTGATTTCCCATCCACGCTTCGGCCGGTGTGAAACTATCTGCCGGCTCAAAGCCCGCAAACTGAGCGTGCGCGTCCTTTTTGCGGGCCCATCCCGATCGTCCACCCACCGACACGAGGATCCATTCCCCCGAGGTATCCGTGCCGTGGCTTGGTACCACTGCCGATCGTCTAAGCAGTCCCGTGACGCCTCCTGTCGCCGCACTCGCCGCGTTGTTTCCGGTAGTATTGTTGGCTCTACCGGGTCTCTTGTGCAGAGCTGCAATGGGCGTAATGGGCGTCGACGTGAATCGGTAGTAGCGCTGTATGGTTGGGTTTGCCGCTGGAAAGAAAAAGGCATTCGGGGTTGGTTCGCCCGGAACTTTGGTTGTATCTTCGTGTGCTTGTGCATTTTCTTGTGATAGTGATACATTGGCGGTCCATCCGTTGCCGTTGGCGGTCAATCCGTTGCCGTTGCCGTCAGTAGTGGTGGTGGTGGTGATGGTATTCTTCAAGAGCGAGGTCGCTTCCGTCGGTTGCGTGTGTGTAATGTATCCGTTCTCCAACGAGTCTGCCGCCGTACTGCTGCCATTCTTGGTAGCCTTTGCAGCCACCGAGTTTGGAAATAGGTACTTGTAGACATACGACATGATCGTCCTGTTCTACTGGTACTGTCGAAGATTCGCGATAGCAAGCAGCGAGAATCTTGGGCAGTCCGTTACTGTAGTCTAGCGGCTAGCGTTTGGCGGTGAACGATATGAACGACGAACGATCGGATGCGTTTGTGTAATGAATGACCAAGTAAGTACCGGTACAGTAGTCAGTCTACTGCAAGTCTAGCGAAGGGTACAGTAGGATAATCCCGCTGATCACAGATGATACAAGCAGTTAGTGCCGTTTGATGTTTGATGTGAGGATCATTCGATCAAAAAGCACCCTACTCCTCGTAGTCCACCGTACCGTAGTCTGTCTACCGTATGATAGTCTACCGTACGGCACGGTACGGCACGGTACGGTACGGTACGGCACGGTACTGGTACGGATAATAGTCGTCGCGCCACTGATTGTTGATTGCGCGCTTTGCGCTGACACGTCTCTATTTGAGCTCTGTGCGCTCGTCTGTCTGTCAAAGCTTCCCAAGCTTCCCAAGTTTCCGTTTCACTTACGCTCGCCTGTCCGACGACGGTTCTCAAATGAATACAGAAGTAGCATCAGTACCGGTACGGTATCTTTCGTCGGCTTCTCAATGACCGATGAACGCGATGACCTTCGATCCTCGATTCATTCGATTCATGTGTCGGATCGGATCGATGCAGGTGCATCCATCCAAGAAGTAGAAGTCGTAGGTGAGCTCATGGCCATCCGACTAGACTAGACTAGACTCGACTACGGAATCGAAACTCACAAACTTGAAGGAACTGTGCTCGGCACTTCCCAACGTCGTCGTCGTCGTCGTCATCATCGTCGTACTGTAGTGAGAATCGCCTCCAAGCACCATGATCTTGTCTTCGAGAGTCATCCAGCAGGCGCTCTTGTGCGTCGTCTTGGCTGCTGCCTCGACAGAGGCCTTTGCTCCTCTTCGATTGCAACAGCGATCACCCGCATCCTCACTTCGAGTGCTCAGTGAGACAGAAGCCGACACCGACGCTGCTGCTGCTGCAAGTGCAAACAATAACAAACTCTCCTCATACGCGGAAAAGGCTTCTTGCAACCTTCCTCCCTTTAATAACATTCTTGCTGCCAACCGTGCCGAAATCGCAGTTCGCATCATGCGAGCCGCGACGGAACTTAACGCCGGCACCGTCGCCCTGTACTCATACGAAGACAGATACTCGCAGCATCGCTGGGGAGCCGACAAGAGCTTCTTGCTAGACAAGGCAGAGGGAGCAACCCCCATTTCGGCATATCTTGATATCCCGCAGATCATTCAACTCGCCATTGACGCCAACGTGGATGCCATTCACCCGGGATACGGATTTCTATCGGAGAGCCCAGAGTTCGCAACGGCATGTGCCAAGGCTGGAATCACCTTTGTCGGTCCAACCGTCGAAAACCTGGACATGTTCGCCGACAAGACCTCAGCCCGCCAAGCGGCTATCAATGCAGGTGTTCCCGTTGTCCCAGGAAGTGACGGAGCTCTGCGAACTGCCCAAGAGGTCGAAGATTTTGTCGAGACCATTGGTCTTCCAATCATTCTCAAGGCTGCCATGGGTGGCGGCGGCAAGGGAATGCGCGTCGTTCGACGCGCCGAAGACTTGATTCCCTTGTGGAAAGAAGCCTCGAGTGAAGCCCTTGCGAGTTTTGGAGATGGTTCAGTCTTTGTTGAGCGCTTTGTCGACCGTCCGCGTCACATTGAAGTGCAGATTATCGGTGACGGTACCGGCAACGTCGTGCACTTGTGGGAACGCGATTGTTCCGTTCAGCGACGCCATCAAAAGGTGATTGAAATGGCGCCTGCGTGGGCCTTGCCCGATGAACTTCGCGCGCAGCTACACAAGTACGCCATTGACCTCACGTCGCGGGCCAAGTACAAGAATGCCGGAACGGTCGAATTCTTGGTCGATAGCGAATTGCGACCATACTTTATCGAAGT
>Ga0307978_1002504_pt1 | contig 12964 bp, 14 predicted proteins | sample OrgLakmetage1056_FD_203151 | JGI IMG/M metagenome (GOLD analysis project Ga0307978, IMG submission 203151) | Saline water microbial communities from Organic Lake, Antarctica - #1056 | ecosystem: Environmental > Aquatic > Non-marine Saline and Alkaline > Saline | place: Antarctica: Organic Lake...
CTGTATTTGCCTTTGCCATTGTCATACTTGTAAATCCATTTGTTTGCTTTCGCCGTGTCTTGCATCGAATTTTGGCTTGTGCGAACATTTTGTACCAGAACCCTACCCTACCCTACCTACGTCAGCAAGTCCAAAAAACCGGACCGATCTTTTTCGCCCTGATGGAGCTAGTAGGGTTTAAATATAGGATTGAAATGACTTGAAAAAGACATGGAGTTCCATAAGTAAATGTACATTGTAGTCCATACTTCAATTCTTTGATACTGTATATCAATGTACGGTACCGCTACAGTAAGATGCGATGCGATGGATGTAAGGGCTTCCACGCGGCGGCGTTCAATCTTATTTTTAGCTATGACGACGAGAACGTGAATGAAAAGAGCCTTCCAGTCTTGGGTCTCTTGCGCTGTTGTTGCAGCAGTCTGTCGACTCCCCATCTTCGCATCCTCGGCGTCGGTATCCAAACTTTTGTTTGTGTTGCCAGTTGCCAAGCTAGCCGACACGAATCATCAGCGAAGCGAAGAAGGTGTAACAAGTACTTATACTTTTTCATCGGGACCAGAATGTTTCGCCGTTTCGCCAAGCAAACAGCCGTTCTTTCCAGCCGCGGCGGAGTCCTTCGAGCTGCCCATCAGCAGCAGCCGAGGCTGTTCAGTACGGCAGCCGCTCCATCCGTGAAAGATATCTTGATTGACTTGACCTTTGTCGATCCTAGTGGAGCCCGGCGAAAAGCCAAGGGTATGATCGGTACGTGCATTATTTATCTAGTTGTCAATTATTGTGGGGCGTGGTTGCAACATATCAAGACTTGAGACTTACCCAATTACCTAATGGCATATGTTCTCGTAACCGTGCAGGCAAGACCTTGTTTGAAGTTTGCGTATGGCAAGGTATTGATCTCGGCCCAGCTTCGACAGCGGCACCACCGGAGGTCGCCCGGACGGAATCTTGGATTGAGCCGACCTTTGGCGAAGGTACCACGTCGGGATTCGATCACGTTGTCTTGGTGGGCAATGGTAAGGATACTGCCGCCCGTATTACTCCCATTGAGGAGCAAATGTTGGAGGATAACTGGGATTTCGACGAGATTTTTGAAGGAAGTCGGTTGGCCTCGGCGATTACCTTGACCAAGGAGATGGATGGTATGACGGTCTACGTTCCAGATCGTATTGTCGATGATATTCCCTAAGAGGAAGCAGATGGATCGACGAACGATACTATGTATCTACGCGCATTCAAGTCGTAGGATTGCGTAGATAGACCCTATTTCACAGACAGACAGTAGTATATAGGCAATAATGGGTACTCTATTGCACATCATTCTTCCATGCCTTAGTTCTTGTGCTGATGAGCCAACAGCAATCGTCCAATCTCTCGTTCCGCCAAGGCCGCCGCACGCTGTTGAATCGTCCCTTGATCCACCCCTTGTCGGGCCATGGCGGGAGCTCCAGCAAAGCTGCACGACACCAAGACTGGACACGCCGCTCGTTGACTCAGTCTGGACGCCATTTGCCGTCCAATCATGTCGGCATCATCACTATTGTCACCTGCTTGACTATCTACGGCGGCATCAGAGGAACCAATCAGCTTGGAAGTGGAAGGTTCCGAGTCGGCAAAGGCGCCTCGATAGGCCATCCGTGGCATGGCAACAATCAACGGTCCCATGGACAAGTTGGTTGCTGAAAACAGGCAGGAGTGTGGCAGAGTATAAACGTGAACGTGAGCATGACGTGTTTGAAGTAAACGTAAAGCAAAGTGCACCGTAACGATGAGCTTCTCTCTCTCTCTCTCTCTCCAAGATGCAAGTATTCAAGACAACGAAACCACCACCCATACCATACTTTTAGCGGACATACCTTGACCCACAGACCCCGTCGATGGCTTCTCTGCCGATGCTACCGGTTGCAACTCGCCCCAGCCAAACCACACCATGGCAGACTTTTTCATAAAAACAATGGTCCCGACAATCCCTTTGCTTTCATGAGACAATCTAGCCGCTAAAGCTACCGCAGGTTCGTCCCATCCCTGGTAAATAGTGTCGGGAAGCGGCACGGCAAAGGCGACGGTTTCGATTCGAGCGTGATCGGACACTTGGACCAGTTCTGCTGCTGCTGCTGCTGCTGTAGTTGTGGTACTATTTGGTTCCATCTTTGATTATGAAGCTTAGTTATGCCGTAATCTACGCTTGTTGGAGATTGTATATCAATTGCACGACGCAACTTTCATTACCATTGTGATGAGCAACGAGCGGCTCGCGACTCGCAATTAATAACTTGCAAATATTCGATGGATTAGTCACGCCTTTCGGTCACGCTTTCGATACCCGAGCTAGCAGCTTTACGACGAGACGATACGATAGGTGCTAGAAACAAAAATTATCCCACGAGCCTAGCACTGCCGACATATAAAGCGTGGTCCAAACCAAAGAGAGACATTGCTAACAATGCTCCCAGAGCGCCAGCAGCCACTCGACACAAAACCGACGGCGACCAAAGAGGAAAAAACGGATCAGCTTTCCACAACAGTAGATTGACGGCGGCCGAGATCTCCTCACCGTTCTTTCGTTTCGTGTTACGCGAGCATGCGATCGTTCACAGACTTGTTAGAAAGTATAAGCTCGAGGTCAGCGCGGAACATAAGGAACGCGTACTATGAGGAGAGACACGTGCCGAGGGGGGCCTTTCAAACGATTGAGAACAGAAAAATAAAAAAAGCGAAGCCAATGCGAACGCTGATGATCAGTCATATTGTTTGCATCACCCCTCTCATAAAAAAAAATAGAAAACATCAACGATGAAGGCACTTATTCCGAAAGTATTCCTGCTGGTGCTTGCGACAACCACAAACTTCGTCAGTTCTGAATTACCACCGGGAGCCTATGAACAGCTAAAGGCCAAGGCGGATGATGTCTTACTCCTGGAGATGACCGACGTGACTAGTTTGGGAGTCGAAGTGAACGGCTGCACTGAAGAATTCAGGGTGCAAGCAACTATCAACCAAGTCGAACGAACTCTACTTGGCTACACGCCAGGCAAAGTCATTGATTTTGCATCCAATGTCATCAAGTACGGCAACCCAGAGTGTGCGGGATTTGCTGGCCCACGCAGTCCACCACTACTTCAAGCTGGATGCACTAGCTCGGTGTACCTCAATCAGCCAATGGGTGCTGATGACACCGACTCGATGGTACTCTCACTGGCAGCTTATGGCGAGAGTTTCGAAAACCTCGATTGTTCGCAGCTCAAGACAGCAGGAAATTCTTCCAAAGGCGGCGGATCAAAGGGCAACACAGCAAGCTCCTCCAAAGCGAAGAAAAGTGGTGGTTCCTCCAAGCAGTCTCAAAGGATCAGAGGCTCGGCGAAAGTCAACAACTAAGAACACATAAGGTGAGGGCGGTAGGCGGCTAAACGTTTTATGAGTTCATACTGGTACCACACCATACGTCTGGATAACTTGTTAACGCGTAAACTTTCATTATTATACCGAGTCATGCCATCGGACACCTCCTAGCTCTCACTGGACTGAAACAGATGTTAGTCACGCTCTCTTCGCCAGTAGTCATCAGTACCTTTATTTCGCGTTCGTTTCCCGAGCCGACGTTTTTTTCATCTTCACCTTTCTTAATGGCGACGATCGCAGCGCACTCTCTTTGCTAGCACGTACTACAATTATTCCCGACACTTTGAAGAGGTCATGTGGCGTATTGCTTGCAATAGCTGCACGTGTTGAGGCTGAACTTAATATAGCTAGCCATCGCCTTAATTTGGCGTATCGCAACCAGCGTTCATCACCGTATTATTGCACACTCTGTACCACTATATACCACATTCCAACATGACCTCTTATTCATCATCGCACTCGACACCGATCAAGCTCCAATTTCTCGTTCTAGGAGCCGCCGGCGCAGGGAAGACTTCCATCCTTCGACGTTACTTTCACAAGACGTTTCAAGCGGGCTCGCGAGTGCCCACGCTGGGTTCCGACTTTTACACGGGCCGTGTTCCGCATCCAAAGTCAGAGGACAACGAGGACTCAAGCAAAGAGGAAGGATCCGAAGGTGAAGAATTTCAGATTTGTTTACAAATGTGGGATACACCCGGTCGCGAACGCTTTGCCTCCAAACGGCGACGACAGTACGAAGCTTCCTTCTCGGATTCCTTTTTCTCCCACGCCGACGCTATTGTCCTCGTGTATGATATGACAGACTCTACCAGTTTTACCCAACTACTCAAATGGTATGCGGATCTTATGGAGTGCTTACCCAACAATTCCAAAAAAACAGCTTCACCACCCAAGCAACTTCCCATTCTCATTGTCGCCAACAAGATGGATATACTATTCCAATCGGGCCGTCCAGACGGCCGAGCTCCCCATCATGCACCGACGGTGTCCCAGCGCGACGTTTTCGGCATGGATTCCTTTCGTGGCAAGGACTTTCGGTACGAGTACAGGGTTTCGCCACTCGTTCAAGACAAGAACAGTGCAGCATCCTTGCCGGTTTCGTCGGCAGCCGACTTGTCGCATTCTACGGCCAAGAATGTTCGCAATAAGCGCATGGAGATTTCATCCTATCTTGCCAATCGAGAAAACTGGACAACGGACGGGTCCTATCTAGAGTCGGTACGTATTGAAGGTTGAATTGTGCATGCATGCAATCTGCGCAGAGCGACGTTCGTCTCTTATTTATTGCCCACTCTCTTTCGTTATCTTCAGCTATTGAATTCGGAAGAGGGATCCCAAACCGACAGAGAAATGGTATTGCTCTGGTGTATGCGGAATGGACTAAAACACTACGAAGTAAGTGCCGCAACGGGAGAAGGCGTGGATGAGGCCATGGGTGCACTCGTATTACTAGCGTTGGACTCCAAAAAGACTAGCAGCAGCAACACCGTGGACGCAACAACGGCGTTGGTTTCGCATGACAAGAACAGTGGTAGTGGTGAGACGGAATTCTATAAACAATCCTACCAACGGAACCAAAAGCTAGATCTACACCAGCGCTATGCTCCCAAGGAAGATCTTTGCTCCTGTTTCCGGCCTGTCGTTCGATGGTTCAAACGAAATTAAAAACGTTGATGAAATAATGTTGAATAGTCCATCACACAAGTTATAACTATCCGAAGATAGAGCTTTTTCTCTGGGCAGAATCGATAGAGAGTCTCTGCTGCTCAAGCAATGGGTTCTTTGGTGACCTGCTGGTAGCAAGTATACAGTACATACAATCCCCATGTCCGTGGATACGTCTTGTTCTCACTTAGCATCCGGTTTCTTTGTTTGTGGATCAAACGTAGCAGCTTGTGGGTTCATTTTACCGGGAGACATGGGAGATTCCGCACCCGAAGAATGACGTGATGGAGGCGAATGCTCGTCTTGTTGTTTTTGCTGCTGTGGTTGCTGCTGGCCGCCAATCGGCATCAGCATCTGATTAGAACCAACGAGTGGCACGGGTAGCTCCGAGCCACCAAACGAGCTCTCAAAGCTCGGAACAGCAGATACGATAGGGACAAGCATCGGCGAAGCGCCAGGAGCTGGCCGCTGGCGATCTTGCGTGGCGTACATTGCTTGGTGCTGCTGCATTTGCCGCTGCATTTCGTACTGTTGCTGATGCTGATGTTGGTGCTGGTGCATCATCATTTGCTGCTGTTGCCGCTGTGGATAAGAGTATGGTTGCGACTCAGCGTAGCCACCGGGATACGAGTGCATACCACCCTGGTACCTCATTGCGGGAAAGTTGTTTGGCTCGCTATATTGTTGAGGCATGACTGAGCTTTGAACAGTAGGTTTACCTCTTGGCGACGGTCTTCGCCCCCCTCCTCCTCCTCCTCTCCGAGCCATGGTAGGTCCAGACTGGTATGATGGCATTCGATTCCCAGCGCCCGTTGTACCTGACTCTCCTGAAGACTGGCTGCCATACTGAGACGTCTGAGGATAGATGGCCATTTCACTGGCCACGAGACTCAAATCAATCAATGAAAAGTTCCGCTCTTGATTGATCTTGCTGGGAGGAGGAGGCGTGCTAGCAACTTGATCAGGATACGTGCTGATTTTTCCCCACTTGGTAATCGCCAACCGAATATGCTTTCCTTGGTACAACTCCAGGGTACAGTTCCGGAGAACAACCGCACCTGATCGCTCCGAAACCTCTCGCAACGTGTCAATCTGCTCATCCCGAGCGCGAAGTGAGACGGTCCCTGTTTCGTCACCCACTTCTACTTCCGCCAGTCGAACCCGAGATCCATCAACTCTACCCTTGTCGACGACAACATTGACATTGCCAATCAAACTAAAGAGGGAAACCGATTACGGATACGCGTGTGAGTTCCACGATAACGAAACAGGAGAGACATGCGCTCTCGTGGGATGGTTGGTACTTACACGCAAAGGTTGTATCCACCTCTAGGTGGCTGCAGCCGCTTTTGTGAAAACGTATCGAGTTCCGTAGGAACCCCTAAACGTGCATTCGTGCTGGGTTCTGCGGGGTTGTCACGATCCTTCTTGACACGGGCTAGTTCTTCTTCCAGCCTAACGTTATCAATGTTGTAAGCGCTCGTCAAGTCCGACACATGAATGTAGATGGCGCGACGAAGTGGATGACGCGGCTGGTTGGTGGCGTTGGCCAGACCCCCTTGCGAAGGCTGGACCGTGGCGTTGGACGGCATGGGTCTGTCGCTTCTGGGCACGACAAGATGAATTCGTCCAGACAACAGGGACGGACTTGTTTTATTTCCGTGGGAGTACGCGGCTAACGAAACTTGCTTCCGACGAGTTTTGACTATCTAATTTCACAAGTCTATACAATCACAGCCTTTGATACTTTCACAACTCTCTACAAGTGATCCCGGAGTGCTCAAGCTGCCTCAAGCTACCTTAACTTTGTCTTTCTCACAAAAAGCTTGAACTGGAAAGTGGAACTGGGAAAAAGTGACGAGAATACGGTATTCGAAAATCTTTGGAAAGGGGAACGGTCGAACGGTCTTCAAGAAACCCGGAGTAGTTATTCAATTATGGCGCGAAGATCTCGTAACCCAAACCCAAACCCTTCCGGGAAAAGACGTGACGAAGACGAGGGACGCGAGGGACGTTAGGGTGACACTAAACTAGCCAGGACCATGAGGAGCCGACTGACGCTATTTACATCACGTCTAACTTACCGACTAAACTCCGTAATGAAGAGATAGTACGTGCGCATGAATCCAGCAAGATGAACCCCTCTGGATCTTCCCTTTACCCACAGCGTCCGGAAGGTTCACGAGTGGTGGTTCGCGTCTCTCCCAACGAAATTACTCTGGTAGACCGTATCTTGGTTGCTAGTAGCTCGCTCTTTATCGTTGGGAGTGTCGTTTGGGTACCGGCTTTTTATGTGTGGGCTTGGAAACGGTGGAAAGCTATTCCCAAGGAGGAAATCAAGCGTCGAGCCGTTTACGCGGCCTTGGTGCTGGGCTTTACGGGTATCTTGGCGGCTGGACCACAACACAGCCGCAAGTTTGGAGACTGCTTGGGGGTTCGAAAGTGGAGACTATGGAAGGCTTGGATCAAGTTTTTTGCAATGGAAATTATCGTGGATCAGCCCTTGTCGTCGATACTAACGCTTGCACGAGATGACAAGGCCGTCTTGGCCTTCGTACCCCACGGAATATTTCCGTTTCCACTGGCGCTTGCTGTTCTACCCGAGATTGCTCAACAAGCCTTTGGTATCTTTCGTCCTGTGGTCGCGACTGCGACGGCTCTTTTTCCGTTGGTACGCGATATTCTCATGTGGGTGGATCCAGTGTAAGTTTGTTGTGTTGGACAGATACGGATGGCTGCAGAATGCATGCGACAGATTGTATTCAAGTCTCACCCTCCACTCACCGCTAACCGCTACCGTACCTTTCTTTAGGGATGCGTGTCGTGCATCGGTGGATCGTGCCTTGTCCGAGGGGTCTCGGATTGGCCTTGTGCCAGGAGGAATTGCCGAAATGTTTGAGGGCTACCCGAAACCGAATACGAAACCCAACGAAGAATATGCAATTGTTCGCAAAGGGTTTCTGCGAATGGCCATTAAGCACGGAGTTCCCGTGGTACCTGTCTATTGTTTTGGAGCCACCAAAATGTTCCGGCGATTGCAATTGCCCGTTCTGGAACGGGTTAGCAAGTTGCTCCGCGTCAGTCTCGTGGTCTTTTTTGGCGCCTGGGGACTGCCCATCCCCTTTCGACAACGGCTCTTGTACGTCATGGGTCAACCAATTGTGCCAGCCACTGGCATTGGCAATAACAACCAAGATGGTGCCAGTGTGGACATGGAACAGCAAGTAGATATTATGCACCAACAGTTTTGTGACGAGCTGTTACGTCTCTTTGAACGGCACCGAGATTCATACGGCTGGTCACAAAAACAACTCAAATTTCTATGTCGCTAAGACTGTAATATGATATTAGACTTGCTGACAGGAAATGTTAGACTTGTTTTATGCATGCCGTAGAGAAGATAAAGCCACCAAGAACAGGCTAGAAATATAGTAGGTGATTAGCGCGTTGGTACAAGGAAACCTCTGGCTGACTAGCTTCAGAGTGTTCGTTACATGTACAATACATACAAAGCGCACTTGGGGAGATAAAGGCACATGCAGCATTTCGCCATGCATGCATTCAAACAAAGGGAGCGCCGACACGATGGTCCGGATCCAACAGTCGGTTACCATGCCTTTTCACAACCATTTGCGCTCCCGGAAGGACAGCGCGGCTTAGATCAATGACAACCTCGTCGTAGTAGCCTGCTCCCTCGGCCGACAATCGGTCTTCGACCAGTTCCGCTGGACAGAGACCCGCGCAATCACCCATAAACTTGCCGTCTCGGTAAATGAGCACGTTGAAATCCAAGGATACGCGACTCGTACTCGTGGTATTGTCCAGAGGAAAGTGCATGCATCGAGTACCATCAAAGACATAACCCAATCCAACAGCTTTACACTGTAGAGGATGCCAATCTTCTCGACCGGGGTGCGATTCCACATACAAGGCATTCGTCCCAAAGGACGGTGTTAGCGGAATATGAAACGAAAGGCAGCCGATACTGTGTCCAGTGATCGAGGAGCAGATTGGTCCGGCTGATGTACTGCCCGGTGTCACTATTTCGACGGAAGGAAAGGCCTGATAGCGGTAGGTTATCTTGTCTGCTGCTGCAGTGCCGCCGTGCATAATGTTCTTGGTAATGACAAGCGAGTGCAACAGTGGGATACAAAACGAAGTAACAAAGCTATCGTACGCAGCGTGAAAGGCGTGCCGAGCGGATCGATCCAACAAGGGCCGTAACATTGTTTCTTGACTGTATTCGTGTACTCGACAAAGGTCAGGGACATTGAGGGTTTGCGCAAGAATATCATGTAGCGGGTGGGTATGTTCATCAAAGAGAAAAGGTTGCTCGTTTCGGAGAGCAGTGTAGGGAACTCGCATGGAGCTAGCAATCGAAGCTGCTACATTGTGATGTGTACATATGCGAGCCTTTTCTCTTTGTAAGCGGGCGAGTCGAAGGTGTGGTTCAATGCTCTTTCTTAGCTCGCCGTCGAAGACCGGAGTCTCTGGGCGTCCCTCCGTGTGTAGGCGGACCTGCTGCCCAAACGCCTCTTTAGCATTTTGGACTTCCGCATCGACAGAGATGGCAGAGGTTTCAAAGGAGGACTCGCTAGACACTATCGAGAAGATATCGACCGACTTGGTACGGCCTAAGCCACCTCCCGTGACCGGACGCCACGAAGATTCTTCAACTACTACCGACGGGTTGTTCCAAACCATTTCGGGGTCTTTAAGTTCCACCAATGCCTCGTCTTGAGATCCGGTATTCATGGAAGACTTCATACTATTGTCTGCTACTCCCACCGAGCTCAAAAGAGCAAAGGAAGTGCGGAAGAAGACCTCTACGGACTTCACTTGGTGATACTGTAGTGAATAGTGAACTTTCATTCTTGCGATGCGGTACCATACCGGTAGAAGGAACAAAGCTAATAAAGCGAAGAAAAGGCGTGTCAAGGATGGAGTGCGTGGTGAATACGACATACGACGTTAATTGTTAATGATGGTGAGTGTGCTCCATAAGTAAAAAAGTGGCTCGGTCAGCGACGTTAACTGACACAACATACTGTATTATGACTGTCGCAGTTCCAGTTGCTGGGAAAGGCGCGAAAACCGAGAACGACAGACAAGACCCAGCCAAGACCGACCAGAAAACATATCGTCATCGAGACGGGAGCAGCATTTCATATTATGATGTCTCTCTTGCTCTCTTGACTGCTAGCTAGAGGCTGGCGCACGGAGCGCGGTCAAAATATGTGGTTTACCAAAGCGAACACTACCATTACCTCCAGTCAATGGGCGACCTAGCTTACTGGACAAAATGCATTGGCTGGTTGGCCGCCCTGATGCACTGCCTCCTCCTACCCTCGCCAGCAGCACGCACCTTTATACTTTGAAAACGGTAGCTATTGTTTCTCCACGTGTTACTAGTAGCAGCAGCAGCAGGCCATGTAGATATCCCGCAGCTCACTATTTTCGATCATGATCATCTCCTGCTACTGGCTGTAGGAGCAGGACGCACCAAGTACTATTGCCAATTACCAGGTTTACGTACATGCATGGTTACGTAGTGATGCATTATGAGTTATGAGCCCCGGTCGGTACGCTCTTCGCTCTTCCTCTTCGTTTCCGCTTCCCGCCGCCAGATGCGACTACCGTTACTACCGTAGCACGGTACCAGTACCAGGCACCGTACGGTACCAGGTAAGTAGATAGATGCCAAAGGGCATCCGAAAGCATTTCACCCGGAGTTTACCTGACGATCGACCGACAGACTGTACCTCCATTTTTCAACCACTGAAATCATTTTCGTTGGGAAAGCTCCCTCCGATAAAGAACAAATAGCCACAAGAGCAAGAGAGTCGCGGTTGTTATTACACTCTATTAGAACCAGGTCAAGAATCATTGAGGTATTCATTCATATTGTTAGCCAAGAAGCAGACTAGGAAGAACCATGCCCGTCTACAATTTCAAGCAGATGAAGCCCGTGCCGGGCTCGATCGAGCTCATCGATATTGTCCTCATGAGGACGCAGAGGAAAACACCGACGGTGATTCACCCTGGCTACAAGATTACGCGAATTCGCTCCTTCTAGTAAGTTACTTGTTGTTAGATTGAAGGGAACTGCCTCTTCCTCCCATTCGACCATTGACTTATACCCTCTTCCCCCGTTTCCGTTTCTCCCCTCCAACAACAGCATTCGAAAGATCAAGTTTACCCAGCAGACTATTTCCGAGCGTCTCGGTAACATCCTCACAGACTTTCCTCGTCTCAACGACATTCATCCCTTTTATGCCGATTTGAGTAACACACTTTACGACCGTGACCATTACAAACTCGCTCTAGGACAGATCAACACGGCCCGCTCTCTGGTCGATTCGATTGCCCGCGATATGATCCGTATGGTCAAGTACGGAGACTCTCTTTACCGCTGCAAGAGTCTCAAGCGTGCCGCTTTGGGTCGCATGTGTACTGTCTTGAAGCGTCAAAAGGCCTCCTTGGCTTACTTGGAAGAAGTCCGCAAGCACATGTCTCGTCTTCCGGCCCTCGATCCCAACACACGTACCCTTCTCATGTGTGGTCTCCCCAACGTGGGTAAGTCGAGCTTTATGAACAAGATCACGCGTGGTAACGTCGATGTTCAGCCGTACGCCTTTACTACCAAGTCGCTCTTCGTTGGTCACTGCGATTACCGCTACCTGCGTTGGCAGGTTATTGATACGCCCGGTATCCTGGATCATCCCTTGGAGGAGCGCAACACTATTGAAATGCAAGCGATTATCGCCTTGGCGCATTTGACTTGCAGTGTCTTGTACTTTGTTGATGTTTCCGAGCAGTGTGGCTACACGATTGAACAGCAGTGTTCGCTCTTTCGCAGCATCAAGCCTCTCTTTGCCAACAAGGAGTTGATTGTTGTGGTTAACAAGGTGGACCAGCAGCCGTGGGAAACCTTGGAGGCGGGCAAGAAGAGCATGGTGCAGGGTCTCGCCGACGATGCCAACTGCACGCTCATGACCATGTCCAACCTTTCGGAGCACGGTGTTTCCGAAGTCAAGGCTGCCGCCTGTGACAAGCTTTTGGCGTCGCGTGTGGATGCTCGCATGTCTGGTAAAAAAGTGGAAGGCGTCATGAATCGGTTGCAAGTCTTTCAGCCTGCTCCGCGTGATAACGTTGATCGTGAAGCCTTTATTCCGGAATCTGTTACTCAGGGGCTGGACCAGGAGAAACCTGAAAAATCCAAGATGGGATACGCTCCCACGGTCGACGATGAGGCTCCCACCGAAGGAGACGTTGAAATGTCGGCAGAGAACGCTTTCAAGACGGCCCGCGATCGCATGTGGGAAAATGGAGGCCCTGGAGTCTGGGCGCCCGACTACCGCGAACAGTATGATCTCAAGGACGACTCTTGGAAGTTTGATACCATTCCTGAGATTATCGACGGCAAGAACATTGCTGATTATGTTGATCCGGATATCATGGCCAGGCTGGAAGCTCTCGAGAAGGAAGAAGAGCAACTTGTGTCCGAATTGGATGCCGCCAAGATGGGCGAAGAAATAGATTCCGACTTGGATGAAGAGGAAGAAGCCGCTGTGTATGCGATTCGGGCTAGGAAGAAGACTATTCGGGCCGAGTCGCAAATGCAGCGGACGCAGAACAAGCCCATGCTTCCTCGCGTCATTCGCGGAAAGAGGCGGGACAAGCACGACAAGGGTGCACTCGAGGCCGACCAAATCAAGAAAACCATGGATGCTCTTGGTGTCGATGCCAGTAAAATGATTGAACGCGGCCGTTCGGTTGACACAGTCGATCGTGGAAGAAAGCGTGAGCGTTCCTTGAGCAAGAGACGTGAACAAAACGATATCGGAAAAGACATGGATATGGAGGACGTCTCGGGTATGACCAAGGCCGACTTGAA
>Ga0307978_1002507_pt1 | contig 12960 bp, 9 predicted proteins | sample OrgLakmetage1056_FD_203151 | JGI IMG/M metagenome (GOLD analysis project Ga0307978, IMG submission 203151) | Saline water microbial communities from Organic Lake, Antarctica - #1056 | ecosystem: Environmental > Aquatic > Non-marine Saline and Alkaline > Saline | place: Antarctica: Organic Lake...
TCAACAATAGTAAACGTTGGAATGACACGCAACAAGTCGGCAACGCTGGCCGTGGAAAGCAAGCCTTGTGCTGGTACTTTTTCTGCTGCTTGAGCAGCGGTAGAGCCAACGAACGATGCTAGTAGAAGGAATGCTACCGATCCTTGCAAAAGATCGCGGCGCGAGGTGTCAGCCACAACCGATGCGGGTAGATCTTCCCGAGAAGTCAAAGTCGAACTAATAGCCAACAGTTCTTGCTGGTTCGGATTCGCACGAACAGAGTCGACTCTTGGCGCAATAAACGAGTCTATGTGAACGATTAGAAGCTGAAAGAGGACGAGCAGAGGGAGACGTCCCAGGAGTCGACGGTGTGCCGCCATCATCACCATGGTGAATCCGACAGAAACTGAAAGAAGAATGAATCATCGAAAGTCGAAAGCAGCAGGTGGGCCTACGTCATTCACGAACTTGCTTTGGAGTCCCGAGTCTCTAGCTCTTCCATTTTATTGCCATCTATTAGACTAGTCTGGCGTCTGATGCTCTACAGCAGCTGTAGCTACTTGTTAGAGACCCAGCGCTAGTCCGGGACGTATAATATACAGATGCCAGCAAACCAGAGAGTTGAATGGCCATTAACCAGTGGACTTTGGGACAGAGCACTCGCTGTCACCGCAAAGCGTTGGAAGCCGGTCTGTCAGTACTAGCCCAAGACGAAACCTTAGGCGACCACGTCTTTAAGACTCGACAACGCTGTCGCAATACTAGATCGTCCAAGACGTAAAAGGCTTTCGTCGGTATAACGTGGCGTGAGGTGAACGCGACAAGAATCCCAGTGCCCAATTCGTGTGTGCTTCCGCAACGAATGAGCTCCACTCTCTACTAGCTACACAGTAGTTCAGCGCGCGCTATCAGCACTCTCTTCTGACTCGCAACGCGACCGTTCACTTTGTTTGGCCGGGCTATAATATATAACTATTTGCAGTGCGATGCTGCTCTTCAAAGGTGAAGGGCGAGACAGTCTCCCACTCTTATAGGCACTCGGGGCGAATGAACCAATCAATCCCTACACTATAGATAGCCATACTATTAGTCAAGCTTGCCAATGTGTTTGGCAGTGCATTCCTCCAAGGCCGAGGCAATGGGTCGGCAACTCTTACGGGCAATCCGACTGGACTTGTAGGTTCCGAGACACTCCTGGTATTCCTTTCGGATTTCATCGCAAGGAGTTCCTTTCAGCTTGTCCATGGAAGTCATGATGCAATCCGAAAGCTATTAAAAGGGAGACATCGAATAGAGTAATCAGTGAGAGAGTCTACCGGGAAGATATGCCAATCCGAGTAGTACCTTTCCTTACCTTGCTACCTTCCTCGACTGAGGATGCTGGGCCAGTTCGGAGCTCCTTCTTGCCAGTAAACGACGAAACCAAGTCGCCACAGCAAATGCTGTAGACCTAATAAGCGACGTACGAAATGGAGAGCGTGCGTTAGAGAAAGACAGATATACCATACAAGGTGGCAGCAAAAAGGCCACAACCCAGAGTATTCATTGAGAGCTTTCCGTTGTCGGCTTCATGCTTAAGACCAATTAAACTCACCGGAGACAAGCTTTCAAGCTCTTCGGCAGACACTAAAGGCGACATGATGGGTATCTTAAGCGCGCACAAGGTGTCAACACCGGACTATGAACGGTACCGGTAACTCTGTCTTGTTATCGGATGGATCGGCAGTCGGCAGCGCAACTGGGTCCGTAGTGTCCGTACGGGTACCGGTACCTTTTATGCGACGCAACGCATCGCTGGTCTGGTGAAAAGCACACGGCCCAAACAATGCAAGTCCACGAAAAAAATCCGTTGTGCTACCTGCTCTCGCTCCGTATACGTCGTCTAAGTATCTCAAGCAGAGATAGACCCTAAGCGCAGTCCTCCTAGTCTAGCTAGTAGTCGCCTCTAAAGTTTCTTATTATAACACTAGCTAGCTACTAGTAGCTAGCTAGCTCTAGAGGAGAGACCGAAAGACCATACCATAAATTAAGGTGGCAAAAATGGATGGTCCACCGATGATAGTTTTTACGCTACGGTATAATCTCTAATAATTGGCTACTCGTAGAGACTCGATCATAAAGCACCGGAACTACTGTAAGTAAAACTATGTATATGAGTTAGCTTATGAGAATCTAACCTTCCAGTACCGGTACAACAAGTACCTGGTAAGACGAGCAACCAAGAGGACTTGGAGGCACGACTGTTTATTCATGCTGGATGAATTCATCAATCTCCCAGTAAAGCTGATAGACGATCGCACCCACAACAGGAGCTAACACCGCCACCAGCACTCTGAGCCACGACTGTCCCTTGGGTTTGCCATTCTTTCGCTCAATTCCCGCAAACGTTTCAGGGTCTTCCGAAACAGGGATCAGACGCATGAGAAAGCCAACCGGGATCGAAATGGCTCCGAGACTAACGGTAACCTTCCACTCTTCCCAATTGAGAGGGTACGTCTGCGTAAAATCACCTCCGTACTCAACGATCAGCCACTGCGCAATCACTGTAAAGCCAATAACCGTCAAGAACATGGGACTCTGCGAAAGAGACCGGAGGGGATCGAAGATATCACCAATCTCGCGGGCGTTAAACTCGTTAAAGACCTGGCAAAAGACAAAGGCGTTAAAGATAATGGTAAAGTGGTGCCTCGATCCGTCCTCACAGGAAAACATGCTGGGTCCCTTGTTCAATAGAAAGACAAGCACACACAACTGGTAGACTGCCTGACACATGATATTGCGCCACATTGGACGACTAATGAGACTGCAGTCTCTGCGGTACGGACGACGCTCCAAAAGTTCCTTCAACGGAGGCTCTGTTCCAAGGGCAAGCGCTCCCATGGTATCCATGATGAGATTAACCCACAACATCATGACAGCGTTGAGTGGAGGCTGGTACCCGGCAACGGCCGAAAGAAAGGTAATGGTCAAAGCAACAACATTCACAGTCAACTGGAATTGAAGAAACTTTCGAATGTTGTCATAGACAGAGCGACCCCAAAGGACAGCCTTGACAATAGACGAAAAGTTATCGTCCATGATAATAATATCGGAAGCCTTCTTGGCAACGTCCGTTCCACTCAGACCCATGGACAAACCAACATCGGCAGCCTTGAGTGCGGGTCCATCGTTGGTACCGTCTCCAGTCACTCCAACAACCTCACCAACACCCCCGCGGCTCACGGCCCATTCCTCCCTGTAGCCTGGAAGAAGTAGATCCTTCTGCTTGGCAAAGCTCTTTCCGGGGTGTCTTTCGAGCCATTCTTCTTCCGCCTCGGGCATTAGACCACCATTGAGACGCTGCACCAAAATGTGCTTGTCCTCGGGGCTCGAACGAGCCAAGACTTGCAATCGAGGAAGGATCTTGTCGAGTTCAGCAGGCGTCAAGACACGAAAGTCCTTGCCTTCCATGGAAAGCCCTCCCTTGGTCAAGATCCCCGCCTGCTTGGCGATTGCTTCCGCGGTATCAATATTGTCACCCGTCACCATGCGGACAAAGATTCCAGCCCGTTGACAAGTCGCAACAGCATCAATCACATCCGGACGAAGGGGATCCATGATACCCGCAATGGCATCCAAACACATGTCCTTTTCCAAACACGCTTCACACTGCTCCTGCGTGACCTTGGCACAATCCACAATTTTTTGAGCGTCGCTGCGATGGCAGAGTGCCACGCACCGCAACGCTTGCGTCGCAAACTCCTTAATGACGTGTTCAAACTCGGTGCGCTTGCGGGCCGTCATTTTCTTTTCCGAACCGTCAATATCGAGATAAAACGAGCAACTCTCCAGGACGACTTCGGCGGCACCCTTTTGATAAAGAGTCCAGGTCTGCTCCTTGGCGGCCGAGCGAGTTGACCGTCCACCCGACGCCTCGGCAGGTGCATCCTTGGTGACGAGTACCGACATGCGTTTGCGCGTACTACTAAAGGGGAAGATGCGACTGCCCCCGTCCTTGCCAAAACGAGATTCCTCGCGACGCTTGTCGGTATCATCATTGTAGCTCCAGGCCGACTGCGCCAGAGTCAAGAGCGCTCCTTCCGTCTTGTTTCCAATGACTTGCGGGCGATCATCCGTGAGTACAACCACTGCCCCACCCGGATGCTGGTCATGTTCTTCCACTTGCTTGGCCGGCACAATGCGCGCGGTGGAACAGCACGAAATGCATTCCAAAATAATGTGGAGCGCCTTTTTGGACACGAGCACTGGAACCCGGTGAATGGTATCGGTACAACGCGTGTCGGCAAAGACACCTTCCACTACCGTCATTCTGTTTTCCGTCAACGTTCCCGTCTTGTCCGAGCAAATGTTTGTGGCGTTGCCCATGGTTTCGCACGCTGCCAGGTGACGAATTAGATTTTGGTCGGCCAGCATTTTTTTGGTTGAAAACGCGAGGGAAATGGTCACGGCCAATGGCAAGCCTTCCGGGACGGCCACAACGACAATGGTCACGCCAATGATGAATGCCTCCAAGGCGTAACTGAAAACCGAAATCTCTGCCAAATGTTCTGGCTTGATGACAATCTTGATAAACATCATTGCGACAAACGTAGCGGCGGCGGCCGCCATGCCCACGTAGCCAATGAGCGCCGCCATGTCGTCTAGTTTTTCCTGCAGTGGCGTTTGCTCCTGCTCCTTTTCCAAATGGCTCTTGATGATACCCCACTGCGAGTGTTTTCCCACGGCAATGGCTAGAAATTTTCCACTGCCGGCTTCCACGGTACATCCCGACAAGACAAACGGGTTTTCGTCCAAGGTCTTGTCGATATCAACCGGTTCTCCCGTCAAGGCACTTTCGTCCACTTGCATGGCGTCCGCCAAGGTGAGACAGCCGTCGCAGGGAATGAGATCGCCCGCTTCGAGACAGACGATATCCCCCACAACAATTTCTTCCACTGGTATCTGCCAGTGCGTGCCTTCTCGCATGACAACGACATCGACGGCATCGTTGGCGGCGGACAATTCTCTAAACTGCGACTCTTTTTGGTAATCATTGGCGGCCGTGACGACACTGACGACCAAACAGGCCGCCAATATGGCACATCCTTCAACGTATCCTGCAGTTGGATCATCGTACATGCCGACTGCTAGAGAGACAATAGCCGCCACCATGAGAATTTGCAAAGTAGCATCGTCAAATGTTTCTTGAAATAGCGTCCAAAACGACTTGCGCGGCGAAGAAGGCAGCGAGTTAGGTCCGTATAGCGCGCGACGTAGTTGAACAGTAGCCGTGTCAATGCCCCGGTCCTTGTCGGAGTGCAGGAGATCAAGCAATCCGCCTACGCCGCCAATCTTGCGCGCTGTTAGATTCTGGAGGTTTCGATCCAACGCTTGCGCGTAGTTAATGGTGCGCAAGAGTTCCTTGGTCTCGGTGGCTTGTTCCTGGAGTTCCTGAAGGATGGGATCGGACAAGGGCTGTTCGTCGCCGTGCTGACTGCTGTTGTTACTGCTGGGAGCCATGGTGCGAGAGACCGAGACTGAATACGACTAGGCTAGACTAGACTAGACTAAACTAGACGTTATAGAGTAGAGTAGTCTACTGAATCGATCCAATCCAATGCAATCCAATGCAATGCAATGCAATCCAATACCGTATCCGATGCTACCGGCTAGAATATAATGGCCGATCGATCGATGGAATGGAAGTATGGTAGAATCAACCGGCGGTTCCGCTACCGTATGGTGGTAGTCTCTACGACGTACGTAGTCTAAGATTCAATTCGAACGGCAACGACGAAAAATAATAAAAACAGCCAGCTGGAGGATGAGGAATGAGATCGTACCAGTAAGCAATCGAGTGAATCGAATCGAATCGAATCGAATCAATCGGATCTCACAAAAAGCCGTTGGAAAAGATTGACTCCGCACCACTTGGAAGATCAAACCAAAATAATGGCGCGAACAATACTATAGGTTCTGGGCCTAACCACGAAACGTTAACATCATAACTGCAACAACACAAAACACTGAACACCAATAACAAATAGAACAACGAATCGAATTGACCATGGGGGGAACGCCGCAACAAGAGATTGATCGCCAGTACCAGCAGGCCGTCCAGCTCTTACAAGACGGCCTGACGAATGCTGTTGCTCCATCCAATCACGAAATATCGTTGCAGCAAAAGAAACGTCCCACGTGTGAACTATTTTCGCCATCTTCACCATTCGAAACACCTTCACCACCATCACCATCTTCACCACCATGCCCCAATCCACAAGCCGAGGCAAATACTACCACCTTGTTTCCTTGCTGGTCGTCGCGAGGTCACGCAGACGTGTCTCAACTGCAGAGTCTACTGCGGGAGGGGTACAACCAGAAACGAAGCGAGCAAGACGCGGCCGTACCGGCCTCTTGCGAACAGCACCATGCACGCCAGCGACGAATCTACACGGCCAACGACATTGGCAATAGTACCGATGGTAGTAGTACCAATCTGTGGGACCAAGCCAACGCGGCCGTCCACAATGTGGCCATTTGCAGGCCGTCACACGATGCCTGGGGCATCAAAAAGGTGGTGCTGGTCTTTGGCGACGACTTTTTGCGCGACATTTACCAAATGCCGTGGTGGCACCTTTGGTCAGACATGCGAGACGCGGTCCAGCCCATTCTCAATCAACTCGGTATTTCGCAAGATCGCATCGCTCGCTTGCTGTTTGCGTCCTTGCCCCCCGGTGTGACCATTCCGGTCCACCACGATACGGGAGAATGGGTCAAGCACACCCATCGCGTACACGTGCCAATCCTGGTCAAGAACCCAAACAGAATTGTCTTTCAGTGCGGATTGACTCTTGACAAACTGCAACGAATCGATTGTACTCCCGGACACGTTTTTGAAATCAATAACCAAGCCAAGCATGCCGTCAGTAACACGGACGACGATTATCGCGTGCATTTGATTTTGGACTATGTCGATGCGGACTTTGACATGCGACCGCCGATTCAACTGCAACCTGGAGAGCGCATCTTACAAACGCGTCGGTCCATTGATCGATTAGCCGACCGTGGACAGCGACCGACGCCTTCCTTTTTGATTCTGGGGGCTCAAAAGGCCGGAACGACCAGTCTCTACGAATACATGGTGCAACATCCTTTGGTGCTGCGACCGCGAAGACGAGAGACGCATTGCCTCGACTGGCGATGGAACGACAAGTGCGAAACAACTGCGGCTCGGAGAGCGTGGTGTCACAAGTTTTACCACGTGAACGATTTGCAGCTGCATCCAAGTCTGCTCACAGGCGATTCCACCCCCAGCTATCTCTTGGACAGTCGGCGGGTCATTCCACGCTTGCAGGAGGTCTTTAACTGGAAAATCAAGTTCTTGATTATGCTTCGGAATCCAGTCAAACGAGCTGAATCACATTACGCTATGGTTACCAGTACGGAAGGAACCGAGGCGCAGTTGAAAGCGCGTGGTAAGGAATGGCGCGCCAAGACGTTCCATCAGGTTGTCATGCAGGACCTGCACAAGATGCAGGACTGTGGATTGATCCCTTACTGGAATATGCAAGAGGGAACGGTCGATCAAGAGATCTTTGACTCGTTTACCGGCAGTCCAGCGGAAGACGAAGCGTGGGACAGATATCTGCAGGGCATTCCCCTCAACACGGGTTCGTATTGTCTTTTGGGCCGCGGCATGTACGAACTAAATATACGACCGTGGTTAAAGGCTTTTGAGCGGACAGACTTTCTTGTGCTACGCCTCGAAGCAATGAAAGAGCGTGGAGTCAAGGCGACCATGCGTCAGGTTTGGCAGCACTTGGACGTGCCAATAGTGGATATGGAGGACGAAGGGCCCAAGAATACGAGAGACTATGAATCTATTGTGGAGGATGACATGCAAGGCTACTTGAATCGATTCTTTCGGCCGCACAATCGTTGCCTAGCCTCTATCCTTGGTCAAGATTGGCAAAACGCCTGGGGTTGCGACGATTAATGCATAAATGAATGTCATGAGTGGATCGCGGACGGTTCTTAGTCTTCACTAGCTAGTTGGATTCGGTGTAGAGTCCTAATTAAGAAAGTAGATCAAGTTCTCGATTCCCAGCTGTACTACCGATACAGGTCCCGACGTAGACGCCCAAGTAGTCTTGTAGCAACGCCCTCAATAATATAGATGTGAACAAGAGTACCTGGTACCGCTAGCTTCAATGTGGAGTTAGTAGCCTGTTTTTCTTTCTTCTATCAGACCACTAATACTGTTTTGTACACTCTACGTCGTAGTCGAGTGGCGACACGGTTTGTTGTTTCCGTGCTGGTAGTCTACTGTGTGTGTGTGTTTGTTATGAATGTTGAATGTTTAAGCTATATAAAAAGCACGCAAAGTGAAAGCTCGTGAAACTAGCAGCGTCCGACGGCGAGAGTGCGCACGAGAGGAGAACGGAAATAATGAGCTGCGGGAGAGGGTAAAGAGACTCAAAGGAGGTGATTTCTGTGAAGGATGAGGAGATGCGTCAAGCCGTGCAGTTGCGTGGGTACCTCGAAATTTACGTCACACACCACACCAGCATGGCAAGTCTGCCGCCACTATCACAGGAGTCGACAACATGGAAGAGACATATTTTTCTATGAAGTAAGCGCCTGCTGCCCTGTTGATTCCCAAGACGGGCCCTGGTAACAAGCTGCTGCCGAAGTTGTGGAAAAGTAAAGGCGCCGAGACGACAGCTGCTGCGATAGTCCGCGCGTTCGAGGACCGAGTGGTTCTTGATGAGATTGGCAAGAAAGTATGGTCGCCATATCGCCTTTGGACGAAAACAGCCCGAAAGACAAAATGGTTCACAAAGTACTGCCAAGCGTACTACGCCATTCGAGCTGTGCACGCGAAGAAAACCCAGAAGATGTCAAAGTCAGTCTGGCTAGTTTGGCCAGTGAAGCCGTTGCGACTAGGCGTGCAGTGTCACCGACGGTACCTCCTGTTTGGGAAGACCTGGCAGCGGGAGTATACTTAAATGCTAGTGTCTAGGAGGCTGCGTTAATAGCTATAGCTATAAAATACAAGTTAAGATATACAACCATTCTATTGAGATCAGCCCTCGTCGTCTCCATGGTTGACCGCATAGTACAGTGGATAGAATTGGAGAATGGGATCCTCTCGCATATCCCTTATGATATGTTCTCGCATCCGAATGCCCTCGGATACGTATCTAGCCATGTTCACGAAGCTCATCTATCTTCCAATATTTCTGACGACATATATATCCGCTCCGCAGCGTCCAGCCCATTGCGCAGCCGACCGTCGGATGGAGTGGGTAGTGCAGAAGCTGCAATCGTGCCCCGCCGCAAGAAAAAGAGACTTTAAAGAGTTTTGATACTTTGTCGGGGTCCACTTCTCGATAATGGTCGCGTCTGCTGCGCCCAAGTCGGTACGCATTTACCAATGCTTCAATAGCCACGTCGTTACTGGACAGAAGCGCAAATCTTTTGGATTGTTGTGATGTACTGTAAGTAGCTGCAGTGATACGGCTCCTTCCGATGTCTTTTTGGTCGCTCCTTCCAATCCGTAGTTATTTATAGGATGACTGTTTGTATCAATGCCGGCCTTTACATTTATAGAAAACGCCAGAGGTGCGTATGCGTCAGCATGATCGTTGCAATAGGCGACCAAACTCAAAACGCGAACTGTTCCGGGGAGGAAAACGGAAGTTAGAAGTTACAGTTGTATTGTTTAGCCTCTCAGCAGGTTTTTACGGTTAATGCTCAGCTGTGCACTATCCCGTTTTATCACTTTAAAGAGGTACGTCAGCATAATCTTGGATTTGCTTCAAGATGATTGGCTAAGACTGTGGATATGAGCAAGATCGACCAATAGGATCGTTTATAAAAAAAGAAAAAAAGACTCGTACTGTAGTCATGTAGTTCCCATCGAACGAAGGGAAACGTTTGCCTCTTTAGCTGCTCTGTTCCTCGAGTTTTCGCTTTTCAACCAAGTCTCAAAAGCATCACGTCTTGTTGAAGATTGAGACTAATAAGCCATCAAAGACTACCATGAAGAACCAACAAGAAAAGGTCGTCCACAACTACCATGACTACTCCACAGAGGAGAAGGTAGACGATAACAAGATCGTCGAGGACAAGCCCGCGACGGAAGGACAGTCGGAGTCGAACCGAGTCGAACAAAACTTCCCAGTCAAGCTCCACTACATGCTCAGCGAGCTTGAATCTGATGGTATGGAGGACATTATCGCGTGGCAGCCTCATGGCAGGTGCTTTGTCGTTCACAGGCAGAACGACTTTGTCGAGAAGATTCTCCCCTTGTAAGTTGAGCAAGTTTATCGTCCACTGCTGCGTTGCACATGTTGAATTGGGATGCTTCGCTTTCGCAACTATAGCCTGCAGAATCTCGTCTATTTCGCTTTCTAACGCCACCTTTTTCATCGCCAATTGTACTTTTAATCCCGACAGGTGGTTCCGTCAGAGCAAGTTCCCCTCCTTTCAGAGGCAGCTCAACCTCTATGGATTTAAACGCATTACGGCCGGTAAGCAAACCACTTTCTTGTTTTTTCTCCGTGTGTTGCTTCTATTATGTCTCCAAAAGAGCATGACAGAATCTCCATATGTTAACCTTGTTGGAACTCTCATTCGCTTCACAGGTCGCGACAAGGGTGCTTACTACCATGAGCTTTTCCTTCGCAACAAGCGCTTCCTTGCTCACATCATCGAGCGAATCAAGGTCAAGGGTCGAGGTGCCCGCAAGCCAAGCTCCCCGGAAACGGAGCCGTACTTCTACCAGCTTCCTTACCTCCCGCTCAACAAGGTGGTGAGACAGATTATACGCCCCATGCCACACGGCGCTATGATGACGGAAATGAACCCATTGTTCGGTGTTGGAGGTTCGTTGTCGCTTCACCAACTCCTCGCCTCGTCGTCGCTTGCTGGTGGTATCGCCTCAATTCAGCAGCACCGAGCTGCTCAGCAGTTTGCGTCGGCCCCTCTCTTCAATCCCGGCCGAGCCCTCAACAGTGAACCGTACAAGGCACACGGTCACTTTCCTATGGCTCCCATGATTCGATCGCAGCAAGAGGTCTACATGAGGAACCGAGAACTGCTTGCCTCGTTGGGGCACCAGCAGCAAGGCATGCCTACCGGCACCGGCCCCGTTCGTCGTCACGGCGACAACGACGCCATGGCTATGGAGATGTTTCTCTCTCAGCAGCAGCAGCAGGGACGAAACGATTCGACAGCCTTGGCCTCTTTCCTCAGAGGAGGAAGTCTCTACTAGAGGGTCCGTCTCTCGAGTGGCAAAGTGGTCGAAAGGTTGCTGCAGCTTTAGCTTACACGTACACATTTTTTAGGAAATAGCTTTGATTATCGCACGATTAGCATGCATTACAAGACATATATATACATAAAGAGCTCCATGGTTATTCACAACAATGAAGCAACGTTCTATTCTACTGTAGTCGCAATTTTAAGACGAGGGTACGTCGTAGACTTACCCGTATGCATGGTGCTGGAAAGCCCAGGGACGAGGCGCATCCGAGAGGGTTGGGCTTGGCGCCGGAACATAAAGGGTGATGCAGGCTTGGAAAGATGGCCTTGATTTCGGGGCATTTACCAATCACCCACGATCGTGCCTCGTGTGGTAGATTGCTCATGGTTCCAGTGATTAGCATGGGTCCCCAGTCTTCGTCCTTGGTCAGTGTCCCATTTGGGATACATCGGATTGGATGTGCCGCCAAAAAGCTCTGTCTGAACTTTCGACGCGATCTTGTACTTTTGCGCACCATCATTTTGTTGGTTCATCTGTAGAAGATACAAAGAAAGCATCTTGCTTCTTGGCGTTTGACTTTCCCGGCCCCGATTAATCAATGGCGTGCCTCATGGCTTTGTGATTACGTAGCGAATGCGTGGCACCATCGCCACATTGGCCGTCAAAGGCTTTCCACGGCACGCCCACGTAGTCTAGTCCAGCAAAGGAGTCCCACGATACTCTAGAGTTGGAGCATAGGAATCCATCGCCATTGAAAACGAGGACTCGCTCGGCCGCCGCGTTCTCCCACACCAAACGATCTTTCAAGGCAGCGTTTGGCTTGACCGTTTCCAGACGCTTGGGCAGTTTGGTGACGATTGTTCTCGGATTGTGCCCCTCCTTGACAGACGCTTCAAGCCCCGGTGATATTGCAGTATCTCTTGTTCGAAAAAATCATCGTATACCATGAGTTGTAGTGCCCAGCTGTCGGGAATGTTGGAGAGAGCGTTGTGAATGAGCGTATTGTATCGCTTCGCGTACCACCGCGGTCGTCGGAGCATAAATGCTAGCGCAACTCCATCCCAGCTACGAGTATCGGAGTCAGCACCACTGCTCGTGAACGAGACCGACTTATCTGGCTTGGGAATGTCCACACACTGACACAGCGCCGGAGCAGTCGCTACGCTTCTTGGGTCATAATGCTCTTGCCGGAGCTTAGTAAGTACGTAACGAGAGCCCATTGTATCAACACGACGCTTAGGAGTGCTCTCGCGGTGAATGAACAAGCCGGTGGAGACGATTTCATGCTTTGGTCCCGGTATGGTACTGTATGCGTATGCGGTATGCGGGGTACGACTACTAGTATATGGTCTGCCGTCCAGCTCCGTGACGCCATCCCAATGTCATCGCCTGTCGGAAACGCGTGAGAGTGACACGAGTCCGTAAACTACGTACAGTATCCTCATAGACTAGTCGTTTGTTCTCCTTTCGCTTCTTCTCCCGTGTGGCTCGTGGAATTCGCGATTCCAGAATACAGAAAAGATGTGCCAACTGACGCCACGGGATCGGGACCGCGACCGGCTCTCGGGACCGTTCTCTGCCCCTAAGTACAGCTTATCCTGTTGAAGTCACATCATTATTTGCAGCAACGTCTTATCACGTCGGTTAGTTAAATAAAAATGTTAAATGTTACTTTATGAGGCATTTTTTAAGGTTGGTCACGCCAAGTCAACGTCTGTTTACCAGCTGCGCTG
>Ga0307978_1002513_pt1 | contig 12955 bp, 7 predicted proteins | sample OrgLakmetage1056_FD_203151 | JGI IMG/M metagenome (GOLD analysis project Ga0307978, IMG submission 203151) | Saline water microbial communities from Organic Lake, Antarctica - #1056 | ecosystem: Environmental > Aquatic > Non-marine Saline and Alkaline > Saline | place: Antarctica: Organic Lake...
AAATCTTCGATTTTACCCCAAAACCTGTCAAACCATATTAACTATCTAGTAGTAGCAGCAAGGCTATGGAAGCACGTACGAGCGACATAAGTGATGCAGCGAAGTGGAGTCACACTCCATAAGTAGTGTAGATATATTAAAAAAAAGAGAACTATCGGGAAATCGAACAAGGCTTTTTGTGACAGGAAATAGGAAAGAAGCTTACGATATGTATTTATTCTTCTCATCTTTTGGAGGCATTGTTAAAAAGGTTAATCTCTTGCTGGTGGCCAAGAAGTGATGCACACCGATAACCTCTATCTAGAGGTACATAGTGCCTTTCCCTACGCATCACGTACGGAACCATGTTTATAATGATTGATTCTTCTTGCAGCATCCCAAATTTGCAATCGCACGCACAAATGAATCTTGGGAATAATTTTGTAGAAACAACAATCAGTACTTCGATGTTTACATGAAGGGTATCATATTGATAGACAATACTCCCAATTTTGATGACTGGAACTACTGCAAACAAAGATTCAAGTTAGTGACTATTTTTTACTTGATGCGAACGAAGAATATCTGCAGGTGGCACTGCTCTCAATTTTAAAGATGAAAGTATAATTCCTTGAAAAGGAGACGAACACATGGAAGTCGAAGGCATACGCTGTGAGACACTACGACGTGAGGATTAAGATATGTTGGGTTTATGCTAGCTTGACTTTATTATTTTCTGCTACGTAATGTAAATAACAATCATAACCACTGCCTAAAGTGTCAAAAAGCCTCTAACAGCGACGCGGAAAGTTACCAACTTCTGTGTAAAACGTTCGCGATTTGCATTGTCAAGACTCCTTTGCACATCATGTAATAGCTTTTGAAAAGATTCATTCAGATTCTGTTGGTTCTCTGGAGTCTGAGTGCTAATGAGGTGATCCTTATAAGATGTAAAGCTTGATTCGCTAGCAAGCATCAAACTCAGCATAGGTTTAATAACAGCCCAGTGATGTTGGGGCGCACCAAATAACAATAGATTGAAGAGAGTTGCTGTCAAACTTGAAAACAGGTTTGGTTGAGCCGTAAGATGCTGTTGATTAACAAAGAGAATGAGTCAGCATTATTTTCTCGGGACAAAATTCATATTCATGTCAGTAGAAATAAATTACCTTGTTCATGTTGTGCATCTCAATCTTGTCCTTGTTAATATTTTCGTAGTAAAAGGTTGCAAGATGATCAATAGCATTGGCACATAGCGAACTCAATTGAGGATCACTTGCTTGTAATCCCTCATGCACAGAATTCATAAGCTGCATTAGAAGTCCAGTTTCCAATGCAAGTACGCTCTTGATGTGATGACGGAAAAAGATTTCAACAAAGCCAAAATATGCCTTGCTAAGCTTTGGGTAGGCAATGACATCATCAACTGGTGCAGAGAGTATCATCTGAAGCGCCACATCAAGTGCATTTTCTAAGCACGGATCATTGTACAGAGCAAACACTCCAAAACAAACGTAATTTCCACTCAATGCAGAGTTGAGGACACTGAGGGAAATAGCCATGCACTTATATCTTTGTTTGTACATGTCTCCTTCAGGAAGAGGCGAAGCTAACAATCTACGTCCAAAGGCACACACAACATCACTGGTTGTACGGAAAAGCAGGATTCCATTGGGGCTGCTTTGATCAAAATTAACCCGGTTCGCCTTGTTGTGACAAAATTCTTGAAGAAATCTCAAGAGACTGACAATCACATCGACTTGATCGTGCCACGAATCTGCAACCTTTGCTAACAAAGGAAGATGAGCCGGGTGCATCAATTCAAAAAGCATTGCGTACGATTTTCGGTTGTGAAGACTTGCTGCGATACCTCGTAGATCTCTAAATGCGCCAATTAAAGGTCTTCTTGCAGCTTCATTACGCAAGTCACTGGGTGATAGATTTCCAAGCGTTTTCAAAGTATTCATGATAGGTTCCACAAAAGTTTCAAATGATATCCCTAATTTTTCAGTTCCGGTTGGTGAGAGTAGCAACCTTGCAAGCGTGGCATGGAAAGTAGTTCTATACCTTACATTTGCAGGTGCGGCTAGGAATGGAAAGTGATCCTCAGTGTGATGACGAGCCAAAAAATTGACAGTGTCGAGTGTCAATAAGAGCTTGGAACTGCTGTAGCCTCCCGCCATGTCTAGCAAAAGATCCAGTGTCTTTTGAATAATTTCAGTGTACTCAGGCCAAAACTTAAGATTATTGCCAATCTTGGTGACAATGAGGTTTGCTACTGCTGTATGATCTCCCATGCCCAAATGTTCAAACATCCTTTGATATACCTTTTGCTTGGTTGACGGTCCAGAATCCAATTTCGCAGCCATCATACCAATAACGGAGATAGAGTTCGAAGAACTACTAGGATTTGCAACCTACCAAAAGAATCAAAGTTAATAAAGAATGAAGTGTGTAACGCATATATGATGCATGATATTCAACATGGACAAGTAACTCACCTGGTCCCACATGAACATGTAGACTCTACGAAAATTTTGAAAGTAGAACAACAAAGATTCCTCCAGCTTGCAATCAGCTCTCCCAACCCCATTCGATTGAGTGAGACGATAGTCAACACACTGAGCAAGTTGGAGTGCACGTCGACTCAAACTGGCATCAATCGTTTCATCTCCATCCCCAAGGTGAGCCGAAGACCAGCTATGCCCACCAACAATACTTCCAATAATGTATGTGAGCCAAGTCAGTTGTCCCTCAATAATACGAATTTGTCTCGACACGTCTGCCGGTGCACTTTCTGTGCTAGAAGATCCGATATGTCCAAGTGCCTGCCTGTACTGATTCAATAAAGGATCAAATTTGTTCAAAATGAGCTGTGCCACGTCCCCATACTTGAACCTACAAATATTGGGAAGCCTATCTAGCTGTTCCTTCAGTGATCCATCATCTTCCAATGGATCATCGAGGCCTCCATCGCTATTAACAACCATTTCGACCGACCCGAGCATACTCTCTATGTAAGCTTCAACAACAGTAAGTACCTGTTTTTCAAGAGCTTCTGCATGTCCCTGCACACCAGTATCTGGCCTCACATATGGCACAGCTGCAACAAGCCTCCCCCACAGTGCGAGCAGATAATGAATCGAATTCGTGCAATATTGCCAATTCCTAATTGATTGGACAGTAAAGCTAGATGCCAACTCAAGCCACTCCAAGTATCCATCCGCTTTGACAAGCTCACTCAATTGATAATTAGCCTTCAACCGTCCCAACAATCTACAAAACTGATGATAATTATCCTGATGCGCAAATCCGGTCTGATTGGATAATAAACTTCTAATTCCCGTCATGACCCTTCCCAGAAATGCTCCACGGTCCTTATCCGTTGGAAATAGACTTCTTCTCACCGAACACAAAAGAATGATGGCTTCCATTGCCTTATTCGACCTCGGCGGTTCGGTATTTTTGTAAAATTCAAATAGAAGTTCAATAGTGGATGAGTCCTGCAAAACACTTCGCCAGGATGTAGGTGCTTGGATGGTTCCCACGTCTTCAGTTGATTCATCAGGATTAGTACCGATGAAGTCGAAATTAAGACAGCGGACTGTGAGTGCGAGCGCCTGTTCGCCCAAGATTGTTTCTTGTCTCTTATCCGCCACTGTTAATTTGGAACGAAAACAAAGGGAATGAGATCAAGGCTGTGACAGGAACATGTGATTCGGGAAAGTCCCAAACGACGAGTGAAACACAAAATAGTGCATTATTCGTGTATGTACTGTATACGCAGTGTCCAATATACTCACCAATGGCCCGGGTCTGTAGCTGCTTTAACGTGGTCAAGCCCAATTGGAAGACCTTGAATAAACATACATCCCTAAAGCTAACGCTAGTCTTTCGGTGCTGTGTCAGAGTTCTTCCAGTAGTGGGAATATTCAATTCATCCACCAACTGATTCAGGATTTTGAGTCCGAGAATACAATGATCCACAGTAGCCTGTAGAAATTTCGTGACATCATCAGCGAGTTCTCTATGGGTCTTATCATCGAACCACCCCAATTTTGTGATGCGACAAACAAGCCTAACGAGAGAAACGGTGACGAACTCTTGAAGGGAGGGTCCTTGATTTGCCAGATAAGCAAGGACGTAGTTGCGGATATCAATTCGTTGGGGAACGGTAAAGTTATTCCAATGTGTGGTGATTAGCTGCGTGAGTGAATTCGAAGCAACGAGACGCGCGTATTGAGATTGCGATTGGTCTAGTATGTACTGGCATTGAGGAATGTAGTCGGCCGAGGATTGAAGGGATAGGAGTCGGGATTGTGCTTCATTCCGGGTGATGGTCTCACCGTTTTCGCCGGTGGATGGGGCTCCCGTGTAGAGAGTTTCGCACAGGGCTTCCACTTGTGCTAGCTGTTGGTTGTCCATTGAATTGCAGTATATTTATTTATTTGTTGTAAAAGTTTATCTCGTAACTTGCCGTCTGAGAAATAATGATGCAGCGCTGCTTTTAGTTAAAGTTGAAGTTGGCGAGAAGAGAGTTTTTGTCGAGAAGATCCGATTGGTTTCTTCTTCTACACTCTTGGAGAAATATAATATGTAAATGAAAAGTATGTAAGATGAATGAATCCTCAAAGAACGACGGTTGATCTGACAATTGAATATATATCTAGGTATAGTAAGTGTAGCTGTTGAATGATTCGCGTTGTGCTGCTGGTATATCGTATGCTTCTCAGCTGATGCTTCAGTTGCTTCTTGCTTCTTCTTGCTTCTTCTTGCTTGTTGTCACTTGTCACTCTAAAATGCGACTGCACGTTGTGACGAAGAAATATGAGTATGAGGCTGGCAACTGGCAAGTGACTTTACATTACGGATTATAACCCGTGTTGAATATTACTATTTACTATTTATGAGGTTGGACCAATAATTTAAAAAAGTATCGTACTTGCCATCTTCATTAATCATCATCATGAGCCTCCTACATGATGTTGTTGTGTAGCAACTACTCGTCGAGACCATAATGACCAAAATATAGATGCATACTAGATGAGCAGATCCTGTTTTCAGATACTAAAATGTAGCCAATCGCGTTTGTTGAATTATGCGAATAAAAGACACATCTTGGTACTTGCGTTTCTTTTGCGATTGAACATATCCGTTACTACAAAAATCCTTTTTACTAGATTGTCTCCTGACTCTTGATAATGGTACAACAAGAAGCCTTCCACAACATCCAATTGTCATCACCTTCTCTCGTTGCATGTCTCAAGCAGGTTCATGGCTAAAAAGTGCAAAAATGCGTCAGCCGAGAATCGAACTCGGGGCCCATCGTTGGCAACGATGGATTTTACCACTAAACCACTGATGCTTGATGATACTAGTGCTCACTTCTGAAAATACAATCACGTTTAAGATCCATCTATTTAGGCTTGCTCAAAAGTAAATGTCAGGATGAAGATTGAGTTTAGGAGTGCACTCTAGCTAGATAGAAGTTTGGCTCACTGGACGCATTGAAGAACATTTTCTTTTATCCAATCCTTTAACAAGTCCGTTTTGAACTCTATCGAATGATCGTCCCAACGCCAAACTCATGTTTGCTTGATCATTTCTGGAGACAGCGATTGTATCGGACATGGTTGCTTTATCCTCAGAGATATGCTTTCCTCTTTGCCTTATTTGCCTAATTGTGTATCTTGTTTGGTTGTGAAAAGTTCAAGTTGTAAAAGATGTTTGCGTCAAATTCCTTCATTTTCGCAACAACATAGGGGTTTTTTAGGAAAACAGAACGCAATTTCACGTTCACGTTATGTTGGGAGAAGTTGATGGACGTGCGTTGTTTTGAAGGAAGAGAAGAGAAAAAAGGAGGACAGATCTGTGGATGTGATGATTGTTCAACTAAAACTGCTATCGAGATGTCTCAATAACACTTGACAACTGACAACCACAATCAACAATCCGTTCACCAATCACCAACAAATCTTTTTTAGCATTAGCTTTGTATCAAATCTGACTCTATTATTGTTGACACACCCTGCTACTTTTCAACAATGGCGAGATCATTCGCACGCTTATCACTGCTCTTGTGGACACAGCAATATGCCATCCATCAATTACATGCTTTCAATCCTCCAATGAATACTTATACTACTACAAGAAATCAAAGAGCAGTCATCTTGAAGCAGTCATCCGGTGACAATAGTGATGATGCAGACATCGGCAAGACAGGTCCAGGAATTCAGTCGCGTAGAGATGCTATAAAATCTGCAAGCAGTTTGATTGCATCGGCATCAATACTAGTTACTTCAGCCACCGATGCCAACGCTGTCAATCTCAACCCTTTCAAACCAACTGATCAAATATCAAACGGAGGAAACTATCAACAAGCAAAACGAGCCACTGCATATCTTGTTGATCCCACTAAGCCCCCTTCTCTAGTTCCCTTTCGTGCATCCAGAGAAGCAGCCATTTTGAAAAACTTAGGAAATGGGCTGGGGACACCCAAATTACCCTACACTGAGGAAAGCCTGAATCTCAACAACATGATGAACAAGGGAGTTTTTGGGACTATTGATTTTGTCAAAGGTCTTGTTGGATCTGGGAATGGAGAAGATGGGGAAGATAAAAAGAAGAAGAAATTTGATGCATCCTTTGTATTTCTGGGAGTCGACTACGAAGACAAGTCAGATGCTGATTTGGCAGTTGGATTGATGACTGATATTCTCAAACCAAGGAGAGGATCAAATTCTGCGCTTGCTTTAGAATTTGTTCCTCTTTCTATGCAGCCTATACTCGATGCTTATCTGACCTCTTCATCAACTGATGCAGAAAGTAAGCTTGTAGAAAGTTTGGTTCAAGATGGGCAGGTTCCCAGGAATATCATTGAGAATCAATTGCCTATTATAAGTTTTGCCAAGTCAAAAAAGCTATCACTAATTGCTTGTACTCCGGAGCCAATCGACGTCCAAACTGTCCGTCGAGAGGGACTTCAGTATGTAAATGAAGAAAGAAGGGTCAGTTACGTCGCAGACCCAGAAGGATTTGTTGCATGGACGCAAGATGCAAAGAATAGAATGTATACCGAGAAGTCTCTATTAAAAGATTTTGAAGCCACTGATGAAAAGGACGTTCCTGGTAACTTTTTTGCAGAAAAGATTTTGACACATGAGACAATGGCTACTGCCATTGCAAAATATGCAGTGCGCCGTCCAAACTCATTGGTGATAGCCATAGCTCCGATTAAGGATGTGAGATTCTTGGGGGGTCCAAACGGACGTTTGCCTCGGGTTTGTAAGGCTATCAAGGGTGACAGCAACATTGACGAAGAGGCAGTAACAACCATTCTATTGAATCCAAGTGCTAAGGAAACTCTGAGTTTGAGCAAATTCATTAGATTGGAAATTGGAACCAGGCCGGACCTGCTTCAGTATCAGACTAAGGTTGCTGATTATTTATGGTTTAGTTCCATGCCAAAAGTCAACATGTTGCCTCGAATGATGAATGGTATTTAATAGTATAGTAACGTTAAAAAATACCGCTAGCGATTGCAAGAATTAGATCAATCCATTTCTTTTCCCTTGCATTTGGTAGTCCGTACACTAACGCAGCAACCAAAATATTGGTGTTGTAGGTACCGGGTATCGTACCATAGGTACTTTTAGGTATGATACGACCACATTATTGTTCGTCATATTCAAATCTGGGCGCGAACCTGATTTTATTGTGAAATTTTTATCACACGGTGGTGGTGGCGAGCACAAGATTTTCCACGGTTTCTCTTGCTAGCTTCAGCTATTGTCTCCCGCCTATTTAGCCGACACGAACAAAGCCAGAAACCAGAAACACAAAGCCTCCGACATCAGCTTATATCATAACTAGTTCTGCACGACGCAACCAATTAATACCCAAATATGCCATCCCTTCCCGGAAAGAACGAAGGTGGTCATGACTCACGCTTCTTTACAACCCAGAAGAAGGGTGAGATGCACGAGCTCAGAATGGAGCTTCACTCCACTGATCGCACCACCAAAGTCGACGCTGTGAAAAAGGTCATTGCTTCAATGACAGTTGGAAAGGACGTCTCAATGCTCTTCACTGATGTACTGAACTGCGTCCAGACTGGAAACATTGAGCTCAAGAAGTTGGTTTACCTCTATCTTATCAACTACTCCAAGAGTCAGCCTGAGTTGACTCTACTCGCTGTGAACACATTCGTTAAAGATGCTAGCGATCCAAACCCTCTCATCCGCGCCCTCGCTGTTCGTACTATGGGATGCATCAGAGTTGATCGTATCACTGAGTACCTCTGTGACCCATTGTCTCGAGCTCTCCGTGATGAGGATCCGTACGTCCGTAAGACCGCTGCCGTCTGCGTTGCGAAGCTATACGATATCGCCCCCGCTCTTGTACAGGAACGAGGATTCCTCGAAATCCTCCACGATCTGATTAGCGACTCCAATCCCAGTGTTGTTGCCAATGGTGTAGCTGCTCTTTCTGAAATTGCGGAGACATCTGGAAAGGATGTCATGAAAATCAGCGCTTCTGTTCTTCAAAAGCTTCTTGCTGCTCTCAATGAGTGCACTGAGTGGGGCCAGGTATTCATCCTCGACTCTCTTGCCAAGTACACCCCTGCTGATGCGCGTGAAGCTGAAGGAATCATCGAGCGTGTCACTCCTCGTCTTCAACACGCCAATTCTGCTGTCGTTATGTCTGCAGTAAAGGTCATTCTTAGTTACATGGAGCTAATGGGAAGTGCCAACTCTGATACTATTCGTAATCTTACAAGGAAACTAGCTCCTCCCCTTGTGACTCTTTTGAATAGCGAGCCTGAGATTCAATATGTTGCGTTGAGGAATATTAATTTGATCGTTCAGAAGCGTCCATCTATCCTTGAGAATGAAATAAAGGTTTTCTTTTGCAAATACAATGATCCCATTTATGTCAAGATGGAAAAATTGGAAATTATCATCAAACTTGTTTCTGAGAAAAATATCGACCAGGTCCTACTCGAGCTTAAGGAATATGCCACTGAGGTCGATGTAGACTTTGTTCGTAAGTCCGTCTCTGCAATTGGACGCTGTGCTGTCAAACTTGAACGTGCAGCAGAGAGATGTATCGGTGTTCTCCTCGAGTTGATTCAGACCAAGGTGAATTATGTCGTACAAGAGTCCGTCATTGTTATCAAGGATATCTTCCGTCGTTATCCCAATCGCTATGAAAGCATCATTGCAACGTTGTGTGATAATCTTGATACTTTGGATGAACCTCAGGCGAAAGCAAGTATGGTGTGGATCATTGGAGAGTATGCCGAACGCATTGATAATGCTGATGAATTGTTGGATAATTTTTTGGAAACTTTTGAAGAGGAAGATCCTTCTGTTCAGCTTCAATTATTGACAGCTACTGTTAAATGCTTTTTGAAAAATCCAGAGGATACTCAGGATATGGTCCAGAGAGTATTGGACTTGGCAACAGAGGAGAGTGACAATCCTGATCTGCGTGATCGTGGTTTCATCTATTGGCGTCTTTTGTCAACTGACCCAGAGGCCGCAAAGTTGGTTGTGTTGGGTGACAAGCCTGTTATTGAGGATGATACCTTCAAATTGGAGCCAAATCTTTTGAATACTCTTATTGGCCAGATTGCAACGCTTAGTTCTATCTACCACAAACCACCCGAGGCGTTTGTGGTGCGTGCCAGCGGTCGTGGTGTCATGAATCTTGGCGTTTCTGATAGTAACGACGTTATTGAGGAAGGAGACGAAGAGGATTATGAAGATGATGACGACGAGGATGAGAATGACGACCCTGTTGATCTCTTGGATATGGGCGGAATGGGACTTGATGCGAGCCCAGTCGCTGGAGGAGACTTGTTTGGAACATCCGACCCTGAGGCAAGTTTTCATTATTCATTCAAGTGCTTATGTCTACTCTATTTCAGACGCCTCAATCTAACCATGTTTATCTTTAGGTCGAACAAGAAACTCGTTTTGTCAAAGCTTGTCCTGCAGATAAATCTGGCGGTATCGATATTTACTCTAGTTTCCGCCAAGTGAACGGAAATGTTTTGATGGAGCTAGAGTTCCAAAACATCAGTAGTACGACTCCCGTATCAAGCATCGCTATCCAGTTGAACAAGAACGCATTTGGATTGAGCCCTGTTAATCAGCAGATTGTCTGCGATCCTCCTATCGGCATGGGATCAAATGGAAAGGCTTCTGTTCAGCTAGTTGCCAATCGCTCCATGTTGTCTCCTGTCGCTCCTGGCCAGCTAGCAAGTTCTCAGATTCAGATCGCGGTCAAGAATATGGCAACTAGTCAAGTGTTCTACTTTGCTGCTGTCTTTAACCTCGACGCTTTGTGTTCTTCTAGTGGCCAATTGGATCGCACTACTTTCATTGAAACATGGAAGAACATTGACGATGGAAAGGAACTTTATAGCACCATTTCTGATCTTCCTTCCACCGATATTGATCAGATCCAGGCCAAGTTTGAGATCTACAACATCTTTTTCATTGCTCGCAGGCAGGCTACGGAGGGGCAAGAAGTTGTTTACTTTTTCATGAAGACTTTGACTGGAATGGATTTCTTGGTCGAGCTCACTTTCAAGGCTGGCATTAACGTTTGCAAATTATGCATCAAGACTGAAGAAACCTCCTACGGGCAGCTTGCTAAGACTGCGATTGAAGATCTTCTTCGTCTCTAGAAAATGGCGCAATACAGACCTTAAACTAATCCAAACAGTATCTGTTACTATCACAAACAAGATAGCCATTCTAAAACTGGATTAATCCTTTTTTTCTCATTTTATTTGTTATGTGATTCTTTACTTCATGAAGGTGGTCTACTTCCTCCCATGATTTGCATGTCAGAAATCAACATTATGTGATCTGAACTAAACTGCGATGACGGCAACGCCTCCCCATGCTTTGTCAATTCTTTCTCTTCTGGAACAGGCGCACAAGACAGAGGACGAAGATTCGTCGCTGAATACCACATGTAATCTAGAACACCCTTGAATTGAGCCGTGTAATTAGTCGTCTTGGGTTCTTCACCCATGACAGTGTTGTATACACTTCCCAGCTGGAACGAATGAGAAATGGACATGGCATCAGGCAAAATGTTAGGAGACGAGTCATCCCCATTACTGATGTTTACATCAGGGTGCCCAGGATGCACCGCCTGGCGTGACAGCAAATCATAAACCGCGGTATCAGGAGTGGAGTTGAAGTCTCCACAGATCATGAGTGGTAGGTTTTGACCACGACTCATAACAAAAGTCTCTAGCTCCTGTAGCAGCTGCCAAGACTGCCACAACTTTACGTCAGGGAAATCTTTGTTACTGTACAAATGCGTGTTAGCGATGCACACCTGGTTGATGGGGTCTCTATTTGACCTACTGGACATGGACGGCTGCGCAAGCTCCAAAACCACCAACTGAGCCACATTATCCTTCGACAAGCGATTGAGATAAGCTGTTCCTTCCTCAGATCTAGGATTCATACCTAGCACCTGTGTCGCTTGTCTTGATGCCAATTCGTTGAATTCAATGCTGTAAGATTCTACCAGATGGAATTTCGACCTCCTCCAGAAGAGTGCGCAACCGTCGACCTTCCCCGCAAGCCCCATCGCCGCTCTCGTCTTCTGCTTGTACACTCCTTCAAATCCAGCCTCACTCATTGCATCATATACATGAGACTCGTAGTGATCCGCCTGTACCTCCTGCATACAAATGACATCAGGACACGCATCAATAATCTCTCGAAAAATATTCTGGAAACGATAATCCCACGAGAGTGCCCAAAAGTCGCAGTAGGGATACATCTGCTGCGTTGCATAGATCTCTGCAAGAATGTTGTAAGTCACGACTCGGAACCGTTCCCCTCCCCTTGGCCCACTTGTTTTGGCGGTTATCAAGTTTCTCTTGGAAGGATCGGGAGCACGGCTGAGGACGAGATCTGTCTTGATTACACGATGCATAAGCAATTCTCCTGTTTCATTAGAGTAAGCCCCAGCTTCCAATTTTAGTTTCCGTCCAACATCAGCCTCTGACGGGAGGTAAATCTGATCCCTGCCTATTTCAACCCATTCTTCAACATTAGAGTCCTCATACTGAGAGGTGGTGTAATCGTTGTAAGACGATGATCTTGAGTATGACTTGTTCGGAGTGGTAGAATTGTAGAGATTTGAATTATTGGAGGCACTATTGACACTAGTTTCATCATGATCATATTCTGAAGAGGGTTTTCGTTTAGGATGAGGAGTAGACGCGGGAGTTCCATGGCCATTGAATTTACTCGACTGCGGCGCATCGCGATCCGATTTTTGTCCTCTAACAGTGTACTGCGTCTTCCACGCCTTGCAAAAGCAGTCCGAATTGCAAAAGGTAGACTTGTGGAGTGAACTTAATGTCGAAACACATTGGAGGGAGCACCCTGACCCACCGAGCGCATGCATTGACCAGTCATGGGGAGAAAACGATTTTCTTCGGGGACAATCCTCGTAGGCACAGAACTCAACTTCTGGGCCCCGGAACCATCTATATGAAAATTCATGCGGCGGCGGTGGTTCTTTGCATTTTTTATTGTGAGATACTTTCGTATCAATGTCTCCGTACCTATCGTCTATTTTCTTACCATACATGTACGCATGAGATTGAAGTGCACAGCCCTAATTTATAGTGGAGTCAAGTGGGGATGTTAAATTAATAAATCAAGTGTTGTGTAATGGTAATAGATATTGACAAAAATACACATCTGGAATCCAATGGTCCGACTTACCTCCACTGGGCGATCCACTCGAAGCGACAAGTGCCACGTATAGTAACTGTCTTTGTTCATGCTTCCGGAAATGAAACTTCACTCTTCAATTACACTTGTAACTTGGGTTTTCCTGAGACGCCAACACAAGTCTGAAATCTAAAACTAGTCTTCCACACAAAACAGGGAGGCAAGGATCTCTGTTTTTTTGGATAAGTTTGAAAAGA
>Ga0307978_1002516_pt1 | contig 12942 bp, 6 predicted proteins | sample OrgLakmetage1056_FD_203151 | JGI IMG/M metagenome (GOLD analysis project Ga0307978, IMG submission 203151) | Saline water microbial communities from Organic Lake, Antarctica - #1056 | ecosystem: Environmental > Aquatic > Non-marine Saline and Alkaline > Saline | place: Antarctica: Organic Lake...
TCCTTGTTCCAGGAACGCCGCTTGCTCGTGTAAATGTTGTTGAAGAGGCCAACGCCTTCACCCTCGCATTCTTCGGACGTACGATACTCGTAAAACCCAAGGTACATCGCATTGATCAAAAAGGCAAGCATGAAGCTCAGCCAAGTGGCACGGTTTTGATTTTCGCGGCTGAATATAGCCGCCAAGTGCCACTTGCCCAGCGTTTCTTGCCATTTCACTTCCAAGTAAACGTCGTGAATTTGCCTGGTGAAGTCGACCAGTTGATTGTCTTGGTTGGTGCGGTTCACAGAATTGACCAAATTTTCCTTGGTCGTTTCGCCGATGAGTGAGCAAAGCGGCTGAGGAACGTGGAAGAACCGCCTTTGAAGCCGCCCATTCCACACTATTTCCACGGTCTTGACCTCAGAATCAAGCAACTCTTCGATCTGGCGCATTGCTTTATCTTCTTTCAGAGCTGGATCGTAATCGCTGAACATCCGAAGCAACACCAAGATTTGGGTCTGCAGCTGCAGCCTCATTTCTTCAAGCTCCTCGGCCTCCGCTTCGTCTTCTGCGCTGCTTCCAGGAGCGCCACCTGGCTTTGCTTTGTGGTCGCCGTCAAAAGTGCCACCAATTCTGTTGTCCATTTCTACGCCAAATGGAGACATGCTGCCCCTGCGCTGGTCACCAACGCCTTCTTCGCCGTCCGGGCTATTTTCAGTGTCACCGCCGACGGCAAACTCTTGGCCCATTTCGGCGGCCTCCGCCAAAATCTTGAGGGCTGGAATCTCCACATGAGAAATGAGGACATCAAGGTGAACAATGCCAACAATTTTCTTGTACACTTCATCGGTGGACGTCCGGCCCTCAAGCAGTGCCTGAAAAATTTTGACGACCGTGAACTTAAGCTCCTTTTCTTCAGCTTCCTTTTGGTCATTGCGAGTTCGCGATCTCATCATTCGGTTCAAAACTTCGAGTAAGTCAGTCTTTCGGCTGAAGTAAAGTTGGTTCTCGTCACACGGGCCTTGAAGCACTTCCAGGACCAAACCAGCGACCCTCGTTGCCGCCTGACTGGCCACACGGTATGGAATTTTGCTGACAACATTCAAATAATCTACCATTTCGTCCAGAAGATTGACATCAACATGGTTGGACACGATGAGTTTGGCCGCGTCCCGCTGTTTTCTTGTGGTCACTTGTGCTGCTGCTAGCACTTCGCTGTCACCTGCATCAGAACCACTATTCGCCGATGTCTCAGTGGACGCGGAAGCATCGACCTTGGAAAGCCCATTGTCTTGGGTGCGCATCAAATTTTGGTTCGCCTTGAAGTGGCCTTCGGACATGAGTTGCAAGCACTTGATAATGATGATGCCACTCGGGAGCTCACCGCCTCCTTCTCCGTCGGGATTGGTCTCATGCCATGCTATCAAGTCAACCATCATGGACTTAACTTCGAGGAAAAAACTCGATGAGTCGTGTCGGTTGATGTGATCACGGATAGTTTGTTGCACCACCACGTGGCCACCTTCCTTGAAAAGAAGCGCAATGAGCAACTTGATGGCTGCGATTTTGATCATATCGTGAATGCCTGCGCTGATCAAATCAATGCACAGTGCAGTGACACCCCACTGGTTGAGCATGAGCATGACTGGAGCTGCTGCCTTGTCTTGGTCTGCTCCACCATCTTCGTCGCGCTCATCAATGCTCATGCCCCACTTAGCTTCGATCATGTTGCGGCAGAGTTCGAGGAACCATTTCGTGGTTTGAGTGCAATCAGGGGTGAGGATCTTGGTGCCCAACGCACCATACCTACGGAAAATATGTCAACCATTCAACAAGAATATGCGAAGCCGAAGGGTATAGAAGGCTTTACTCAAAAACAAAATAGATTATGGAGGAAAGTCTTGTACGTTTCAAGCACATGTAATTGGAGAATATGAATTATATCAAAGCCGTTGATGTCACGCACCTCATGGAACTGTAGACGTGGTTCACGAGCCTATGCACCAAATATTCGCGGCGCATGTCACCCTTGTCTGCACCATCAAACATGGACGACAGTGAACTAATGTTCGACGCCACTTGAAACAAGTCGGTTTGAACCCGCGATGCAAGAAGCTCGTCGCTTTCGAGTGCCTCGATGAAGTCACCGAGGGCTTCAACCGGTTCCTTGGCGCTCTCTTTGAGAGATTTTGCACTCCAGCTTCGCCTTGAATTGTTGCCTGTGCGGCCATCACCTGTCTCTTCATTCATGTTATAGTTGCTCTCCAGACCCATGGTGGAGTGGCCTTCCATCAGGGACTTGCTCACTTTGAGACCGTGCGACGGCAACTTATCCCGAGGAGCAACGAGCTTCGGAGGCGCGTGCTCGCCGTCGCCGACAGTCCAGATGTGGCGGGCCACGTGGCGCTGCTTCCGGAATTTGGCCAAGTGACTATCCGTAATGCCGAGGGGGTAGAGCCAAAACGCGGGCGCTCGCATGTGGGTGACTACGTCATTCAACCCACTGCGGCTCAAAATCATTTCGGCTGCATCCACTGCTTCGATCATAAAGCCATTCGTGAGGTAGCGGCCGCCCACTTCTACCAGGGAGCGCACGCTTTCGACGATTTCCGTGAGCAGCTTCTGCGTCCACTCGCTTGCATCTTGCGCCTCGTCTTCGCCACCATCGGCTCCTGCACTCTTTTCTATTTCCTCATCTTCGCTTTCGCCGGACTCTTCACCACTTGACTCGCTTCCGCTACTAGCGCTGCTCGCAGAGCTGCTGTTGCTTACAGCTTCAAAACTGAAGCTACGCGAATCTATGGACCCATCGCGTGACGCCACAGCAGGTAGTTTTTCCGACGACTCTTCATTTGGCTGCCCTAAGCCCAGGGTTATGTTAGCCTCTGCTTCACGCACTTTGGCTGCTGGAACCTCAGAAGGCAGAAAAGACTCGTCGAAGAAGAGCCGAAGCACAAAGAGGGTCTCGTAGAGAAGTTCAAGCCGAGCCCGTTGCTTGTAGCCCCAGCTTGCGTGCACAGCATCGTAGTCTGAGGTTATGCTGCTAATTCTGCTCTTTTTTTGCTGCGGTGCTTTTTCGGATCCTGCAGATGGGGTCGCTGACGAATCCTTCGGCGAAAGTAGAAGTGGGCCGGCCTTGCTGTCAGTGGCTTTGGCGTAGACCTTATGGAAAGCTTCCAGCTCCTTGATGCATTTCGCGAGCAGGGCGGGGACTCGGTAGAAAAAGCGCCACAGGAGCGGCGAAGCTGCGAGGCCATGATACTTCATCTCCACGTCCACAAAAGCCTGGCGCAGGTACCGCACAAGAGCTATTTGCACTTCCACCACAAGCTCATTATCCAGCAAGGCTTCGAGCAGAGAGTCCAGAGGGTAAATGGACTGCAGCTTCGCTTCGACGATGGTAATATTTTTCGAGCCCGAGGCACACGCTGCAAGCAAATTCACGAGAGTGACGTGGTAACCAAGAAGTGGTGGCAAGTGGTTCAAAGTAGTTTCGTCCGGTGGTGTTTCACTCTCTGCGGCAATGGCTCGAGCTTCTGCAGATAATTCCTTCCGAAGGGCGTAATTTGCACTGTTTGGGTCATGGCACAAGAACATCACCAATTCTTCACGCCCTGGCTGCGTGAGTTCGCGCAAAATGTGCGCCTGGAGCTCAGGGTGAGCCACCGTGCCCACTTGCGCCACAGCTCCAAGCACGCGAATAAAGTCAGGGTTGTGGTCTGAATTCGCAATCTTGTCAGACATGTCTGCGACGAAGGCCTTGTCAAGTTGATCTATGAGTTCATTGTTGCCGCGGAATACCTCAGACACCACTTGCACGGACTGCACCCCACGATCAATGGACTTCACAAACATGTCCAGGTCCTTGTGAATCTGCCGTTGCGTGTCAGGATTCCCGCGCACGTAGCCACAAATGAGCCGGTTAGCCAAAGTCAACAAAGCTCGCGTTGATTCGTACAGTTCTTCACAACGGTCTGCTTCCGCATCGTCGCCGTCAAGGTGCGCTGTTTCTGCGTCATTCTCGAAGTCCTTCAAAGAGGGCAAAATTTCACGAATCACCTTGGTCATGACTAATGCGCCATCGAGATGGTGAAGCATTTTCTGAGCGCGGCGGTTTCCCGCTTGGGCAGGGTGGTCCAGCGGCAGTAAAGTAAACTGGTCAGCATCTGGCGATTCCACAAACCCAACCAAGTCCTCCAAATAGCCTTGCAGCTCCTTTGCCGTTGCCTGATCCTTCTTTGTCTTGCGCTGCAGCCACAGTTCGGACGTTTCTGCGTGAGATTGCATCCGCAGAAGCTTCTCCCGAAGGGATGCTAGCATGCGCTCTTGCGCTGGTGTGGTCAAGAGCTGCATTTCTTTCAAGCCCATTAGCAGGTGCTTCCGCGCACAACTTTGGTCCATCAGCAGGCTCAAAGAAGACTGCACTAAAGGTGGGTAATTGTACAGGCATAAGTTCAGCATGATGTAAGCGATTTCGTCATAGGGGCCAAGCGTTAAGCTGCGGGCACCGCGCTCGGAGCTTTCTACAACAAATTCAAAGAGTTCGGCAGGTGAAGTCCGAAGCGTGATCATGAACCCGTCGTAACTGACTGCCCGCCCCCCTGAGACGCCCGTGTGCACGTCTCGGTAAGCTCGAAAGGCTTGCAGCATTCGGCTGAGGCGGTAGTCTTGCGCCACTCGGGTAACATGCGTCAACACGTCCACGACATTGGCCATCATGCGAAGCTCCGCGCGCGGCATAGTGTCGTAGCGGCGCGGCATTTCAAAGACTTCGAGATCGTCTGCTTGCAGCGCCGCCATGATAGCAAGCATGATGTTACCCGCGCGCACGAGTCGAACTAGCCGCGCTAAACGCAACAACTTGAGAAGTTTGGAGCCAGCAGCTGTATACAGAAGACATCACGAGTATAAAGGCTGAAGTTAGCGATGAGGAATCAAAAGGGGTAATATACTAGTATGTTCCCGGTAGCGCTAAAAGAAACCGGATCAAACAGACGAACACATTCAAGGATTGTTGAACACGCAGGAGACGGCGACGAAGGAATTATCAGTATGCGTAACAATCGCATACCGTAATTGCCCATGACTTGAGATGCTGCCATAGAAGACACGTCAAGCATCACGCAACTACCATCGACAGCACGGTACACGTCCCAAAAGCTCAGGAACGACCAAGGCGAACAGCTGTGCATCACTACCCAGCACGCAAACCTCAGAGTAATATCAATGGCGAAGAAGATGAAGACAATTAGGTCAAACATCGCCATCCAATCTGGCTCTTGGCCTGTGATCATGCCCCACGCTGCAATAGCCACCGATGCTAAGACCACGACCAAGATCACCAGCATCACGCGAATGGACTCCATAAACTGTAACAACTTTCGTGGGCCTGGAAGGCCTGCAGCTATGGCTCGATGTTTCTTTCGCGCTTTGGTCGAACCACCCTTCGACGACTTTTCTTTTCCATTCGACCCTAAACCACTTTCTGGGTGCACTCGGGAACTGTAAAAACTGCCCCTACCTGATTGTGAACCATCCGCTGGGTCGCTGATCGTCGTTTTGCGGTCGTCAAGCGTCCTCAAAATGGGCTGCACAACTTCTTGCATGTGGGTAGCCGTGGTGTAGAACCGAAACTTCATCAGTTTCTGGAGCAAACCCATGAGTTGTAGCGTGAAATCGTCGCCACTGAGCCGAGTTAACCCAACCAAATGGTCCACGATCACTTCACGAAGTTCAGGGAAACCAGCTGTGATGCCATCCATAGGGAGCAGCGACGCTCGCGCCACTCGCGACGACGATTTCGACTGAGACGATTGGCCCCAATCAACTGAACCGTTTCCATTGAAGAAGCCAACGACCAGCCCTTCTTCGCCACCGGGCAGTGCGACAGGCCCATCAGGTTGCACGTCGCTCCAGCACCGAACCAAGTTTGGGATCATCTGCTCGCACTGAGGGTTGGAGTCGACGTACAGGCAGGTAGTGAGGTAAATGGCAGCGGATCGGAGCTCGTTCGGCATGCGGTCGTCCGTAACCAAGGCCACCAATTGATCGTACGGAAAGTCAGCTTGAATGAGCTTCATGCTCACATAGTTACGGCCCAAGCACATACTCCCTAAAAGGTACAATTGCCGGATCAAGTAGTCCGCCACCATTTTTTGCCGCATTTGCTTTACGGTTGGGCCGTGACTGTGGTGATGGTGGTGATGGTGGTGCACGCGCCCACTGGAATGGCCACGAGAACCGGCCCGCATGCTTGGGGGCGAGTACTCACTGATTGTAGGGGAATTGGGTCGGCCGATGGAGCTGCCTGACTTTTTCAGATCTTTGCCGTTGTCGTCGCCGTCGCTCAAAATACCTTCCAAATTGTTCCGCGACGCGACGTCAGGGGTCTTGAGACGCGCGCCATGCACTGCCGCAGCTCGCCCTTTGAACAACACAGTTGCTTTCAGCACTTGGAGAGCGCCGCCTGCAGAGGTTGGGCTAAAAGAAGACGACGATGATGAAGGTCGCGACGACGACGAAGGCTGCGACGAAGACGAAGGTTCTGTTGACAACACTAGCACTTCGGGCTCCGATTTTGACGACGACGATAATGGCTTCGGCGAGGGGGCTGCCGGTGCAGATGCTGCCGCAACCAGAGCATTAGACGCAGAAGCAGCAGGTCCACCATTTGCGCTGTCGATCTTGCTCCCAGCGTCCTTGCCAGCGTCCTTGCCAGCGTCCTTGCCAGCGCCACCGTTGGCCGTGGTGGCCGTTTTTGCCACTGTTTTCAATGCCTTCGCCGTGCGAGCAATCGACGCCATGTCAGTGCCAGGCGGCTCGTACAAAATGGTGGCGGTTGTGTCACCTCGCTCTTTGCAAGCCGTGACTGCTGCCTTGATGTCGTCCAAGTTTTCCACCTTCTTGCCCGACACAGCCAAGATTTGGCTCCCCACCTTGAGCTCAGGTTCCGCGGAGGCTTGGCTTCCAGCCTTCACGTCGCCCACGAGACCAGAGGTCGTGATGATCATGCCCATCTTTTTGCCCAAGTTCATGCGCCACTCGACGGTGTGCTTCTTGCTGACGTTGGCGTTGAGCATAGCTTGACCCAAGGCACCCTTCAACTTGCTCTTCTTAAACCCTTTTGCTGCACCGGAAGCAGTTCCGCCTGCGCCGAAAGCACCAGCGCTGGCAGTTGCCACAGCTGTGCCTGCTGGCGCCGTAGCGGTGGGAGCTGGCGCCGACTCCAGAGCTGGCGCTGGTGGTGTTGTTGTTGTTGTCGTCGCTGCCGTGGCAGTGGCTGCGAGCGGTGCCTCATTGAAAGCCCAAGCTGCCTTTGGGCGCACGCCAAAGCTCGACACTTTGGAGGGCTCGTCCTCAGTGGGCGACGCCGGCAAGCTCGGGTGCAATTTCGGGGCGGTGCCCGGGTCCACCCTCACCAGCGCGTACTGGGACCCAATCGAAATCGTGCGCTTCAGCGACCGCACTGCGTGGTGGTCGTAAATCTCGAAGAGCTCCACGAGCGGCACGTGGGTTTTGCCAAACAACTCCATGGGCCCAAATTCGGGGCACTCGTCGCAGGACCAGGTGGCTACCAAATCGTCGCAGGGGGTTTTGATCGACGCGGCTGCCGACAAAGGAGACTTCAGGCTCTCGCTTCGAGTGGTTTGAGTCTTGGGCCTGGCTGGAGTCGTGGGGCGACTGCTGTCAAACGGCACTGGCTCGATGTTAATGAGCAGGCGCTTGTTGCGAGGGTCGGTCATCATGATGTTGGCCACAACTTGCTGGTTTTGGTCCACGCCGAGCCCCCCACACTCGCAGGCCGCTTTCAACAAATTCAAAAACAGCGGGTGCATGGGGTTGCGCCGCAGCATGTTCACAAAGACCTTCACTTCCCGTTCGCTGACTTCGCTCTCCTGCAGCTCCCGGTTTTCGGACAGCATTTCAACGATGCACCGCGTGGCGACGGACTCGTGCTCGGAGTGCGTCACGAAAATTGGCAACCGTTTCGCGCAGAAAATTTGAATTTCAGGATTTTTGCGGAGCGAAAAGAAGAGCAGCTGAAAAAGGGACCGGCTGACCGACTTCTTGACACGTTGCACGGCTTCTTCAAACCTTGCCACGTTCGCGACGTCGGAACGGCCACCTTGCGCGTAGCTGGGATCCAAGACGTAGTGCAAGATGTCCATGGCGGTCCCCAAAATGCCCTGTTCTTGCATCAGGCGCTGCCGGGTCATTTTCGGTTTCGCGTTGTCGTAGTCGCTGGTGTCCGAGTCCTTGTTGTAGTCGCGCCCGCACACGAAGTTCACCATGCGCTTCACGATGGTCAGAAACGGCGCCCACTGCTGCAAGATGAGCTTGTCGCGTCGGTCCCGGAGCGCACAGTTGAACGCATTGAAATAGGGGTAGGCCGCAGTCCCCACTTGCGCTTCGTCGACCTTGTTCGGAGGAATGCGCCGAATCACGAACGGGTGGGCAAGCTCCCGCTGCACCACCGCTACACAGGGCACACGGCTCGGGTCCAACACCACCACTTTGGCGTCTCGATCCGGGTCATCGTCTAGCGTAACCAACGGATCGTCGTGTTTGTCGCGGTTGGCGAGTTCCGCGCCTAAGCCTTGCCCTCGGTCCATACTACTGCTTGCGCTACTGCTAGTGCTACCGTCTGGAGTGGTGTCCAGGGAACTGAGCTTCGGAGACTGAAGCTTCGCGTCCGACGGGTCCTTGTTCTTCGATGGGTCGGGCTTCCCGGGCGGCGGTGGGGTCGAAGCTTCTGCGGGGCGCACAATGTTCAACTCCGCCGCCTGGGCAATTTTCGCCCACCGGTTCATCACTTGCAGGTTGAGGGCCACGTTGGTGGCGACCCGCGTGGCTTCGGTGGGAGATCCGCCACCACCGCTGCTGCCACCGCCGCCGCCAGACCCACCGCCGGCTCTTCCAAGCGCACCACCGCCACCTCCGTTGCCGCCGCTGCTGCCGCCCACCCGGTGGTGATGGAGCGTGAAATTGGTGGCGTCATTAGTGGGGTCTTGGCACGAGCCAATCATGTACGGCGTGCTGTCGCTCTGCGTCACCAGGTGCACTTTCTCGCCATCTTTCATCACGCGAGGAGGTGCTCGAGCAGTAGTCGTCGTAGTCGGGGCGGCTCCGCCTTGGCTTAGCCTTTTCTCCGACACAGACGACATGCGCCTGGAGAGCGACCTCTTGGGTTTTCCCATGTTTCGGAGGTTGCTGAACAGCTGGCTTTGCACGATTCTCGACGCCATTTTGTGCATCCGCAGGTCGTCGCACATGTACATGTAGCGCCCGGAGTTCATGTGCCGCAGTTTGATCCGCCCCGGCTCTTCTCCGCCCACGTACACCGGCCCACCGTGGCCGTCGAACTCCTTCTCCAGCACCCAGTACGCGTTGGAGTCGACGTAGTCGTCGCCGTTGTCCGGGTGGGCTTTGAAAAACGTGTCGAAGTTCGCGTGGCCTGCAGTGAGAAAAAGAAGGTGCGGAAAGGGTGGGTTTGAATGAATTCAGACGACAGATCGAGTGATCGAGTGACAGACATACACACAAGCACGCCCGCGACCGAGCGCAAAAAGCGTCATATTCATGTCAAGCACACGCATGAACACACAAGGGCATTCACTCCCACCGTGGCCAGGCAGTTCGCCTCGCGACATGGTATGGGGGTCGTGCAAATGCAGCGTCATCTTCGTGTCCGGGTCGTGGAAGTAAACCACTTGCCCTGCTCGCACGTCCAGGGCGCCATTGGGAAACGCGTCCTTGGCGTCCACTGGATCAAACACCGCCAGGCGCCACGTGGTCTTCTCCAGCGAACAGTTTACTTCCCGGGACTCCCCGTCTTTCAGGTATGACTTGGACCCCGGGGTCTGCCGGCTGAACGCCAAGCTTGGCTGCTTGAAGAGCTGCGCCGACGCGTGAATGAATTGCTCCCGCTCCGACTCGGCAATTTTCAGAAACACGTCGGTGTTGTTCATCACCACTCCGACTTCTTCGTCGATCTTGAGCCGCGCGCACACTTTCACGTGCGACATGATGCTCCCTGCCGGGTCTAGCTGCACCAGCAAGTTTTCCCGCTCCACCACGGCGGTGCGGTTGGGCCAAATGGTCAGAAACTTGCGGCTCTGCACGTGCTGCAGCTGAATCGTGTCCCCAAAACGCAACGGCTCGCCGACTTTCTGTTGCATCGCCAGCTCGTTTTGCTTGTCTTCGTTGTGGCGGCCCCGCGTTAACGCGCGCAGTTGCGAGTCGTTCGCGGCGTTTTGGCCGCTGCCGCTACTGCCACCTCCGCCGCTTTCGCCCTCGTTGTGGTTGCCTTTTCCATTGGCCAAGCTGGGGGTTTCGCGGGACTGCCGGGCGGCGTTTTCGGCCACGTACTCTTTCAGCTCCTTGGCTGCACTGTACTGGTAGCTCAGGCAAATGCGAAAGGTGGTCAAGTCCATGCGCGCTTTCTTGTTCTTGACCAAGCGGCACTCGTTGTCCAGCACGCCTGGTGAAAACAAAAGAGGGAAAGTAAGGGTGTAGTTTGTTTTGGAAGAAACAGATAGAATTTCTTCGCGGGAGCAAGAGGTAGCAGGCATAGACAAAAATATATACGTAAGGGCGTAGAAAATGATCGTGGCACTTACCCTCTGCTCCAAGAATGCCGCTCTCCAAGTCCATGTTGAGCAGAACATGGTCACCTGGACCAACGTAAAGTCATGTGTAGAAGTCAGAGAAAGATCAAGGTTGAGGGGGAAAATAAGGACTATGATGAGCGTGGGCGATGCATTGCGAGGAATGAGCATAGTTCATAATATGCAATCAAGATACATAGGCAAGATGATAAGCAATGACGAGGTTCTCATTCAAGGAGACGAGGGTGCAAGGAAGAAAATCGAAGGGGAAGGCGGGGAACGAATCTGAAATTCAAGGAAGTGTTGGAAATGAAGCAATTAAGAAAACGTGAATGCGATGCTTCGCTAAATCAAACGTACCGTAGCAAACGGGGCGTCCAGCTGGTAACTCCATTGTCCTAGCCCTGAGCTCAAATGGATTTGCTGAAGCGATAAGAGGCAACTATAACCAGTAACGCCTGCCTGTCCTTGCACTCTGTCCAAGTACTGTATGACGGTCCGTGTAGTCGGCAATACGGTCTAAATACCCATTGATACCTAAATTAGGTCTGCTGAGCTTTAACTGAAGCGGCGTATCCCCGACAGAACCACAAGCCTCCCTGGGGTTGACGTTTAAAGGCACACCTTTACTGGCAAGATGGTGGTTTGCTCCACATTCGGATTTAGCACGATGATGCTGCACGGGGGGTTGGTTGGTTCCACGCAAACGGGACATCGGGACGAGAAAGCCGTGTAACGCATCATATTGTATCCGTTGGATTTTTGCATTATCAACGCCTGCCTCCTCTCCAAGAAAAAAAAGCTTCGTGCCCTCCAGAAGGAGCTTGCCCCGGCCTCTAATGAGCTCAGACTTGAAGGTGGGCCTCATGGGCTGGCTACGCATAATCCCTGAATGTTATGCTGATTATGTTCACTCTTCTCCAAGTATGAAGTTCATGGGCCCACTCTGCGTTGTAGTTTCGTTGGCTGTGCTGCACATCAGCGCAAAGGCGTGAGGCAACGCTCAGGCCTATAGACTATTCGATTGCTGTCCTATACACATACCCTTTTCATATTTCATCATTAATGATACACTATTCGCTTCACAAACGATTAGGTCTCAAAGCGCTTGCCGCATTTCTCCGAGACGGGCTCGTGCTTTGATGCGACCAACACAGGAGGGCTCACACTGGTGCGCGCCGGTGGTCATGACAACAGGGCTGTGAAAGGCATCGACCCTTCTGCGTTTTCGATGAGCAAGCAAGTGGCGCGGCCTGTGCCGTCAAATTTCCAGCGGAAGCAAACCGGCATGGGCGGTACTCTCGTCAAGCCAATGAAAGCAGCCCCGCTGGATTTCGGCGGCGGTCCTGTTGGTGGTTATGCTAAAGGAGGCAAGTCCAGGGATGCCTTCATGAAGCGGCCAAACCCGCCCAACACAGAGTTTCGCCGCTTTTACGAGCGCGGCGACTTGCCCATTCAAATTGAGCACGGCGGCACCGCCAACAAAATTGCGTGGAAAGTAGAGATCAGCAAGCTGGACTTCCACCACTACTTGCCGGTGTTTTTCGACGGCCTTCGCGAGCTGGAGTCCCCTTACGCGTTCCTTTCCGAGCAAGGGGTCTACGACATGCTGCAAGCCGGCTGGAACAAAGTCTTGCCGGTGATTCCGCAGCTCATCATTCCCATCAAAACTGCGCTCAACACGCGGGACCCGGCGGTCATGGTGAAGACGTTGAAAGTGCTGCAGGCCCTGGTGATGGCCGACGCGCAGGAAACGGGCCCTGCGCTGATTGGGCAAGCCCTGGTGCCGTACTACCGCCAAATTTTGCCGGTGCTCAACATTTTCATTCGGAAAAACGCTAGCATTGGTGACGCCATTGATTATTCTCAAAAGAACCGGTAAGTCGAATCTTCTGTCGACTAGATGAGCAAGAATCTGAGCCTGGTACTTTTGTCTATCTTGATTGTTGCTTCTGCTTCTGCACTCCTCGTTAAAAGACGCTTTCGTTTCGCAGAAGAGAAAGTCAAAGCATTATCTTCTTCATAATGTTCTCTATTTTTCTTTCACTGCTGCTATTGTTGCTTTTGCTTCTTATTTTCGGCACCTTGTGACAGGGCAAACTTGGGAGAGCTCATTCAGGAAACACTCGAACTGTTCGAGCAATTTGGTGGAGAAGATGCCTTCATCAACATCAAATATTTGGTGCCCACCTACCAGAGTATCGTGCTGTAAATCTCTTAGCCGTGCGGCCGTGCGGTTGCGTGAAATATATTTCTTTGCTTTGACAAATGGGCCGTTCGTGTTTTCTCCTTCCGGCTGAATTCTGCTGCGACGTGAGTACTTTATGTCGACTACGATTTAATTCCATAGTTA
>Ga0307978_1002520_pt1 | contig 12934 bp, 13 predicted proteins | sample OrgLakmetage1056_FD_203151 | JGI IMG/M metagenome (GOLD analysis project Ga0307978, IMG submission 203151) | Saline water microbial communities from Organic Lake, Antarctica - #1056 | ecosystem: Environmental > Aquatic > Non-marine Saline and Alkaline > Saline | place: Antarctica: Organic Lake...
CGGTGAGTCCGGTCGAGGAGCTCAGGCGCAACTCCATCTCGAGTTGGGTCATGATCTCGCTGAGATCGTCGGATTGCCCCGTGTGGAAAAGTGACAGGGAGCCAGGTTTGTGGTCGTTGAAGCCTTGGAGTTGGCCGTTGTACAAGCTGTCAGCGAGCTGTTGGTCAACGAGGAGAGGGAGGCTTCTCAAGCCTCCCGAGAGAGCATTCGCGAGGATGGATCGATTGTGCTGCTTTGGAGATTCGAGGAAAACCTTGCATTCCTCGTTCGGTTCCGTTGGGATCTCCGAGTCAAGCGCCGAGACAGAGGCAGCAAGAATCAGTTTTCGGATGAACTCGGGCAAACGAGTCCAGAATTTTGCCCTCGAGCTGCTGTCGGTGGAGAGTTTTGTGTGGCCTTCAACCATCTGGGCGAGGAGTTCACGGGTCGCTTGACTGTTCTCCGAGTTGCTGGATGCCATCATCTGGAGGATGGAGCTCACGTCGGCAGGAGGGAGTGGGGGCAGGGGTAGATCGGCGGCGGCGGGAGCCAACAAAACGGAGAGGAAACAGCGTTCGATACGGGAGAGCTTGTTGATGACTCTCGGGTCAGCGCTGATCTTCATCGAATCCGTGTCAACGTAGGGGGTGGACTGCTTTGTACCCTTCAAGAACGGCCAGATGAACTGGAGGATGGGTAGGTAGGCTCTCGCTCGGTCGGTGCTCGATCCATTTTCGACTTCGTCGGAAGAGTTGAGAATCTCCCACTGAATGCCGCAGTCGTCGCTGGAGTCGTTGGTGCTGGTGTCAATTATCTCCTGAGCGCAGGCGGAGAAAATCCGACCAACTTCCGAAGGCTTGTAGCGTCCGATCGTAGCAGCGACGTTTGGCGGGATTGGCATTACCTTGCGGGGTTTGAAAGACTTGTTCAACGACGACGGGTCCTCGAGATCGAGGGTGTTGAGCTTGGACAACTTGTCATTGGTGACGGCTTCGACAAGGCGGTTGAAGCTTGGTGTCACACCAACGTCTTCCTCTTGATCAAACCAATCGGGACGGATTTGGATGATCTGGGGCTTCGACTGCAACGGCGTCGCGTTCACGCTAACGATGGCGAAAAACTCACACAAGTCCGTCACCGGGACGGAGGAAGGAGTGAGGCGACAGAAATGGTGAGCGAGGTAGAGTTCAATTGAGCCTTTCCTCATGCCCGGAATGAGGATGGCGGCCATGGGAGTGTTCTTGAGGGTAGCGAGAAGATCGTTGGGGGTTCCCGTCGAAAAATCTTTCGAGATCACATGCCAGGCGTTCCTGGTTTCCGTTGCTTCTTCCGCGCCGTCAGGCGTGACCATCACCGAGAGCCAGTGAGCGAAGGTAGAGTTAGAGATCATCATGATAATGTTGTTTACTTGGTTGTTTCAAAGGCTATTGGATGGCTCGATGTTGGTCAATGGTGGTCCTTGCGACTGAAGCGAGGAAAGTGAGCGTCAAAGACGCAATCTCGCTCGACAGAGCGGTCCGATTTCGAGAAAACGCCGGAGGCCGATCGGGCAATAATCGTCGATCTTACAGGGACATCTTGATGACCGCTCGGAAAAACCTGCCCAATTGAAGCATGTGTGCCTGGCGCTTGATCGAATGCCGAAGATGCGAAGGGAAGATGAAACGCGCGGTTGGCGTTTCCCGGGGAAAACTGGATCAGACGTCTGTCTCGGACGGGTAGGTGGCAGACCACACAACCTCGTCGAACGTCCGCAGATCAACAAGACTTTGATTGTTGAAAATTGAAAATTGACCTTTGACCCGCGGCAACAATGATGTCTTTTTCCCTTCTCCCCTCAGCTTAGTCCCAGCCAGCGGCTGCGCACCCTGGTCCCTTTCCTTACAGGAACGTAACGCAACTACGGTTCTCCCCACTAGATACATACCACCTATTTATCATCAGCTTCGCCTCTTGGTCCTTTGGGTATTCCGCTCGCATCCTGCAAACCACGCTCGCAATCTGGTGGTCGGCTTCCTGCTTGTCTTGGCCGCAGCGTCTCTTCTGATGACTTCGCAATCCCCTGAAAGCATTGAAAGCCTCACGACAGCAGTGTCAGATGCCGTTAGCTCGGTGTATCCGTCCTACACGAGTGTCAACAACACGGCAACAGCACCGGTATTAGAAGTAATCGAACTGACAGACATTTGCTTTGTTTCAAGCATTTATGGCAAGAACTCCAAAGGGACCGACAAACCGGGCGACTTTCGCCAGTTCCACTTGAATAACGCCACCAGCCACAAATTCTTTTTATACAACAACTTACCAGAGATCGACGCCCCAGGATGGATCAAGATTGTCACGGACCTGGAATATCGACGCTTTATTACGCAGAGCCGATGAAGCAAGTTCATGGCGTGGAAGGATCCAGAGATTCAGCAGGGATGCAAGACAGTGTTTTATTTTGACGGCTATTTCGCACCACTCGCCAACAAAACCAAGGAATTTCTCGACATGGCGGCTGCCATTCATGCTTCCAATGCTGGCTTGGCTCAAGTCAATCACCCTACTAAGGATCGAACTGCTCTAGGAGAGTTTAAGGCCATTTTAAAATTGAAAAAGGACATTGAAAAGAATGTCGACAAGAGCATTGCGTGGTTAAATGCGCTACCCGATTTCCACAACAACTGCACACTCTACGCCAACTGGTACTTTGGCTTTGATCCAACCAACGCCAACTTTCAAAAGGCGATGCAATTCTTTTGGGATCATTACTCCAGGGAAGAGGACTCATGGTGCGATCAACCATTGTGGGGCTATTCCTTGGAGTTCTTTCATTTGAAACCCATTCCAATGAATAAGCTCTTTGAGCAGCAGGCCGCGCGCAAAGGGCACAAGGGACACAAATACAATAAAAACTCGGACAACGATGCCGCTGTCGCTGGTAAAAAGAAAAAGGTTGCGCAATAGAGCTCGCTGTCTCAAGGTGGCACAACGTGCTGTACGGATAGTCCTGTGTAATTCTAAGGCCCATATGCTATTCAGCTACACTAAAGTGACCACTAAGTCGTACTCTAGCATCGAGAGAGAGAGAGATGAATCATGGATGACGTGGATGATGGGCATTCGCCTCAGACACTTTCACGAACATATTAAAACCGCTCCGACAGGTATACGTCTGAACCTCCAATTTCAGATAGAGGACTCCAATACAGTAGTACGTACAAAGACAGATACGTAGTCTACGTCGTACCGGTACTGTAGGCAGAAAACACTACCAAAATCAACGATGGCGATCATATTCATACCATCACGCGCCTCTCCGATATAACTGTAGGTATTCTGGTAGTCTCCACGGCCTGTGACGACACCATACAATGACCACTAGTGCTACTACAGCTACTGCATTACTAGCTTCAGAAATCCAACGACAATGGTGGACGGGCGTTTGCCAGTGGTACAATCATCAGGATTACTTGCGCGCCATGGAAACCTGGTGGGACGCCGTGCAACGCATGCCTACGAATAATTCGTATGCTCGCTCTGATGCTTGGAATACGCATCGGTATAGTCTGCCTACAGATGCTACTAGTGGTGACGATTATAATGATGATAGTGACGATAACGATCCCAACATGGTCTGGATGGCTCCACTTCTACTGTTTCTGGCGGGCTGTTACTTGGACGGCGCCGACTATCCCAGAGCCCGTTGGTTGTTGAAGCGGTGTCTGCTGCTTTGCACCAGTATTATAACTGTCAAGAGGGTATCTATAGCAGAAATATTTGGTGCAGATTCAACTCTCTTGCAGCGTGTCTTATCGGAGTACGCATCGTGTGCCCAAGAAGATCCTACGGTGCAAGAGCCCTGGTTGGTGGCCCGTCGAGCCGCCGAGTGGTCCATGGAACGATCAAAAGCCAGCAGTAGCAGCATCATTAGCACCAGTAGTCCATCGCGGCACTGTTTGTTGTTGTGGAAGGATCCCTACCAGAGACCCGCATATTTCTCACCCGCCGTGACGGATCCACAGCCCGTGTACGCAGCAGCCAACGAACAGCCTGCATGGTGCCACGAGCTCGCGGCGCACTGGACCGTCATTCGAGACGAGTATCTGCGCTTGGCGGATGCTGGACCTTCTACTGCATCCACGTCAATAACAACAACGACGTCAACGTCATCGTCAACACCAACACACTGGCCCGTGGTTGGTGCTGGTGACCATCGCGACGGTGCGGGAGCACACGACGGTACCGTGTTGGCAGCCGGCGGCGATTGGCGAGAGTGGGTCTTGTTTGGATCAGGCGCACAGCCCAACGCGGCGCCGCGGACCGCGGCTCTGCTACGAGCTTATGCCGGTCCCGCCGTGGACTTGGCGGCGCACGGAGGCGGGGAGATCATTTTTAGTGTCTTGGCGCCACGGACGCACATTCAACCGCATACCGCAGGAACGAATCTGCGACTCACGGCGCATTTGGGATTGGTGGTGCCTCCAGAATGCAGTATGCGAGTAGGTGATACTTGGATTGGCTGGCAAGAGGGCCAGTGCACCGTCTTTGACGACTCGTACGAACACGAAGTACGCAACGATAGTGATTCACCACGAGCCGTCTTGTTGATGCGCTTTTGGCACCCCAATTTGCCCATTGATGAACGTTCACAAGTCCTGGCCCAAGCCTTGCAGTCAAAACAAGACGATCGACTGCGACGATACAATCCTCCGATGGTCAATGGTAACGTGGAGGATCGAGGAATGGAACGCACGCGGTGTTCCCACTGCTGGCAGACTGGTTTTGAAACAATTCGTGTGGCGGAACTTGGAGACAGACATGCCTTGGTCTGCGCCTGCGGCAACGCCATCATTCAAGACGCCAGGTAATGGTACTTGCGTGCCTCGTTGCTTGCTCTACCATTGAGATGATCGTACTGCCGACTGAGTAATCATGTTTTAATAATCTCTATTGTATCGAGTCCGCTGGGCTCTTCGCCCGTGGTTTCGTCGGCCATTAACGGATCTAGTGGAGCTGGCAATTGGTCGTGTTGGACGCCAGTCAGTTTTGGATGAGTCTCGTCCATAGTGATAGGCCCAGCGCTGTCGCCGATCACCCCTGCATTACGTCGGGCTACCTCTCGTTCCCGCTTCTCCTTTGCAAGGTGCTGAAAAACACGAGGTACAGCGTACACACAGAAATTGAATATACTTTGCAATGGCGTCAACGCCAACAACATTGCCCAGAAAGCGTAGGATGCGGTCGTGGGCCGGACTTGCGCGACCAAATAGATGGGCCATGAGACGAAAAATGCGCCCAGATAAAAGACAGACTGCCAAGCTACTGCCCGTTCCGTGCTAGTGTTGGTGCTAGAACGCAGCCTTGGCTCGCCCGCACAGTTCGATCCCCTGTTTCCCTGAAGAATGTATGAAATAACGAGCAAATAGTAAAACGACAAGACGAGATTGTAAAAGATGGAGCCCAACTGGGGGGAAAACCTTGTGTGGTACAAGTAGCATCATTTCCTCTTGCTCCGTAGATGGTAGATGGTGAACCATCGATAAATGATCCAGTAGATGGAGCTCGAGATATCAAAAAGTGACACAGCCACAATCAGCTGCTGGAAAAGGGACACTTTCTTGTTGCGATTCATGGAGCGCGCTCGCAGCACATCCAAGATAATTAAAGTTCGTAAACGAAGCACCCTGTGTAAAGGCCAACGCCCCGGCTCTCCCCCTCCGGTGGACATGATGATGGGAGCCGCACCAGTGGTAGTCGCAACGCCCAGAGTCGTAATTGAAGCTGGAACATTCATACCAGCTTCCGGGGCGTGCTTAGTCGCAAATAATCGCCCGTCTCCTACCCCAATCTAGCCACTTGACCGTCACTGCTGGATACGGTTAACACAGCAATCCCTTCAAATTATCCGGATCCGTTCGGCCATACATCACTACAGAAGTCGCATTAAAAGGTACAACCACAAAGATCTCCTGCCAAGGGCACTGTCGTTGGGTCCAATGATCCTGCCGCTTACACCGCTTTTCACGTTGCCAATGCTTGTTACAGCAGCCGTAGTGCGGAGGCCATCATGCAACGCCGCGCCGCGAGTGAGTCGCTAGCGCGGATGCAATGACTCCTTGCTCACTGACTTGCATTGCTCTTGGTGATAGCATTCTTCAACTTGGCAAGCTCCTCCAGCGTGTATCCAGGACGTTTACCCGATTCGTTCCGGTTCGCATACAAAAAGACGGTTAGAATCCAGCGCGTACCGTGCGAAAGAGGATAGCCGCCACGCAGCAAACCACCCGCGAAACACAGGACAGTTCCCGCATTTCCATTCAGCAAGTCACCGGTGCATGGCACAAACAACCCCTCCCGTCTCCATACTCGTCCATGTCGTTGAGAGCAATGGTGAGAGAAATGAGCGATTCATCTTCGTGCGGTCGGAGCGAGGCAAAGCCGGGGCCGTGTGCATCTGCCGCATCGTATCGGACAATAAAGCAGCCCTGTACACAAAAGTCTGCGGCACAAATATCGAGCTCGGGAGCCAGTGTGGTAGACAATAAAGGAAACAAGGCGTGCAAGGCTTGTCGACACCACGTTTGTGCTGGTGGGTCCAAGTCAAAGACTGGGACATCACACGTGGGTGCGTGTACGTGTCGATCCTTGGTCCATCCGTTGTGGAGTCTTTGGACTGTTTTTTTTTCACCGACTGAATGATAAATGAACAAGTGTCCTTGGAAAATATGGGATCCTTGCTGGCGTGAAGGAGGCGGGCTCGGTCCGTCGAGGCAAGAGGGCCGTGGCAGTTTTGAATTGACTTTTGAATGGCGTCGGGGGGAACGTTCAAGGAAAGGAAAACGTAGGAATGGTCAGGCACTTGTGGAAGTGGTGGTAAAGTTACAGTTTCCGCTGAAATAGCAATAGCAGTACTGTCGTCGTCTGCATGTTCTGTGTGAGTGTAACCGTGAAACGCTCGAAAGACTCGCAAATGATGCTGGAGGCCAGCATTTTCGGGACACTTTTCGGCGCCCAAGACAGAAAATGCGACGGGCCTCGGCATACTCGCCAGCGTCCAACTGTAGCTTCCCTGCTGACGCCACAGTTTGGCCTGTTCATTACTTCTTGTTGTACAACGGGCGAGCTGTCCCACCACGGGGTGCAGAGGCAGATAGAGGCAGTGACAGATCATCGGGGAATGTCCCAAAAGAACCAAGAGGCAACAGAAACAAGACCAAAGCCTGACAGCAAACACCCCACTGGCCTAGACTCTGCCGCATGTTTCCTCCGTGTGTGTAGGCCTCCGCCGTGTCGACCTCGGGGGATTACAGTAGCGATATGTTGTGGTTTGTGGTGTGTTGGCAGAAAGATAAAGCGGCATCGGAGGCAGTTTTTTTTGGCAGCTTCGAAATCCTCCCATGTGTTTCATTTTGTGCGCGTGTCGATTGATTCATCAAAAGTAACTCCAGATTCCGCGTGCTAGCGGCTAGCGACCGTCTAATAGCTACTAGCTACTAGTGTCTTCAGAACACTACTACTAGTGTTGTCTTCAGAACAATACTACCGTCTACTAGTTACTAGTTACCGTCTACCGGGGACCGGGGATCGTCGATATCCTACCGTACCGTACGGAATCAACGAATCAGTCTATCTGGTTACCGGTACTACACTATACAGTATCGATAGAGCACCAGCCACGAGCCTAGCTACATCCAATAGGTTAGGACGCTGTTAAATTCTATTGTGTTTGAATAAGGAAACACGATGACTAGCACCCACAGGTTGATCAATTCTCTCTCGTCGTGCTGGGTGGTGTCAACCAGCAGCCAGTAGAAATAGCATTCTTGCGGGGGCCTCCATACCGGTAGCCCTATTTTGCGTTTGTTTTTGCATCGGGCGCCTCTGTCGGAAACAAAACCGAATCCAAGAACGCAGCCATGTCTCGCGTTTCCTCTGGGTCTGAAGAATGCCCCATGGGATAGGATTCATGTGTAATCGTTTCGACGCCCTGCTCTCGCAACACTTGGATCCCATGCTGTTGTTGCGTTACAGCACTTTGTCGTCGTATTCCCCATGTCCCCAGAACAGCGGTGTATGCTTAGCTTCTGCAGAAACTTGCGAATCCTTGGTCAGCGTCAGCCAACCTGACAAAATCACGCACGCGGCAAATTTTTCACGAGATCTACAGACAGTCTGCAAGGCAATGGCGCCTCCTTGCGAGAAGCCTCCCAGAACAATGCGGCTCTTGGGAATACCCGAATCCTCCAGTTCTTGTACCACCTGCTCCAGTTGTCTAATGGACTGCAAAATGCCCGGCTCATCGTCCTTGACACCCACACTGACAGGCCAATCGTACAAGTCAAACCACCCAGGCATTGTGGCGCCACCATTAATGGTAATGGCTGAAAGGCCTGCGCTGCGGGGGGAAAGGCGTATTGGACGGTAGCCAAGCTGGGTTGGAGACTGGGGAGTTGTTTCGTTAACTGGACCATCCCGCGGGCGTATCGCCGAGGCCGTGGAGAAACACGAACGCTGCCTTGTTAGTGGTACATTGTGCTGCCGTGGAAAAGGCGGTGGCGCTCATTCGAAGCATATAGAGAAAGACAAGATTCCAGGAGACGAGTCTCATAGATAGATCAGGTAAGGGGAAACCAGTGCAAGGCGTTGTCAATGTGTAGCATACGCCGTATGGTACCGGTACGGTACCGGTACCGTAGCTGTAACAGCGAGAGCCGAGTGTTGAATATATATGAACGACTGAGTGAGTCACGAAGCCAAGAACATTGGCATACGCATGCGATATGAAAGTCGGGCCCATGGATGGTTGAAGTGCATGGAGAGAGAGACTGTAGATCTCTCATAATCTTTTATAAACTGGTTTACGTCGATTGAACCTCACCTTACTAGCTCTTTGCCACTGCTGTTGTCTAAGGACACAGAAGGGAGGACACGTGTATTGTTGATTCAACATTTATAAAAGATTACCGATATCATGGAGGATAAGCTTTGAAGAAAGAAGAAGTGAAAACTCCCGACAATTTGATGTTGTCTGAGGACGCGCACAAACATCGTAACAGTTGCCGCTTCACCAAGCAGTCAGCGTCTACGCCAAAAGCACCCAGGTTCACAGGACGATGTGACGACCTGGACGGATACATCTACGACGTATCAAGTCCAAGACAAGCGGCTGACACCTTCACCAAGACCACTCGCGAAGTGGCTGAATACGTAGGACAAACTTACAAGTACGGAGCTGATGCCCAACTTGCTATCGAGAAACTGGCTCCGCCAATCATCGCCGAGCCAGACGACCCTGAAGAGAACGCCTCAGGAACCATTAACAGGATCTGGGAGAAGGACGTCAACAAATATGTGAAGAGGAAGAACATGCTCTCAGAGAACCTGAAGACTGCATACTCCTTGGTCTACGGCCAGTGCACCGACGCACTGCAAGCCAAACTCGAAGCGCAACCAGGTCACTCGGCCGAAGCATCGGACGTCATAGCACTGCTTAAGTCAATCAAAACCGTGATGTTTAGCTTCCAAGCGCAGAAATACGCCCCTCGAGCCCTGTGCGAGGCAAAGAGACGCTTCTATTCAATGCGCCAAGGAAAGGACAGTACCTGTCAACAGTATCTCGAGACTTATCAGAACTGCATTGACGTTATTACCTTCTGCGGAGGCAAAATCGGAACCGATAACGGACTGGTTGACAACGCTCTTAGACCATTGATGCGTGGAAACGCAACGGCAGCGCAATTGGCAGCGGCAAACAACTTCTCCAAGAATGCATATATTGCAGTCGGGTTCATCCTTGGAGCTGATCCGGCAAGATACGGAAAACTACTCGAAGATCTGGAAAACGATCACACTCAGAAGCAGGACCGATTCCCCAAGACCCTAGATGAAGCATACTCGCTCCTAGTACACTGGAAGCAGAATCCGCGCAACATGGCGCGAGGCCTAGGGTCAAGCAACGATGGCGTGTCATTCACGAACGTTGGCGAAGACGACGATGACGGTGGCGCGAAAAGCCATCGAACCAGCAAGCCAGCATGGAAGAAGGGACAGGCAAGAGGCACGACGCCACTTGAATTCATCAGATGTTTTCGCTGCGAAAAAAAGACCACTACGCAAATGAGTGTCCCAACGCCAACGCTACGACCGCAACCGGGCAGACCCAAGCGGGTGGAGTAACTGGTTTTCAGCTCCTGATGGCAGGCGCAAATAACGATGACTACTGCGAAGACGACACAGCTTCCAGCTTCGTCAACACGACGGCGCACATTCTACACCAGATGAACGGAAAGTTGCCCCAAAACTGGATCCTCCTGGATAACCAGTCGACAGTAAACGTTTTCTCTAACGGGAAGCTACTAACAAACATTCGGAAGGCGAGCACAACAATGACGATCTCGTGCAACGCTGGGAAAACGACCACAAACTTGGTGGGTGATCTCAAAGTTTACGTCGATTGAACCTCACCTTACTAGCTCTTCGCCACTGCTGTTGTCTAAGGACACAGAAGGGAGGACACGTGTATTGTTGATTCGACACCGAGAGCCGTCGTCGTCTTTCTTATTTTGCAATTTTCAACTGTCCACTGAACTCGGTTCCATCTTCCATCTATTATGTGTTTAACCCTAGCCCTTGGTGAGCTGGTTATATTGGCCGACATCAAACCTGGAGTGATCGAGTCCTGCCAAACGGACGCAAGACGGTGGCTTTGATCAGGAAGGCAAGGCCGACTAGGAGCTAGTCACTCTATCGGTCGTCCCGCCAGAGACGAAACTTGGTTGAACTAGGAAATCCAGTAATCATCTATAAATACAATTTGCATGCTGTCTTGTAATTAAAAGTATCGCAGCGTCCAGGTCTCTACTACGCTAGATGATTAATAATTGCTTCCTTGAAGCGAGAGTGCTGAGCGGTAATCAATCAGACTTGCGTACCGGTGGTAGCGCATTGATTCTTCCAAAACGTCTCAACAAGTTAATGCCTTGTTGTTCTTTGGCTTCACCTCTTCCAGGACCACAGTCAGGGGTGGAGGAGGACCCCTCAACGCCAATGACAGAATTACAGACAGAAATTATGTCAATGTAACACTGGGTAATGTACGACAAGTTGATACAACACACAAGAATAAACAAGGTCAGATGGAGGTGTCGAAAGAATCGGGCTTTATGACAATCAACAAAGCTTTTGCGTAATTGTGAGCTTATAATATTAGTCTGCAACTAAGAGCGAAAGCTGCTCATGAATTATGAATCCGATCGTGATCGTGCTATTTTGATCGTGCCGCCGAGAAAGACTCTTGGATGTGTCTCTTGTATCTTGATGGATCCTTGACTTGATCGTGGAGGCTTATGAAGGCTTATAAAAAATGTAGTTGCATTTCCGGATGCCGCGGGATAGGTTTGCCAAATGTCCCAAATGCACTCGATGAGACATTGGTACGAACATGTAGCGCGTTGTGTGATGGTGGTTGAACAGGGAAATGACTCCGTCATGGTTGTGATTTCATTCCACAATGGGCCCCTGTGCTGGTAGCGTCTGTACGGTGCCATTATTGTGACACTCCTTCTCTCAATCTCTGTTTACCATCCCATCATTGCAAGCCTGTGGCAAACAAACGTTGCTAGCTCCAATGGCTTGGTCAAGATATTGCTGACTTGCATTGTCGTATCGATGGGGAGTATCTCAATCTCTCCCCTCTCTTGATATTGCCAAAAATGGTGAAACCGTGTATTGAGGTGCTTGGTGCGTGGTCGAAGCTTGAACACGGTTGCGATCTCCAATGCGCCGCTGTTGTCCTCGTAGACCTTGCAAAAATATCTTCGGAATCGACTCTGTGATTGGGAATCCTTGCCCCTTGAGCTCCTTCATTAGATCCATGAGAGGGATCACCGACCTGAGTGCCTCCGACAGACCAATGACCTCCGATTCGGTGCTGGACAGTGCTATCTCCGTCTGCATCTTTGACTTCCACATGAGTGGGCATCCTGCGTAGGAGATCAAGAATCCGTGCCTCGATCTTGCCGTGTCGGCATCTACCGCGGCTTCGAATCGGTCCCAATTGCCGCAGAAATTGGCATCCACCGACACCTTGAATGATTCGCTGTCATTGGGAGTCATGATGATTCCCTTGTCTCTGGTCTCGAGTAAGTACTTGCCAATCCACATGATGGCTTTCCCGTGCTCTACCTTTGGGTCCGATGAAAACCTGGCGCACTGGTGCACCGAATAAGCAAGCTCTGGCCTTGAACAAGCCAATAAGTCCTCCAATCGGCCGATCACACTCCGGTAATGGAAGTGCCCGTCAAACGGCTTGGAGCTCGAGTGCCTGAAGAGAATCCTTGAGCTTGACATGGGAGTCAGCTTTGAACTCGTAGTCTCGTGATCCAGTTGTAGGTCCTTCAAAATGCTGTCGATGAGATGCGGCTGCGTAAGGTGAATGGTGGGCTGTCTGTCTGGTCCGATCTTCTTTTCGATCTTCACTCCAAGGAAGTCCGAGACGTTACCTTCGTCCGTGATGTCTAGCCCGATTGCTCGCATGTCTTCCATGATCTTATCGATCTCCTTCTCACTCGGGGATGCCAGGATGGAATCGTCAGTGTACAAGGCGTAGAGGGTCTGTCCCCTGGTGAAGATACATGGGTCAATGCGGCTTTGCACGAATCCGATCTTCTTGAGTTTTGCGACCAAGTAGTCGTTCCAGACCCTGCCCGCTTGTTTCTGTCCGTAGATGTTTTTGTGGATCTTCAGCACAAAATCCTTTGCCACCCCGGAGGATAGGGTGTATCCCTTTGGGATCTGCATGTACATGTCTCTGTCTTCTGGAGCCTGGGGGTATGCCATGACGTAGTCGAGCTGCCTTGTGTGCCATCCCCTGGATACTGCCATGACAAGCAGCATTCGAATGGACGACCACGATGCCACCGGCACATATGTTTGCCCGTAATTTCGGCCGGCAACCTGCTTGGACCCATCA
>Ga0307978_1002526_pt1 | contig 12917 bp, 7 predicted proteins | sample OrgLakmetage1056_FD_203151 | JGI IMG/M metagenome (GOLD analysis project Ga0307978, IMG submission 203151) | Saline water microbial communities from Organic Lake, Antarctica - #1056 | ecosystem: Environmental > Aquatic > Non-marine Saline and Alkaline > Saline | place: Antarctica: Organic Lake...
CCCATGTGGTAGCAGCAAGCACACTCGTCGTGGCGAAGCGGGACATGAGCTGGCAGAGATCCACCTCGCGGCGTGGACGAACCCCGAACCCGATACAGACAAGACTATCACCATCCACACCCGCGACGGCGACCCATCTTACGACAGCAGCGGTATGTCTACCACGCAGGCATTCAAGGCCCGCGACCTGGTACCATACGTGCAGCCATACCTTGACGCTGTGCGTGAGGCCTACCACGACGAGATGCTGATGTTCGATAAGGAAGATGTCACCCTCTTCGTCGAAGAGCGAATTGACATCGTACCGCCCGACTGCTACGGCACCAGCGATGCTGTCATCGTCACACCGGAGACGCTACACGTATTCGATCTGAAGTGTGGCGACGGTAAGATCGTCAGTGCCGAGTGGAACAAACAGCTTATGTCGTATGCCGCTGGTTGGTGTGCGAAGTACGACTGGCAGTTCTGTGAGGTGCATCTGCACATCGTGCAGCGTGCGCGTGGCGATCATGATCTTGACCCGCATTCCATATTCATCTGCTCCACCGACGATCTCAAAGAGCACATGAAGGTGCTGAAAGAGGCGATAAAAAAGTCGCAGAAGGTGGGCGGGTCAGATGGTGCTGGGATCACCGGGGATCATTGCCACTGGTGCCCCGCACAGTCAGTGTGTCCCGCTCAGCAATCGCTCGCCTTGAGGGCGGCACAGCAAATCTTCGAAGACGATACCGATATCGCGGACGCTACGTTAGAACCGAAAGACCCCGTCGCTATGTCCGACGCGCAACTTCAGTTCATACTGAGGAATGCGAAGGTGCTGCGCGGGTTCGTTGATGCGGTCGAGGCACATGTCGCAGAGAAGATGATGAATGGTGAAGACTTCGCTGGGTATAAAATCATCGAAGGCCGCAGCAGTCGGACGTGGAACCCCAACATGGAAGATGACGAGGTTGCTGCTGCTCTAGACAGCGCGGGTTGCGACCCATATAAAGAGAAACTAATCGGTATCACCGAGGCCGAGAAGCAAATCGGCAAGGCCGAAATGCAGATCCTGGAGATCGACGGCACCATCGTGAAACCTAGCGGTGCCCCGAAGGTGGTGCCCCTGTCTCATAAATCCCCGCCGATGGACCGCACCCTTGTGTTCAAGGGTGAGGATATCGACGACTAACCTCCCACTATAGGAGACCTACCATGGCCGACAAAAAACGCGCCTTCGTCAACAACATTCTGACCCCAATCGGACGCCTCATCTTCACACATGTCAGTAAGCCCGACAGCGGGAGAGAGTTCAGCGACGACAAGTATAAGGTCACGCTGCTCATCCCAAAAGAGAAGTCCCTCGCTAAGCTCAAAGACGCTGTGCTCGCATGTGCCAAGGAAGCATTCGGCAGCAAGATCACCAAGCTGTCGCAGATCCAGCACCCGTTTCGTAATGGTGAGGACAAAGCCGACAAATACCCGGTCTATGCCGATACTAACTTCATCGTCCCTAAATCGACCCGCCGCCCGAAGGTGCTTGACCGCAACCGCCAGGAGCTAGACGCAGATGAGATCTATGGGGGATGCTTCGCGCGCCTAGGTATCTCTGCCTGTTCATACATGCAGGCTGGCAAGCCCGGCGTAACCTTCCTTCTGGATGCCATCCAGAAGACCGGCGACGGCGACGCCATCGGCGGCGGCGGCGGCGGCGGCGTGAATGTGAGCATGTTTGACGACGGTGAGATCGAGCGCTACGACGAAGGTGCCGACGATCCGAACAACTACAAGAATGACGACATCGCTGCCGCCGATGATGACGACGACATCGCTGCCGCCGATGATGGCGATGATGGCGATGATGATGATGACGCCATGTTTAGCTAGAGACTAGTGCGTTGCTAGTCTTGGCCCCCCAACTCTGTCGTAGGGGAGGGGGGCCTTTCCACCATCGGAAGGGAGTACGATGATTCACCTGGATATTGAAACCTACAGCGAGGCCGACCTTAAGTTGACTGGGGGGCATCTCTATGCCCGTGACCCCAGCACTGAGGTCACATGTCTCTACTACCACATCGACCAACACACCAAGCAGAAGCTACCAGTAAGCTGGTGCGACCGCACCCATATATGGCGAGCTGGCATGCCGCCGCCGAAGATATTCCACGATGCTGCGCGACTTGGGATCAAGATCGTAGCGCACAACAGCGACGGCTTCGATGCCGAGATATATCGGCACATCCTAGTTGCGCGGCACGGCTGGCACTGGTGGGGCTACGATCACTTTATCGACAGCATGATAATGTGCGCTGCCGTCAATCTCCCGCGTGCGCTCGGCCAAGTGGCGCAGGCACTAGGGACCGCCGAGAAGGATAAGGTCGGCAAGCGCCTGATGCTGCAACTGTGCAAGCCTGCGAAGCCGATCAAACGCACCGACAACAAGAAGCGGCTTCACACACCCGAGAAGCTCAGACGGCAGGAAGAGTACTGCGCGAAGGATGTCCAGGCAGAGCGTGCCATATTCCACATTCTGCCCCGCCTGTCAAAGTATGAGAATGAGGTGCGCCTCGCCACGCAACGGATGAATGATCGCGGTGTGCAGGTCGATACAGAGTTTACCGTAGCAGCTAAGGCTATGGCCGCGAAGAACCAAGATATGCTTCGCGGACATCTCGCCAAGATCACCGATGGCAATGTGCTGAAAGAGACACAGCGCGAACCGTTCAAGGCATGGATCAAGGGCAACGGTGTTGAACTGCCGACCAAGAAGAACCCGAAGGGCACGACGATTGAATCCTTCGACAAGTATGCGATATACGACATGCTACTGCGTGACGATCTACCTGATAGTGTGCGCGCTGCCCTTGAGCTACAGCATGGGCTGAGCAAGAGCAGTGTGTCGAAGCTCAGCAAGATCATCGCACGTACCTGCACCGATGGCAGGCTGCGTGGATCGCTGCGCCACATGGGTGCCATCGCCACAGGGCGCTGGTCGAGCGAAGGCGCACAGCTTCAGAACCTGCCGCAGGGTATCTTCAAAGACATGGGTGAGCTGCAGGCTGCCCGCGCCATGGTGCAGGCTGGCGACTATGAAATGCTAGCCATGTGTTATAGCGACCATGAAATCCTGTCGATCATATCGTCGCTCATCCGGTCATGCTTCGTTGCCGCTCCGGGTAAAGAGTTCATGTGCTCCGATTACGCGCAGATCGAGGCGCGTACCATCCTATGGCTAGCTGACGACCCCGGCCTGGATATGTTCAAGGGTGAAGGCCGCATATACGAAGCGATGGCGGGGCATATCTTCGGGATCAACCCCGACACAATCACCAAGGGTGAGCAGCGCAACGTCGGCAAGCAGACCACACTCGGCGGTGGCTTCGGCATGGGGCCAGATAAGTTCCTGGATACCTGCCATAAATATGGGATCATCATCGACCGCTCGCTCGCCGCACGCTGCATAGCAGGCTACCGTGAGATGTTCTCATGTGTGCCTGCACTATGGAAAAGCACCGAGAAGGCTGCGATAGAATCCATCCGCAACCCTGGTCGGATATTGAAGTGTGGAAAACTCAAGCTGCAAACCAAGGATCGCCACCTCCGTATGCAGTTGCCGAGTGGTCGATGCCTATGGATGCGCAATGCTGCGGTATATAAAAAGGCCGCACCTTGGGACGCGAGTGTGATGCTCGACGCGATCAGGTTCACCGGCAACAAGTCATCGTATTACGGTATCATCGACACCTGGGGCGGCGACATCGCACAGTCTGCCACGCAAGCTACCGCCCGCGATCTCATGGCCGGGGGCATCATGCGCGCCGAGGCCGCAGGGTATGCCCCTGTGCTGACCATCCATGATGAGGTACTGACTGAGGTAGAGCAGGGTACCCGCTCGTTGGATGAGTTGAACTTCACCCTGACCGATGTAGAGTCCTGGGCGGCAGGACTGCCGGTAGCAGCCGAGGGCTGGGTAGGCTCATACTATCGTAAAGACTGACCATAAGATAGACCCACGCCGTTCCCAGCGTGGGCCGCATGCCACCTACACGACAAGGGCACACTATGCCGAATATACATACGACGCCAGCAAATACAATCCCGATACTCATATCGAAAAACAACCGATATCAGACCAAGGTCTTCAATAGAGATGGGGTGCGAAGCATCGCGCCCGAAATGAACTGGGGCGTCGAGGTTGAGACGGTTGACGATGTGCAGGATATACTCGATCTCCTGGAGAATCTGGAGGATGAGCCGTGTAAATGCGTCATCCGTGGCGATCTCAAAGATAGCACCGTGCCACCGTTCGGTGTACTTCGGCGCTACACCACTGCGGCGGACCCATGGCAGGACACACCACGTAGCTGGGTGATGTTCGACCTTGATGATGTGCCAGGTGATACCGCCGATGATATGCGGAAACAGTGCCCTGAGATATTCCACGGTGCCGCATGCGTCGTGCAGTGGTCAGCCAGCGATGGATACACCAACAAGCAGGGCTGCCGCAAGGCGCATGTATGGTTCATGCTTAGCGAGCCGATGACCAGCGAGCAGATCAAGCGGTATGTCTGGTCGCTGAACGAGGGTCACGACCTATCAGTGTTCAACGCGGTGCAGATCCACTACACCGCCGGTCCGAAGGGGAACCGTCCCGACCCGCACGCTGACGATGACCGGGCTGTCATGCTCGACGGAGATCCCACTGTCGATGCAGGCTATATGCTTCTTGCCCTAGATACGCTCCCAGACGATGCAGCTACACATGAGCTTGGCGATGTAGTCAGGCACAGTGGCGAGGTTGAGGATTGTGTCGATAGGCTACGCATGAGCATGCCCAGCGGCAGCCGCCATGGCATGTTGAACGGGTGGATCAAAGAAGCGGTGTCGAAGGGTATGACCAGCGAAGAGATCCATGCAGAAGTCGCCGAATATTGGCAGAAGGAAGAGCCAGAACGATACAGCTATGGAGAGGTTGACCGGCAGATCAGCGGAGCCATCCAGAAGTTGGCCGACGGCAGCCTTCAGCTATCGAGGCTGCCCGTGTCGCAGGTGTTCGGGGCCGCTGTCGAGGATGATGAGCTTGCCGAGGATGACGACGAGAACGATGACATTGAGCTATACGGCACCAACGAGGTAGTGAATGCGCGCCTCTTTTTGAAGCGCAATTTCCCGGCGGGCGGACTCCTACGGTGGGGCGAGATCGATTATTCATGGGCACGCACACACTGGCGGCGGCATGGGAGCAACGAGGAATTAGTTTCGATGTTCACCAAGGATGCAGACACTGCTGTCGCTGGCAGTATGAAATCATCGACAGCAAATAATTCTGTGAAATCAATCCGCATGCGTGTGCTGCGCCATGACATCAGCATGCCCTGTCTTCTGAGCGAACCGGGCGACGATACAGCGCATTACATCAACATGCGCAACGGACTGCTAGACATCGACAAGGCCCTGGATTTCGACATGGAGCCTGTGGTCGCCCATACGCTGGACTACTTCAGCACTGCCGCACCGCTGAACTTCGATTATGACGAGAGTGCCGACTGCCCGACATGGAAGCAGTGCCTCAGCGACTGGTTCCATGGAGACACAGCTTCACATCGTGAAATGCAAAAGATGTTCGGCTATCTCCTGACGCACGACACTAGCCAGGAGAAGATGTTCATACTCCACGGCAAGAGTCGCGGCGGCAAGGGCACCGTTACTCATGTGCTCGCTAAACTTTTCGGTGATCAGTTCGCAAGCCCCAGCATCGAATCCTTCGGGCGCGGCTTTGCTCTTGAAGGGCTCCAGGATAAGAGGATCGCCATGTTTGAAGAGGTAAACAACGAGAACAGCCGAACTATCCCACCGGAAACTATCAACCGCCTAAAGACGATCACCGGGCGGGGCCGCCTAGACGTAGATCGCAAGGGCGTGCAGGTGCTGCATGGCGTGGAGATCAAGGCTCGTATCGTCATGACATGCAACCGCATGCCGGGGTTCATCGACCCATCGGGTGCGCTCGCTCGACGCATGGTGATCTTCCACTTCGCCAACAGCTTCTTGGGGCGGGAGAATACAGGGCTGAAGGATCAGCTTGAGGATGAGCTGGCAGGCATCTTTAATTGGGCAGTCGAAGGCATACACATGCTGCGTAAAGACGGGCGCTTTAATGAGATGCTATCATCGGAGGAGGTAATGAATACATTCCGTGACATGAGCGCCCCAACCACCGCCTTCTTCCGCGAATGCGTTGATGCCGGTGTGCAGGGCGCTGACTTCCTCACCAACAATGCTCTATATGAAACATACGGAGAGTGGTGCAGCCAGACCAACCACCGCGCCATATCCAGGCAGAAGTTCAATGTGGAGATGCGAGACTTCTACCCCACCGCGACACGCGGCAAGACGAAGATTGGCGGACGGCAGCAGCGGGGCTATTGGGGCGTCAAGTTCTCCGATGATGCATCCGATTATACCGTTGACATCCATGCCACCTGCGACAATATCGACATAGAGTGAAAGGAGCACCAACATGTTGCTGACCCCAGAAGAGGTTGCGCAAATGCTCAGGGTGAGCAAGCGAACCGTGTACCGGTACGCGAAGCGCGGAGATCTCGAAATCACCACCATCGGCAAAACTGTCAGGTTCCCTGCCGATCAATTCAAATCCATTCTAGGCGTGGATATCAAATCGGAAGTATCCAAGGCCAGCGAGGCGATTCTTGGCGAAGAGGAGGATATATTCGCATGAAGACCATCCGCAATAGGATGACTGGTATCGCCAGTCGCATCGACAGCGCCGAGGCCGAGCGCCTTGTGGCGAGCGGCGACTTCCACTATTGCCCGAAGAAGTGCAAGCGGCGCAACATGAACCTGCACCGCCCGGCAGCGCGTGACGTCGAGCCTGGGGAGGCAGTCAGATGCTAATCGTCGGGATTGATCCAGGTGCGAAGGGCGGCTGGGCCTGGAACGACGGTGTTGGCTGTGACGGGTTCCCGCTCCCATGGATGGGGAAGCTATACGATATCCTTGGATTACTGGAGGATATCGAAGTCGAAATCGGAGGTGCCCCGGATCTCACAATCGTTGAGCACCAGCAGGGGCAGAACAGTGACGGGATCAAGTCTCTGAATACCCTGCTTCCAGCCTATGGGCAGCTCATCGGTGCGCTGATGGTCTACCGCTGGAAACTGGTAACACCAAAACCAACTGAATGGAAGCCAATCCTCGCAGGTACCCGCAGAGATAAGCAGGCTGCCATCGACCGCGTACTCAAGCTATGGCCCAACGTGGACATGACGCCTGGCCGCATGCGGAAACCACACGACGGCATCGCTGACGCATGCTGCATAGCCGAATGGGGACAACATAGATATGCCCGATCATAACATGCCACGGCCGCCACCGCTCCCGGAAGCGTCGGGCAGGATGCACCATGAGCCAGACGACATGGAGGAGATGCGGGACGCCATGGGGCGGTTGCAGGGTATGGAGAAGGGCGCGTTCCTCTCCGGTGCCCCCGCTGAATATAGTGTCGAGCTGGTACAGACCGCCGCAGCCATGTGTAGGGGCAAGGGTATAGACAGCGAGCTGCTGGAAGGCGCGAAGAAGTTCCTGCTGAGCGTATTCAGCGCCTACACCACAGAGACGCCGAAGAAGCATACCTAGAACATAGTAGTCAGCCGCCTCCACATGCCATTTTCCGCCGCCTTGAATTGGGAGGCGTTTAGTTTTTGGTGCGGGGGGACATCGCGCACCTTCTCAAGCTCATCTGCCATGGTATACAGGATCTGGTGCATGCGGACTGCCTCAGCATATGCCGAGTCACCGATGGTTTCGCGCATGCTCTTGAGCAGTTCGGCCTTCTTCCTGGCGGTCTCTGCGTCCCGCGTATCGACATCTAGTATGTTCCAGCCGTTCCCAATGCGGAAGGGACTGCGCACCCGAAGCGATGCAGCCGCGCGAGATCCATCTGCGCCATCCAGGGTCAACAGACGGGCCATGTGCTTCAGACCGCTGTCAATCTTTCCAGCCTTGATGGCGTCGAACGCACGCCGCATGTTCTTGCGGAATATGATATCCTCTTCTTCGTTCTTGGTGCTCGCACCACCTTTATACAGTAGATCATTGCGCTTCTTCCACCGCCACACCGATCGGCTCATCGCATCGGCAGCTGGGCGGTTCTCACCCATGAGGTGGCCGAACAGCCAGGTGTTCAGCGGGCGGCTGATCGCCAGCGGTCTCTTCACAAACATGCGGTATATGGGATCAGGCTCATTCTTGTACTCGCCCCACCCGAACGAGGCATTCATAGCATCCTTGGCGATAGCGACAAACTGCGATGTGCTCAGGAAAGCGAGCGGATCCCCTTCCTCCGCTGCCCGCATAACGAACTCAGCAGGCCCACTGAGAAGCGCATACGCCGCTGCATCCCGTGTAAACTCGAAGGGATTATTGATAGCGTCGGCCCACAGTGCCTTTGCTTCATCTGGGCCACCACTGATGAAAGCGCGGAACATGAGCCCGATCCCGCCTGCGATAATTTTAGTCGCAGCGAAAGTAGTGAGCGACCCCGCCTGCTGCGAGGCGGCGACCAGTCGGTCGAGCTTACCCTTGGTCGGGTCATTGCGCAGCCGCTGGTCGATCGCCAGCGCAGCGCCCGACATCCGGGCGAGCATACGCAACTGTTGCTGCACGTATGACAGCAAGGTGAACATCAGTGAGCCAACAGGATTGTTTGCTACGATGGACCGCTGTGCTCTGCTCTTGCTGGCGGAGGTGGTCATGGCGGTAAATTGCGCAGCGACTCGTCGCCACACTTCATCACCCGCCGCATTCTGCCTAACCTGTTCGATCTCAGCATCGGATAGGCCGAGTGCACGCAGACGCGCCTCGTCGTTGATACCGAGTTTGCCCCTCTGCTTGGTCTGAAGGTCGCGTATCATGTGCAGCGCGGATACCGCCGCCACAACTTCAGACAAATCGTTGAGCGCAGAGATTCCTGTAATACGCATAAGGTTGGCACCAAACATCTCAGCAAGCTGAGATGCACGGCGATGCGGTTCTGTCACCATAGTGCGAGCTATAGCGTTGTCGCGCATGCCCATCTGCATAGTTGTGCTGAGTACGTCCGCCCGGTCCTTGCTGGTTAGGAAGGATGCGAAGGCTCGCATATACCGCCCATATCCAGACATATAGGCGATATTACCGCCCGTGAAAGATTCAACAAGGTTGATACCCTGCGATGCCGTAAGCGCCATGGTTGCACGAACATGTGACAGCCCAGAGATGAGGCGCGTAAGCGCCAACATCGGAAGACCGCCTATCGAGTCTATTTCGAAGTCGGTTGGCGGCAGCCCATTGTGGATGCGAAACGCACGCTTCAAATCACCTTCGCGCCCACCGGCAGCCTTGAACGCACGGTTCAGCGCAGCCAGGGTCGGCTCAGTGTCGGAGAGGGCCAGACGGTTGAGTGGGCTCCCGGCAGGTGGGTGGGCGTGGGTGCCGTCACTGTTCTTGACGCTCTGGCCGAACACGCTGGTGAACCCGAGCCTGGTAGTCTGCGAGATGAACCCTGCTCTGATCGACTCCAGCGGCGTACCGTTGATGATCGGAACAGCGTCACCCCGGTGCATCACATGTGTTGGCACATGTTCGAAGATGCGACCAATCTCGAAAGCAGCGCGCCGCTCACGCGCAGATAGCTGCTGGTCGATCACATCCATAACTGTTTCAACAGGCAGGCTGTTGGCACTAGCGAAAGCCTCCGCCACCGCCCTGCGCCCGCCATTGGTGTGGTCCTGGAGCAGCGCATGGTACTCTGGCGTGAAGGTGCGCAGCAAGACACCGCCGTCACGAGCGGTGAAGTCCTCAGTCACGATGCGGCCATCACGCAGGCGCATAATCTTCAAACCCTGCGCTTCTGCCTCCAGACCAAGGGCATGGACGATGATGGCTTGATACTCGCGCACCATCTCCTGCGCGTTCGGACTCAACGCTTCGATGGGGCGGCGACCCTCCAGGGTCTCTTGCCACACGGTGCTGATCGTACCGTTAGCACCTGCCACGTGCCCGCTGAGTTCGCTGATCGCCGCACGGTTGGTGATCGACCCGGCCTTGCGGGTGAGCGCTTCGATTCGCGACCCATATTTGCCGCGAAGCGCTACCCCGTTGGCGTCTGCCTGGTCGAGTGCCTGCGCTAATACCTTGCCGACCACACCGCCTTGCTTCCTGATGGGATCGACAGACCACTGATGGAAGCTATTCCACAAGCGCGATACCAAGCTGAACCCGCCATTGAAGGCATCGACCAGGCCCGGCGGGATCATCCCCACTGCGCCCCCGTAGATGATAGAGGCAATAGTGCCCGGCCCATCCCACTGGTCGGTGCTGGCGTCGGGAGCGTCAGGCTCGCGCCCCTCTTGGAGCGCCTGCTCTGCCGCTGCTGGGTTGCTCGCCAGTTCGGCATCTGTGTCAGCCTGTGCCCGCGCTTCGATAGCCTGCCGGGTGCTGCCATACGCATCATGCGCCTGCTTGGCGCGCCCCTCTTCGGCGGACAACTGCTCTCCGTCAGTGCCCGCTAGGCGCTGATCTCTCGCCTCACCCTCCGCCAGAACTGGGCCGCTGGCGCGCTCAGCATCAGCCTGCGATGCGGCGCGAACCCCCTCTGCGTCAGCGGGCAAAGCCTCGCCTGAGAGCATAGCACCCCCGTCGATACCAGCGTCCACGACATTAGTATACGGCGCAGGCGCAGGCGCAGGCGCAGGCGCAGGCGCAGGCGCAGGCGCAGGCGCAGGCGCAGGCGCAGGCGCAGGCGCAGGCGCAGGCGCAGGCGCAGGCGCAGGAGGCGTCGTAGGAGCGATATCTCCCTCGGTTGGTACAACGGTGGCGTCACCGATCAGGGCCTGCTGAGGGGCTTTAAATATCTCCCCTCGGAGCTGCCTGATCTCCTCGGGTTTCAACCGATGACCGAGGGCGCGCTCGGTAGCGACCACAACGGCAGCCGCCTCAGCATCCATATCGCCCTTCGCAGGTGCAGGCACCGCGACGAGGTCATCGCGTCGGGTCCGGCCTAGCTCAGCCACTGGGGTCTGGATTGTAGGACCAAGATCTAAAGGTGGGCTTGGGGTGGGCTGCCGCCCAGCGGGGAGCACACCGGACGTGATGTCAGTAACATCACCAATGGGCGTGATGTCAGTAGCCTGCTGCTTGCGCGTCTTAGTGAAGTCAGCACGCTCCTCGTCCGACAGCTTGCGCTCGAGCACGGCTTCGACGGCGCTGATCTCTGGCAACTGCGCGGACGGCACAATCTCACCCTCACCCGCAACATCATCTGGCAAAGGCGTGCCATCAGCCTCACGCCGCCTACGCTCAGCTTGGAGCTCAGCTTGGCGCTGGCGTTCCTGCTCAACCGTAGCAAGGAATTCAGCATCATTGTAATCAGCGATCTCTTGGTTGGTCGCACGCGGAGTGTTGATGTCAGTAACATCACCAGTGGGCGTGGTGCCAACAGCGGGTTCGGATACCGCTGTGTCGATGGGTCCGGTTGCAGCCTGATCGACAGGTAGGCCAGCCTGGATAGCCATATCCAAGGCTTGGTCGATGGTCGGCGGATAGGGAACCCCCTCGGCGCGAGCAGCCTCAGATGTCGGGTCCATGCGCGCGAGGTCTTTAAGCGTCTGCGCCTCGTTGAGCACCTCGCCACGACGCGCCATTTCTGCATCAAGGTGCCGTGATACTGCCTGGTCGATGGCATCTTCCGCCTGTCTGACCGCACCCATCTGCGCATGCGGAGAGGTAGCGCCAGCGATGGTGCCGCCCAGGACTCCGGCTGTGATGAGCCCAGACTTGATGGTCTTGACCGACTCAGGGTCAGTCAGCAAGAAGCGTGTCGCATCGGCAAAACTGTCATCCTGGTGCGACCGGAAGTAATCGCGGTACATCGGCCATAGGATCGGAACGATCTCCTCGCCTGCCTCTGCAATAGCACCGATCACCGCCTTGCGGGGCGCGTCGATCACACCCTTGGCAATGGCACGCTTCATACCCATGTCTACCAGTTCGGCAGCCATGCGAGGGTTCCGGCTGAGGATGCTCTCGGCACCGCTCGCGCCGAAGACGCCGCCAATCAGCGTCTCCAGTCCAGTATCGAAGATGGCATCGCTGACCGCCTGAGAGGGGTTCTGTCCAGCGCGAATGCTGTCTTCGATCTGCGCAGGCAGGAGCGTGCCAGCCTGCCCACCGGCGGCGGCGGCACCGATGATGCGGTTCGCCAGCCACGGGCTCCTCACCGCCCATGCGCCCATCGCCCTACTGGTGGCGGCACCCCAGCCCAGACCAAGCATGATGGTCGGAGCGTTCTGCCCGATGCCCTGCCAGGTCTTCGCCCCGAGCCCAACAGCAGGGAGCTTGGTCTCATCCCAGGTATCGAGCCCAAGGTCCATCATCCGTCGGCGGGTAGTCTCCGTCATCGGCGTGATGCGAGGCGCAACATCGATGTCGGTTCCGAAGAGAAGGTCAGCGGGTTGCAGCGCCAGGCGTCCTGCTAGCTCGCCGCCGCTCATGAGCGTACTGACCACTGGCGTGACCCCGTGCGAGAGCGGTATCTTGTCTATGAAGTCGCCGAGCTGCGCCACATCGACGACTGTGTCTGCCATGCCGGTGGAGAAGTGCGCACCTGCCGATGCACCCTCAGATCGCAGTCGATCCGCGATCTTCTTCTCGTCGATGGCACGCTGGCGCAGGCTGGGGATACCGGCATCCTCCGCCAGCCTGTTGTATGCTGTAGCCCATATATCAAGATTGGTATCCCGCCCGGCGTCTCCGCCGTAGAGGGTCTTAGTGATCTTATCTGCACCCTGCTCCACCAACTGATGCAACTCTATCGACGCCTGGCGTGCGCTGTTGTTGCCATCCACGGCATACATCGACGGCACCTGCATCATCTCAAG
>Ga0307978_1002527_pt1 | contig 12912 bp, 15 predicted proteins | sample OrgLakmetage1056_FD_203151 | JGI IMG/M metagenome (GOLD analysis project Ga0307978, IMG submission 203151) | Saline water microbial communities from Organic Lake, Antarctica - #1056 | ecosystem: Environmental > Aquatic > Non-marine Saline and Alkaline > Saline | place: Antarctica: Organic Lake...
ACCTGCTGCGAGAGACTCCAGAGCTGGATCAAGAAGCACATACCACTAGCGCTTCACCGTCTCTCTATCAAAAATGGCGGGCCAGACTAGGTCGACAACCACCTGTAGGTCTCTCGCTCTTTCTATTGGGTATCTTGCTTGCCGCTGTCAAGCTGGCGCGGTCTCACGACCCTGCTTCAGCTAGTAATTCAACACTCGGCGGAGCACCAGTGATTTGGGCTCTCGGTAATCTCACGTGGGACGACTGGAAAATCGGATTTTTAGAAGGTGCTTTCCCGCAGCTTCCGTTGACGACCCTCAATAGCGTCATCTCGGTATGTTGCCTGGCGCATTCGCTGTATCCCGAAAAACGACTTGGTGGGTCCGAAACAGACGCCGTCTTGTCACGACGCGAAGTAAGTCTATCAGTTGGAGTCATGAACTTGCTGCTTTGCCCGTTTGGAGCAATGCCAAACTGCCACGGGGCTGGGGGCTTGGCAGGGCAGTACAAATTTGGAGCTCGACATGGCGCTGCTGTTGTCTTTTTGGGTGTGAACAAGATACTACTCGCCATCTTGGTGGGAGGTCACCTTTTACCGTGGCTAGACGCCATTCCCGCGGCGATTCTGGGTGTAATGCTCGTCGTCTCAGGAAATGAACTCGCGTGCACTGGCTTTACTGTTCTGGTGCAATCGTCTCGAGTTGAAGACGATAGCGATTCTGGCAAACAACTCCGGACGAATACCGCTGTTGCGGTCATCACTGCGGCCGTGATTATTGGTTTGAAGAAGACTCATTACGGGTTCTTAGCTGGGGGAGCGGTGTACCTCATATACGGTGATGGTTTTGCGGAGTGGAGAGGATCTCAGCAGCCGTTGGTCATTAGATACACACCAGTCTCGGCGGATCAGCAGCATTCTGAAGAGACTGATACTTCTAGAATTCAGCTTGTATAATAATTCGAAGCGTAAATTACTTTGTAAAAGACCTACTAGTCTATTCTCTTATTCTGTCAAGCTTTCGTTCACCAACGCACACTCCATCTTGATCACCTTCAGAGCCTTGTCGACTGCGACACGGTTCAATGCATCCTTCTTCCAGTCGGTAATTGTGAAAGCAGTCTGACCCTCGAGTTTCTCCAATTGCTCCACCGCTCGTTCCAGCTCCCCGAGCTGAACGTGCTTGCGGGCACGCACCAGCAAGTATTCCGCATTGTCCTTATCGTTCTCTGGGGCCGGATCTTCGGGATTCGGTGGATACTTGAGAGTAGCAAAAACCATGCCGGCCAACTGCCCTTCCAGGCCAGGACGTCCAGCTGGCACCAGGGCAGCTTGGCGGCATTTCTTATGGACCACTTCAAAGCGCAACTGGAGCTCGGACAAGGTTGGAATTCCTGATTTGACCTCTTGTGGAATGGTGGCCACGGCAGTCGTAATAACACCACCAGTGCCAGCTGCAACCTTCAAGGCTTGAAGCTCATTGGCCGCACTTTGGTTTGTCTCCAGCTTTTCAGCGAGAGCAAGCGCTGCCGCACTGAGACGATGCGCTCTGAATGAACCTTGTTGAGTCGTTTGATTCGCCACAAGTTCCTTTTCCAGTTCATCAATTTTCTGTGACAAAGCTTCCAAGATAGTCACCTTTTTTTCTAGCTCGCCTGCCGATTGCGACTTGAGTTCTTCCATTTGTTTAGTATACGCTTCCTCCAGCTTGGATTGAATCTCTGAACCAGTTGCCTGCTCAAACGCTTTCTTGTCTTCCTCATGCTCGTGCGTCTGGGCTTCCAAGGCCGTATTGAGTACATTCTGAATGGCGGCATCCTTCTCTTGCAAAGCCCGTTGCGTCTGCTGAACTAAAGAATTCTCTTGCTCACGCATTCGTTTTGCCAGCAAGTCTTCAAACTCCAATCGTTGCTTTTGCATGACTTGCATGTATCTGCAGTGACAGGAGAATATAGAGACGAGTTATGGTGTTAGCTATGCGTACTGTACCGTCCGGGAGACACGCCGCACACACACAAAACAATAATAAAACGTACTGATCTGCCGTCTCCCTTTCCTTCATGGCCAAGAACTCCTTCAAGCGCACAGCTTCCCATTTCGTACGATCTTTCATTTCCGTCGCTAGTTGCACCACACGAGCCTTGAGCTGCGAGGTATTCAAGGAATCTAAATCACGAAAAAAGTAGGCATCGACAGAGCTCCACAAGGATTGGTGCGATTCCACCAGAGATTCGGTAGCCTTTTCCGTGACAGAGTTTGTCAGTTCCTGAATAGCGCTGACAGTCATGCTAGTGTCTTCTACCTTTGTAGCAGCAGCTTTATTATAAGCAGCAGTGATCAAACCCACTCGGTTGCCATTCGGAGGATGAGAAGGAGCGACCACCGTAGCAGTGGAAGCATTCTTCATCTTTGAAGGAACCTGAATGGATAACACGCGGTTTCCCGTCGAACTAGCCTTTTCCGTTTTCTTTTCTCCGATTGGGGGGAGCACGCTTCCAATCTGGGTTGGGTGAGCCTGTGGGGGCGCCACGTTGAAGTAATAGTACGCGCCTCCGGCTGCCACCGAGCCAGCAATCGCAATGGGCAGCATGATGCCTCCACCACCCGAGCTTGCATCTACTGCCAGTGGCGGCGCGACAGGAGGTGCTGTCGATGACGGGGGAGTAGGCTTGTCAGCGTCCGAGACAGCTCCCTTGTGGCCCTTGAGCTGCTGTGGATTCAGGGAGCGCTTTTGCTTGGAAGTGGCCGCTGCCGCCAACCAGCGAATGGTGGTCGACGAGGCTCCCAAGAGAGGAGCCTTTTGAAGAGCTACTTGTCGCAACATGATGATGGCGATGCTGCTACGCTAGACTGATAGGATGCAAAGGAGACGCGAAGAGTCGTTGCCTCTGATTGTCGACAATGGGTAGGGTCGGCACGCAAAGGCATCCAGTAATTGCTTATGCAATTGTCCATTGACCATAGACCGCATCGTCGCGACTCGCGACAGACGACGATGCGAAGAGCCGACCAGATCTTGACGACTCCTGCGAATGAAATCTCAAATCTTTCGATCGCGCAGTCGCGCGCGACTATTCTGAAGAACCTGAAAGAAGTTCAAATGGAACCCCTTATGTACGTACGTAGGACCGAGCGAAGATATCAAACGAGAGGCAGGGGACATTGGAGACTGGAGACGACTACGACTGACTCGAGACCTCGACACAAAGCGAAAGAAAAACACATTCTACCATGATGCGACTTGGTCCTTCTATGCAATCCGTGCTCCGTGCGGGAAAAACGTCGTCGTCTCTGTCGTCCTCTGCCATTTCGAGATCTGCCGAGGAAGAGCGACGACACATCCAGACAGCAGCGACTGTCTTGCGAGGATCCACTACTACTAGCTGGAACAACTGCCCGCTTGCTGGAGCCTCGTCTCCATCCAGTTCCTTTCACGTCCGTTGGTTCGAGACCGAGGCCATATATCACTCTATTGCTGACGAAGCACTCGAATCGATTCAGGATGGTGTCGATGAGGCCTTGGATTCTACGTCTATTGAATACGAAATCACCAACGCCTCGGGTGTTCTAACGATGGTGCTCCCTCCGAATGGAACCTGGGTCATTAACAAGCAGTCTCCGAATCAGCAACTCTGGTGGAGCAGTCCACTCAGTGGTCCTAAGCGTTTTGAATACGATCCGGTTGATAAAATGTGGATCTGCACCCAGGATGGCTTGAGTCTGGGGCCCTTACTGGTGCAAGAGATAAGGCACGTTACGCATCTCGAAGAGTTCAAAATCGACATCTAGCAAGTGTAAGTAAACTATTTAATAAACTTGCATATAATTTTAGAAATGAGCATGAGCTCAATCGTCCAACAAGTCGTCGAGGTCGCCATCGTCATCCCAGTCGTCCGCGCCACCTAAATCGTCGTCGTCTGCTGCCAGACCGCCGGCAGCAAACGACAAAGCACCTGGGCTAGTGCTGGCTGTGCTAGGAGCAGGTCGAGCGGCGCGGGTAGTCGTCGCCCATCGCGATGCTGTTGTTGTAGAAAGGGGCGCAGGTGCCGATCGAGGAGCAGTCGCCGGTCGGGCATGGGAAAACGTTGGCTTGGCTGAGAGTCCCATTTCTGCAAAAAAATCGTCTTGTTTGGGTTTGGGCGGTGGTGTTTTCTTGAGATTGGCGAGCTTTTGTACACGCGTTGGCACCGCCCCATCAGATGGCGTCTCGCTGCTGCTGGGCGGAGAAGGCTTTGACTCCTTAGAAGTAGTGCGATGTATCAGCCTTGTCTTTTGCAATGGTGGCGTTTTAGGTCTCATGAAATCTTGAGTCGATAACTTCTTCTGATTTTGCATTAAAATATCGGGGCTCCGTGTCTCTTCGTCTTTCTTTGGAAAATTGTTAAAGGAAGTCATCTCAAAGCCACTGCTCTTACTGGCACTCTGCTGCGGTTCATCGTCCCCCCACCCCCATTCTTCGTCGTTTTCAGCGTCGTCCGTCAAGCTGAGTTGCGAAAAGATCGGGTTGAACAACATGGATCAGTGAGACAATATGAGTGCTAAATAAAACGGTGACCCGACCATCGCACACGTACATTACTTGATACCGTCCAGCCCGTTGCCCTCCGTGCGTACCACCATCAACCGGAATCATATTTCGAATTCGGCCAGCATTGCAAACGACCAGTATCGCTACCGCACCAAAACCAACAAAGGCGGCCAGTTGCCCAAACCCATTCCCTTCGCCGTCGGCGATTATGGTACCACTGGGAGCGCGGCTTGGAGTGCGGCTTGGAGCGCCGCTTGGAGTGCCGCTTGGAGCGCCGCTTGGAGCGCCGCTTGGAGCGCCGCTTGGAGCACCGCTTGGAGCACCGCTTGGAGCACCGCTTGGAGCGCCGCTTGGAGGGCGGGTTGTAGCGCCGCTTGGAGCGCGGCTTGGAGCCCCGCTTGGAGCGCGGCCTGGAGCGCGGCTTGGAGCGTGGTTTGGAGCGCGGCTTGGAGCGCCGCTTAGAGCGCGGCTTGGAGCACCGCTTGGAGCGCCGCTTGGAGGGCGGGTTGTAGCGCCGCTTGGAGCGCGGCTTGGAGCCCCGCTTGGAGCCCCGCTTGGAGCGCGGGTTGTAGCGCCGCTTGGAGCGCGGCTTGGAGCACCGCTTGGAGCGCGGCTTGGACTCTTCAGAAGTAGTCTACCAGAGCTCTCTGGAGATGCCACAGCTTCACTGGATTCTATCTGATCTACCGGATTCGTACGAAGCGTCGTACTATTGCCAAGAGTGACTCCTGATATCAGCATCCAGAAGAGACCTGCAAACCGTAGCGTTCGCGACGAATTTTGTCGAGAAGGCAGCATTCTCGTATTTTTTTTTACCAATCTCTCTCTTGAAGCTCTCGTGATGGTTCACCTTTCTCCTGTATGAAAGACTGTCGTTTGCTTTGTTATACCGTTCGAAATCAGTCTTCCAAGAGTCAACGCAACGCGGCTGTGCCTCGTTGCTGTTTGCTTCGTGCTTTGTTCTAACGTTGTCGGTCATCGTCGCGTGTCGCGTGTCGCGAGTGCGAATCTGCGGACGGAAGCCAGACCGCTATGATGTCCGTACAAATTCGCTAGCAAAAACGGCATGTTGTTGGGCTTATGGTATCTACGACGTAGTCTACTCTATCATGGTATCCTGAAATGGGACTATTGTAATAATAACTATTGTGGCTGGCCCCGGCTCTCTACCGTGTCACTGACGATGACTCAGCCGTGTAGGTGTTTTCACCCTGTGTACTTAAGCGTTTTGATACTCTTGTGTGATAAGTTCAGGTGTGGTAGCGAGCACTCGTGGGGAGGAAGAAGAGAGGCGAGAAACCGAGAAGAACGTGGTTTTACCTTGCAGGTAGGGCTATCGATTACGTCCCGTCCAGTAAGGAAAAGGTTACTTAACAAAAAAAGATCGCGCGTCAAAAGTCAGAGCAAGCGCGAAGTCGACTAGCAGGACTAAAGAAAAACTCTTGAAGAGAGAATTTGCCTTTGTCAGGGGATGCCTCCCGGCGGGCCCTGCGGGGCTCCAGTGCGAGCTCAGGCTAGGTTCACAAATACTTGAGCGAGGCGGAAGTCTATGTACCATGGATCACCAATACTACTGTATCGACAACGGCGCCATGCTTGCTCAGGCTGGCATACTGCAGCTCCTCCAGTATGGTCAAGCAACGGCCTTGGAGGATAGTTGGCGTAAGCAGCTCTTCCAAGCCGATCAAGTAAAGACGACATGGCGGGCACCAACCAAATAGAAGCATACATAAACAGTGATTTGTAGAAGAGGGAAACTGCCAAAGCAAGTGACTATAAGTTGGCATGCTCTTGCGGTAGTAGCAGCAGATGCACTAGGGTACGTTTTGATTCACAGCGCCCGAGGAAGGTGAGAAAGCCCGGCCACCGCGTTGGGCCGTAGCTGGGTGCTGGGCGGCATTCACAGTGCTGCCTTTTCCACTTCGAAGGATACATAGTAAACGAACGACTGGACGGCCGATAGGACCCAGGGGGATCCAAGCGTCATTGCCCTTGCCATCCTCTGGTAGCTCTTCCTATGTTGATGGAATGTTGGCTCTACACGCGGGGCAGCTTCTAGCTAGCAGTCCTCAACCACTCGCGACAACATTGCTTATGGAATATGTGCTTTCTACTCGTTTCAACGACAGCTGCTGCCTGATCAAACTCTTCCATGCAAATACAGCACTCTGGCGTATAGTCATCCGGAAAGTCTTCCATTCGTAAGAGAGGCAGTTGATCCACGCAGCCAGAAGATGCGCCCAACACAAAAGGGTAGCAAGTAGCCACACAAAATAGTTGTCCAAGCAGCAATGGATAGAGACACAAACGCAGCACTCGAGTTATAAAGCTCTGGTGCCGTGTTGCGACACGTTGCGTGCTCGTCCAGGAGACTCCGTCAATCCAGACGCAAGACCATCAGCGCGTACCTCATTCGACCCGGGGTCCCAGTGGAAGACAAAGCGCATAATGTCACTTCGAAAGACGTCCAGCACCAGTTGTAGTGTTACCAGCCAAAAGTAACGCTTGAGTGGAATGGCGCAGCTCTTTTCAAAGGAAATGACATAGGCAATCGTCAACACCACCCAGCAGATCAAAATAGCAAACAGTAGCGCAACAATCGTAATCACTAATTGAAAGCGTCGATTGATGCGAACCCAACAAATGCGTGCCTGCTGTTCTGGATTTAGTTCCGGATCTATTGGAGGCAACTCGGCCAAGCCGCGCGACTGCTTCAGCCTGATCGGTACTGTTCGTGCCTTCCCCCACGGAGTTAACTCCAGCAAAGATAGGTTCCGTACCACCACTGCCGCCAATACCACCATCCCGTAGTGACGATGATACTACAGGCACGGATCCAATCAAACGAGACAGCATTAATCGGCGGCTTGATTTGACTGCTGCTGCTGCATTCTGTTGCAAGCGCTACCTGTTGCATACAATGCTGCTGCCACCGAAGATGAGACAACAGGGATTGTTATTACTGGCACTACTAGCGCCATCATCCACGGCGCGTTGGAAAAAGCGTCAAATCCACAGGGCATCTGGTTCCAACAGGGCACGTTGACGGCCCACTTCTTTGTTGTCCTCGTCTTGTTCTTCCAAAATAGTCGCATAGGATTGCTGATTTGGAGATTGCGGATCGTCCACACTCATTGTCAAGGTAAACAAATCTTTGTCCCCCAGGCTATTGCTGCCAGCACCCACGCTCATTGTAGATCCTACCCCTGGATCCAACATCATACCTTCTCCAGCGCAGCCACCGTGCCAAGAGATGGTGCGCGCCGAGGTCGATCGTGCTCGGCTGGCTACTACTGCTGGAATAGTAGTGTTGGCTGTTGTTTGTATTCGAATCCACGGACTCATGGCGGCCATGCCAGCATCCAAGGAAGCTCGCAAACCTGTCGTAGAGGCTTCATATTGTTACTGGTGGTACTGCCTGTCGTGATTTCTCCTCCATCTAGTGTTTGCATCAAAGGGGGAGGGGCCGGAGACGCTAGTGTATTGCGGAGGGGATGATCCGGTAGAGTCTTTATTTACAACGGAAATGAAAGAAACAAGCTATTAGGGGGTTGCAAGGTGATTACGGACGCGAACAAGAGCATGAGCACGAGCACGAGAAGACAATACTTACCATACATACATACATGAATCAATACGGAACTGCTATCCGATGGGAAGCATACCTACAAAATGAACGAACCTAGGGAGATACATTGAAACTAGCAAGGAGACAGCCACGTGTGGTGTCTCCACCAAGGGCACCCAACTTTAAAAGAAGGGAGCCCTTGACAGAGTGCGACTTCAACCGTCCAGTTAAGAACGAATAAAAACAGAAGGCAACTGTGCTACAATCAACCTATCGACACGAAAGGAGCTGATCACCTTGTAGATAGCAACCCTATCAAAAACATAGCCGATAAACACGAACAGCAATGTACTGGAGAGAGCACAGGGTGCAGTTGTGATCCATGAGTAGGCACATGTTTGCATGTCGTTGACGCGAGATAAAGGCGAGGGAATTTTCGTTTACTGTTTGCTGTACACGTGGCAGAATACACAGGTTTGGGGGGAAAAACTCAAGAAGTCCTCCAAGACTTGAAAATACGTATGAGTGAAATTACTTCAAATGTTCCCAATTATTGAGAAGATGCACGCCTTTTGGAGTAAATTCGCGCCTTTTCTTGCAATTATTTTCGTTAACTGTGTAGAAGAGCTTTCTGATGGGTGACGGTACAATCATTGTCGGTAAAGTTATCAAACGCGCAAAGGGCGAAGACGGAAACCGGATTGGGTTGCAAAAGTCTAACCCATTACTCGATACCAGAGAGTACAAAATCCTGATGCCGGACGGAAAACTCGCCATTGATGCCAAGACATGCGCTGACTTTTGGCGCGAGGCAATCAAGAAGGAAATGCTGAACGTCACTCCCACTTTCTGAGAGTGGACAGGAACACTTGACAAAGCCCGTGGAGGAAGAAACCTTGTTGAATTAGTGCGGCCGTCAAGCCGAATAGATTCGAATATTACAAGATGTTGTTCGTGTACGTGGATGATACTTTGGTCATTGTTTGATCCCAAGTTGACCATGGAGGATGTGATCGGAAAACTCTACAGGCTCAAGGAGGGCTCAGTTGGACCTTTGGAACGATAGTATGTGGGCGCAAATATTAAGCGTATCCAGCAATTGCCCAATGGGACTATGGCGTGGAGTATTGGTGTGGACGAATATGTTGATACTAACACGCTGGTAACGGGCAAGGCAACTTTGGAAAGTGAAGGAATGACGTTGAAAGGCAAGGCGTCCAAGCCTTTACAGAATGGTTGTTGTCCATTAATGAATGTTTCACCGGAATGCAACGCAGTAATGACTCAACGGTACCAAGTGTACATTGGGATTCTGTGTTGGGCTCTCGAATTGGGTTGCTTTGATGTTGTTTTGGAAGTGTCGTTGATGTCTTCGTTTAATGCTTTGCCGCGCGAAGGTCATTTGGAGGCACTTTATCACATGTTGAGACGTCTGCCTACGTTCCGCAGTGAGTTTGTTGCAATGCGGCAGGCAACCCAGTTGATTGAAGCTTTGCGTTACAAGCTGCGGATGTTTGGGATTCTAATTGATGCCAGTCCTACTACTACTGCTGCTAGGGTTTATGGTGACAAGAACGGTGCCGTCATTAGTAATTCATCGATCCCTACGCCAACGCTGACCAAGAAGCACAATGCAATTTGCTATCATCGCGTAAGCGAGGCCGTTGCAGCAGGAACAACCGCGAGCGGCAAGGTGCACACAGACTACAACGTGGCTGATCTTTTCACCAAGCAGTTGTCTTGCTCCTGAAAGAAGATACCACCTCCTGCAGTGTATTGCTACCTATGAGTTTCACTCACTAAGTTGATTACAATCTTGTTGACTGACTGCTGTTTTATCATCTTATCACCATACTAGTAAGTTATTGTCATGTATGTCATGGTAGAACCGTTGTAAGCGTTCCATGTTACGTATGTTTTGAACGACTACTAGCTACTACTACTGTAGTACTGTACTACGTACGTCGTATATGCGCGTTGGACGACGTACATGGCTGAATCTGAATGACGCAACCTACCCGTTCCCCGTTCCTACGGCCACGTAATCTATGCGGGATCACATATGTACCGCTATCGAGTTTATCAAGTGTGGGATACCACAAGATCCACGTCGGTACGTAGACTACTAGTCTGCAAAGTATCCCGAAGATCCCGTTTCACCTTTGACTTGAGGTCCCTTATCTGTTCTCTTCGACCTCCGTCATCACGATCCCGGATTCCTATCGGGAATAAAAATGACCGAAAAACGGTCATCGTCGAGCAAAAAGCAAACAAATTCCCTCCGAGTTTCTTGGGAAGATCAAGGGAGAATCGTGCTGTTCCAAAAAGTCTGTTTGAACCTTTGGGTGTAGACATTGTCATACCCCTGTTACAACAGTAGTACAACCATGGCCCGACAAAGTAGTGTTTCAGGCGCCTATACCAAGGTGGGAAACCCCAGCGTCAAGTTGTAAGTGAAAACGCGATACTAGCTGGTTTCTTCTTTGGTGGACGAGTGGGCTAGCTGTAGTACGAGTTCTCGTGTTCTCTGGTACTCTGATGCTTGCTTGCTCGATGTGGGTAAGGAGGCGTACTTGATAGCGTCTGCTCACTCCTCATTCTGATCTCCACAACAACCCTCTAGTAGGGGAAGCTCGGGAAACGGCCGTTGCATGGCTGTTGCCGGTGTCATTGTGTTCTTTCTGTTTTTCATGAGCCTCGGAGGGGACTCTACCAACAACGAAAGCGACAACATGGGACAGGCCCACCACTCTTCGACCTCCTCAAATACAGTAGTAGAATACCGACCGGGTGTTCCGGGTAGTGAAACCGTTGCTCCTGGCAACACGTATGGAGTTCCTGATAGTTACGGTGAGAAAGAGGGTAGCTACTCGAACTCTGGTGGCTCTGGCGAAGTAAGCTTGCATGATGCGGTAGATATGGCATCGCAGGAGATCCGCGACGCTGAAAACAAGCAGCTAGAGGAAAGCCAAACCATGATCAGTTCGGCGTTGAGCTCGGTTGGAAACGTACGTTGTGATGTATCTACTTAACCCTACCTCGTCGGTTGTGGCAGTGACTAAGGCTACTGTGAAGACATTGTCGGTTCTAACCTTTGCTATTATATCGCTTTCTTTCCCCAGTCTCTCCGTATTGGTATGGGAAAACTTCTTGGAAATAATGCGAGCGACGAAGAATTGGAAGAGATCGCCAATAAAGTTCAGGATCGCTTGACCCAAAATGTGACCGCCGAGCTGCAGCAGAATGCCGACGACTTCGCGCATGAAGAAGTTGAAAAGATTGACAACGCCGTTGACATTGAAGAGATGGAAGGAGAAGATTATGAATTCATTGAGGGAGATGTAATGATCCGTAAGCAGGATGCGATCCTCCACGTCCGAGAGGAGATTTCGGATGCGGCCGTGGACATGAAAACCAGCTTGCGCGGCAAGGCGGCCGAGATTGAAAAGGAAATCTTGGAGGAGCGTCTTTCGAAGAGACTCGGAAAGAAGGTCAAGTTGGTCGTTGTCGATGACCAGATCCAGGGCATCGATGATCTGTTCAATGGACTGCCCATCATTGGCGCGAGTCAGCCCTATGGCAATGGAGGCTACGCTGGCGCCGGAAACGGAGGATTCCAGAACAACAACGGCGGCGGCGGTGGCGGGAACGGTGGCTACCGAATCAACGGAGGTTACAGAACTCAGCAACAGCAGCAGCAACCGCAGCAGCAGCAACAGCGGCCGGCTGTGGCTGCCCCTGTTCAGACCTTTCACGGATACGGTCTCCCCGTAACCCCTGCTGGATACGGGTACGACGTGACTGGTGCCGGAATGAAGAAAGGTGGCAATTAGAGTAGGGACAAGACCATTATATAAGTGCATGTTACTTTCCACACGAGTATAGTCTACTAGACAATATAGAGAGTTAGGCGAATTTGATTCCATCCTCCTCGCTGGTGTCTCCTTTGAATACCGTACATTTCCCCTGGTCTTGCAAAATCTGCAAGGCTCGCCGCAACAGCTCCTCGTCAGCTCCTTGAAAGGACATGCCCGACACGTCTTCTCCGGAATGCAGTTCGTATACTGTGCACACGGCTCCGACATGGCCATTCGCTTGCGCCCAGTGATAAATATCGGCCGCGAGCTGCTCTGGTTTGCGCCAGAGAATGCGACACACCGTCTTGCGATCATCTTGCCACTCACCGTGACCGGATGCAATAAAGTCTTGCATGACGGTGGCAACCTCGTCGGGCTGTAATTGTCGATGGATGGTTTCGTTCTTCCAGAGCGGGCAGTCGTGGACTACGAGCGATTTGATTTTGTTTTCAGTGTGGAATCGTAATATGAGCTCTCGCCACAGAGCCAACTGCTTTTCTCTACTCGAGAGGACGGGTTGGATGGTAAAGAATGGCGGGAAGGAGTAGAATTCGGGATACTGCGAGGTGGAGAATAAATAGAGACAGCGTAAGTGCAGTGATGATATCTTTTAAATAGCTTGGCCATTCTCGTGCTTACTTTGAAGTTTGAAGAGGACATATTATGAGCTGATGAGTGCTATGAGGGTATGAAGAAACTAGACGATAGGAAGGACTCCAGAGAGGAACAGGAGGGTGGGTGCGTGGGTCAGTTGTTGCTGGTCAGTGGTGCTTTGCCTTTTGCTTCCCCAAGGTGTCGAAGTCGAAAGTGCGACAAGTTACTGTATTACGTTCGAGCGCCGAGCGTACGGATTGGTGACTTGTGATGACGTCATGAAATGTCACACACGTCATTTCTTTTATCAAAGCGGCGTTTCAGTCAACACACAATAACAAAAAGCTGTTACCTGGTACCGACTACCGACCATGACGACCGCAGCAA
>Ga0307978_1002529_pt1 | contig 12906 bp, 12 predicted proteins | sample OrgLakmetage1056_FD_203151 | JGI IMG/M metagenome (GOLD analysis project Ga0307978, IMG submission 203151) | Saline water microbial communities from Organic Lake, Antarctica - #1056 | ecosystem: Environmental > Aquatic > Non-marine Saline and Alkaline > Saline | place: Antarctica: Organic Lake...
TTTTGTAATGCGGGTACTTCACCAGCGGATGGAAATATGGAGGCACCTCTTCGAGTTTTGAACCTCCCAGGCTTCAAAACTGTGAGATCCAAAAGCGGATAACTGGCCAACTAAATTGACAGTCTTACGGGATAGTCGCACCTTCAGATGTGATCAGTAAATGGTCGTTTTCTGGACGCTCCGACCAACGACTCAAAAGACCGCTTTCGGCTTGTTTCGCCGTCCAACCGTTGCGCACAACAGGTCTTATGGTAAAGAAAGCGTCGCACTAGGACGCTCACGCCTCGACAATCCCCGGTTTTGCGCTACCCTCGACCGCTCAAATCCCAGATTTGCAGGAGCAAAACCCCGCTGTGCGACTCGACCAGTTACGCCTGTTGTTTGACGCCGGCAACCTGATGGCCGCCGAGATTGTGCCCGCGCCCCTGGAGCCCGGTCCGGCCCCGCGCTGGAGTTGCCAGTTTCGCCGGCGCAACGGGGCAAGGGTGACCCTGGACCTGAACCGCAAACGCCACGGCGCCGACCAGGTGCGGATCTTCAGCAGCCTCGATGCCGCCTTTGCGACGTGCCAGGCGGTGGGGTTTCGAGCGGTGACGGTGCACCAGAGCTAACCGATATCACCAGTTCCGGTGGCCGCTTGGTATTCCATATCTTCGGTGCCTTGGCTGAGTTTGAACACGACCTGATTCGGGAAAGGACGATAGCCGGGTTGCAAGCAGCCCGGGCCCGAGGGCGAAAAGGTGGCCGAAAACCGGCCATGTCAGACGCTGATGTGAAGAAGGCTGCGGCCATGCTGTTAGTCGCACGACACTGAACGCTTCTCTTCAACGGCTGGCACAGCCAATGGAATTAAACTGAGCACAAATATTTATTTTCTAGGCATGATGTTTTCTACTGAGCAACAGGTGAGCGGCTCGGTTAGGAGACAAAACAAGGAATCACGAGGCCAAGCGATTACATGGCGATGCAGGAATAACTGGACTAAGATATTGTTAAATATAAGGCTTTCCGCCGCGTGGCGTAACAGAAAAGTGGTATCATTGAGAACGCACTTTTCTGCGATATCGTGGAATGCAGTATAGCCACTGTGATTAAAGGAAGTTATGAGCTTATTTCAAAAATTAAAATCTAAAGCCGTAATAAATAGAAAGCATGAGGAAAATTTATATGCTTCAGTAGCCTCTGAAATGGCTGAGGGCATTCGTAACTCAGCTTTATGGCTAAAAGCCTTAGAAGCAGCTAATGGAAATAGTGAAAAACAAATTTCAGAATATATAAAGCTCAGAGTGCAATCATTAAAGGATGATATTCATATTGTTAACAGCATCTCAGTTGAAGATCCTATACCACTAGAGAAATCGTGTTGGAAAGATATTTATGATGTAGAAGGTTTAGTGATTATGATTGAAGATGGTGCTTCTAAATTAGATATTTCAAATTCTCTATCGGATAAGTCTAATAGCGAAATTAAATTATTAATAAACCAATTCGATGCTTGCGAACAATATCCTCTTCACGTTGCTGTAAAAAATAAACGAGCCGATATAGTTGAATGGTTACTCGAAGCAGGTGCGAAATATAATAGCGTAAATGATTGGGGCAAAACACCTATTGATATAGCTATTAAGCAAGATAATAAAGAGATAATAAATATAATCAAATCACACATCACATAACAAGAATTTTAAGAGGGACTGCTAACAGATTGCTCAGTTCCGCTTCGCTACACAATTTTAGCAAACTATTATCAGCCCCTTAAATGGGCGTTATGTACACAATAATTGGAGGGCTATAAATTTGTGGACGAGCTACTTTTAAAAAATATCGTATTGCTACCATTTCGCGTTTTATGGGTAAGCGCCAATAGATCAGCACCTACATTCTGGCTCGCCAATTGCACACACTGACTTCCTCACCCATTCTATGAGAAATCAGCATGCTTCCAACCGAACGAGCACAGGTCTGGCAGCAGCATATCACTGAGTGGGAAGTCTCCTGCGTGTCCGGCAGCGCTTACTGCAAGCGACAGTCACTGGTTTATCATCAATTTATTTACTGGCGCCGGAAGCTGGTCTTGACTGAAGACTCTCTGGAGCAAGAGCAAGCGGTCACCGGGTTCGCTCGGGTCGTTTCTGATCTTGGCGCTGGCGCTAGCATCGGCGGAGCCTATTGCCTGACCGTGGCCCTGCCCGGTGGCGTCTCGATCACCGGTCTGCACGCCAGCAACATCGAGTTGCTAGGCGCTGTTTTGAGACAGCTGTGATGCGCCGCCGATATTTACGCCCGTCCTTGTCGTTGCCAGAGATTTATCTATACCGAGCCCCCGTTGATTTCCGCAAGCAGGCCCAGGGCCTGGCGGTCTTGGTTGAACAGGGACTGCACCTGCTGGCCGCCTTCACCAACTTGATGATTGGTGAAAAATATCTACTGGCGCAGGGCCAGTGCGCCCGAATTCCGCCAAAATGGCTGGAAACGGGCAAAAAATGAAAAAATTAAGGGGGATTACGCCTAAATCCAGGTTGAATGGCTTTTTTTTCGAGCTAAAAAGCGATTCAACGGAGAATCGGGCGTTAATCAGACCTTCCATAGTTTTTATTAGAAATACGAATAATCAGATGTGTGGCGAAATATTTACATTTCAATTTTAAACATCTGAATACCTGATATTTTCGGACATGAATGTAGAAATTAAATCGAATTTCTAGGTTGATCTAGAAAATCCATTTGAATTAAGAAAATTGTAGAGGAATTTCCAATGGCTTTTTTCTTTAACAAAAATGAGTTAGATGTATCTACTCCTTCTAACTTTGGGAAAAGTATTAGAAAAAATAAAGACAAATTAGATGCAATATTCGACTCAAAAGTATGGATAGAAATAAATAAAAAATCTAATTCAAGAGCATATATGGAGGAAGTTGAAGATATAGCTATATCTGGAAATCCACAATGTCAAGAAATGGTTGTCCAGTGGTGTATGAAAGTATATCAAAGCAGAGATAACCCTGAAAGTTTAAAATTTATCCTTCGCAAAGCAATTGAGTTTGGAACGATGGCAGCAAATTCTGGAATAACAAGAGAAGCTTTAAATCTTCCTGTATCTCTGGGTAGGCTTTCGCACATGTTAACTGAAGAAAGCGGTGGTGTGTTTACGGACGAGATAGAACACCTTTCCCGAGAAATGTATCGTTGGTCTCTATTTAACTCACAGAATATAGCCATTCCCAAAAGTAAAAGAGATGAAGCGACGAAAACAGCAAATAAACTTTACGAAAGTATGCCAGAAATGTATAGTGGAATTTAAAAATTATTTATCATCAGGAAAATTTTATTTAAGGATAAGATAGTTAAATCTGAATTTCAGGAGATTTATTGTTATGTTTGAAAGTATCTATAAGAAAAAAGTAAAAGATAAATACATAGAAGAAGTTGCGCTAATTTTACATAATACTATTGGTCCAGCCTTGCCTTTAAAAAATGCATATACCCTTGCTGAAGAATGCTTGCGTGAACTGCGAAACTATACTTTGAATGAAACTTTTTGTGACGACCCGAATCCTAGAGTAGATATTATGGCATATTACTCTTTATGTAGTTTGATAAATGAATCCAGTTCAACTGATGATAAAAGCAATGTGCTTAAGACGTCTGTGATGGCAAAAATTCTGAAAGAAAAACTAGATGGTTTTGAAGAAATGTCTTTGCTAGAAAATAGCATTTGCCGGTTTGGAGAACATGTTTTGTCCTTTGGTTTGAGTGCGCCCACTGAAGAATCCATCGAATTAATCAAAAATGAAGCCGTACAGGTTATAATGGAGTTTATGAAGGATCAAGAACTAATTGCCAAAGAACAAGATGTGGAAAAAATTGTTAAAAACGTATCATCTAAAGTCGGCGATAGAGAAGTTTTAAAAGTTGGCGAAAATATTCTAGCAGTTTCAGTTTTGTCTAATGCAGCAGGTTATTACATAGATCAAGGTGAAACTGATATGGCTAATAGTTACTTTATGTGCATTGGAAAAGTTTTACGGAAATATTTTGAGGGGAGGATGGAAAAATATAGTGATTACCAAAAGCACGCATTGCAATCGGTAATGAGAAGTTATGGCTCTCTTGCTGAAGAGCTGATGGATTGAAAAGAATTAATTTCATCTGAAATTAATTCTACAGTTCAGATAAAATTTCGTTTTCGTACTCCATCTTCGAAACCTGAATTTACTCAAGCACAATTTAATATAATTTCTAATTTTTCTTCTTATGCTGGGCCTTAAATATTTTTCGTAGATAGTCTTTTTCTTGGAAAAATTTAAAACAAATTGTTTTGTTCAGCGGGTGGTTTAGGATTTGTATGTTCCATAGCTTGTAGTAAATTTGGGTAGTCTTCTTTACTGCGGATTAATTTTACTAGGTTTGAAGCTGATTCATCACATTTTAAAAGTTCTGAAGTTTTCTGCCAACAGCCCTCTGAAATTAAGGAATTCGCCTTTACTTTAGATTCTTTTCGATCAAGGTCTCTTTGAGTTGGCTGGGGGACCGCAAGCCACCTGCCATAACTTATAGCCGCCCTAGATGCGTGAAGACTTCCTCCCTTCAAATCCGATTGCACCATAACGACACCTTGAGCCAAGCCTGCCTGGATTTTATCTCGCTTAACGAACTGGTGGGGTGTTGCGTTATGGCCGTAGGGGTACTCTGTAACCCAAGCACCACCTTGATCTAGGATGGCGTGTGCAAGTGCCTTGTTTTGTGATGGCGAAACAACATGTAAACCATGTGCAAATACGGCTATTGTATGCCCTTGTAGACTAACAGCTGTCTCGTGAGCAACCGTATCGCAGCCAAGCGCTAATCCACTGACTATGCTCCAGCGATTGCCTAAAAAAAACTCAGCAATACGTGCTGTAATTATCTTTCCATGAGAAGTGGGTTCGCGTGTGCCTATCAATGCAACTGAATTACTTGGATCAGGAGAAAAATGACCCTTCACATACAGGATCAATGGGTCATCTTTAGTTGTCTTAAGTAACGAAGGGTATTCCACATCGGTTACCGATAAGATTCTCGCATTATCCTTTTGGGCCAAGTCAATCTGGATGATGGCCTTCTCCATAGCTTTTTGCCATGCATCGGGTTCTTCGTTTAACGCAGACCTAATTTTTGGCACTTTCGAAGCAATCGTATCTACCGAAAAATTCACGAAATCGCTTACATCTATAACTTTTCGTAAAGTAGCAGGACCAACTCCTTTAAGAAATGAAAATGCTAACAACATTTTAGTCTTTTCTGTTATATCTTTCATTTCTTCATGCCAGTGTAATTTTGAAAATTTAGAAAAAATTATTATTTTAAATTTGTTATCGTTTTTGCCAGCGCAAATAAAGTGACATTTCTAGCTCCAGCTTCTTTGAGCTTTTTTCTAGCATACATTAAACTAGCCCCGGAGGTCACCACGTCATCTATAATAAGGTAATCATTTCCTGGTATTTTTGAAGATTCCGGAATGAATAAATTATTCGCCAAATTGTCGAACCGCTCAGTACGCGAAAGATGGTCGGCGCTATTTGATCTAGCAGAAGACTTGAATTCGAAAATATCTGTAATGAATTTGATTTTTTTCTTTCGTGCACTGTTAGGCTCTGTATTTTGATACAGCCTATATAACTGTTCGATCAAAGCTCGCTGCCGAGGAATTCGTCCCGACCTATCTGGAATTGTCGAAACTATAAGAGGCCGTTTCCGGAGGTGTAATGCCTTATATTGATTTTCGATAAAACCTAAGATTACATATAACCAAGAAATTTCAAATCGCTCAATATCTTTTTGTTTGTGGATACTTTCGGTCAAGTTATGCCATATTCGTCTTGCTTCGAGTGATTTATAGTTGGTGAAAAGCCGGCCGGCACAATGAATTTCAACGCGTCTATTAAAATCTATATTTTCATGAGGTGCAAAATAATATGTACTATCAAACCGAAGATTTCTAAGGTCGAAATTTTCAGTTTGACTACAGTTCTTGTCCAATAAGCTTTCTAAGGCTGGTAAAAAAGAAGATGGATCTCTCAGAAATTCTGAAAGTTGAGACTTAGATTTAACCGTTAAATCAGGAATGAGCTTAATTGCGGACCAATGCCGTTCTGTCTTTATTTCTGGCCATGAAGTTTGATCCAAAACTGCATAGCAACCTGCATTATAAGCCGATTCAATATCTTTTATTGAATCGCCTACCATAGCCACTCTAGATGGATCTAATAAGCCAAATCTCTCCATGGTCATCTCAATTCCAAATCCATTTGGCTTGTACCTATTTTCAGTTATGCTCTCATAGAAAATGACAGTATCCCAGTGAAAGTTAGGGTAAACCAAGTTATCTATAACTTCTAAATATGCTAGAGGTGCTAATGTGAATAAAGCGAATTTGGTGTCGGGGTTTTGAGCTCTTAATTTTTGTAAGTCTTCTTCTGTGTAAATTAATCTAGAAGCAATGTCGCCTATCAACGACTCTAGCTCAGTGCGATAGCTTCTGTCAGAATCTTGGTTTCTACCTCGCTCTCTTATGTCTTTCAAATCATCTGTCATAACTAGCGTATTATCAAAATCGAATAAGCATAAGTCAATCATAGTAGTTACATCTGCATTATTTATTATAGTGCTGCTTTCTTAGGTATAAAACAGTGGATGAGTTACGTGAAGTATCACTAATAAACTAGAAGTTTATGTGTTGAGGTCACGGTGAGAAATTACGCTGTTCTACAGTTCGCACTGTGCTTTAGGCTTTCTATCAAGTCAACCCATCTTCAGTAGACCGCAGCTTTTGTAGGGCACGGTAAACCGTCATTCGTGATATGCCCATGTCCCTGGCAATCTGGGCTTTCGTGCTTCCGTTTGCCATGCGCGTGTGGATTTCGGTTTCATCGACTGTTTTCCGGCGGCCCTTGTAGGCGCCTTTGCCCTTCGCGGCACCAATACCGGCACGCTGCCGATCCTTTATAAATTTCAGCTCCATGTCCGCGACCATACCCAAGACAGTGATCATCATGCGACCCATGTCACCCTTGGTTGTTATATCGGGCTCAAGAACGCGTAACGAGGCGCCCCGGGCATCCAGCTCATGAACCAAATTTAGGACGTCTCGGGTAGAACGACCCAGACGGTCAAGGCGATGAACGACGAGCTCATCACCTCGACGCAAGAACTCAAGCACAGTCTCCAGCTCGGTGCGTCCATCGCGCGATGCACCAGAAACCGTCTCGGACCGAATGACCTCGCAACCTGCGTCGGTCAGTTTTCCGATTTGAATATCTAGATCCTGACTGGAACTGCTAACACGTGCATATCCGATACGGGGCATAGTGTTTATGTCACATTAGGGTAGTTTCGATAATGATACTGTAACAAAATTAATTTTACACCCTATAGTGACGCCTTTGGTTGTCACACTGCACCATCCCATATGGGTGTACTCTATTGTGACACTTGGTGCGGCCAATATTGAATTAGCCCTTGCCCGGTCATCCTAATTGTCGCCGAACACCATAGCAACTGCTCCCACGGCTCTGTCATAATGCGATCAAAATCGACCCGAATTACTGTTTGTGTTTCTCCGAGCGGGAATACACCTCCCTTGGATCCATTGCGGGTCAAAAGTACGTTTCGTTGTCCTGGGTAGTTCTCCGAGCTGTCAACGATAATTAGCGCGTCGCGCTGGCCCGGTTCAGGAGGAAGTGTCACTCAGGCTTGATGAGCGGATAGAATCCTGCTGCGATCTCCCTCAAGACGTTTACCGATAGAAAAATACAGAATGGGAAGGCACTTGAATTCAACAGTAATAAAACAGAAGCTCCAAAGACTCCAAAACGGTGGTAATCCGCGAGTTCTAGATCTATTCGCAGGCTGTGGAGGGATTTCTCTAGGCTTTCATAAAGCCGGTTTCGATATCATGGGTTCTCTTGAAATTGATGAGCATGCGGCCCGCACGCATGCTGTTAACTTCCACTCAGGCAGTGCTAATTTTGACGCCCATGCGAAAGCCCGCGATATCACCCAGACGGAACCGGAAGATTTTTTTCGGGATTTGGGCCTGGAAGGTAACGTTGATTCATCAATTGACGTGATAGTGGGGGGCCCCCCATGTCAATCCTTTGCTCGAGTCGGTCGCGCGAAACTCCGAGAAATTGCCGAGCATCCTGAAGCTTTTCTGAACGATCCGCGCGGTAACCTCTACCTGCGCTATCTGTATTATGTGGGTAAAACTAGGCCTGTCGCCTTGGTCATGGAGAACGTGCCAGACGTTCTTAATTACGGGGGGCACAACATAGCCGAGGAGGTCTGTGAGACGCTTGAGACTATGGGGTATCACTGCCGATACACATTGCTCAATGCTGTTTTCTATGGGGTTCCAGAGATGCGAGAGCGTATGTTCCTAGTGGCATACGCCAGAGAGCTGGATACGGACGTGGTGTTTCCGAAACCGACCAACTGGATCAACCTCCCCCGGGGGTATCACGGATCTAGGCAAGTGGCACTAAAGACTATTCAAGCACAAATGCTCGCCGACACCGGTCATGCCTACGTTGATCCCCCCGAGCCGAGCTGCGACCTTTCCCCAGCTGTTACAGCCGAGCAAGCTCTGAGTGATTTGCCTAAAATCACGCTTCACTTAGAAGGTAAGCTCAAACGTGGCGCTCGTCGCTTCACTGAAATGACTCGCTACCCAGGAAAGCAAAAGCTGAGTGAATATGCACAGCTGATGCGTAATTGGCAGGCATTCGGAAATAAAGAAGGCATTTTCGACCACCTTATTCGTTCACTCCCTCGCGACTACGACATCTTTCGCCGCATGAATCCGGGTGATCAATATCCGGAAGCGCATCAGCATGCGCTCCGTCTCTTTCAAGACCGTTTAATCAAGGTACGAGATAATGGAGAGCTCTTTGAAGAGGGTTCGGAGGAGTATGAAGCCTTGAAGAAGCAGATTGTGCCACCCTACGATCCTGGCAAATTTCCAAACAAGTGGCGAAAAATGGAAGCCGATAAACCTGCGCGAACGTTGATGGCTCATCTTGGAAAAGACAGCTATTCTCACATCCACTATGACAGTGCCCAAGCACGAACCATTTCGGTGCGCGAAGCGGCCCGACTTCAGTCATTTCCGGATGGTTTCATCTTTTCGGGGACTATGAATCCGGCGTTTCGCCAGATCGGCAACGCGGTTCCTCCCTTGTTGGCCAATGCCTTGGCTGAGCAAATTCGATCAACTCTCACAGAAGCATTGAGCGCTCATAGGACTACACATGGACTTGCAGCAGCGACGGCGGATATTTGAGGAGGAGATTAAAAACGATCCTCTTTATACCCCGGGAACAAAATATCAGAAGCTATTTGGAGTCTCGAATAGCGCCAAGATAATCGAGGGGGGCATTCAACTTGGTGTTGTGAACTTGGATACCGTTAGGCCTGACGCTGAGGGTTTTGTTTTCGCTTGCTTTCTGGCCTTTCCACCAGAAGATGAGGTCTATTTTGCAGTTTTTGTGCGAAATGATAAAAATAAACTACTTCAAAGACTGGATGAAATGCGGGAGAAAGGGCAACTTGACGTTGATGGCCCCAATACTAATCCGCCAATCCCCACCGCGCCGCCTTTAGAGGATGATAATGGCCCCGTTGCGGAGACTGCCGAGCAACAGCTTAAATGTGCGGCTCGCAATAACAATACCTCTGTCTATCTAGCCGCTGACGGAAAGCTTTACATGCGCAATAAAGGATTTTGGGAGTCATTACGCATCGATCTGAGCGGCGTAGGGCCTAGCATCGATGTTGATAAAGTCAGCGTTGCGCTATACCCCGACGAGCCCTCGGTGCGACGGAGCATGTTGGCTCGGGAATTTATCGGTTATCTTGGGAAATTTCTTGGTCGAAATAAGATCCATGAGATCGCGCCCTGGCCCGGACTGTCTCACGTTCGGCCAGAGATGCGACGGCTTCCTCACACACTATCAATAGGGGATATTGAGCATCAGGTGCATGCGCTGGGGGGTTTCTATACAGATAGTCTCGTCCGCCGATATCACGCAGCCCTTAATTATAATCCCGATAAGCATTTTGTGGTTCTATCCGGACTTTCAGGCACGGGAAAGACCAACCTAGCCTTGCAATATGCGTATGCAGTGCATGGTATTGAGAATACTTCTGAACGCGACCCATTTTTATTTGTTTGCCCGGTTCGGCCAGAGTGGACCGATCCCACGGGTCTAACTGGATATTATGATGTTTTATCTGATCGCTACGTGGTGCCACCTTTTTTAGAGTCGGTCCTTGTTGCTAATGCCCACCCAGAGACGCCAGTGTTTGTCTGTCTGGATGAGATGAACTTAGCTCGTGTGGAATATTATTTTTCAGATATTCTCAGTAGTATTGAGACTCGTCAGCCGCTGCAACTGCATTCCAATTCCGTCCCGTTGGAGGGAAGTTCCGGTGGCGAGATCCGTGGGGAAGTGCTGTTGCCTCCGAATCTTTATATCACCGGGACAATTAATATAGATGAGACAACTAATCCTCTGAGCGACAAAGTGCTCGACCGTGCAATGCTCATTGATATGTCGGTAGTGGGCTTGGCAGGATATCTCGTCGACCTCGCAGCGAGGGAAACCAAACTCGAATCAAGCATAAGTCAATGTCGAGAATTATTCCTGAATCTTGAACAAACTCTAGCATCAGAATCTCAAGGATTTGGTTATCGGACGGTCAGAGAGGCTCTGCTTTACCACCAATTCGCTACTGAGCAGCTTCAGGCCGACTCCCTGGACATTCTTGACGAACTACTCGTCCAGAAATTTTTGGTCAAGTTAAGGGGATCAGAAGATCAACGCCATATGCTTGAATCGCTTTCGTCTCAGCTCGCTAACTATCCACGAGCAAGCATTATAATCAGCGAAGCCAGCCGAGACTTGGATGCAATGGGTGCATTTCAGGCATCCCGGTGACTATGCCGGAACTATTTGTCTACCAGCGGGGACAGAAAGATCATGCACGGAAAGTGTGGCCAGGAAAAAGCACCCTGCCGAGCGATTTCATACAGGAAACCCGAGACTATATTTTCGAGCTGAGAGGCACAGTCGATGTCTTGGCGGTTCAGTTGCGGATCGATGAGATCCCTCTGTTGGCTTTGCGCCAATTGGATGCCTCCACAGCACTATGGAGTTGGAAACCTGGCTTCCATGCAGGGTCAGTAGAGGCCAGTATTTCCTTTGATGGTATAAGCTGGCAACGATTTGAGATCATCACGGACCCAGATATTCGAAAGATGACCCGGGTGGAATTCGACAGGATGGTGCATGAACTCCTCAACGATACATTCGCGTTGTTCTCACTATCCAGCTTCAAGAAGGGCATCTCCAGAAGTCCGTCGGGTAAGCCCCCTCCGATCGCAAGGCTGGAGTTCCTTTATTCACGAGTAAAGGCGCTTGTGGAGATCATCAAGATCATAGACAAACAACCGCAGCGTGTTCTCCGAGGCCAAGAGATCGTTCGGCCTTATCATAGGGCAAAGCGAGTGACTGGACCTGAAATTCTCAAGTCGCTGAAGAGCGGAAATTTACAAAAAGAAATGAATGGGACGGGTCGCCTACCGCCCCGCCTGCGGGGACATCTTCCGTTACACATAAGACAACAGGTCGTGCACTCGGCGTTGGATATTAGAGAGCACCGGGAGATCAAGTCTTGTCTTAAAGCCTGGGCTGCTTGGTTGCGCCAAGTGAGTATTATTCTCAGGAGTAGTGGAGCCGAAAAAGAAGATGAAGATCTTGTGCAAATTCAGACAATTTGGAGTCGGCGAACTCTCAATATGAGCATGGCAGTAAATGGTCTACTGGCGTTGCCGTTATTTCAAGAAGTGTCTGACGTTGCGTGCCGTCCGAACCTTTCATCGATATACCGAAGGATACCGACATACCGGCAGTTTTTTCAGATTTATAAGGACTTTAACGCAGGGCTGGCTAATATTTTCGGCGACTTTCTCCAAATGCCTCTGGCGCGTACATTCGACCTGTACGAACTCTGGTGTTACATGCGTCTTGTTCGAGCAGCTCAAACACATGTTGGTATCGAGTCAGCGGAGCTTGCTAAGATTTTTTCACAGAGCGCCGATTCCCGGAGGGTAACGATTGCAGCGAGCGCTGTTTCGGTTCGCCTTAAAACCGGCCAAGCTCTGTGTTTCCAAAAGCGCTTTAGAGAATACTGGCTGGAAAAGTCGGGTCAGGGTTCGTTTTCAAGAGAAATGGTGCCGGATTTCACTGTAGTTGTACCGCTTTCGTCAGGAAAAAATCGTCTGATCGTGTTGGATGCTAAATACCGAATTGAAAACAATATTAACGCGGCGATAAGCTCTATTCACATGTACCGTGATGCTTTGGTAGAGGAAGCGGAGGAGGGTATCCGTGGAATAGTGTGCGGAGCCTATCTTCTGAGCCCGTTTCTTCCCGAGTTGTCGGGGGAAAACTGGAAGTCTGAAGCCCTTCCCGGGCGGCTCTTTCACCCGGCATACAGGGACCAATTTTCTTTCGGCGCCGCCACCATAAAACCTGGGATGGCGCTGTCTGATATTTGGGCAGTGCTCGAAGCGATATTGAATGATGCAGCGTGAAAGTAAAAATTCTGAACGACAGACCAAACGCAGAGATCCGCTATCGCCTCCACGATGGTGCGCTTCCGGGAAAGCCTGATCTTGTTTTTCCAAAGTACGAGGCTGTGATGTTCGGCGACAATTAGCCGCAAACCATTAACTGAAGGGGTTTGCAGCAGTTGATCACAGGCTGTGAAAAAACAACAAAGCGGCTGTGGATTGGGCTCTGTGAAGGGTTTTTCTACAGCCTTGTATGGATAATTTCTGCCGTGTGTGGGTAAAGTTGAGACCCA
>Ga0307978_1002530_pt1 | contig 12904 bp, 8 predicted proteins | sample OrgLakmetage1056_FD_203151 | JGI IMG/M metagenome (GOLD analysis project Ga0307978, IMG submission 203151) | Saline water microbial communities from Organic Lake, Antarctica - #1056 | ecosystem: Environmental > Aquatic > Non-marine Saline and Alkaline > Saline | place: Antarctica: Organic Lake...
CGCTTGCTTCAAAAAAAAAATCCCGCCGCCCGCTTCCAGCTCGACCCGCACCTTGCCAAAGGCTTCGTGAATTTCCGCGGGCGTGGGGGGCGGTCCTTCCTCCTTGGCGGACGCGGCCAACGGCCACGCGGTCGCAATCGCAGTAGCTGCAACCACGGCATTCTGAAAGCCTTGTCGGCGCGATACGGGAGTCTGTAACAACAATACTAACGATGATGGTGATGATGGTGATGATGATGGTGATGATAGTGATGATGGTGATGATGCATCCTCTAGAGAGGCCAAACCAGCACGGAACGTGGACGCACGGCTACTGCCACTACCAGTAGTACTAGTAGACGGTGGAGACCAAGCGTCCACTGTTACTGCGAATACGAAAGCTAGCAACAGTAGCGGCAGTAGCAACAGTGGCATTGTCGCAAGGCGTGTCGTGGTGGTATGGTGCTGCTGTTGCTGCTGTTGCTGCTGTTGCTGCTGTTGCTGCTGTTGCTGCTGTTGCTGCTGTTGCTGCTGTTGCTGCTGTTGCTGCTGTTGCTGTTGCTGCTGCTGCTGTTGCTGATGTTGCTGTTGCTGTTGCTGATGATGGATGTGCCGATCGATATCTTGTATCGTAGATCCGGGTTCTTGGATCTTGGATCTTTCTCAATGTACTACGTATGTACGTATGTACTACTGTACTACTGCAGCAGTACGACTCTAGTCGAGTGAGTCGAGAGTCATCCGTCGACCGTCGAGAGTGAGTCGAAGGAATCGTCGACCCGAAAAAGGACATTTTGTCCCCAGCGTTGGCCGTTGCTGCTGCTGCTGCTGCTGCTGCTGTTCGAGAGTCACGTCCTTGCGTTCCATTGCCCATTGCTCTAGTCTACTACAAGAACGAGTCCAAGTAGTAGTAGTAGTAGTAGTACTAGACAACCAGTCGACAGAGCTTGCAACAATGCTGACCAAGTTCGAGTCCAAGTCCGCGCGCGTCAAGGGCTTGGCCTTTCATCCCGTGCGGCCTTGGGTCTGTGCCTCCTTGCACAATGGCGTCGTTCAGCTGTACGTTGTTCATTGCTGTTGTTGTTCATTGTTATTAGTGTTGTTCTTACAAACGAAACAACTCACTCACACTCATTCACACACACTAAACACACACAGCTGGGATTACCGCGTCGGTACCGTAATTGACCGCTTCGAAGAGCACGATGGCCCCGTCCGCGGCGTTGATTTCCACCTCACGGAACCCTTGTTGGTATCCGGCGGCGACGATTACAAAATCAAAGTGTGGGACTACAAGCTCCGCCGCTGCTTGTTTACTTTACTGGGACACTTGGATTACATTCGCACCGTACAGTTCCACCCAGCAGCCGCGCAGTTTCCCTGGATCCTTTCCGCCTCGGACGATCAAACGCTGCGCCTCTGGGATTTCGAAAAACGCACCTGCCTCAGCGTCCTCACGGGACACAATCACTACGTCATGTGCGCCGCATTCCATCCCACGGAAGACTTGATTGTCAGTGCCTCGCTCGACCAAACGGTACGCGTCTGGGATACCACGGGCTTGAGGAAAAAACAGCAAGGAGCCGCGCAAGATCACGCCATTGGCAGTGGCGGCGGCGGCGGCAGTTCGTCCTACGGAGGATACCCAGGACCCGCCGCGGGCAGTCTCAACAATGTGCAAGCGGAACTATTTGGTACCAACGATGTAGTCGTCAAGTACGTTCTAGAAGGACACGACCGCGGAGTCAATTGGGCCAGCTTTCACCCAACCTTGCCCTTGTTGGCGAGCGCGGCGGACGATCGCCAAGTTAAATTGTGGCGCATGTCGGAAACAAAGGCCTGGGAGGTCGATACCTTGCGCGGCCACGCCAATAACGTGTCGTGCTGCCTCTTTCACCCCAAACACGATCTCGTCGTTTCCAACAGCGAAGATCGCAGCATTCGCGTCTGGGACGTTTCCAAGCGCGTTGGCGTGCAAACGTTTCGCCGCGAGGGGGATCGCTTTTGGATTTTGGCAGCGCACAAGACGCAAAACTTGCTCGCGGCCGGTCACGATTCCGGAATGATTGTCTTTAAATTGGAGCGAGAGCGACCCGCTGCGTGTTACGGTCCAGGATCCTTTCTCTATTATGTGCGCGGCCGCGAACTGGTCTTGCACGATTACAATCGCAGCGGCGGCAGTAATAGTAGCAGCGGTGGCGGTGTCGATGTGCCCATTAGCAGCCTCCGTCGCATGGGAACCCAGGCCCAGACGGACGGTATTGGTAGCGCTCCGCGCTACTTGGCGTACAATATGCACAATCCGGCCGAGGGCAACATTTTGGCCACGTCCGACGTGGACGGTGGCTCGTACGAACTCGTCACGTTTTCGTTGCAAAACGCGTCGGGCAGCGTCTCGGACGGCAAGCGCGGATCCTGCCTCGGACCGGGCGTCTTTTTGGGACGCAATCGCTTTGCCGTCTTGGACCGTCAGCGTCAAATTGTCATTAAGAACATGGCGAATGAAACCACCAAGCGCGTGCAGCCGCCAGTTCCTGCCGTTGATGGCTTGTTGGAAGGAGGGGCTTCGGGACGCTTGTTGTTGCGCGCAGAAGACCGCGCCATCTTGTTTGAAGTGCAGAGTCGCCGTATTCTCGGAGAGATTACTGCTCCCAAAATCAAGTCGGTTGTTTGGAGTCCAGACGGTAGCAAGGTGGCCATTTTGTGCAAGTACGGTGTCGTTATTGCCGATCGTCAGTTGGAGCAGCTGTGCAGTATTAGCGACAATGTGCGCATCAAGTCCGGTGCGTGGGATGTGAGTCCGACGGGTGGTACCGCGTCGGAACTCTTTGTCTACACGACCTTGCATCACGTCAAGTACTGTCTTCCGTCGGGAGATACCGGAACGATTCGCACGTTGGATCATCCTCTGTACGCCATGCGTGCCGTCAAGGATCAGCTCTTTTGTTTGGACCGCGAAGCCCGTCCTCGTGTCATTTCCATTGACACGACGGAAGCTCGTTTCAAGCTGGCCCTGGCCAATAAGCGTTACGGCAAGGTCATGAACATGGTGCGTCACTCGCGCCTCTGTGGACGCGCCATTGTCGCGTACTTGCAGTCCAAGGGATTCCCCGAAGTCGCCTTGCACTTTGTGCGTGAGCCCCGTACGCGCTTTCGCTTGGCCTTGGCGTGTGGTAACATTGAAGCGGCCATGGAGAGTGCCTTTGCACTCGAGCAGCAAGCGACGGCCGAAGGCAAGGAGAGTGGTCGCCGTGATGTGTGGGGCGAGTTGGGTAGTGAAGCCCTTCGTCAAGGTAATCATCAAGTTGTTGAGATGAGTTACCAGCGCACCAAGGACTTTGATCGACTGTCGTTCTTGTATCTCATTACTGGGGATACTGACAAGCTTCGCAAGATGCTCAAGATTGCCAATATGCGTCAGGATATCATGGGTCGTTACCACAATGCCTTGTTGCTGGGTGATGCCGCTGAGCGTATCAAGGTGTTGGAGGAAAGTGGCAACTTGCCCTTGGCCTACATTAGCGCAATCTTGCACGGTTTGACGGAAGACGCTGACCGTATCAAGATTACCATCGAGACAAATGGCGGAAGTGTGGAAGGACTACTTGAAAAGGTCCAGTCTGCAGAAGCCAAGTCTTCGGGGTGTCTGTTACAGCCACCGACTCCAATTGTCCGCGGCGACAACTGGCCGACATTGGAGGTGAAAAAGACGACGCTCGAAGACTTGTCGGCTGCTGACCTTGAAGAGAATGGTGACGACGAGTACCAAGATAAGGCACAGACTGCTGCTGCTGCTACTATGCAAGACTTGGGCGAAGCTGACTGGGGCGATGTTGACATGGATGTCGGCGGAGGTACCGGTGCAGCTGCTGCCGCTGCAGACGATCTGGACTTTGGAGACGATGATCTTGGAGATTGGGGTGACGATCTTGACGGACTGGGTGATCTCGGCGAGTCTGATCGGGTCGCTCCTGTTGATGAAATGGCCGAGGTTTCCGAAGTCGGCAAAGGTGGAGACTTTGTCATGCCTACTGCAGGCAGACCTCCAGCTGCATGCTGGGTCGCCAGCAGCTCACATGCTGCTGACCATCTTGCAGCAGGCGCTGCGTCGTCTGCCTTGCAGCTGTTGAATCGACAGATTGCAGCTAGCGAGTTCTCCGTTCTCAAGGAAAGCATGATTAGTTGTTATCTTGGATCTATCATGAGCGTCCCAGGAGTGCCCGGCAGCAGCAGTTTGTCATTCCCACTCCTTCGTAACGACGGCGGCGGCCATCCTGGCGGCGAAAGTCTTCCGCGAACGCCCAACAATCTCAAGGATCTGGTTGGTGGCATTCGCAACGGATACCGCTTCTTTCAAGGCGGGAAGTTCAACGACGCCAAGGCCGCGTTTGTGGATGTATTGACAAAGATTCCTCTTGTTGTGACCGGCAACAGGGCCGAAGCGAACGAAATGAAGGAGATTCTCGTCATTTGCCGTGAATATATTACCGCGATTCGAATCAAGGGCACCATGGCAGAAGCCGCCTCGGATCCCGTCCGTGCTACTGAATTGGCAGCGTACTTTACTCACTGTAACTTGCAGCCGGTTCATTTGCTGTTGGCTCTTCGTTCGGCCATGGGAACTGCATTCAAGAACAAGAACTTTATCGCTGCAGCCAGTTTTGCGAGGCGTCTTCTTGAGCTTCCAGACATGAGCAGTGAACGCAACGCGGACTTACGGCTCAAGGCAACCAAGGTTCTCCAGAAAAGTGAGCAGATGGCTCGCAATGAACACACTTTGAACTATGACGAAACCAAGACGTTTACCATTGACTGTCAGAACTTTTCTCCGATTTATGCTGGAGAGGAATCGATTGAGTGTTCGTACTGCGGCTCAACTTATGCGGACAAGTCGTTGGTGCACAAGCTTTGCCTCACCTGTTCGTTCTGTGCCATTGGCATCAAGACGATTGGTCTGGTGACTGGATAATTGCATGTATGCACTAACCCCGCCAGTAAAGAAAAAGAGAAAACAACTTGATTTAAACTCGTATGGATACAGAGCTCTACTCCTACTAGACTTTCTTTTTCAGCGACGCGCATTGCTGAGCAAAGTAGCCTTTGCAGCGTTACCACAAATGGGCTTGGAGGCACTGACGGCAGTGGATAATTTGTGAGCTTTATGCAAGGAGGGAGTGGACAGTCTACTATCTTTGGGTCAATGAGATCGATGCAACAAGCTTCAGAAAATGCCCTTGCGCTTAATCTTGTGCTGGGAGATATTTGGCGTTACGATAGCTTGGCCGATAGGTTGCTTGCGATGCTAGAAAGATCAAAAGCAATGGATCTGCGCACCGATGACTGCTGGTCGATGCATGGAGAAGGAACGACCAAATGCTTTCGGCGCATCGACTCGTCATGGCGACGTAAGAAGTAGCATGGGCTCTGCTGGACTCCCACTGTTGAGAACACGCGATTAGGTTTGCAGCTGCGGGTATTCACTCAGCTAGTAGCACACCACTCTAGCTATTTAGGTTGCCACTAGTCTAGGAGTAGTACTAACATAGCACTGTCTATCTGACTTATTAGTTTGCTTGAACCGTCAATGCCAATTTTCGACTGTTAGCCTTCATGCCTTCATCGGCAGACTGAGACTGACGGTTCTGTGCTGCTGCGCGCGCTATGACGACATCTGACATGGGTCCCGTGTCCTTCGGAGTCCTCGATGTTCCAAACGAGAGGAGCTCGAGGCGAGTCTTGTCAACAAAGGCCTAGCTTTTTACGGGTCTCACTTCTTACGGGTCGCACCCCCGACTTGAAAACACTTAGCTTGAAAAAGCCGATAGACATAGACATCACGTCGGAAGTTTATTAACGGTAAGATGGGAAGGCCTCTTATTGCAGTCGTGGCCCTGTCCGTCTTGACGTTTCTCCTTCTCACTTTTTTGGCATCTGCTTTTTAGCGTTTCTCTTCGTATACCATGTCTTTCACTCCCATTCCCACCCCCAAGTCAACATCCGAGTCTGGGTGCTCTCGGTACTGTCCCTGGATTCGTCGGATCATCTTCGGAATTCTGTTTCTGACAGGTCTCGCCGTTGGTATATCATACATTTGGACGGGTTCCAACCCCATCGAATACTTTCAACCAACCCATCCTCCCGGTCTGAAAGAAGCCATTCGATGGGACGCAGTCTCTGGTCTCGAACTTATCGTTGAAAATGCATGCGATGATACGTGGATCGCGTCCTTTGAGATAGCGATTGCGGACTGGGACCAGACTGATGCACTGGCTCTGACCACGCAAAAAGTCTCTCACGATCCCGAATGCAGCGTAAGCTATGGACGCTTGAAAATCTGCAATGGAGACTATGGGGACACCAGCTGGCGAGGTATCAATTCATCCGTCTTGAAAAATGATGTTATCGCTTATAGTACTTCCAGACTCAACGATTTCCACCTCAAGAGTGCCGATCAGAAACGTTATACCATGTAAGTCACTACTGTCGCTCCAATTCAGCTGCTTGTTGGGGACGTGCGTGATTTGGCGTGACTGATATTCACTGCTAATGTCTAATCATTACTTATGTTTCTCGTACAGGTGTCATGAAATGGGACATGGATTCGGCCTTCCGCACACGGATGAAGACCACTTTAATCGCGACCGAGGCGATTGCATGGACTACACCAACCGACCGGGACAGAATCTCGTACCCGGAGAATTCAATCTCAGCCTTCTTGAGCAATTGTATGGTACTCCCTCTAATCCCACAGTCGTGTCTCAAGGGTTGAACACAGTCGGCATAACGACCCAGATCAGTGAGCAAGGGAATCTACCACCAGTAGAAACGACAAGCATGCGTCCGGATCCCAACAATAACGACAAGAAGAAGCCAAAGAACGTTGACGATCGTAGTCGAACGCTTCGACGTGGTGGTCAACGACGAGTACTTGCAGTCGTCAATGCGCTAGAGGATAGCTGTGAGGCCGAGAACTGTTCTGTGGATCTTGGAGACGGATACCGGTTAGAGATTCACAAACTATTAGTATAAAGAAGTCGTCACAAGTCTTCTTGTCCTTCAACGAGATAAAAAACATAGAGAACTAAAGACCACAACTCACACGTTATACGAAATGGCAGAGCCTACCGTACTAGTACGTATGGCGTACGTCGTATTCGAGAAGCGTGTCGCTTTATCGCTTCCATTGTTTTCGACTCGTTTCTCGCGCTCCTTTTCATTTTGGGTAACTAACCCGGATGTAAAATTTGCCTTGTGTTTTACTCATATTGAAAGATCTATATGCCAAGTGGCGGAGCTAGCTAGCTGCTGTGGTGTTGATGTGCTGTTAGACGATTGGTTTATATAAAAGTCTAGAGAGACTTTGATCGCGAAAGAGCCTTATTATTTAAAGTGTTGAATGAGTTCCGGGTCCGTGACACCTAGCCGTGCCGTCTTATTGTCTACCCTAGTCTAGCTAGCGTAGACAAACCTTCTCTCTCTACAGTAATAGAGACTACGATCAGCCAGTCCCAATTCGATGATGCTTCAGAGTGCCCGAGCCGGCTAAAGCAGAGAGAACGGTGTTGGCACTCGAATTATTTTAGGATAGTTTCGAGTTGATACGCCCCCACGTTTGTTGCTTACAAACTTTCTTTCGAAAGTCGCTCACTTGATTGTCAACGTAGTAACCGACATCACCGAATGCAATCTCGGGACGACCGTCAGAGGCGTGCTGTGGAACCCTCGTGGATTCGTCCGCGGCAGAATCGTCCTCGTCCTCGTTTTCGTCAGTGGCAGCGGCAACAGGTGCTGCAATCACTCGTACCACCAGAATACGACGTTTCTTGGGATCCGCAGGCTGGACCCATGTATCGAATGCATTCACGACTTGTTCCTTGGTAATAGTGCGGAGAACCACGGCTTCGTCTCGCCAGGCTTGCCACTCGAAGCGACCGTCCGCGATCTCCTCCCATAATGAGTCTGTCTCGTCGGACAGCCCATCAAATCGGTCCAGCTTTTGCGTTGCCAGGCCCGACAAATGCTCTACAAAATCGGCATTAGACATGGTTTCGAGTTCTTGCCGCCAGAAGCGCCAGAAGGTCTCCACGCGCTCCAAGACAACATCAGAAGCGTGCGTGGCTGTGATAATCTTTACACATAGACCAGTAATCCCGCATGTCCAACGCGAAGCAATGGAAACATGATAGCCCAACTGTTCGCGCGTGCGCAGGTGATCATACAAGGGCTCGTCCATCATGTGCACCAACAAGTCAATCATCACGCGATCTTCCAGCTTGTCTTTACCGACCTGAATGTAGACTTCCACCGCGGTATTTGGTTCGGTTGGGTCCTTGGAAGGCACGGTGATCAGCCATGGCGACGGAGTTGAGGTCGGATCGGACTTCAAAGCTTTGGGAAAGGGGATCTGCAAGACCGACTGCGCAGGATACTTCTTGCGGGGGAGGCCGATACAGGTGCCGTTTTTACAAGACTTGTTGAGCATGTTGAGGATAAGCTCTTTGGCATGCTCTGCATCCGCTGTATCCGCATTTCCGTGGAAGAAGGCCTCGACGGCCATTGTGCCTAAGATGGCGGAGGTAGTCTTTGTGAAGGAAGCCACGTCAATGTTCCTCAAAGACTCCAACCTTTCCTGGGCAGACCAAATCGTCGGACGGAGTGCTCGTACGCGAACGTTGGTCGAAAGGTCGGACGCACTCATGCAGCTGTTCTTGTATCTACGCTGGAGGACCTCAAGACAGGCACTGAAACGGCTCTCACCAATGGTGTCAGGCAGCGAGCCAACTTGTCCACAAAAACTCAGCATTATTTTCATGCTGGTTTGAAATAAGTCCAACAGTTTGTCGTTGAAGCCGTTGAATCGCATTCTAAAGCCAACGTCGCTGGATACGATAGAGCTACCAAGTTCACACACCTCTGCCAGATACGACGTCTCTGTCAAGGCGTCGACGCACAATTTAACAAGCAAATCGGCGCACGCCCGATGCAAGGGCGAGGCGTTGGCTTGGGCGCAAATCATCTGCAATCGCAACTCTACAACCGGTCGATGAAAGTTGCGGTCCTGAAGGTGCCACATTTTCAACACGTCTGCAAAGTAGGTTAGGGACAAGAAAAGATGTGAGCCAGGAAGGTAGGGTTGCTTCCATCCATTGCATCGTTATCAGGATCAACTTACTGGTATTGGCAATCTGTTGCGGAAGTCTCGAAGGCGGCAGCGCCGGGGGAATAGCAGGAAAGCCTTTGCCTTCATGCACATCGAAGTCGCTATCGTCTCCGAACATGCGGATAGCTCCCTGCCCTGGCTTGGCCAAGGCCACGACGCGATATTTGATTTTCTTCTCATCCATTGTACCTTCAAAGTCTCGTTTCAATGTTTCATCGGACAAGTCGGCTTCCTTCTCATCCAGCGTGTGCCACTGTTCGGCCTCGTCTTCGTACGAAAGTAGGACAGCATTCTTTTTGCGATTATACTGGACCACCGTGGCAGGAAACCACTGCTTGGTCTTGCCCACTACAATGCAGAGCTTCATCGAGCTATTCAGTAAGGGGTGGTGGGCATCATCATCGGGTAACGCTTTGAGATCAAACTGTGTGGGGACAAACGGATTCTGTGGTGGTAGCGACAGAGGCAAGGATGGTGACTGCGGTTGAGCGAGACGAGACCATTCCTCAATCACCTCGGACGGCAAGCTGTGGCACCAAAAGAGAGTGCCAAACATGGGTTCCACCTGCGGCACGCCCACGCTTGCTGGATCAAAAGAGCCGTCGCTAGTTTCTTTCAAAATTACCAAATTAGAAATCGTCGTCTCTGTCAATTCCTTGGGAGGGTACACGTCTTTGTAGTCGGTCGAACTTCCAAACGATGAAGAGGTCAAGTCAATGCGCGCATTCTCTGGCGTAAAGTAATTATCCAAAAGATCCTGAATGACCGCCGGATCGAATTCAAAGAGCAACGAGCTACCGTCCAACAGACGTTCCGCTGGCATTTGAAAGTGCGGCGCCATGTTTTCCACAATAGCCTCGACAGCTTCGTCGGGCGAAGGTTCGTCGCAATACTGATAGGACACTTCGTGAATGCGCCGCAGCTCTTGATAAATCCACTCGGGCCACTTGCGACAGGTCTCTCGCAACATTCCAATATATTGGTACACCGCATCCACCACTTGCCGCCATACTAGCAAACCGGCTTCGGACAATGTCACTTGAAACGAAAATAGTCCGTGGCAACTCGCGTGTTCGGACCCTTCGTCGCCCAAGCCCGCCATGCAACCCACTGCCCAGGACTGGGCTCGTAAATACGAGAGAATGCTGCCCACTGCTTCGTGTCCCAACAAGTGCCCCAGATAATCGGCTGGTTTGGACTTCCAGTGTTGCATTTGAGGTGGAAGGGGCCACGTGATTGCCAGTGAATGTCGCTCCTTGACGGGGATGAGGCGGTAGACCTTTTGCTGTGAATTGGCCTGCAAAGGCGACCCGGCCTCGGCAATGGGCGGCGTGTAGAGACAATCCCATTCGTTGATTTTCGCAGGGTCCATGGGCAAGGCAAACTTTGTGTTGACGTGGCGCGGCAAGGCAGGCACGGCAGCAAACATGTTGGTCACGCGGACTTGCATGTCGTCCAAGGTGTAGGCTCCCATGACGACGAGTCGCAGGTTGGCGGCGTAATAGTATGAATCGTAAAAGGTGCGGAGTTCCTTGAGCGTGTCCACGCCCGCGGCCGCGGGCATGTCTCGCAAACTCTGCAAATTCCCCCAAGAGAACTTGGCCATGGGATGTTTGGGTGGTGCCGTGGCTGATAAGAGTTGCTGCCATCGGCACGCGTCCGAGTTCTTGTGCAACTGAAATTCGGATTCAATCGAACACAGTTCCCGTTCGACGGCCGACTCCAAGAGGAGCGGAGCGATAAAGAACTGGGCGAGTCGGTCGAGCGCTGGCCACAGATAGTCTTGGGGTATTTCCAAGTGATAGGAAGTGTACTCCCATTCCGTCCAGGCATTGTCGCTTCCTCCTTTTTTGGAAATGAAGGCTTCGTATTCATTCTCTCCAGGGTACTTTTCGCTGCCCATGAACAAGAGGTGCTCTAGAAAGTGGGCCAGTCCCTGCGCCTCGATTGGATCGTACATGCTGCCGGCACCAACGAGAATGGACGCAGCCGCGTCGCGCAAACCTCCATCGTCTGAATCGTCATCATCTTGTTCGTCGTCGCTATCACCATTCTCAGTATCCTCGTCCAAGCTGTCGTCTTCGTCTTCTTCCATGGCATCCACGTCTTGATGTTGAAAGGCCGTCGTGTCTTGAATGAGCACAGCGCGAAGGCCATTGGGGAGGAGAATCTGACGGTACAACTTCTTGTCCAGCGGTGGCTTGCTAGCGTTCAAGTCGGGGCCAATCTTGACGGTACCGATGCCGTTGGTAGCGTTAGTAGTAGCGTTAGTAGTAGCGTTAGTAGTAGTAGTAGTAGCTGTCGCGTTTGAAGCTGATGTCTTGGCGCTCTTGGCGTCATCGCGGGGTGCCATGATGATGGACAAGAGGAGGAGTGAATGGAACGGTACGGGAATTAACGCGTGGCTTTTTGAGCTTGTGTCTTGAGATAGATTTTAGTGTTTTATGTTTTCTGCTGTTTGTGCCATTGTGATCATGGTCGAAACGGTCTTCGAAGAATTGAATGGATGACGATCGAAATCGAAAATATCGCGAAATTCCAGTCATTATTGAATTTTATCACGACACTTTTATTTAGTTATTTAGATGTCTTTGTGGTATTATAAGTTCTGAATACTGACAAAGGACAGAGCGCTCACATTTTAGCGAGGCCCTCTCGCAGAAAATTTGAATGTGGGACCGAGCCTCCACCAAGAGGCCCCCATTGCGCACCTCATTCAGCGAAGCAACCGTGTAACCGATATTCATTCAAACCTTCATCCATCCACCATTGTTTGCATTGATTGATTGATTGATTGTATATAGCTTTCTCGACCATGTCGCCGCATCGAGCTTTGTGCACCTTGCTGTTGCTGCTGTCCCTGTCGACGCCAGTGAATGGCAATTATGCGACTGCTGCCGACCAACGATCGCTAAAAAAAGGAAAGATGAAATCAAACAAGACAATGAAAAAGAGAGGAATGATGATGCTCGCCAAGACCAACTCAAGCAAGCCCTCTTCCAAAGGATCCTCTAACAGCAAGGATGACAAGAAGCAGTCAAAGAAAGATAGTGGTAGTAGTGTTGGTGGTGGCCGCGGAGACGGCAACCGACTGCCCAACCCTGATGATGAAGAGCAAGAGCAAGGAGGAGAAGTGGGAGGAGGAGAAGTGGGAGGAGGAGAAGTGGGAGGAGGAGAAGTGGGAGGAGGAGAAGTGGGAGGAGGAGAAGTAGGAGAAGAAGGAGGAGGAGAAGTAGGAGGAGAAGGAGGAGAAGAAGACGTAGGAGGAGGAGGAGAAGGAGGAGGAGGAGAAGGAGTAGTAGGAGAAGAACCCTTCGACGAAGCTCGATTGACAGCGTCAGCGGCTCCTTCGGCCACACCCGCCCCCGAAGTCAGCAGTACGTCATCGGCAGCGCCGACGGTATTCACTGCAATCGAGACGAATAGTCCATCGACTGGACCCAGCACAGAGCCTGAAGTACAGCTCCGAGCAACGCTGCCACCGTTCCAAATCTTTGACTTCTCAGCCGCCCCATCCACGTTCCCAAGTCAAATTCCGTCCTTGTCTCCCACCAATATCTTCTCAGCGGAGCCAACCAATATATTTTCGAGCTTTCCGTCGGCCTTGCCCAGTACAACGCCGTCCATTGAGCCAACACGGATTCCGAGCCAGGTGCCGAGTGATATTCCCACCATGGTGCCTTCCGTTCCTCCAACGGAAATGCCGAGTACAGAGCCCAGCGTGGAACCGACAAATACTCCCTCCATTGAACCCAGCGTGGTACC
>Ga0307978_1002531_pt1 | contig 12899 bp, 13 predicted proteins | sample OrgLakmetage1056_FD_203151 | JGI IMG/M metagenome (GOLD analysis project Ga0307978, IMG submission 203151) | Saline water microbial communities from Organic Lake, Antarctica - #1056 | ecosystem: Environmental > Aquatic > Non-marine Saline and Alkaline > Saline | place: Antarctica: Organic Lake...
TCGGCAGGTACAATACACGATGACTGTCTTGATGTAGTGATAGTATAGTTGCAGTCAGCAGCTCCAACGAGTGCTGCCTCTAACTACCACAACTTGTCTTTGGCGGAAAAGCCAAGTCCTTCCATTGATTCTGTCCAGCTCCAAGAGGCGAGGCTGTTTACTATGTGTACGAAGGTCATACAGTATGTATTACGGCCACTCTCCCAGCTCCTTTGAAGGCCACGGTTGATCCGACAGCGACCAGCACTCCATCCGATCGACACCCGACTCGACCGTTCCCAATAATTTCAGCCGTGCCTTTTCCAAGACTTGCGAAGCAATGCCCGCATTCAAGGGCTCGCGAAAGTACAAGGGCGCTTTCACGAGAATGACCCGATCGACCAGTAATGACTCTTCCAAAAACAATTTGGCCGTTGCAGGGCCGCCTTCCACCATCAAGTGGCGTACTTGAAAGCGTTGGGCTAGATCGTCCACTACTGCTTTTGCAGAAATGTACTCGCCAGCTCGTCGCAAACCGTCATTGTCTTGGACCGTTGTTGGAAGATAAATACATGTTACACTGTCCAGTAGATTTAACGAGTCGTAGTCAACGTCTCGAACGGAATGATAGACAACCGTCGGCAACCCGTCGTGAAACAGTTGATACGACGTTCCTTCCTCCAACTGTTCCAACAAAAGAGACAACCGGGGATCGAGCACGACACGGAGCGGTTGCTTGGTGCATGGTACGCGGCGGACAGTGAGACTGCAATCATCTTGTTGGACCGTTCCACGTCCCACTAGAACAGCGTCACTGTCGCGACGCAATCGATGCACCATGTCGAGCGACTCTGGTGAGGTAAAGCGCTCGGACTTTATTTCGGAGAGATCTGCGGCCCCTCCAGCAGCATCCAAGGCAACTTTTAATGTGACACCCGCGACTCTTTTTGAAGTACAAACTGTTTCGTCATTCTCTGGAGAGGTCGCTGCCAGGCGATGCACCGACTGTGAGTTGCTGTTGCTGCTGTTGTTGTTGTTGCTGTTGTTGTTGCTGCTGCTGCTGCTGCATGATCGTCGTATCAGCGGACTCTGTTGGATCCCTGGAATCCAAGCAAACGCCAGAGGACTTGGCGACAAGATCCAAGCAAGGCAGCACGATGAGATGAATCCGCGTATCCTGTTGGCAGTGCGTGCCGTTCTCTTTCGCTGCCGTGCCATGGTATATACCGCTCGGCTTTTTATTGTCGGCGACTCCAAAAATTGCAAGTTTCGTTTCGTCTCGTCTGTTTCGCGCCAAATTTGCTTTGGGCCGTTCGTTTCACTTTTTCCCCCGGATGCTGTGGAATAATAAACGCACATTTTTGTATTACACATTATTCTTGGCCACACACAAAACATATATCGTATCGACCATGATGAGCCATCATCCGACGTCCCGAAAGGCCGCCGTTTGCGCCACAGCCGCAGCTTTCGTGGCGACAAGCTCATCAGCGTCTGTTCCCTTACCGTCTTGTCCCGGCATTGTCCCTGTCACTTGGCTCTCTGTCGAGCCTCCATTGGGAGAGAGGACAACGTTGGAAATAAAAGCAGCATCCGTCTTTTCTTGCCCTCGCGGCGGCGGCGGCGGCGGCAGTGGAGCCGATGCACCGTCGGACGAGTCCAAAAAGAAGCGCAAATCGCGCCGACGAAAGGCGTCTCAGTACGAACCAAGTGACACTGATGCAGATACCAAGGAGCAATCCTCAGCCGCTTCATCGACTAAAGTGCCCCATCAGTCAAAGCAAGCACAAACGAACGAACCCGCCGACGAGTCTACACTACCAGCGCAAAAGGAGGCACCCCTTATTATTGACGAGATTTTGAAGCAAGACGAATACTACAAGATCCTCGGAATCGATAAAGATTGCAACCAGATTGCTATTCAAAAGAGCTACCGACGACGGGCCGTGCAGACACACCCGGACAAGACGGGTGGGGACCGTCGCGCCTTTGACAAGGTGGCGGAAGCCTACGATGTGCTGAACGACACTGACAAGCGCAAAGTATACGACCGATTCGGAAAACCTGGACTGGATCCCAATACTTCCAGTAGTGCTGGAGCGGCCAACTTTTCGGGAGAAGACCTCTTTCGGTCCTTTTTTGGAGGAGGACGCGGCAGCAATAATCCGTATGCACAACAGCAGCGACGCAACCGCACCGTCCGCTACCAACTAGAAGTTACATTGGAAGACTTGTACAATGGCAGTGAGCGCACTATTTTGATTGCACCCCCCAGCGACAGCGACACCCGTACCACTAGTGCCAAGTCGAAACGGGTTTCCGTGCAAGTACCCCGCGGTGCCTTGTCGGGTCAGGCGATTGTCTTGTCGGGCGCCATGGATTTTGACGCGGGCGAAACGCCGGGCGATTTAGTGTTTGGATTGGCGCAGCGCGCGCATCCCACGTTTACCCGCAAGGGACACGATTTGGCCGTGGCGGTCCGCATTAGTTTGCAAGAAGCCATTTGTGGTGTCACGCGCACGCTGCGACACTTGGACGGACGGGAACTCGTCATTGGTTCGGCGCGGTACGAGACGCAAGTACCGATTTTGATCGAGAATGGTAACGTGCAAGTATTAAAGGGACAAGGCATGCCCAAGGATGGACAAGGGACCGAGTTTGGCGACTTGTACGTGCAGTATCAAGTGGACATGCCCACGGGTAGAGGGCAAGAGGGAACCAGTCTGACGGATCAAGAGCGGAAGGAACTTGGTCGACTACTCACCAAACTGGACGATGGAAAGGAACCGAAACAGGCCAACGAGTCTGCTAGCATTCAGTATCTAAAAAAGGCGTCTCTGGCAGACTTTGGTCGGGCGAGCGGTCGACCGCATTCGCAATCACGGAATGGCGATTCATCGTTTCAAGACGAAGGAGCCGGCTTTTCTCCCTTTGGCAAGCGCCAGTTCTTTTCTTCATCAGGTGTATCAAATCCATTCTTTAACATGCGCCAAGACGATGATGACATGTACGAGCAAGACGACGGCAGCAACCAGTGTAGACAAATGTAGCCTGTAACGCTCCTATGGTACGAAAACATTGCTTATAACAACAGCAAGTAGTAGTATTGGTAGACTTGCACAATACTCTACATATACATCTTTAACAGTCCCACAGGTAGAAGATGGATATATTCTAGGTAATGTTCTAATATTCGGATTGGGCCTGCGATTTACTGTACGGTACCAGTACCAGGCATTGCTAGCACGCGGATGACGGACCGTCGCGGCTTTTATTAGTTCCTTTTTCCCCCATCGCAGACGCATCACAATAATTACTATTAATAGACAATAGACTATCTTTATCACCATGGACTCGTCCTCGACGGCTAAGGACGGTCCGTGCTCGGCTGCGTCCATTGCAAACCTCCCGCTTCCGCCTCCCTGGTACGAAATCCGAGACAAAGCCACGGGCAACACGGTCGTCTTGGGCATTGAAGGTTCAGCCAATAAGGTTGGCGTAGGGGTCTTGCAGTACAAACCCTCTACCAAAGAGTACGAGATCCTTTCCAATCCCCGCAAGACCTTTGTGGCGCCCACGGGTCAAGGCTTTCTACCCAAGGAAACAGCGTGGCACCATCAAGTTCACATTACCGCACTCATTCGGTCCGCGCTCCAAGAAGCCTTTCCAAACGACGCGCTTCCCCAAGCCCGACTTTCGGCCATTTGCTTCACCAAGGGTCCAGGCATGGGGGGCCCGTTACAGAGTTGCGCCGTGGCTGCTCGTACGCTGGCTCTGCTGTGGAATATTCCACTCGTTGGAGTCAATCACTGCGTGGGGCACATTGAAATGGGACGCATTGCCACAGCCGCCAGCAATCCCGTTGTCTTGTACGTCTCGGGCGGCAACACACAAGTCATTGCGTACGCCGATCAACGATATCGTATCTTTGGAGAAACCATTGATATTGCCATTGGCAACTGTTTGGATCGATTTGCTCGTTGTATTGGACTGTCCAACGATCCTTCGCCAGGCTACAACATTGAGCAACAAGCTGCCAACACGACGACTGCAAAGTTTCTAGAGTTGCCCTATACCGTAAAGGGCATGGATGTGAGCTTTTCGGGCATTTTGACGCACGTGGAACAACTCGCCAAGACACAACTAAAAAGAGGGGAAATTACGGTCCAGGACTTGTGTTATTCGTTGCAAGAGACGCTCTTTGCCATGCTGGTGGAAATTACCGAGCGGGCCATGGCGCACACGGGACAACAACAAGTGTTGATTGTGGGAGGCGTTGGTTGTAACAAGCGATTACAAGATATGATGGAATGTATGGTCAAGGAGCGAGGCGGAAGTCTATGTGCCATGGATCACCGATACTGTATCGACAACGGCGCCATGATTGCTCAGGCTGGCATACTACAGCTCCAGTATGGTCAAGCAACAGCCTTGGAGGATAGTTGGTGTACGCAGCGCTTCCGAACCGATCAAGTAAAGACGACATGGCGGGCACCGACCGAATGGAAGCATACATAAACAGTGCTCTGTAGAAGAGGGCGACTGACTGCCAAAGCAAGTGACTATAAGTTGGCATGCTCTAATTTAAAATTGCTCTTGCCGAATCAGTACCAGTTTACATTTGTAGATCTGGGCCGGCTCTTGCAGTAAGGTTGCGGTAGCAGCTGCACTAGGGTACGTTCTGATTAACAGTGACCGAGGAAGGCGACGCTCGGCCGCCGCGTTGGGCCGTAGCTGGGTGCTGGGCGGTATTTGCAGTGCTGCCTTCTCCACTTCGAAGGATACGTAGTAAACCAACAACTGGACGGCCGGTAGGACCCAGGGGGATCCGAGGACCGTTGCCCTCGCCATCTTCTGGTAGCTCTTCCAATGTTGATGGAATGTCGGCTCTGCACATGGGGCAGCTTCTAGCGGTCCTCAACCACTCGCGACAACATTGCTTGTGGAATACGTGCTTGCAACTCGTTTCGACGACAACTGCTGCCTGATCAAACTCTTCCATGCAAATACAGCACTCTGGCGGATAGTCATCCGGAAAGTCTTCCATTCGTAAGAGAGGCAGTTGATCCACGCAGCCAGGAGGTGCGCCCGTCGTGCTGTAAGCTGCTGGAAACACGGGTTGAGTGGGGCCATTATTGTCTTGAAGTGTGTGAGCTGACGGGTTGTATCCATTGTAGGTCAGCAGGGCAGCCACAACACAAAAGGGTAGCAAGTAGCCACACAAAATAGTCGTCCAAGCAGCAATGGATAGAGACACAAACGCAGCACTCGAGTTATAAAGCTCTGGTGCCGTGTTGCGACACGTTGCGTCCTCGTCCAGGAGACTCCGTAAACCCAGACGCAAGACCATTAGCGCGTACAACAAGTACGCAATGTTGTAAGCAATGACCCTGAAAGGTATTCTCTCATTCGACCCGGGGTCCCAGTGAAAGACAAAGCGCATAATGTCACTTCGAAAGACGTCCAGCACCAGTTGTAGTGTTACCAGCCAAAAGTAAGGCTTGAGTGGAATGTCACAGCTCTTTTCAAAGGAAATGACATAGGCACTCGTCAACACCACCCAGCAGATCAAAATAGCAAACAACAACAGACTAAACAGTAGCGCAACAATAGTAATCACCAATTGAAAGCGTCGATTGATGCGAACCCAACGAATGCGTGCCTGCCGTTCTGGATCTAGTTCCGGATCCGTTGGAGGCATCTCGACCGAAGTGTCGAGCCGCGCGGCTGCAGCAGCCTGATCGGTCCTGTTAGTGGCTTCCCTCATGGAGCTATCTCCAGCCAAGATACGTTCCGTACCGCCACTGCCGCCAATACCACCATCCCGTAGCGACGATGATACTACAGGCACGGATCCAATCGAACGAGACGACATTAAGTCGACGGCTTGATCTGGCTGCTGCAGCATTCTGTTGCTGGCGCTACCTGGTGCATACAATGCTGCCGCCGCCGAAGATGATAAGTGCGGTGCACGACCTGGACTCAAGTTGCGATTATCCAAGATGGTCGCACCTTCACTTTCGGTCCAAGCCCGCCGTCCCCGGCGTCTTCGAACGCTTCGAGACGACAAGGAGGATGTATTGTTATTACTGGCAGTAGCGCCACCACCCACGGCGCGTTGAAAAAAGCGACGAATCCGCAGAGCATCCGGTTCCGACAGAGCACGTTGACGGCCCACTTCTTCGTCGTCCTCGTCTTGTTCTTCCAAAATAGTCGCATAGGATTGCTGATTTGGGGATCGCGGATCGTCCCCATTCATTGTCAAAGCAAACAAGTCTTCGTCCCCCAAGCTATTGCTGCCAGCACCAACGCTCGTGGTAGATCCTACGCCTGGATCCAACATCATACCTTCTCCAGCACTACCACCGTGCCAAGAGATGGTGCGCGCCGAGGCCGATCGTGCTCGGCTGGCTACTACTGCTGCTGGAGTAGTAGTGGTGGCGGTCGTTCGTGTTCGAATCCACCGACTCATGGCGGCCATGCCAGCATCCAAGGAAGCTCGCAAACCTGTCGTAGAGCCTTCATATTGTTCACGTTCACGTTGCTGCTGTTGTGCCAGTCGACTGTTGCTATTGCTGTTGTTGCTAGTGGCACGGTTTCCTCGGAGACTGGAAGAGGCGGAAGCGGTCGTAATGGACGTATTGTTGGTGGTAGAGGAAGAAATGGAGGGCGCTCCACTGTGAAAGGACCGCTGCGATAAGTGTTGCGGTTCTACTATCAATAGTTGCTGTTGTTGTTGTTGTTGGTGCTGCTGCTGTTGACAGGTTTGTTGGCGCTGTCTCCGTCGACTGCCACCCCTACTGGTGGTACTGCCTATCGTGCTTCCTCCTTCATCCAGTGTTTGAATCAAAGCGGGAGGGGACGGAGACGCTAGTGTATTGCGGAGGGGATGATGGAGTCCAAGAGGCAAAGCACTCGCTGTTGCTGCTCCTCCATTGTACAAGAGTTCCTTGGAGTTGCTGTTACTACTACTGTTCAAAGCCGACAGTGATCGGAGAGGATGATCGACTTGATCAGCGGGTAGTCTGTACAAGGAGGAGGACACAGCGTTTTCGTTCCCGACTTCATCCTCCTCCAGGGGCGAATGATATTCTTCTTCCGAATCATAATAGTACAGATCGTTTTCCGGTACCATCTCCTGTGATTGTAGTTGTTGTTGGGCTGCTGCAATGTTCGCTTGTTCCCCTTGGAGTGCTTCCAATATATCCGGCAGAGGGCTTGTCTGGCTCCTCGCTATTAGACAGTGCGACAAGAGGGGCGATTCTTCGCCCTTGTCGAGTAGCTGCGAAGGAGCCGTCAAAGGAGGAGCGTGTGACTGTGACTGCGACTGTGGCGCAAGCAGTCTAGAACTGCTACCCAACGTCCGAGATGATCCTCGTCGACACGGTGTTTCCAAATGTCCCAGGGGAGGAGTCTGGCCTCCCAGACTGGCATCCGAATGCAGACTACTTGCGCTCATGGCGTTGCGGCGAGACTGTATTTCTTGTGCGTTCTTCTTGTGTGTGTTTGTGTGTGCTCCGAGGTGTCGTTCTTTCTCGTCTGCTAGTTCGTACTTTGCAGTAGTCTACAAGAAGGAGTGAGTCGATGGGAGACGGGCCGAGACTCTGGCTGCAGTGGAATGCGAAAGAGGGGCGCTCTACGACTTTCTGTGTATCTCCGTCCTTACGGGGGCTCCGTCCGTGGGATGAGGAGCTGACAGTTAGTTGACACTGCACTCGACACGGCACATTAGTAGAATCCAAGCTTAAATTTCTAAGCACATCTAAGCACAGTCAGAAACGTCTAAGTAAATCCCCAGATTTTGATATTTAAGTAAGCTTTTCTTATTGTGCTTGGCTTAGATTACATATCATCGTTAAATACCAGCGATTTTGGCTTGGCTTGGATTACATATTACCTGTCTTGGCTTGGATTTGGATCATCAACGCTTGTTTTTGAGGCTTGGGTGAATTTGGGTTCTTTTTCAATTGGGGTAGCCACTCCTCCCAATGACTCCGGCGCTGTCCCCACTACACATTTGGCTATACTGAATTACTCCATACTGTTCTTTTCCACTGCAGACAATCATTTGCATTTTGTTAACGAAAAGGGAAGAAGAGTGGCCAACGAAGTGACTAAGTATACTCTAAAGGTCAGTTAAAATTTGGTGGACATATGTTTGTACTGCATGATTAGTGAGAGTACTGTAGTACAATCTGTTCTGGGTGTGAATATGCAATCAAAATCCGCCTAGCCAAATCTTCCCTTTCTACGAAAATGCGCGTAGCCAAATTTCTGTAGCCAAATATAATTCATGACTGTAGCCAATTGCATGTAGCCAAATCTCCGTAGCCATTTATGTTCTGTCAAATCACGTAGTCAAATCAGTGCCGACAAACCAAAATGTTTGCATCAGAATCAGAACAACCTATGCTGATATCTAGTCTTTCGTACTATGGTGGTAAGGGAAGGGATGTTGGTAAGACGACCAACCCTTGGCTTACCACTTACTGCTAAACTAACACGCGCAGTCTCGCCGATCAGACCTCTAGATCGAGTAGTCGAGCTTCAAATTCGAGTCAGGATTGATGACCATTCCTCGGTCACGGGTCTTGAGAAGGTACCGTCTGATGCGCTTCAGGGCAATTTCGTGAGTCGCTCGAGGTTAATGGGTGAACCGGGCGCATTGGTGTACGGCAAAGGCAATGTCTGGCCGCGTATTAGCAGCGAGGTACATCAACATTCCGACAACCAAAGCATACTCCCATCCTTAGCAAGTCCTCTGAACTCTGCGGGAGTGTGCTTCCCGTTTGCTTGGTCAAGACCCATGGTGGCGGTGATGCGATCGATGAGTCCCGTTTGCTTGAGCTCGATAGTCCCGTTCTCATTTTTCTGAAGTTGAATTCCCAAAAACCCGGCAACATCCGTGTCTTCGTATCCAAGGTCCAATTTCTTTCCAAGACTGTCAACAACTTTCTCAATCTCATTGAGGTCCCGAGAGAACAGGAGGCAATCATCCACATAGACCACACAGATGACAGAAGGAGAGATGAAGAGGCACTGATCGATACCGCTGGGAAGGAGTCCGAGGTCTTTCAAGCCAGCTGATAGAGTTTTGAACCAATTGAGCGGCGATTGTCGGAGTCCGTAGACGGACTTCTTAAATAGCAGAATGCAGCCAGCCTTGGAGAATCCCTCAGGCATCTCACAGTAAACATCTTCCTTTAGTTCGGCCTGGACAAAGGCCAAAATGTAGTCTACTTGTCTTGTGTGTAGCTTGAGAACGACGGAGAGGACGAGCGTGAGGCGCACAGTCATCCAAGAGACAACAGGTGCGCAAGCCTCAAAGAAGTCGACTCCTTCCCGTTCCTGGTCGCCGCGCGGACACCAGCGACATCTGAAAGGCCGTTTACATTCTTGGTAAATAAAAACACGTCCATACTGAAATAAATACAGATGTTTTAAATAAAAACACGCAACTACACAAGTTTTCAATGTAACTTACACGACAATACGATACAATTTATTTCGCTACTCTTTATATTAATTGTGTACCCTCGTGCACTCAATTATGATGAGATGTAGCAGCGTGTAAGAGACGGATTTAATGTAGATCATCCGTTTACTCGTGTTATTCTACATTATTTCATGTAACTCGTAGTGCCACAACATTATCCTCTCTCGCAACCTTTTCCACTCTGTCAAAGTGCACGTGAAGGCGTGGTACATTGGTGTCGTGCCGTGCTCCCGCATGTCTTTTCCAGGCGCCAAACCAAAACCAGGCGTTATCATTGCGGTCCGTTCACCCTCCAAATGCAATCGGCACTTCTCACTGAGCGCATAAATTAGAGATCCGTCCACCTCACCCGGCTTAAGGTCATCTGGTCGTTCTGCCCCAAAGACGTCTGCATGCCACTGTTGGCGGCGTGTTCCACCCGAAAGCAAATTGATTTCTGTGACTCGGAGCTGTCCTTTGTCGTATCCCTCCATTCGCTTGGCGTCGGTCTCTATCAACTGTATCAGTTCACCTGTATCCACTTCCGAAAGTCTTAGCCGTTTAAAGATTTCCACCCGCTTAGTCTCGCCACCACTGCCGCCCTTCTTTGGCTTATTTGTCCATCCTGTATTTTTTCTCCTCTTCTTCTTTGGTGCAACGCTGCCCTCCCAGACGTAAAGCCGTGTTTGATACCTGTAATCTGGCCGCTGCTTGTCGTATCTCTCTGTAAAATTAATTCTGTGGGTGCCCACATACTCCTCCTGAAATTGTCGAGCCACTTCCAGCAAGGGTCTGAACGTGTGCACACCACCGAGTGACTCAATAAACTGTGTACTATTGGCCAAGGCACTCCCAACTGTGGGAAGGAACAATCCTCCAATGATGTGGATGTACATACCAAACGTGCGGCTGCTACAAGGACCGTTCCAAGTAGGGAAGCACGCATGACTAATCTAAATTACCTTCAAATGAATTGCATATCAATATTGTGACTATTATTAGCTCGCTAGAATCCAACGTCTAACTTGACTTGTGAGATACGACATATATCACCGCACTCCTTTTCAATTGCCAGATCGTTGGTGACTCCAGGCCCATAATATTGTCTTACCATCCACATACCATCAATCGCAACTCGAGAAATTTCTGCTTCGTAACGCATTTTGTTCCGAGATCTGCTTTTTGTTGGAGAGTGTGGATCTTTTTGATTTCAATTTCTCCCGGCACCAGCTGTTCCTTAAACCAATGGTACTTCACGGCATAGTGCTTGGAACGCGGTGTGAGTTGCGGTGGCTTCATGTTCGCGAGAATAAGACATCCTTCATTGTCTTCCCAGACTTTGAACGACCTTTGTCAGTTCGTCTCGAGGGACCTTGAAGGCATCCGTTACTTCCGCAACCAAACGCTTGATAGGGATCAACTCGCGAATTGAGTTGGAGAGTGCAATATATTCGGCCATCATTGTGCTGAGTGCTGTCTCCGTCTGTTGCTTGCTGCCCCAAAGAATAGGAGCTCCTCCGAGCGTAATCATGTAACCCGTGCAACTCGAACGCACACGGGATCGTCTGTGTCTTCGTGATTCCAGAGGCCAGCAGAATTGGCGTCAGCAAACAATTCCAAACGAAGATCTTTCGTTGGCTTGATAATGAGTCCGTTTTCGCGGTTGGCAAGTAAGTATCAACTGATATTCTTGAGTGCAATTCCGTGATTTACAGTCGGAGAGTGGACAAAACGTGCGCACTTGCTTACGGCAAAAGAAAGTTCTGGATGACTGTTTGACGTCAAATACAGCAAAATTCCGACTGTCTACCAGTAGTTAAATTCTTCTCCAAAAGGATCTCCGTGAATAGTGGCTCCGAGAGGTCTTGAGTCCGTCGGAACAGCTGATGAGTTAAATGACTCATTAAGTCCAAGGGAAGCGATGATGCGATTGACTAGTCCGTCTTGTCGGAGTTGAATCGATCCGTCCTCGAGGTAATTCAGTTTAATACCGAGAAATCCGGCAACATTTTCTTCTTCTTTTAGATCAAAATCTTCTGCGAGACTGGCGATCATCTTGTCGATGTTGCTCTTGTCCTTGCTGAAGAATAAGCAATCATCAACATACACTAGGCATATCATGTCCTTGTGTACAAACATGCATGGGTCAGTAGTCGACGCCATAAAACCGCGTTTTCCAAGAGCTTCCGTCAATGTTTCGAAGAATAATTTCGGTACAACGGTCAAACCATAGAGACTTTTCTTGAGACGTAGGACCTTCCCTGATTGCTGGTAGCCTTGAGGAAAGTCAATGTAGATAGGGTCGTCGAGCTTGGCTTGACAGAATGCGAGGGTGTAGTCGACTTGCTTTGTTTCAAGACCGAGCACACACGAAATCGTGAGAAGTGTTCGAACTGTTGACCACGACACAACAGGGGCATAAGTGTCAAAATAGTCGACGTTCTTGATTTGTTGGTCACCTCGAGCTCACATGCGTGCCTTGAGTTTCCGAATTGATCCATCCGGGAAACGCTTGCGTTTATGTACCCAAGTTGAACCGATAATGTTCGCGTTCTTGTCGAGGATTTTTTTACGATCAACGATGTCCCAGGTTTCTTTCTTGAGCAATTGGGCCCATTCGTCTTTCATGGCGAGGCGTAATCCTGCTTGATCGGGACCATTCATCGCTTCCCGGTAGTTGGGAGTATCATCATTGTTGAGTTTTGCTGCGAATGCAAGAGGGTGAATGTCGTTGTCAACCCATCGAGTATCAGCATCGGTGGCTTGATTGGCGAGGTACGCGTACATTTTTCCTTGGCTCGATGTCAGGTTTCCAAGAGCGCCGGCGCTACTTTGGAGAACACTGGAAGAATGGATTGTGGATCACTATGTGACACAATACAATCAACAATTAGATGAGTGGATGAACGCGCACACGCGACAATAACAATGACAATGAAAGCGGTTGAGAGAAGAAAACACCAGATGCTCTTCGATCGATCCAAGCAAACGAATGCTCACGAACACGATGAAGACTATTTGCAAAGTGGATAAATTAAACTGTGAGTGTGGTGCAAACCGAGGTTTGCATCTGACCACATTATTCTACAACTATGCTTATCCCGGACGTACTGTGCCTACAAGGCGCACGTAGGAATGGACGTTTGCATCCAGGACCTTGCTTTTTCTCATAATGTAAATAAATGCCCCATTGACTGGGACTATCAAATGTAGACTTGGAGACGCTGTTGGCATCCTCTTGATGTAAAACGGGTAGTAGGTAAATAGATACCTCAAATAGAAAGATGAAATGAAATGTATAGATCCACTCGTGACAGGGTACGAGCGTGGAACGTTTGAGGAACGTTCCGCACGAACGGAGTCGTCGCCACGTCAGAGCGGAAAGAACTCCGAAGATGATTCTCGCGCCAATAATAATATTCGCGAGACACTTGGAATCTTGTCA
>Ga0307978_1002537_pt1 | contig 12878 bp, 10 predicted proteins | sample OrgLakmetage1056_FD_203151 | JGI IMG/M metagenome (GOLD analysis project Ga0307978, IMG submission 203151) | Saline water microbial communities from Organic Lake, Antarctica - #1056 | ecosystem: Environmental > Aquatic > Non-marine Saline and Alkaline > Saline | place: Antarctica: Organic Lake...
GGGCTTGTACTCTCCTATGGACATGAGAGGGGAAATTCCACAACCACGATGGGGTCACTCATTCACTGCCCTATCGGGTGAAGGTGGCCGATTAGCTGTTGTCATCGGAGGCAGGAATGAAAACTCGCTTGAATCCACCATGCATATCCTTTCCATTGGGAGTGAATTCAATGCAGAGGGTGCTCAATGTTTGCACCTCAAATGGGAAAAGTTACCTCAAACCATTTCCAGATTTCATCATTGTGTCTCTCGCATATCCAAGCAGAAGGAATCATCAAATTTGGACATGGAAACAATTATTGTTCAAGGTGGTTTATCTTCGATAGATCTTATAACTGAAGCAGGAACGGAAGAATATTTACCATTTCTTGCAGTTTCCTTGAGAAACGATGAACTTGCTTGCTCCATCCATAATTGTAGCGAAGCCACCAGTAGTGGAGTATTTGGAGGATCCATGTGCGCTCTCTCTTCCTTCAACGAATCAATATTATTCTCAAGTGGAGGTCTTGCATGCGATGCCATGCAAAATGACACGAATCATAATATCACAGTCATGAAATACTGCATTGAATCGGACAATTCAAGCCCATCACTGCAAATCCTTCCGAACACAATTCAAGAAGCCTCAAACAATTCCATACATTTTGGTTCCTTGGTTCATCATTCTTGCATAGAACTGCCATCTTCTACCACGGGAGTTGCAGAAGTCATACTGGTCGGAGGCGGAGTTCCTACTTTTGCATTTGGACAAGCTTTTGCAAATTCTTATCTCGTTACCATTCGTCCACAAGGGGGAAAGGCTGGCACTGCAAGTACACATATAGCACATCAGAAAAGGATGAATAGGAACAAGCCACCGATGCAATGCAAGAAGCCAAATGGCAGCAGAAAAGGAGAAGCAGATGTGATATTTGTCCACAAGAGGTATGCCAAGGAGGTAAAAACTGCATTGGAGGGATTATCGATGTTGGATCGGAACTACAGAATGGTCAAAGCTGATATATCTGCACCGGTGGATGACCCACTGGCTTGTATCGCAGTACCTGTATCAAGAGATGTGTTGGAACTTGTTTCCGGTCAAGGTCATCGGAATGCTGATCACCCCTGGCTTGCATTCGTCATGGGAAGCGGAACTCAAGTAGTCCCATTCAGCTCAGTAGTTTTAGGCAGAAAAGGCTAATTTTAAATATAATAAAGGCGCATGCTATTGAATTACTCTTCGATCAACAGTAGTACTATTGGAGGCGAAGCATCTTCCTCAAAGCATCTCCTTGGATATCTGATATTCGATTCTCAACCCGCAACAAAGTCAGTCATTGTATTATTCAATATTCATTAATTCACAACGTAAGAAATAGGAATGAACAACGCACGTAGCCTCGGACGAAACGTCACATGAAAACTGCAGCTCGAAAGAATGTACATCATCATCTTTATTTCCGCAAGAATCTCACGGCAACGATTGCAACCACCGCCACGAGGACTCCAGGCCCGGACGCCTTGATCAAATGCGCAGCCTTGGAACGCCAAGTCTCTCCCACACTCTGCTCCACCTCAACTTCCACATCCACATCCACATCCACATCCACATCCACATCCACATCGACCGCTTTTCCTTCAACGTCCTCATCGCTCCTCAACTTTTTGCCCGTATCATGATCGACCGAACGCGATTTTCGTTTATGCTCCGGAAACGTATTTTCCACCGAGAAAGCAGGCGGCACATCAAAGGGAGGGGTCCCATCCTCTTTCTTCAAGCCATCTCGAAGGTTTTCCTTATTATCGGATTTATTCCTCAAGTTGAAGCGGTGCTCTTTAATCTCTTGCTGTTTGTTTTCTTTTCTCAATCTATTGGTGGCGTCTAACCGTTCTTTTCTCCACGTTTCGGACTTCTCCTTCATGATTTCTCTTTTTTGTGCCGATGTCCCCAGCAGATGAGTTTGGGAGCGTTCATCATCCTCATCTTCATGGTCAATGTCATCCGTACTGGTGCTGGGCATAGTATTCGCATCTGTATCTGTATTGGTATCGGTAGCCGTGGGTGGAATGGTCCCTTTGATGATTCTTCTAGTTTTCAGATCTGGATCTGCAGCGCTTGTGCCTCCGCCGCTATTATTGCTATTGATATTATTCTTGCCATATCTGTTCTTGAGGAATTTCATGTTGATTGTTTCTATACATAGATTCAAAATGATAATGACGAACATGAGAATAAGGGTAAATTTGATAAACGATTGGATGATAATATTTGGTGAGTGGTGTTATATATGAAATCAAGCGTTTCATTGGGATGTAATATGATTCGGATGAGAATGTCATGAATGAAGAATGTACGGGGTTTCTCTGATCCTTCATCATGTCTCCAACGATTAATTTTCAGCATAAATAATAGGACACGGAATGATATCAATGACTTACAGTTTCTATGTGCTTCTGCTTGTTGTATTTATGATTGTCGTTTGCTCGTTTGTTGTAATGAATGCATGTAAATTTTAATGCGTTGCTCTTTTTCATGCACGTTGCACGTTGCGTTTTGCGTTGTGATGTTGATTGTTGATTGTTGATGTTGATGTTGATGTTGAATTGAAATTCTCCAAAAAGAAAAAAGAAGAAACACAAACAGGAAGAAGGCGTCGTCGCCGAAAAAAGGCCAATCTCATTCTCATTGCTGATTGAAACAAACGTGACTCAATAATGATGAACATGAGAATGAGAATGAAGGAAGAAACAGGAAGAAAAGCAAACAAGTTATTTATATTTTCTGTCTTTTAGTATCATCACATCATTACATCATTACATCACCCATCACCCATCATCCATTGTTTCGCAATCTATTGCAATCTACAATCCGATTTACTTCAATAGCGAGCTAGCACGATCGAATATCAAATCCAGATAATGGTAGTCATAAGTCTCAAAGGAAATAGCGGAGATGGCGATGGATTTCTATTCGAAACTACAACCGATACCCCAAACGATGAACTTATTACATCATTGGTGGAACTACAGAATCTCCGACTTCGATCCAGAGTAATCGTTGATTCCATCAGAGGACTTGCTCAATATGGTCCCATGAAAAATGAGGACTGTGTTAGTTGCGATGAGGTATGTTTCATGTTGCATGTTGCTGTATGAACTTCGATTCGATATGATTCGATTCGATTCTTTTGTTGCTCATTTTTGAAATTCAAAATGGACTGGTGTTGGATCCCTTTTCACCGGCTGCGCCCTCTTCTCTTGATACCTCCTCGTTTGCTGCTTTATTTAAATCATAGTTTATAACTCATATCTATTCATTCACCATTCATTTCTTACATTACATCACAACCCCATCCACGTACACTTCCGTGTCTACATCCTTGCACAGATCCAAGAACAGTTCGATAACATGCAAATAGTGGAAAAAGATGGGAACACACCAGATCCGACTGGGGCAAGAACGGGGGATCCACCACAAGACGCACAAATTCTCAAGACGCTCTTGCAATCATCCCAGGATTTAGAAGAATACACCGACAAGGTAAGAAGTAAGGAATGAGAGATTACCCACATGATCTTCTATCGCCACGCTTTGCACTGTTGTATACCTGTATGCCACTTTGCAATACAATATATCAATTATTATAGGAATTGAAAGGTGATCTCACTATCAACTTTCCGTGTGTTTAGGGACAAGTTCAAAAAAGAGTTTCATTGAAAGTTCAAATTGTATTGGACAAAATTGCAAAGCTTAGAGAGACAGTTGTCATGGCTTACCCCATGGGGCTGCCAGAACACGATTTAGTCAAGATTAGCCTCGACAATGATTCCTTGGAGGTGAGTACTCTGCCACATTGAGAAGTCGTCATGCATGTCGCATGTATCCAATGCAATACGTGCAGTACAATGCAGTACAGTTGAACTTTGTCATTCTCACCCATCATTCTCTATTGCAATACTCCATACACACGTCCACCTTCACGTCCCCCCAGGGAACATTTGTCGCAAATGATATCCTGGATCCAACAACAACCTCACTCTGGTGTGCCGGGAAGGAATTCCAACGGGATCAAAAAGTATCTCATCGCCTTGGCACAAACGAAAAGACGAAAGTGATTGCCAAATTTCAACAGATGGGAAGTGGTCCGCCTGGAAGAGAGCCGGTTGTCAATGAAGAAGAACGGAAGGCCATGATGGCGCATTATTTCAAGAGGCAGGAGGAGGTAAAGAGGCTAGCGGAGGCGGATGAAATTGATTATTTGGACTCGCAGTGGGCTGATTCAAAGGAGATGAAGAATAATTTGCAGGGGCTGGGCGGTGGAATTAGAGCTCCTGGGCTGAGGTTTTCTTAGAAGGCCATGGATAACTTAGTATCATGATTATTGTGACTTTTTGTCAAAAGATGTTTGGTCTTGTGTAAAGCATCAATCGAAAGAATCGTAATTGCTTGTACCCAATTGAAGAGAATGATAATAAGCGGCTGAGCAATACTCGTGTATACCTGCAAATGAGAAGGCAGCCCATTTGCATTGGCAATTCATGAATGTTTTGTAATATCAATATTAGCAAATGCCACCAATATGCCCGGCATGTTAGAATTGATCAACACTTCCACACTTGCTGATACCATTATATTCCCCTCATCCTCTTTTCCCAATATTCGTTATGAACTATGGAGCAACGGAAAGAGGAGTCATCTTGGCAAAGAGAGGTCACCAACAAGTACTCAACGGTGAAGCGGTTAAACGTGCGTTGAGAGGACGTTGTAAAATTAACGTTATTTTTCATTGCCGACAACCGACAAGCAAGCGAAAGCGTATCAAGCATCAAGCAATCTCAATCGCAAGAAGCAACAATAAACCAGGAATACCGCTGCCTATCTTTCTACCCACCACAAGAAACACACAAATAAACGCACAGTACACAGAAAATGAGCACAGCAGGAGGAGCATCAATTCCACCTGAGCAGTTGAAGGCTCGCTACTTAGGAACTGGTGAGTACCACATTGTAAAGTATCTATTGGAGATGGGATGGGAGAGAGCTTTTGTTTTTCATATTGCCTTCATCATATTTTACACTGCAGCACTTTTTCTTTTTGTCCATTTTCCACTTTTCTGACTTCTTGCTTTCCTAATACTAATCCACATTTAGGACATGCTGATATCAGTAAGTAGTAAGTAACATGGAAGGTATTATGATCATTTTGCCTAGATAAAATCAATGCACTCTCGCATACTATTTTTCGCCTTCCAATATGGTTCTATTTCTAATTCTTTTTCATTTAGTGATTGGATTACAAATCAGCACCGCGATACACTAGCAAGTCACGTTGGGCACTATGATCAATTATCATATTATTCCGTTGCACAGAACGAAAGTATTGCTAGAGTCAGATTACAGATGCTGGAGAAAATTTATCAACCCTGTGGACCGTGAGTAATTCGAATCCTGGATCCGGTTGGTTCATATCATATCCTTGTTTACTTTTCCATCTTGTTCGCTCATTATTGGTTCCTTTCATTCTTTCATATCGCATGAACAGACCACCGCCAACGAAGGACGATGCTTGAATCTACAGATGCCGTTGGTTGCAATCATTTTGCGAAAGTTTTTGTGAGGAATGTTTTTGTTAATCCGAGATCCAATCACTCTCAGCTTGGCTGCAACAGCAGCAGTAGGAATAATTGTAGAATACTGTTGGCACAAATTTACTATTTATCAATATCTAATGCTCAATGTCTAATACCGAGCATGAATTTCTCAAAGAAAAAACTTGAGAACTGTTCTGTATACCGACGATATCACATGATAAAAAGTTGGACTGTTCCCTATTGTATGAGCGATTCGATCGTAACTTGAGAGATTGGACGGACATTTATGTTTGTATAATTGCAACTTTCAATATATGTGCCACTTACCATTGACAAAATATGCGTATAGATAGCAGTTATAATGCGCATCATCGATCTTGTAGTAATCTGGAAAAAGATGGAGTTGAATATGGTCAGCACATCCACAAAGAAGACAAAATCAAAGATATTAGGAGAGCCAAGAGATTGGCAGTTTAGTCTCTTACCTTCGATCTCTTCAATTCGATAAAAACCCAACTTTTCATAGAATTTGATTGCTGCAGTATTATGTGTGATAACGTGAAGGTATACAGCCCCGCATGTGGGCACTTTCTCAATCATTGTTAGACAGTCATAAATCATCTTAGTTCCTAATCTCTGTTTCCGAAATCTCATGGTGTTTCCTAGCGTCATTATATAAAACATTCTTGGATGAGTATACATGTTCCTAATCAAAGCGGCTGCAATTGATCTGTCCTTCATCTCGTTGCATTTCACAAATCCCCCAATGATGCATGACATGATTTCATCGGCATCTCCACTTTCCATATCTTGCAGCGAAGACAGGCCTTGCGAGTCTGACAAAATTACGCTATCCTCAAGTTCTAAATCTAGAAACACTCTCACGTGCACATCGACATACCTTGCCAGCTGCTCCATCAAATCATTTTGAATCTCCATCCCTGGATCTTGGTGCCGGTTCCAAACTGCAATCCGCGAATAAAGGGGTGACCCGCCCAACGATTTATTCTTGACTACATTGTTGTAGAATTCTTCAGTGTATTTCACTGGGAATAGTTCTTCGTGCAGTGCTTTGAGTTGGTCACGGTCACTTTGCTGTATAGGACGGAATGAAAGCAAATTTTGATGCTCCTCTACCTCCGAGTTCGAACCTTCCTCCAAGGAGTTTGGTGCTGTGCTGGCCATGACGTGATCCGTCATATCTTGATGTATAGCGACGACTGATAAAAGATAAAAGAGGCCGGTTCGAAAAATATTTTGTGCCGTACCTTGGCTGTGTTATGTAGGCAAGTAATAAAATGTGTGTGTACAAGGCACTCTAGGAAAGAAACATTCTATCAACGTATCGCGCTCTGGACTCTACTAGAAAAAGACTTATGTGAACCATTGTATCGTTGTCTTCTGTTGTTATGCAAGAGAGTTCAGACTTTCTCAAGATAAAGGCCGAATCCTTCTCAGAAAGAGCCGAAGCCGAAACTTTCCAGAGACAAAATCAACCTCACTTTTTGTGATAGGAGGCATTTTGAATTTGGGAGCAAAAGGAGGAGAGTCAAAGATAGCAAAATACAAGATTGGAACTGAAAAGCCGTAGATAATTGGAGGAGGCCAGTGTTTCATAGATGAAACAATTCAAGGAGATGTGTTGAGTTGTTGTGGTGAATACTAGTTATTTGTGAGCCTATTACGATCTACACGAGAATAAAAATAAATAATTGCAGTGCATGCATTATATTTTGCCTGCATAATAATGCATCTGTGCTTTCCAAAATTTGACATTCTCATAGGCATAGATGGCACTGGTGGAACTCGTAGCAATAATAGGACTGAAGGATTGCTCAGATAAAGGGGCAATGACAAATGTAAGGTGAGATACCCTTGGGGTTGGTTAGATAAATGTTTTAGAGGGGCGGTAGGCAATCTTTGGAAGTTGACTAAGAGGGAAGGACAACTAGTTGATTCTTTTATTCTTGATAAGACACAGCGCTCCTTCGGGTGTTGAATAATGGATTGTCTGATATCTGCATTGTTACATTTCTTTCTTTGTGTATCATCTTCTCACACATTCAGGCAAAGAATCACGAGGAGTCTCCCAGAATAGGAATGTGTTTTCTAATCTTTGTTAAAGGTACGGTAGAGGTAACATTTAATTGATATCTTTTAAATGTACTCTTATTGAGATTTTTATATTGTACTAATCACTTTGTGGTATGCATTTTGGCCTGTTGAGTATGACACCAATCGTCTTTCGATTGACATCGTATCAATCTAAAGCCTAGAACAAATTCCGTTTCATTTGTAATTTTATAATTTGTTGTGAGCCTCAATGTGGTCCTTAACAAAATTAGATAGTATTGTATTTCATCTGAGTTGGATCAAATCCGGGCATGGGGAAACTAGTGGCAAATTTGTTAACCTCGAGTCTCAAAGCAGCAACTTCCGCATTTCCGTCCAACAATGCAACGAAGTCCTTCAACTTGGGTCCACTCTTTGCTTGAAGCTTCAATGCAATTTGCAATGTTTGATCCAAGAATGTGCCAATCTGCTCAAAGTCAGATTCTACAAACTTTCTAGTGGTCAAGGCAGGTGCTCCAATGCGAACTCCGCCGGGTGTTACAGCAGATACGTCTCCAGGAACACAGTTCTTGTTCAAGGTAATGCATACAGCATCACATGTCTTTTCGAATTTTGATCCAGTGATTCCCTGAGGTTTGAGGTCCCAAAGGACAAGATGATTATCAGTTCCTCCGGTGGCAAGGGTGTATCCCATAGATACAAGTTTGGCACCCAGGGCCTTCGCATTCTTCTTGACCTGCTGAGAATATTGTTTGAACTCAGGGGTCATTACCTCCTTGAGCTGAGTAGCAACTCCAGCAATTTGATGCTCATGGGGTCCTCCCTGAAGTGCGGGGAATACTGCTTGGTTGATAAGAGTTTCGAATCCACGGTCATCCTTGCGGAAGAAAATAAGTCCAGCACGAGGTCCACGAAGGGATTTGTGGGTGGTGGTGGTGACAACGTCAGCATAATCGAATGGGGAAACAGCCTCGCCAGTTGCTACAAGTCCAGAAATGTGTGCCATATCTGTCATTAGAAGTGCACCGTTATCATCAGCAATCTTACGGAACTTTGCGTAGTCCCACTCACGGGGGTATGCAGATCCTCCACAGATTATCATTGCAGGTTTGAAAAGAGATGCATCACGGGCAAGTTGTTCATGCATGACAAGTCCAGAGATGGGATCAACCTGGTAAGGAAGGGATTCAAAGTATACAGAGGTTGCGGAAACAGCCTTACGGGTCTTCTCCTTCTTGGAATAAGTGTAGAATCCATGAGTCAAATGTCCACCGGATGGAAGATCAAGACCCATGATGCGATCATGAGGCTTGAGAAGCGCCGTGTATACAGCAAAGTTAGCTGGGGATCCAGAGTAAGGCTGAACGTTAACTCCCCACTTGTCTTCATCAAGTCCGTAGGCTTTCAGCGCACGTTTCTGACACATGACCTCTACCTGGTCTACAATCTCATTTCCTCCGTAGTAACGCGCGTGGGGAAGACCCTCCGAATATTTATTAGTCAACGCAGATCCAAGGCACTCCATTACAGCCTTTGAAGTAAAGTTCTCAGATGCAATCAACTCAAGAGATTTCCATTGACGGTTCTTCTCTTGTTCGATCAAATCATACATTTCGGGATCATGCTCCTCAAGGGATACAAGTCCGGTAAATTTCTGCGAGGGAAGAGAGATGTGTCAGCGTCAAATTCTTTGGAATAGCAGATGTCATGAACATTGGCGATGCATTGAAGTGTTGTACAGCCAAAGTTGCTTTCATTCACAACTCCATTATTTTTCTATTTGTCTATCAGGTTGTCACAATTAGAACGCACCTGATCTTTGAAAGAAGTCATTGTCACTGGTAGTTTAGAGATAAAATGAGAGTGTTGTGTAGGAACTTATGTACCTTGAGGAGGCGATGACACAGAATAAACGGATCATTCGTCGAAACGAATGGATATAAAAATCTCACTGGATCACGCGCAACAATTTGTGCGCTCATGTTCTTCGCAAGTGTTGAAAGTTGTTATTTAATAGCCTATAATATGACTGAATAACTACTATCCAACGAACTACCCTTAACTGTTAAAACGGCTGTAAACACGACGACGGACTCGCACAATTTCCCTACGACTATCTAATAACTATGCAGTACTATTGTACCATTAGGTATGAACACACTACGGCACTGGATTATTTATTCTTCAGTGGTAAAGAAAGTGTGGCTGGTACTTCTACGTTCGTAAGGACTCACAATAGCTAATGATAATTAGTTAGAAATCAAAAATCGTAAGTGTTCAAATTATATAAGTTTAATCTAAAACTACAAGAAAATGGTTTGCCGCAATAAGAACGAAAACTTCACGCAGACCATTGTAAAGCTTGATTTGGCATTCATTTCTAACCAAATGGAATACGAATATGAAAAATGATTACTATTACAGACAATGTTTCTAGCATTGAAATGTGAAAGCATGTATAATGAGGGAACCCCCTAAGTTCCTCGGCTAAATTGGAGATCGAAACTAGTTCTTGAGACGGTAAAACTTTGAAACCAATTCCCAGTTTTCGTAAAATGTGTCCAGAGTGTCATCCACATGATTCTTTGACCCCTTGATATGTGGCAGCGACAAATTGCTCTCAGGAGAAGAGTGAATGGTCTTGAAAATCGGCAACCTCTTCTTCGTGGTGATCTTTCTTTCGCTCTCCTTCATCTCATCGAGGAATCCATTCCAAATAGGAGTCACCTGGGAAGGAGAGGAGGGTGTATAATCTGTAAGAGTCTTTGGAACACTAGTTTCCTTGTTGATATTTTGCCTGCCCTTTGCAACAGGCCATTGCCACTCTGCTGCACACTTCTTGATGTTTCGAAAGAGCTCTTTGTTATCTGAATCTTGAATAGCAACAAAAGCTTTCACCATCGCATCTTCTCCTTTATATACCCGATACTCTCTCTGTAAGAGAACTGCGATGCGATGGTTTAAGATCGACTGGACGAGAGACATTGCAACGGTATCTCCCATCACGGGTTCAACCCTGAAGAACGGCCTATGCGGATGAGTATCAAAGGAAGAGGATGCCATCACACGAGAAGAACCAGAATGTTCTAACGCATAGTCTGAACGTGGCAAATCAGACCCCGGATAACACAGAATTTTGCGAGCTTTGGTTCTTGTGTTTCTCTGGTTGCCCCTTTTCAACTTTTTTATGTCCTGTAGAGATAGCTCGGCCATATCATCGTTCGCAAGATCAAACCAAAGGGAGACTCGTGATGCGGGCTCTCCGCACAATCCAAATGCGAGCTCTTGAACTACAATGACTTCATTACGGTCATACAAGGCGTTAGCATTGTATATCATCTTAGCTGCATCATAATCCTGTTTGGGAATTTCTTTTACAATGCAGTCGATGCGAGGGCAGTCACAAATGCCCAATGATGCGGTCATGTCACCAGGTTTCAGGAGGCAAAAGTACTTGGTACGAAGTACCATACACAGCTCGTTGTAAACAGTATACTTCGGCTTGTACACATATTGCGTCTTGGGTTCAGTCCCATATTCCATGTATTTCGCAATGCTTAGCCTCTGCAGCTCGCTGATCTTTGTCTTGGCGAGAATATTAGCTGTGCCCTTTCTAGGATTCAAGTTTGCAAGGTTGCAAACAAGGCTATAAGTATCACGCCAATCTCCATCCATAGACTCTGGATCTTTCTTCAATGAAGGACGGTTGTCCCATAGCAGGTTCTGGATCAATGGATTCTTTTGATTCAATGCAGCCAAGTTCTGATGATGAGACTTGTCAACAACCAAATCTGTTGGAAGACTAGACACAGGAATATCACAGTGAGGCAGCCAAGAAGTTTTTAATCCTTTTGTACGAGGATCATGAATGTTACTGCATCTGAGTCCAAACGGACTAACATTATAAGCGGAGAATATGTGAGATTGAAGTTGAAAAAAGGTATAGATATTGCTTGCAGCAAGAATAAAGAGTCACTCATGGAAACTCACCAAGCACCAGTGCACACCCATGAAAAACAAGGGTAGGCGCGATACGAATCTACGTCTAAGACCAATCCTGCTTCATCCATCTCCATCAATTTTGTGTATTTCAGTTGATGATCGCCATGCGCATAGTTACATTTCGACCCAAAAGGGCATTTTTTCCCCTTGGAAAAGAAAGCGCACAACTCAGTCTTGACCTTGGCCTGCCTGTGAGGATCCCCCTTTAGATTTTGAGGAAGATGACCTCCACTAGCTTGTGATTCCATTGACAATTGAGCGCGATGAATTTTAGGGCTGTTGCTTGCATAGGCACTTGCAGAGTTTTTAACCTTGGGGGTACGATCATGTACATCCCCTCTGTCTTTAGGGCTGTATTTTCCTCTAATGACGGTGCTAAGATAGCTACAGTTTAGAGAACGGGGAGTAGATGGCAAGTTTGTAGATGCTCTCTTGTCATGAACTTCTCTAGGTTCGGCAAACAAAGCGGGGATCATGCCATCATTCTTGGATGCTGCAAAAGGTGTCATCATCTGTTGCTGACTTGCTCGATGGGGCTTTGGAGAAGAGTACAGGTTACTCTCAAAACCACTTCCTTCGAAAGAGTTGATCTTCGAATGATTCAATGTCTCGGGCGATCGGAACTGAGGAAAATTGGGACCTTCCTCATTCACTGGAGTAAAATAATAGGAAGAATGGCTGCTGGAAGGTGGAGGACTAACGAACGAACTTCTATTTCCAGCTTCGAAATCACTTCCATCTGAGAAGGGAGTTGAAAATCCAGATCTACTTGAATTTCCACGTGAAATAGGTGGACTATTCCAGTCCGAAGATCTACGTGAATACGGTGATTCCTCATACTCTGATGAAACCAATGATGGAACTGGCGAAGATGCCGGATGTCTCTTACTCCTTGGAGACATGAAGTTGGAAGGGTAATAGTTGTGCATTCCCCTATTCGGAGGCGGAGTGAAAGGAAGTTGACTACTCTTCATTGCAGGGCTGGATTCCATGTCTCTATCGTCAGATAGCCAACACGCAGGCTCGCTTCTTTTAAAAGAAGGAACAAAGGAAGGAACATAAGCATCAAAGAATGAGGAATCTTCATTTCTACCCTTGTCGAGGTTACTTCGGCATAGCGGAGCTAGTCCAGAAGAAGGAACTTGTCTCGTAAACAGGGGTGGGATGTTTTCTTCCTGTTATGAAAATGAATAGCAGATGAAAGTGATGATATCGTTAGAATCTGCCACTGC
>Ga0307978_1002538_pt1 | contig 12878 bp, 10 predicted proteins | sample OrgLakmetage1056_FD_203151 | JGI IMG/M metagenome (GOLD analysis project Ga0307978, IMG submission 203151) | Saline water microbial communities from Organic Lake, Antarctica - #1056 | ecosystem: Environmental > Aquatic > Non-marine Saline and Alkaline > Saline | place: Antarctica: Organic Lake...
GAGTTCTTTGACACAAACTAAGATTACGCTTTCTTTGACACACCGTGCTCTGCAGCAATCAACTAGAAAAGTACCTCCATGAGCTGAACGTTGATTGATATGAAGAATAGGCCCGTAATTAGTCAAGACCCCACGCAAGCGAGCCAAAGATAACGGCTTCGGTATTTTGGATATCGCCATATCAGCAACTTCCTGCAAAGCCATCTCGGTCGAATCACGAATTACAAAGTGCGCATGAATCACATCTTCTCTAGCGGTTGTCCTCCTTAGTCGCTTTGATGATCGCCGTTGCGTTCTAGCCCTGTATGCTTTGACTGTAGATGATCCTGAACCATTGAGGTAATATCCCCCAAGAATCGTTTCCCACAGTGAAGAGTCGTTACCAACGTAATTCCTAGATTCGGAGCAAAGAGGTGCAATTTGCTTGCAGAGAACTCTCGACATGTACGTGTGTTCCTCCAAAAATAGGAGGATGTTGTAGAAAGCGTCATCCGAAAGGTTCAAAAGGGGATGTAGACTCATTTTCTTCACAACTAACAGATCCAGAATATAATTACGTGTATGGTCTGTGCTTTTTGTTTATATTTCTGATTATGTTGCTGTTGTTGCTGCTGAGTGAATCGTATGGTATGGCTTAAGGTCTTCTTCTGGTGTTGTTTTGGTGTCATTCATAACGAGTCATTTATAGCCTATCAAACAATCAGAAGACAACAAAAAGACCGACCGGTCAGTCACTTGAGACTTTGGAACAAAACTCTTCTGCCGCGCACGCAAGGGTCTCTCTCTAGAGAGACCTAGAAGAGCCAGGTAAAAATACATTAAAGATAGATAGTTTACAAATTACAAGACATGAACATGATGGGCAACAACATTTAATTACAAAATATCATGCAAAGAAGAAGTCGAAGTTGCTCCCGCCAACTATTGTGACTCAAGATTTCGTTTGATTGATGCAGGAGTCTTCGTGTGATTGATGAGAACACCCTTCCTTTTGTTGGCGTGATTGTGTCTCTCATCATTATTTCGGCTGACACCAACCACCACATCGGCACAACAATAGTCACAAGAAAAAAATTCTGCAATCGTGCATTCATCATACACTATCATACAGCTCAATATTTTTACGTATCCAATTAATCATAAAAATTTCAAGTTTATTTACCACGATGAGTACCCAATCACAGGCAATGGATCAGGTCCAGGCAATGCAACAACAGGAGAAATTGAACTACAAGCGTTGTGACTACTTCAGCGAAGTGTCTCTTGTAGACGATCCCGGAGCGGTTGATTCTTGGTGCAGATACAAGATGGTTGAATGGTGCTATGAAGTTGTTGACTTCATTGACTTCTCCAGAGACACTGTGCATATAGCTATGTCCTATTTGGACCGCTTCCTCGGCACTGGCAGCATAAGATCTAAAGAAGTAGTCAGAAACCGTAAAGAATACCAGCTCTGTGCCATGACTTGCCTTTACATAGCTGTTAAAATGTTCGAACCAAAAATGATCGACACCTTGCTACTTGCTCAGTTGAGTAGAGGCTCGTATCTTCCTCAAGAATTCCAGAGAATGGAGTTAGAAATACTATTTGAACTCAACTGGCATCTGAACGACCCTACTCCGAACAGTTTCCTAGAACTTTTTGTCGAGCTCCTACCGCTAAGTCAGTGCAAAATGCAGATTGATGAGACGACACTAAAAGAACACGCCAGGTATCAGATTGAGCTGTCAGTAGTCGAATATGATATAATGCTTCACGACCCTTCCAATATTGCTATCGCTGCCTTGAGCAACACTTTAAATTCAATCTTTACTGCCCATGAGGCAGCAGCAGAGGGAGCGGAAATGATTCAAGAATTAGAAAAGATCGCCAAGGCCGACTTACAGAAGCCATTCATGAGGAAGATATGTCATGGAATGGAACGACTTCATAATACCAAAATACCAGTAATTGTTCGAAGGAGTTGTCCGGCACCACTGCAGCAGAAAAATACCGCAGAGGTTAAGTATGGGAGGGAAAGGCTAGCTTCGCATGGGGAGATATCTCCAAATTGTACTTTACATTGATCTTTATTCCTACCGTACATTAGTTAAAAATACACACAAATTATTATCAATGCATTACTATTATACTGAGATCGCTTTCAATATGAAATTTGCATTTTGTTTCGAATACAAACACTTGATACAAATTTGAATTTAATACGTATTCCGTGGTGGTAGATAGTACCTGGTACCTAGTACCGGCACTTTCTGATGATGACTAAAACAAAAGGGCCTTGTGGAGCGTTTCCGGAGAAACCTAAAATCTAAGATGAAGATTCCAAAACGTAAGTTCAGATCGAATCTATGCACAACACACGCAAAAATGAACCAACGCGTGTACAATAGACGCTTTCCCGCCCAATAGATTCTTCCTCCCACGCTCGCTCACCACAGAAAATAAACACGCTCGGATCTTTGTCTCTGCTCTGTCCATAGTAACTGAATCAATAGCATCACCATGAACTCGTCACCTACCACAACTACAATCATGCCATCGATTTGTAGAGCAACAAACGAATGCTTAGGTACATGTGAAGCATACTCACAATTCAAAGTAATGAACAAACAGGAAAGTCTGCCTGAATACAGATGTTCGGACTACCTCGCCTACGCCGAAGCTATGGAAGGAATGAGTTCACTGGAATCATCCACAAACATTGAACCCATTGATGTCGAATGCAGAGTCCGTATGGTGGAGTGGTGTTTTCAGGTAGTTGATTTTGCTAAGCTCGGTCGCGAGACTGTGAACTTAGCCATGTCCTTACTGGACAGGTACCTCTCTGTGTCTTGTGCAGACGCCCATGAAGTCATCCTGTCACGCCAAAAATATCAGCTGGCTTCGATGACTACGCTATTTCTTGCCATCAAGATGATCGAGAAAACGTTTGTAAATGCTTCCGTTTTTGCTGAGCTCAGCCGTGGTAGCTTCACTGCAGCTGACATCCTTTCCATGGAAACCTCTATCCTAGAGGCATTAAAGTGGAGAGTGAACGGCCCAACAACTCATTCATTCTTACGTTATCTGATCAATATCTCCTCAAAGGGCAGCGCGTCGTCCTTAGCTACAAAATATTCTCTAGGTGATCTGTGTGTCTTTCAGCTCGACCTTTCCGTAGGAGATTACTTCTTCTGCGCTAAGAAACCTTCTTTGATTGCAATTGCCGCGCTCATGAACGCAGTCCAAACCTCTCATGAAATAAGCATCAAGGAAGCTGACGAGTTCACTGAGGTAATGCAACACATCTGTGAAGTGGATATTTGCGCACTTGAGATTCAATCCATCATGAGCAGATTGCGATTGCTTCTAAAGAATAACGGAATTGAAATTCAACTTCAGAACAAACAAAAATTTCCCTTTGAAAGGAGAATGTCCCCAGTCTGTATCACTGGAATTCCAAACGTAATCTCTGACGCAAGCATGTCCGAACATTCTGATCTGCAGAGATAAACTTGTGGAATAGTTGATTCGCTATCTTCTCGGCGAGAAACTCCTTCATCCACATATTCAATATGCTACACACACTATTCTAGACCTGAACAAATATACGAAGATGATATACCTTGCACAAACGCTACATCGACCTTTGCTAAGTTCTGCACTGGAACGAATTACAACAAATTGATTTTTCAAATTGATTTAATACCATCACACATACACACCGCCTCTTTCACGCTACAACTCATAGAAATAGGCAATTAATTAGAAATACCCTGTACATAAACTATCTAAATTTTCAAATTGTTGGAGTTACATTTATTGATGTCTTCGATTTAGGTTCCTTGACAGCATGAATATCTAAAGACATAACAGTTGTAACATGTTTATTATCAAAGGTTGTTGCTTCGAGTTCCATATTATCATTACATGCTAACAACCACAAGTAATAAGAGAAATAACACCGAGTCATGATGATTCAAAATTATGTGATGAAGATTCTCTTGAGTATGAGCATCAATGCAGTCTTTACTTATACGACTGGACTCAATGCATCGATCAAAATGCGAATCTTTGCCGCCAACCATTGATTGTTCATCTGGACTGTTGGTGCACATCATTCGTAATAAGCGTTGTACACGACGAATATATTTTGAGTAGATTTGAATGTGGCGTATTCCAGAGACACTATTTAACAGACGGTTTATGTGGTGAGTCTATTGCCGAAGAATTTCACAGCACTTCGTTCCTTCTTCCCAAGGTTCATATTTTACTCTTGCCATGCTGGCACGACTGAATTTTTTCGTCTGGAATTGTGACAACATAGTTTATTTTTCGTAAAATGACCTTCTTATCGTGTTTTAGTAGGAATATCATATATTTAGTAGAATAAGTACTTTGAGGCAATAGTATCGCGTATCGCCTTTATAACAAAAGGCTTTTCTCTTTTCTCTTCTGGTGGTGTGGTGGAAGATGAGCCAGTTGTTGCAGCAGTAGGCAGCAGCCAGCAGCGCTGAAGTTGAAGAATCATCATCATGATCATCGTTGTGTTTATATCTAGTTTACGTTTGATGCGCTAGAAGTGGTAGAGAAATAAGATCAACTTTGATCCTTACCATACAACTACTTAAAATATCACCCAACAGAAGTTTATCAAGTATATACATAAAGAGAAAAAGAAGATGGGACGGATTGCCAGGATGCTCCACACGCCTCGACACGAGAGAGGACTGAAACGCAAGACTGATGATGACCCTGGTCATCCCGTAAGAAGTCAGAAGTACCACCTGTCATCGACCAAACAGCCGCTCGCAACTCAACAGCAAGTATCCTCTTCTAAGCATAACTTCATATTCCGGCGAAAGCGGGAGGAAAATTTTGATGACGGCTCATACGACCTGAGCGCGTTTTTCATGTTTCGTGATGATCCTGATGCAGTGGATACGTTGTCCACTGAAGATATTTCCAAAGCAACAACGTCATATTCCAAGGCTATGATTCAAGATCATGTGATAAGACTTGATTTTGATCCAGCTATTTCCTTTGATTTGGGTCTCGACGGTCACGAATCATCTGCCGCTGCTGAGAATTATCTACGAGAACCAATATTCTTCAGACACGAATCATCAGCATCAGTGGTAACAACCTCCTTTGCGCTTGAAAGAGGGAATGTTGAATCGAGAGGGGGAGACATCTTAAATGCGAAACTTTTTGACTTGAGGCAGAAAATTTCTGCCAAGTCTTCACGTAAAAATCCCCATAACGAATACATAGCGGATCGCTATAACACTGATAGAATACAACACGGGCTTGATCTCCTAGATATGCCGCCAGAAAATGATAATCCTGGTCTAGTCAAAAGAATACCACTTCACAAAGAGAATAGCTACATTGAATCCTGGACGGAAGGTGGCATATCTTTGGATGCTGCAGTTGATAAAGGCAGCACGATTGCAGGGTATTCTCTGCGTCTCGATTTTGATAACAAACCAATCGGTGGATCTGACTTTGAAGCCGTACCAAGTATTCTTACGAATGAAAAGAATCACGTATCCTTTGCTTATCAAATGCCAGAACTCAAGATGCCACAGAGATCAACGCCAGAGAGCAACGATGAGCAAAATTCCGATGGTTACATACTACAACAGGAGAAACAAGATCCAGGCGTTTACATTCCGGCAAAAGCAAGTATTCTGAAGAAGGATGGGAGATATCCTGACGTAACCTGGCAACCCAATAAAATTTTCCTAGTGGATGATGCATTATCTATTAATAACACACTGGCTGTTGAAAGATTCATATCCGCACCTAGGTTATGTAAAGGAACAAAGGCAGTGCCTTCGATAGTGACAGTTGAACGCACTGATGATGATGATTCAATTCTTTTCTCTTCTCCACATGTCCACGATGCGATTATTGAGAAAGAGTCCGTTTTCCGACCAAAAGAAGAAGACAATGATTGGAAGAGGGTTAAAAGCCATATGGATCAATTACCATATATCATGAAAGATCTTTCTGGGGAATCGGAAGGAAATACATTGAATGGTGCTAATTCTCGAGGTCAAAGTTTCGGTAGTCCAGTTGGAGTTGAGCAATTTGATAAAAAACGTCCATGGCGGAAGTCAAATGTTATTCTCGAAATCCAAGAGGAATCCAATATATCTAAGGAAGAAGAGTTGATCCACCAACTCAAGTCTCGTGTAGAAAGGCTAATCTCTGAAGCGATTCCAACCGACATCAATATTGACAAACATAATATTTTACTGAATGGAGTCGCTCACAGCGCGCACAGTTCATCTGTAAATGAACTGAAAACCCGGCTACGGAGGATTCAAGCTACTCATTCAAAAGAAGAGACATGTGATAATACTTCTCGCACGCACACTTCAGTGTCCCAAATAAAGGCTCGTCTTCGGCTGATTGAAAGGGATGCTGGAAACGGGAGTAACATTGTTATAGTTCCAGTGAAGTGACTAAGGAACAAAGATAGCAGACCTAATTTTAATTTGGAATTGCTGACTGTTGTACTTGTGACATTTAAATGCAACACAGCCATCCAGCGTAGTGCCACCACCCACCATCATAGATGATGCTGGTCGAAAATAAAATACAAAATTTTAAAAACAGACCTTCGCAAAGTTTTTTCTAACGCGCAAATTTTCTCCATTATCTCAACTTCAACTACCGCTTCGACCCCTCCCGTTTCGTGTGATTGAGAAATAGAGCGAACATCTTATAATTCCTCTTCTCATAGTACGAGGATTCAAGGATAGTAAACACCCTTTTCACCAAGTGCAGTACTTTAAATATTTGATACGATTTGCTTCATATGAGAGAAGAAGAGACTATAGACGATAGAGCTCTGCGACTTTTTCGTGACGCTGAAACAACACATCATACGAACAAGAGAGGAATAATTCCGCTGATTCCCTTTGACAACAACGGTGCAAATATAGTGATTCGTTATTTGTGGCCTTCAGAGTGTAGGTATTTGCCGCGGACTTACCCCAATGATGATTTGTATGTTGGCAGGGAGGCAAGATTAGACGTTGACTGTGACGAAAGAAAAAATGACTTGGGAGAAGAATTCATGGGTGATCGGGAGACCATTGTTTCTCTAGAGGATATGATGCATTTAGATCAATTGCGCATAGGTTACAATGAACATGATATAGTGCACATTAGCTATCAAAGTGAGGGTGCTAGCCAAAATATTGTACCTCTGGTAGAGTGCAATAATAAGAACCCTTCAAGTGCCAACATGTTTAGTGAAGGAGATATGGATTATGGTGCAGACATCGACCCTTACGAGGTAGATGATATTTTGAAACCAATATGTGGTCCAATAATCACTCCAACGCAGTCTTTCATTGGAGAGGAAGGCATTATTAGTAGACTAGAAACTTCCCATAGCGACTCGACAGATAGCGATGTTTCATCAGTGTTCAGTACTTCTTCAATAGTTAGTATCATGAGACTCAAAGATCGGAAACGACGCCTAGAACGATTCCTTAGTGAGAAGAGTTTTGAGTCTGCTGGAAAAGGATCTTTTCCCACTTCAGTTTCTGCTGAAGCATGTTAGATGGTTAGCTATAGAAAATGAATATCCTTTCGTTGAATAAGATAGTGTTGGGAAAATATAATGAGAGAAGTTTAATTGCCCATTTCGGGATTTTCAATTTATAATCTGGTAATGTTCTTCTCTTTCTATCATTATTCATACTAACATGCGAACAACCCACAGTACATTCTTAATAAGACCCCATTCGTCCAATAAGGCGATATTTGTTGGTTTAGTGGCAAGCATTCTACCAGTCTTTGGATAAACACAATCTCCGTAGTATGTGTACACAATAACCATACGAGAAAGGAAGGAGATTTTGATTGATTTGAAGACCTCTGCTTCCTCCTTTCTTTCTCTTTTCCTCCCACCCATCAAAGAACCAAACTCGCCACCACTCGCCCCACCCAAGCAACAAGCAAGCGACAAGCTCGAGGCTCGAGTACAAAGTACAAAATACAAAATAATGTACAAGCGACAAGACAAGGTGCATGCTTGTCTTTCGCATTTTGTATCTCCAGCCTCAATCCGTATTCATCTAAATATTACTTCAGCGAGCTCCTTACTCAAGTCACCATTAATTGCCCTTGTTGCTCACATCAAGAATTGCGCATGAATATGACGGTATCATCACCTCACGAGGAGCAGAATTATTTCAGACCGACGAAAAATCATTTAAGAAAGGAAACTTTAGTTGGACCTGTCACTGCTGTTGCTCTTCCTACCTTCATTGATGATGATAGAAATGAGTACAAAGGGTCATTTGTAGCACGTGGACCTTGGATCGAACTGGCAGGATATGATACAAATGAAAAGAACAAAGACTTCAAATACTTGGCATTCAAAGGAGACGAAGGAGGCACTATTCATGGCATAAAAAAATGTGTTGGAGTTATTGAGATTGATGGTAGACAAAGAGATTTATGGTTAATCTATGGCGGAAGAGCTGTGTCATTTGTTGCACTTGATCATAATCCTTTTGGCTCACGTATCGACAATGGTACTTATAGCCCTTTCCAGAATTTGCCCGTTCAAAAGTCATGTGGAAAAAAAGCGTTCGAATCATTTCAGGTTTGTGATTGGATTTGGGATGTTAGAGCAATAGTTTCGCTTAGAAAAGATGCACAGTCATTCAAAATACTTGTAGCTCTTGGTCTAGCCCATAATGCAGTTCATATCATGTCATTTAACTCAGTCTTGGACAATGGTAGACTTGTCCTTGCTCCTCCAGTTGTACTCAGGAAAGTTATTTGCGATGTACGATGCATCACGTATTCCCTAAACTTTTTTGGCTGGGTGGCAAGCACTTCCAGCGCTGAAGCAAATGATTTAGACCTTGCAGTGGTCGTTGGCACTGTCCTTAATGAAGTTTTGGTGTGGAAGGCTTTGGATGGGAGTGAAGGGAAATCAATGCTCAAAGATACAACGACTTCTATTGCCAGAAAACCAGTCATTCACCGTCTCACCGGTCATGAGGGAGTCATTCACTCTGTAAAAATTGGAGCTGGTGGCAAATACATTGTATCAACTAGTGATGATAGGACGGTACGACTCTGGGAACAAAACGGCATTCATAATGATGGTTCGGCGTTGGTTAGAGAATCACCACTTGATGTGAGGAACATGTTTTGTCAAGACACTGCATATAAATTGGTTTGGACAGGTTATGGCCACGCAGCTAGAGTATGGGACTCTGCATTTACATCTCTCAACAGCATTGGTCAAGACAGCAAATGCGATGGTATTGTGTCTGTTGGGGAGGATTCCACGATTAGGATATGGGAAGTTAATGGTGGACAACAGGTAGCTACATTGAAGGGACATGGTTGCCAAAGTATTTGGAATGTAGCTTCGGATCATTGTGGCACAGTAATCACAGGAGGAAACGATGGCACGGCGAAATTATGGGATGTATGCTATCATATAATCAACAATCCAGCAATTGACGACTCGCAAAGAAAAATTGGTCAATCCTCATCGCACATTTATGATGTATGTGTCATTCCAAACGATAATGTCAATTTACTACCTAAGCTTCCTATTCCAAAAATTGTCGAGGTTGTAACTTTTGTTGCTTTGAATGAGAAACAGAAGCGTAAGAAACCCCAAAAACCGCAAGTTCACAAACAGACAGTGTGTGGAATAACACTTTATGGCGATCCAGATAGTGAGAGAGTAATGATTGCCACAAGAGCAGGCATGCTGATTTCCATAAATTTAACGAGTCGTGCTTGGGAAGATCATGGATCTTGGTCCAAAGATTTCGGCGCTATTGACCATACCGTTGATCCAGGTAGAGGGTCTTGTCTTTCAATGCATCCATCCGAAAGAGTTGTCGCAGTTGCAACGTCCAAAGGGGAAGTGGTCTTATCGTCAATTAAAAAATCAGACCACAGTAATAGATTGGTTTTCTATTTACATGGATATCCCGCGATTCAATCTCTCCATTGGCTTGATGAACAAAATATTCTATCTTTCCACATCAAGGGAATAGTGATATGGTGGGAAATGGCTAGCCTTGTTTCGAACGGCGATGTAGACATTACTTCAATGGACAAGCCTCGAGTCCGCTCAATTCTTACCATGGCTAAGACTGGACTAAATGTTGGTATTCCTATGGCATACTGCTATCATGCTGTGAAGAATATTTTGTTTGTAGGTGATTCAAGAGGCAATCTTGCAGTTTTTGATTGTGCCAACGAAGGAGGCCCCGATAATCATCAAAATGCTCTTGATGTCTTATCATTCACACACAAAAAAGAGTATGTGATGGACATGATACTAACTGATAACGGTGAAGGTGTGCTTACCGTCGGAAATGATGGTTCTATCCACGAAGCAGTTCTAGTCTTCGAAGACAATTGCATGAAGCTTCGAAGTGTGCTCCACAGGCCAGTATCATGCCTCACGGGCATCACGTATATATGGCGAGCGAAAATTAATCAATCGCAAAGCAGCATAATTGTTGGTGGATATCATGGGAACAAGTTTATCGTGTGGAATCTTAGTGAAGGATACCAGCTCCTGTGCTTGGACACAGGAGGGCGAAATAGGCAGCTTGACTTATCGATTCAATTCAATAGAGGCCTCCGCCCGACTTCACATTGTATTGTGATTCTGAACGCAAACAAAAATGGCTCCAATGAGCTCCTTTTGCATTCTTATATTCACCAACGCTACCAACCAGGTCTACCCTCCATCAGCCGTGGGGTGCCGTGTCATGGTGAGACAATCCTAGACGTTGCCATTTGCAAAACTCAATCAAAAGGGAAAGCTCTTCTTGTTTCTGGGTCAAATGATTGTACCGCCAAAGTATATCTTGTTGAAGAGGGTAACATCCAGTTCGTTACTGACTTACATCCTCATGAGAGTTGTATAAGAGCTGTTTGTGCATCGAACTATCAAGGCTCAGAGTCATCTCTTCTTGTCGTAAGTGGAGGGAAGTTGCTCTCTTCTTTTTACCGAGTAGATGAAGATAAGCGTGGCAGTTTCGTTGTTACATTTCTTTGCACAAATTTGCTTCAAAACAGACCTGCTATCGATCAACGCATGAACGCAGTTGACGCAATTCCTCTCGAAGGGCAGGAAGGAGATGCCGACAAGTCTCATCTAGTTCTATCAGGTGACTCTGATGGTGGCTTGCACCTTGCAGAGGTCAGCGAAGCATTTGGACAACCAAGAAAGAATCAAAGTGTTAAACTATGGCAAGGTAAGTCGGAGTACGAGGAGGAGACATTATGCATGTATGCACAGATTAAACCTCGAACTTCCTAACCTCGAACTCTTTCGTCAGGGCAAAGACCCGTATTATCAATAGTACTAAAGAGAATATCCCAAGAGCAGGTGATTGCATGCGTTGGAAATACAGCTGGGGAAGTCGAAATTTGGATTTTACCAGGATTGCATTGTTTTGACTTTGCAGAATTACCACAATCACCGGCATGTGTTTATTGCGGAAACCAGGCTGGTGCTAATTCAGTCTCAATTGCTTTCTTAGACTCAACGGAATTGCCAAGGGTTGTAGTTGCCACAGGAGGTGATGATCAAGCAATAACATGCGCAGTTCTCTCATTAGTAATTGATGATGATTACAATAGCAAGTTAAATGTTACTCTCGAAACAATTGTTACTGGGAAAGAATGCTGTGCAAGTGCAATCAAAGGGGTCAGAGTAACAGGGAATCAGACTTCCGGATTCCGGCTTTTTGCAGTTGGCTATGATCAGAGGCTGTCAATATGGCATTTGAATATCCACCAAGATCCAGACAGTACTCGTGTTCCATTACTTCGTTATTTGTCGTCAACACCTGTAGACGTCAAAGACATTAATTCTCTGGATCACTGCACACTGCAGGGAACTCAAGGTAGAGAGAAGGAATATCTCATTGCTGGTGGTGAAGGTATGGAGATGCTGTCATTTGATAAAGACGTTGGAATGCTGCAAATGCATTGAAATAAAAATGAAGTCTCAGACTCGTTCAGTTCGTTCACTTAGGTAGGCACATTAATCTAGAAACACTCTGACTTCGTTGTTGACATTTCTGGTTTTTGTTGTGAATATGAATGAAGGGCTACAAATGTATCAAAAACCTTCAACTACTTGTAGTAGGTGCCAATGTAATGGACCATTTCAAGAATTGCACAGAGGACAATGCAAAATGCTGCTCACATAAAGATGCTGTAAACATAAAGATCCATGGGTGCAACTTGTCTTTAACAAGATCACGGCAGTTTTATTAAATCTGTAAAGACAGGTGAAAGGAACAAAATATAGGGCCCATTCCGAGATTCGAACTCGGGACCTCGTGCACCCGAAGCACGAATCATACCTCTAGACCAAATGGGCAGCTCGTCAGCCAAATGATATCTGAATATATAATATATATTTTCTATGTCATACCTCGTCATATCCAAATCCCAACGTTGCAAACACCCTCAAACACGGCCAACCAAATTACCGACATTCTATCGTACATAATCTCCGTACATCTGCTATTTTTATTTTTCCACTTTTATCTTTCTCATTAATCAGTATATCACAATCATCAAACTATGAAGACTTTTGGATACGCAATCACTTTTCTTCTCGCAATATCTGAGAATGCCGTTGCCTGGGTATCGCCTACATCGTATTCTACCACTGGAAGAATGTCCACCAAACTTCATGAAACTATCAAGATTGCCAAGTACGAGGGACTAGGAAACGATTTTATTCTTGTTGACGCTCGTTCCTCGGTAGAGCCCCCTCTCACCCCCGAGGAGTCTGCAAAATTATGTCATCGTAACTTCAGTGTTGGAGCTGACGGGGTTATCTTTGCTCTAGCCCCTCCGGAAGGAAA
>Ga0307978_1002539_pt1 | contig 12876 bp, 11 predicted proteins | sample OrgLakmetage1056_FD_203151 | JGI IMG/M metagenome (GOLD analysis project Ga0307978, IMG submission 203151) | Saline water microbial communities from Organic Lake, Antarctica - #1056 | ecosystem: Environmental > Aquatic > Non-marine Saline and Alkaline > Saline | place: Antarctica: Organic Lake...
ATCTTTTGTTCCATTGTTGTTTTTACTTTCCAAGGCATGATGATTTGATTTTAAGCTCAAATTACCTCCTAAAAAAGTGTAAACCATGTCCCTTTAACTTTGTAAACTATGTCCCTTTAACGTACCTAATTGGCTCTAACGGCCCGGCTACGTGACGTGCCGGACTCTAAATTTACCATTTTCGTCTCATTTCACAAATGCTAGCGCAGGCAGCAAAAGACCAAATTGGCAAAGCCTGGCTTTTGCTGCCTGCGTGGGTTTTTCCATCTCTATTTTCCTCTCGAAGATTTTTACCGGCATGGCATGTAGCCATTGTTCTCGCCAGCCTTATCTTTACAATTCAAAACTATCTGTATCAATCGTTTCTATATCTTGTTCATAAACATCCTCTATTAGAAAGTTCACCAATTCTCCAACCCGCTTTTTGTCGATTCCCAAATCTATTTGATAAACTGGAACTCCGTCCAATTCGTAGTATTTAAAACCCTTTGCATAATCTTGTTTCCTGAATTTCTTTATCTCTTCTTTGCTTTCTTCAAAGGAATTGTCAAAGGATAAATGCAATCCAAACCCAGATTGTAAATTTTTATTCGTTTCAAGGGTTTCGCTGCTAACTATTTGAAATAAAACTGAATTATGCGAACTGATATTTATTGAAAATCTTTTTTTCTTCTTGACATATTTGTCTTCTACATAATTCAACTCTTCTTTCAGCCTTTCTCCAAACGTGTTGTCATACTTCTTCTCTTTTCGAAATAGCTCGTTGTGATTTAAAAATTGCATCAATTCAATGACTCTTTCCCTTGTTATTGGCTTTGATTGGTCATCTCTCAATTTACTATCTTCTTCAACTATAATTTCTAAATGAAATTCATTGGTCGCATGTATTTGAACTTTCACTTCAAGACCTTTCGATTTTGGGTAAAATGGTAATTCACTTTGCAAAACCCCATTTAATTCAACTATATCAGTTACCTTCAACTGTTCAATGCAATTTTGAAAATCTTTTGGTGAAATGCTCACCCATAATTCCCAATAAAAAATGGGTTCGTTTGAGTTCTCCATTTCAATATATAGGTACCCATTTCCCAATAACCACTTCTTATCAACCAAATACAATCCAACTACTTCTTCTACTCTAGTATCTCTTTCTTCTTCTGGTATTTCAGTTATCAAATCTGGTAATGGAGATTCTAATATCCTAAATACATTATGTTTCTTTCCGCATATTTCACATTTGTATTTATCCATTCCTTTGTTTTTGGTTGGCGAGAACTCTATTATATACGGATGTTCAACCCGTTTGTAACCGAATACAAACAAGTACATCCGTTTACAAACACTTAATCACTTCACTGCATCTATCCTAACCCGCTGAAGCTTCCTGAAGTGAGAATGCCTTCTCTGTGACCTGTTAGGCTGCTATATAGTCCGCCAACCCCAAATTTCGCTTCGCGTCTACTGCGTGGTGTGATTTCTGACTTGCTCTTTTTTTCACCTCGCTGCGTTAATCCGGGTAAAACCGGGACGCCGACTTCACCGTGGGGCCTCTTCCCCTCGCTTCGTGTAGGCATCGCCTACGTTTTTTGCCCCCGCCAGTCGTCGGGATCAAAGACTTGCGAGCCAAAAAAACAGCTGCGCCATATTTTCACAAACCTTAAGTTGTCAGACTATACTTGGTATATCTGCAGACACCAAATACTAACTGTGAGCCAATAAAAAGCAAGTAATGACTCCCACAAAGAGGATGTTAAATCTTTGCAATGACATTATTTTTTCCTTCATACCTTTCAGGCTTTAGGAATGGTGAAATAGAACACAGAACCCTCTCCCTCTTTCGATTCTACCCAGATTTTACCTCCCAAAGATTCCACATTTTTTTTGGCAACTGAAAGCCCTATTCCTTTACCCTCATAGTCATTCCGATTATGTAATCGTTGAAACACGATGAAAATTTTGTTATAGAATTTGGGATCAATTCCAATCCCATTGTCCTTGATAGAAAACTTCCATATATCTGTTTCTTCTGTTGCATTTATTTCTATGTTTGGTGCAACTCCCTCTTTGGAATACTTGATGGCATTGTCCAGGAGCGAATGAAACACTTGAGTGATCACAGCATTGTAAGAATTAATAGTTGGAAGTTCAGAAACAGAAATTATAGCCGATTTTTCTGAAAGTATTTTTCTTCTTAACTGTTTGTAGTTAGAAAGTATGTGATTCAAATTCACTTGTTTCATTGAGTAGTTTGATCGGCCAGCTCTTGAATATTCTAAGATATCCAGTATAAGCTGCTTCATGCGCCCAGCACCATCTGTGGCAAAAAAGATGTATTGCTGCGCTTTATCATCCAATTGGTCTTTGTATTTTTTTGCCAACAAGTCCATATAGCTTGTGATCATCCTCAATGGCTCTTGCAAATCGTGGGAGGCTGCATAGGCAAATGCTTCCATCTCTTTGTTTTTCTCCTCAAGTGATTCGTTGGCTTCTTTTAGCTGATGCGTCCTTTCATTGACGGCTTTTTCCAAGATCAGCTTTTCCTCTTTTCTTTTACTTATTTCTTTGTTGATTAATTCTTTTTCTCTGCGTTCTTTTTCTACCTGCAAATGTCTGACTTCTGTAATGTCGGAAAGGATCAGAAGGATCAAGTTTTCGTGGTGCGTTTTTTGAATAAGGCGACTTGCATTGAGAGACATTATTTTTTCACCCAAATTCTGGAAGGTATGTTTCACTTCGAAATTATATAGGTGCGTATTTTTGGGAATGATATGTTCAAGTGGCTCACGAAGTGCGGGTATATCCCATTGTTTATTTCCCAGCTCAAATAAAAGTTCTCCTTCTGTTTGGGCTTTAGAAACACTGAATTTTTCATAAAATGCTTTGTTGGCAGATTTTACACGGAGATCATTTCCCAAAACAAGCAGTGGTTCGTTCATGGTATTTAGAATTGCTTCCGAATATTCATAGGATTCATTGAGCAGTTCATTCCTAGTCTGCAATTCCTGAACGGTCACAATTAGCTCTTCATTGGCAGATTCCAGTTCTTCTTTGGAAGTTTCCAATTCTTCATTCACCGTTTGCAGTTCCTCGTTGGTTGATACCACCTCTTCATGCGCGCTCTGTAACTCTTCGGTAAATGCTTCCTGCTCCTGAGATGAAGCAAGCGCATCAGCTTTTGCCAATGCGAGTTCCTGCTCCAATTTTTTTATTCTTCGGTCTTTTGCCGGGGATCCGGATTTTCCTTCATGCGAATTGATATTTACCTGTTCCTGTTCGGTAAAAAGAACCAACAGCAATGGCTCATCCCCATCAACTTTAAGGGGGACAATTTCTATCTTTATTACTTTTAAACCTGAATTTGTATTTACTTCAATTCCGCTTTTGCGAAAGTGTTCATTGGTTTTTATCACTTTTGAAATTGCCGTTCGTAGCTCAAAAGCAATTTCAGGCCGTGCCATTTTTATAATATTTAATGTGGCTTTGCCCTTAGGGTGTGTGAGGTATAAATCGGTTTTGCCGCGAAACTGAGCAATTTCCATTTGGTGATTGATCACAACGCTTACAGGCATAAATTCTGAAATAAGCAATGCGTCAATGGCATTTTCAAGCCCTTTGTGGTCAACATATATTTTATTTCGGGAAATGGATTTGTCTGCTATTGAAACATTTTCTTCAGATAAAGAGTCCTGTGCAAACCGCGGTGAAAGTTCAGGCAGTTTTCGTAAGCCTAAATTGCCCTTTCGGGTGTAAATTTTATACTCCTTATTGAATTTGGTAAAGAGGTTGGTTGAGTGGCTTATACTTTCGGATTTGCCAAGCATCAAAAAACCATCGTTGTTTAATGCATAATGAAAAATGTTGGTGGCTTTCTTTTGTGCAGCCGTATCGAAATAGATAAACAAATTGCAACAACTGATAAAATCAAGGCGTGAAAAAGGCGGATCTCTTAAAATATTATGTGGAGCAAACGCACACATGGCACGCACAGCTTTATTTACACGGAAGCTGCCGTCTGTTTTGGTGAAGAAACGCTGTATTCGTTTGGGAGAAATGGTTTCTAATTCTTGCTTTTTGTAAATGCCGATGCGTGCTTTGGCAATTGCACGTTCACTAAGGTCTGTGGCAAAGATTTGGACCGGTATGCTGCTTTCACCGCTACCCTGAATTTCAAGCATCATCATCGCAATAGAATACGCTTCTTCTCCCGTAGAGCAGGCAGGAACCCAAATGCGCAAAGATTCTCCATTGTTTTTCTTGCCCAGAAGTTTGGGGAAAAGCGTATCTTTTAAATAGTTATGCGAATCAGTGTCGCGGAAAAAATTTGTTACATTGATCAATAAGTCCTGGAAAAGAATATCCACCTCTTCTTTGCTTTTTGTCAGGAGGGTTGAATATTCTTTAAGAGTTGTAATTTGATTCATAACCATCCTGCGGGTAATACGCCTGACGATCGTGTTTAATTTATACGAGCTAAAATCAACACCTGTGGCTTTGTGCAAACGGCTGAAAATAATTTTCAGATAGGAATTATCCCGGTTAATATCAGAATTACCCAAATCTACTTTGCCGGGGCTTAATAATGGTTGTTTACTTAAACGTTCTAACTCGTGTGCGATTTCTTCTGGGGATAAAATGAAGTCAACCACACCTGCTGCAATAGCAGATTTGGGCATACTTGTAAATTTTGCAGTATCATCTTGGGCAAAAGTCAATCCTCCATGATGTTTAATGGCTTTTATGCCGACTGTACCATCGTTTGCACTACCGGAAAGAATAATACCAATGACCCTCTGTTTCTGCGCCTGCGCCAGTGATGAAAAAAGAATGTCAATTGATACAGCCGAGCTGGTTTTGGAGCGCGGTATTAATTTTATATGCCCGTCTGATACTTCAATTCCTTTGTCAGATGGCATCACAAAGAACGTATTGGGTCTAATTTCATCCAGGTCGTGGATTTCCTGAACTTTCATTTCTGTCTTATTAGACAAAATTTCCGTTAATTTACTTTTGTGATCAGGGCTGAGATGCTGCACATATATATATGCCATGCCGGTATCGGATGGAAGATTATTTAGTAACTCTGCCACCGCTTCCAATCCACCTGCCGATGCACCTATGGCTACAATAGGGAAAGAATTTTCTATAATTTCTTTCATTTGTGCATTATTTAGTATGCCGCCTCTTACGGCTGTTTAGGGTCCAGCGAAGAATAACTTCCCCATTTGATACGGCTCTTTTTACCCCAGCCTTCGTTGCTCATCACTTACGTAGCTAGCAGCCTGTCGGAGAGACGCTCAATGGTCTTCGAACGGCAAATATTATTCTGCACTTCGTTGTTCATCAGTCACGTAGCTCAGCAGGCTGACCGAGAATAGGTGAATACTCTACTTTTCAACCCTATAATTCATTGATTATCAATGAGGGTTTTGAGTTTTCGGTCAGCCTGTCAGGCTATGTTCCTTCTTCGCGCCTTGTTCAGAACAATATTTGCTCGCTCTCGCCGCATCAGCACATCTCCGACAGGCTGCAGGCTATGCTCGTTCTTCGCGCCTTGCCTGGTGCAAAAATAGCTCGCCTGAAATGAAGACCTTATTTTTCGCTGAACCCTTATTTTTGCTATCTGAAATCCCCAATCCACATGTGGGCTGTGTGCCCGGCATGGGCATCTTCCCGTATAAAGATACGGATTAATCTAGAGGGTGCAAGACTTTAGAAAAGGAAACCTTTATTTCTTTCTTCGTGTATGGGCAGGGGTAGCGCCTTGAACCATTAGTAAGCCGCAAAGCCTGCCCCGTACTTTAGGCGGGATACGGTTCTGTGAGAGGTTAGGGGGGAGGTTCCCCTAGCCTACTCGACTCTGCCATCGTTTTTTTTTCAAAATTATTTCGTCTTTGCCCGATAGAAGACTGGGTTACTTTTTTATCAACTGAACTTTCGAAAAACATTTTTTGTCTTCACCGAAAATAAAAATTTAATTTACATATTTAAAAGTCAATTTTTCCTTTTCTCAATATAAAAGCTGAGTATTCTTTTTATAGACGATAACTATTCGAGGTCGATTTTTTTCTCTTTAAGTAAATCATTATTGATAAGGGGAACATGCAGATGAATGCAACAAAAAAATCACCCCAATATAAATTCAAAATATTAGGTTTTGCTGTATTTTTTTCAAATCTAAATCGTACAAATTCTCTCTTAAAATCTGACCAAATAGGAATTTTTTTTTCCTCATGAATGAAATATTGACCTAAGGTTAAATTAATATTTGAATATTCTTTTCTCATGTCCTGGGAATAAAACAATCGAGCCTTTTTGGTTGCGTCTTCGGTTAAGTGACCGTAAAATCGAGTGCGTATTCCATTACTCGTAGTATAAGAATCAATTTTATTTACAACCATGTATGCTGGTTTAATATTCCTGTATTCATCGTAAATAAGCCAAATACTTCTAATGAAAAATATTCCGCCAATGAAAAATATAAGTATAAATAGCCACTTGATTATTTTCATAAATTCATTTATTTCAAATTAATTCTTATGATTGAAAACGCATAACGCACACTCAATTTATTAGTTAGTATTTTGTTGAATATTGCATATTTTCTTTAGTGGGGCCTCGTGTTGTAATGCGTTTTTATTCCGCTGTTTATTATATCACTTATTTCTTTAGCTTTATCAACTATCATAAAATGTTCTCCATTTTCAACTAAAATGGTATTTTCTCCTTTTGGTGGAAGTAATTTATCTTTTGTGCCGCTTATTTTAATTAAATTCTTCAATCTCTTTTCGTTACTCCAAGTCATTAATTCTCTAATCGCCCATTTTGTGAAATTCAAATCTGTATCATCTAAAATTGAGTTCAGCAATTCTTTCTTTTCAGTTCCGAACATATAGTCCGCCAACCCAAGATTTGTGATTTCTGACTTGCTCTTTTTCCACCCCGCTGCGTTAATCCCGGTTGACCGGGACGCCGATGCTTAGGCATCGCCTACGTTTTTTGCCTTGCGCGCCAAAAAAATAGCTGCGCCATAATTTCACAAATCTTAAGTTGTTGGACTATAAAGTGAGCAATTGCTTTTGGTGGATTTAATAATTTTTCAGGAATTAGTTCAATCAACCTTGATTTTCCAGCAAGCTTAATAATACCGCTTAATTCGGTTCTTGTTTCTACAGACGAAATTAAAATCGTGAATTTTGGTTTTGTCAATTTGCTTATTTCCGTTGCAACTAACCCTCCAAAACTTACTCCTAAAATTCCAAACTCCTCTTCTTTTCCGATTCCATATTTCTCAATCAGCCGTTTTGAATACTCAATAATTGTTTCATTCACATTTGGTTTAATCCAATCAACAGGAATTAATTCGTGCTTAAGAGTTAAGTACTTAAAAACTCTTTTATAGTCTGACGACCCAAGATTTGTGAATTCTGACTTGCTCTTTTTTCGCCTCGCTGCGTTAAAAAGCCTCGCCGATACTTAGGCATCGCCTACGTTTTTTGCCTTGCGAGCCAAAAAAACAGCTTCGTCATATTTTCACAAATCTTAAGTTGTCAGACTATATCAGCTCCAAGTCCACTAATTCCAAATATTTTCATTCAGTTTTGAGGTTTGTTTTAAATGCATCAGAACGGGAGGCTACACGCAGGCCGACGTTAGGAGGCTTGTCGTTGTGGCGCATTGTGTGTGCTTGGAATGCACACCCATCGCTATAAAGATAGCGATTTCTCTTGGTGGTGCAAGTCCACCGTCGGCGAGTTGGTGAAGCCGACAAGCAAGCCACAAAGCCTGCCCCGCACTTATTGCGGGGGGCGTCTGGGGTGACCCGATGTCTGAGTCCTTCGCCAGAGGCTACGGCCGCCGGAGAAAGGAAGCAGGACTACAGAAGCGGGTACGGACCCTGTACGCTATCGCTACAGGGCAGGTGGAACAGAACTTAGCGCAGCGATCTCACGCTGGCCCCAGGCCGAGTAAACTGGATAAGAGGCCGTTAGATTGGATGAGCAAGCACGACCTGTCCCGCTTTCAAAGCGGGATCATTGTGAAGTCCTAAACCTTGATTCGTCGAGGAAAATCGAAACCGTAGATTCAGCAGGGATCGAGGGAAAGAAGATGCTTTTACTTGGGGAGATCTTCACGAGGATTCGTTCCTGGAGTGGAGAAGTCAGCAGACCACGTGTCGCCTGTAGCTTTAGCGGAGGCGCAGGTTATAGTAGGCGACATAAGCCTCGACTTGTTTCGAGAAACTCACGTTCGCTGAAGGACTGAACGTTAATCTTTCCGAAATTGAATTGGGAGCAATTTCTGCGTTACGGATAGTTTTCCAGCAGAATCGTAGCCCACTACAAAAGTAGGAAATAGCTTCGACTGGTGTAAAGAGCGGTCGTTGAGATGATTAACGAACCGCTCCCGGCTTTTCGCCGGGATACGGTGGTAACGCAAAGCGTCACAGGTAGTGAGAGGGATAAGGAAGGTCAAGAAACCTTCCTTACCAGTTCCGACTAGAATAAGAATGCTTATTAAATGCTTAACGTATTGGATTCTAATTGCTATACGTATGGTTCTTGGTTGAAAAAGGGACTAAGTCCGAAGAAAATCATGGCTGGAAAAAAATGCATGGGTATGGCCAAACCAGTAAACATTTCTGGAAACTCCACATACAACGGCAACGTCATACTTAGTGGCGCAAGAATGCTGAGAAAAGTGACTCCAATGATTACCATGTTTACCCAGGCTTTTAAACGGGGTTTCTTGAGTAGTTCTACCATCAAGTATGATGCAGCCATGAGCAAGCAGCCCAAAATAGAAGCAGCTGTAATGGAGGCACTATTTATCACCCCGCTAAAGTCAAGAAACATAGCTTCTTCGTAAGCGTTTTGATATACGATGCCAGCAAGTGCTGATAAAATGCCAGCCGTTATTCCATGCGTGATGTGATTTCGCATGAGGCTATTTTTTTGTCACAGGAATGGAAATATCAAGCTTGATTTCGTTCGATACTTTTTTCGAAGAACCCTTCATAGTTCCCACGCCATAGTCTAATCTGTTCACTGAAAACTTTGAGGCAAAGACCTCGCTTTTAAATGTAAACGGGATCCTAACTTCTTTTTCAACCCCATGCATTTTCAATTTTCCAGTTACCGAGTAACCCGATTCTGTTTTAGAAAATTTACTAGACTGAAACTCGATGGCTGGGAACTGCTCAGCATCAAACCATTTATTGCTTGTGGCATGCTTGTTTTTCATACCATTGCCTGTGTTAATGGAATTCACGTCAACTTTTAGTGTGCAATTTGATCTGGCTAAATCTGCTGCATCAAATTGAACATCGCCTGAGAAAGTTTTGAAAACGCCTTCAGCATCTGTACCTGAAAACTTGATAGAATAATCTTCAGAAATTTGCCATTGAATAGATTGGTGCATGGTGAATGCAGACAATACGATCATTAAAACAATTGGAATAATAAGCTTCATCTTGTTCATTTTTTGAGGTTAATGTTAAACTGGAATCCAACAGCTAAGGTGAATCCATTTGCTATTCTTGGTTTTGTGATAATCTTGTCGGCTTTCGAGTTATTTACAGCACCTCCCAGTTCCATGAAAAAGGAGATATGCCTTTTCGCACTTTCACTTATAAAATACTCAACTCCAACCAAGCCGTAACCACCAGCGTTAATCCGTTCTGAGGTAAGGCTACTTGGGTTAATGAGCATTTGGGAGCCAGCTTCAACATAGGTGTTGATGTTCTTTATAATGGCGAATTGATAACGTGTTCCGAAATAAATATTGGAATACGGGGTCCAGGTAGATTCTCCTATCGTATTCAAATGAGTAAAGAAATTCATATTGTAGCTGCTCTTTACTCTAAAGTTTCCCAAAAACTTAGGGCTTAATAGGTGTACACCAAACCCAAGGTCGGTTTGAACTTGTTGTATCTGCAAACCGATGGTGAATTGATTTGGATTTTCTTCTTGCGCATGGCTGTTAAAACTCGTTAGAATCAGGAAATTGATTACAGCCAAGGTTTTTGCTTTGTAGATTGGATTTTTCATCATGTAGAATTCAGTTATTCAAAGATGTCGGACTTTTTTAGCCCTTTGAAAGACTTTTTTCTCGTTAACCGATACACTATAAAGTGGATGACTAGAATTATAAGCCAAATGACGCTGGAAACGTTTAGTTGGATAATTTCTTCATGTGGAGAGATGCTGCCAAACTCAAACCAAATGTGGCTTACCAGCAACCAGATAAAGAAGGTTGCTACATGAAACCTAAATCCGAGATCGTAGAGTGGAAGGTGCTTTTTATCCAATATGGAAAAGCGCCAAATCATAACCGTGAGAGATATAAAGTAGACAGCAGAAACCATCCACACGCCATGAAAGTGGCTGTTAGTTAAACTCCAACTTATTAGATACCTGAAAAGAAAGGAGGCAAATAAGAAAATTACTGAGTGAATTACGAGGTTTTTAGTGATGTATTTCATGCCTGATCATCCGTTTTTAGTAACTCATTTATCTTACCGTGTAAGAATAAATTGATGTTTCGCTGAATGAAATTTTCGAGTAGATCTTGTCCTATTTCTGTTAGAAAATAGTACTTCCTATCTGGTCCTCTATTACCCTTCTGAGTAGTAAAATCTACCACGTCTATGTGTTTGTATTTTCTGAGGTTTCTGTACAAGCTTTGTTCCTCGCATCTCATTGTGTTGTTAGACTCCGTTTCTACAAACTCCTTTATTTCCTCCACGTACTTTTCGCTGTCTTTCAGCGCAAGGAAAATCCAGAGGGTTAACTGACCTTTTTTGTAGGTTTCTTCCCAGGCTTCTAGTAGAGGTTGATATTCATGTTTCATGTTAGCCACTGGTATTATTCAACTTGTATAGTACAAATGTAATAGAATTCTCTAAAAAGACAAACATTCCTCAAAAAATTATTTTCTAGGGCTTCATTTATCCAGGTGCCATTGTGTGAGACTACATGATTTTGGCTCCGCTTAAATTAAATGTGAAACTTATTGATTTTTGTTCGCATTTAATAAAAATCACATTGGTTGTCCGAGTGTAATTTGGGAGGATTTAACTTTCTAGGAAATGGACATTTTAAATTACCGCCAACGGTTGACCTATGCGATCGTGCGACGATAGGAGCATGTGCGCATAGGCCGTGTGTGTGCCTCGAATGGGCATCGAAGATGACTACTTCGAGCTGTCATTAAGCTAACAAGCTTAATGATAGCAAGAAAAGAGTCATTGACGGCTTTCCAAAGGGAAAGTCCTCTGGGGAGATGAAAGTTCTCCTCACGCTAAAGTAGGTATGCGTATAGCAAGCCGCAAAGCCTGTCCCGCACTTGTTGCGGGGGGCGCGTGAGGTGACTCCGGGTCTGAGTCCTTCGCCAGAGGCTACGGCCGCCGGAGAAAGTAAGCGGGACTGCAAAAGCTGGTACGGACCCTGTACGCTGTCGCTACAGGGCAGGCGGAATAGAACTTAGCGCAGCGATCTCACGCTGGCCCAGACCGAGTAAACTACATAAGAGGCTGTTTGTGGAGGTCAAGTTAGCACATCTTAACAAAGACCGTAACCAACAATCCACAGGCAGTAGATGTAGCCGGCATCAGCGGAAAGAGGGGCTAAGACAAAGGGCCCCTTCCCCTTTGCCCGCGGACCCAGGGAGGTCTCCGTGGTCATTCATTGACGTGGTGGAGAAGTCAGCCGAAGGCATAGTAGGGAGGTAAACCGGGAGACCGTGGAATAAAACCATGTTGTGAGTCGCCACGCCCGAGAGACTAGACCTGAAGGCCTGAACGTCAGACCGCTTGAAGTACTTACCCCGAGGGGATGGATGATTAGGTGACCGATTCCCGTACGTCCATCATTGCGGTGTAGAGAAAAGAACAAGGCTTAGTCGGTGTAAAGAGCGGTCGTTGAGATGATTAACGAACCGCTCCCGGCTTTTCGCCGGGATACGGTGGTAACGCAAAGCGTCACAGGTAGGGAGAGGGATAAGGAGCGGCCTAAGTAGCTGCTCCTTACCCTACTCGATTGGGCGTCGTTCGATTCTAATTAACTCCAATTATTCATTTTAATTAAATGTTGTAATTCTTCAACCTGATCACCTCGGGTTATAGATATACTTCCTTCAAGTAGGTATTCTCTATAATCGTTATTATCATCAAAGGGGATAGATTTCCAATAATTCTCTATATGAGCTATTTCAGGATTTTTTTCGTACTCTCCTATCCATCTAAAATCAGCATTAAACATCACTAAATTATCTTCAACTTTAACATTCAAGATTATGGGCTCCTTTAATTTTTCGTAAAACATTGAAGAAAGGGTTTCTCTTCCCTGATAAGTATCTTCAACCAAATATAAACAAGAAAGGCGGCTCGGTTTTGTCGGTGCTATTTGTCTTCTTACCTGTTCAAATTTAATCTCTAGCTCAGCTATTTTCTTTATGTGTTTTAATTTCTCTTTTGTTAGTATTTTTCCATTCACTATCAGTCCATTTTGACTTTTTTGAATCATAGAATTTTCAATCAAATAAAAAAGTCTTGGATTAATATGGGTAGTGAAAATAGTATCTGCCTCATATTTTAACTCATCAATGCTTCTGTGTATTGGATTTTTTCGATTAGCATTATGTGGACTAATAATTTGTTCAGCAAGCAACGAATATAACTTATTGTTTTGCCTAAGTTTAGAACTCTTCTTTTATCGTTTCTTCTTATCAGATGAAGATATTCCATTTACGATTATGTTCGTAAAGGCACATGCTTTACACAAGTTAAAGATTAGGCGTTACACTAAATTAGTTTCTAACCTTGTTGATGATTCTTTATTTCTAAGATGTCTTTCATCAAAGAAACCTAAAAATACGTCT
>Ga0307978_1002540_pt1 | contig 12875 bp, 7 predicted proteins | sample OrgLakmetage1056_FD_203151 | JGI IMG/M metagenome (GOLD analysis project Ga0307978, IMG submission 203151) | Saline water microbial communities from Organic Lake, Antarctica - #1056 | ecosystem: Environmental > Aquatic > Non-marine Saline and Alkaline > Saline | place: Antarctica: Organic Lake...
CCATCACCAGCAAGGGCCACATTGTCCACGCTGCCAATATAGAAAACCAAATGACAAACGGTCCATCGTCCAGCAGCAACAGCGATGCGGGCGCCAGCACTAGCAACAAGCTCTTTTCGTGCACTTGGAAGCTTGCGAGAAAGAACGCCAGTGCACTCGCCGTGGTTCCCCACAAGAGTAGCGTCCAATCACTAGCACCACTACTCCTGCTGCTACTCCTAGCAACAGACGCATCGATTCGTCGGGCCCGTCCCGTCAGAAACAGCTTGTAGGCTGCCGGTGCCGCCAAGGCGAGCGTCAGGAAGAGTGCCGCAAGAGGCTGTAAATTGGCTGGTATCCGGTTTCGTATCCGAACGGGTTTGACTGACAAGGCACACCAAATGTTGGACACTTTGCCTTCAAAGAGTCCGCGTTGCAAAGGAATAATGCGTCGAATGACGTGCATCAAACGCTCCAGTACCGCCGTATCGTCGGGTCCGTAAACCACAAAGGGCCACCACAACGACACAAACGTGACCATGACAGTTGCACCCAAGGCAACAAACCGTGGAGCTGCATACTTGCCCTTGTCGGCAAAGCATCGGCCGAGCAAGTAGAAAAAGACGGCCGGTGCGTAGTAGAGCGTCATTTGCTTGAAGGATAGCGCCATACAGTAAAGGACGGATCCAATGACACAGTTAATGAATGCAGGCCGAGACATGTAATAAAAGGACCACAGCGCCAGTCCCAAAGCCGTTGTGTTGTACTGAAAGTGTCCGTGATCAATGAGTAGAATCGCTGGTTGCGCCATGGCCAGCCCAAAGCTCCAGACGGACTCTGTGTTATATCTTTGTTGGTATCGTCTCGTAACGAACCATACGACACTTCCATACAGGGCCATGTCCAATACCAATACAGTTGCTCGCATGTACGCCTTGTGGACTGGATCTTCCAATCCCCGGCTGCGCACGAGTTCCACCGATTCCGGGCCCAGCAGTAGACTCGAAAGAGCTCCACAGACCCACGACACATAGGCCGTGAGTGGTGGATAGTCGAGTCCCCAGTAATACAGATCGTACCAGTACCATTCTCCAATGGGCAGCTGCCAAGTCAGCTCCATCCAGTGGCGTTGGGCCTCAAAGTCACCACCGTAGGCCGAGTGCAGGCCGTGAAAGTTGTCTTGACCCGAATGCGGTTGGTAACCAACGGCGACGCGAAGTAAGACTGTAAGAGATACAACAGCTACCGCGAGACTGGGAGAGAGGTCATAGGTTGGCGGAACAACCGTGAGCGCTTTTGCCATGGTCCAGCCGACGAAATAAAAAGTAAAAAAGTGACATGATGGCGAATTGCGAACGAGTGACCGTTGAGCGGGACTCACAAGGGACTTATTGGCAACCACGAAAACTTGGAACGAACAATTAGAAACAACAGCCTAGCGGTACAGCAACCAGCAACACTACGTCGTAGACTAATGAATTGACGATCGACCAGTAACACGCATACAGATAGACAGAAGCAATGGTCAAGGCTCCCTCCTCGCACGGCTTGGACCGAAAGTTCAAGTCTTGGAGACGCGGTAAATCTCAAAACGCCAAATCCAACAAGAGTTCGCTCAAGTCACAACTCCGTGGCTTGGAGCGCCTCTTGAAAAAGGTGGCCGACGACGACCAAGAGCACCGCCAAGGCATTCTCGGCAAGATTGCGGCGCTCCAAGCGCAAATTGATGACAAGCAAAAGGTAGAACAGGAACGAATCAACGCTAAGAAATCCCACGGCACGCGATTTCTCGAACGGCAGCGCCTCGTTCGATTGGAGGCAACGGTCCGCAAGAATCCCAATCTCTCCAAGCAATCCTCGCTGCAAGAGCTGACCAAGATCGCCTTGGATATGGCCTATGTAGCGCACTATCCGCACGACATTGTTCAGTACGCACCACTCTTTCGCAAGGGAGCCAGGGCAGTTGACAGCGGTCGCCATTTGAAACGCAGAGCCGCGACGCGAAAACGCGTGTTTTCCAAGTTGGCGGCAGCAGCTGCCACTGCCACTGTGGACGACGACAGGGACGACAGTTCGTCAGGGCGCGTCTCTTGGATTGCCAAGGAATTGTACGATCTGCTACCAGCGGAATGGTCTCTAGAGTTGGAAACAAAAACCTTTGGAGAGGGACAAGCTTTGGATGGAAGTAATGCGCCAGCGGACGCTGTCGAGGACAATCGGTTTGCTGTTGATGCCCAGTCGTCCGCCTTGTTGGAAGTGGCCGAGCAGGTTGAAGCCGAGCTCGATCAAGAAGAAGAAGAAGTAGTGGTTGAGACCGGGGAAAAGATGCAAACCGACACTAGCTCGGACGATTCGAGCGACGACAGTCGCCTAGAAACCCAGCCTCCTGTGAAGCGTGCTCCAGCGGTTCCTGACGATAGCAAGAAGGACGACTTGTCATCGTCCAGCAGTGACAGTGACTCGGATTCTAGTAGCGACAGTGACAATGACAAAAAAGTCGTTGCCAAGAAACAAGGCCAACAGAAGAGCAAGAGCGACTCGGATTCTAGTAGCGATAGTGACAGCAGCAGCGATAGCAGTGACGAAGAAGAAGAGGACGACGTCAAGAAGGAGACTCCAAAGATCACACCTGGGTTGCAACCAAACGACGAGTCTCAAGCGATCAGCGATAATATTGAAGAAGACGACTTCCTGGTGGCAGCAGACGAAGCTAACGAAGGGGTCTTTGCCAATGCAAAGAACCATCTCCCCGCCTTGGACGAATTCAAGGGAGACAAGAGCAGAGGGTGGGCGACACAACGGCAGCGACCAGGAGAATTCAAGAAGAGAAGGATACGGCGATGAATAATATTGCAGGCGCGGTGTTACCTGCTGAGAATAGGTGACAACATTAGCATCATTTACTACTATCTTAGCCCGTATTGATATAGCTACTTTATTGTTAAGGTGGTACAACAAACGCTCTTGAACTTGGAAGCGACAAGCTTGCATAATCTTGAACAGTTATCTCATAGGACTGGCCTCCAAAGTTGTACTTGACTGTTAGCTTCGGCGTGTTCCCTGGCGACGCCTCTTTCCCTTTTGGTACCGTCCAGAATCCAGCCCACCAACCACCACCAGTACCCTCTTCTTCCTTGTCTTTTGATTCCTCTCTTGAAACCTTGCAGAACCCCAGTAGCTCTCCTTTCGATGATTCTGGAAGCATCAAGGAAGATTCAGAAACCCAAAACTGCAATGGAATCGTCACGTCCAGCGTCTCGCCACCGTTGACCCAATACACAGCTCGATGGACGACTAACCCTCCCTTCTCCTTTTCTTGCGCTATTCGACTCGTTGCTTGCCGCTTCATTAAATTTTGTTGCTGCTCTGCATCTTCTCTAGTCTTTTGCCGGTTCAGGCGGTCTTGCTGCTCTTGTAGCTTGATCTTTTCTTGCTCCGCATCTCCGTCACTTCCCAACCCCAAGACGTGCGCCACGGTCTCCTGGACCGCCTGCGACAAAAATGCCATGTACAGGTACAAGACGGGATTCCAAACGGGCTCGGCCACGGACGACACAATGACGGGTACGCGGACCGTCAGGTCCCCGTGCGTCCACGTGAGAATCCAAGTGATTCCTCTCGAGGACGCGTGCTGCACCCCCACGCCAATTATGGCCGCCGACTGCAAGGTTTGCGTCCAAACGAGCCCCAGTTGCCAGCTTGCTGCTGCCAAGCCTCGGACCTGCGCCGAAAGAGATAACTGGCGACTGTTGTTATTGGATCCTACGGGATGAATCGCAATAGAGAGCAAGGGTTGCTTCAGCAAACGACTCCACCCCATTCCCAGTTCGATTCGGTGGGCCGTCTTGGTGGCCAGCGAGAGCATCACGTTGGCAGGTTGCGCAATGGCAGCAGCCGCAGCAGCACTACTGGGGAGAAACGAAAAAGTCGAACGAATCGTGCACCAACGGAATCGTTGACTCCCAGCAGTAACGCATGCCCTCCATCCGGAAGGGTCTGTTGGCGGTACAGAGACACTCGCCGTCACGTGGGATTGTGCGGCTCGGGCCGTGCCTCCGAGTTGCACGTTTGTCTTTTCTCCAATGGAAAGACCGCCTTGCAACGACGACGATCCCACCACTTGATAGCTTGTATTCAACAGCGCCGTCGAGTACCCCGTGCGACCCCGCATTTCGGAAGTCCCCGAGACGCTGCCACTCCAGCGACCGCCCAGAGAAAATGAGGAAAAGGCGGACATGCGCGTCGTCTTGGCCAGGGCGAGACCTTTTTCGGGCGATGCTTGCAAGGGAACTTCCAAGACAGCCTTGCGAACAGTCTTGGCCGTGGTAGTTGTCAGTGTCGGCTTGTTTCGACGTGGTTCCTTGCCGGTATTGAGGCCAGCGGCGGAGGATTCGTAGAGAGAGAGCGTTTCAACAACGAATGGACTGCTAGTACTACTGCTGCTGCCACCGCCGGCCTGCTGTTGTCGCATATCTTCTTTCCATTCTCTTGGAAAGACATCGGACGAACTCATATTGTGATCTTCTTAGTCGACGACCTTTACAGGAGAGGCAAGGTCCTCTTTGTGCTCATTAGGAGGGATAAAACAGGAGTCTTTCAAGTGGTTAACATTCACAGTTCAACATTGTCAAAGAAGCAAGAAGCGCGGTGGTGAAAGTGAAAGGCGCCGCGATGATGATTGATTCGATTCGATTGATTGATTCATTCGGCCATTGTTTAAGTGCCACGCGTACGTACATACGAAACCAATTTCTGTGGGAGATGTCTTTCGTAGGGGGGCTGACGGACAAGGTTGAGACTAACAGGGCTACGTAGAAATGCCGTAGACGTCCCAACCCTGTCCAGAGCTCCGTCTCAACCGTCCACAGCTCCGGACTAGTCGGACTCTTGTTACGACTACTCGGACTGAAAATTTCGTGCGTGTTGGTCATTTGTCCATTTTTGCGTCCGCATCAGTCATCTCCTTTTCTATTGTCGTTCCGTCTTCTTTTCCTCTACCATCAATCATGGGGAAAAAGACTGGACGGCCTAAGGGCTCAAAGAATAAGAAGGGGCACAATGCAGGTGGTTCTCGATCGCGTTCAGAGAAGAATTCTAAGCCTGTTCTTGCAGACTTCTTTGCAGCGAAGACACCAAAAGCAGCAGCGCCACCACCAAAGGATCTGCCGCCGCCACCCAGGCACGACACCACTGACCCCAACGAGGAATTGCTACAAGAGGAGAGGGAGCGGATGTGTATGTCACGGGACAAGTTGAGGCAGGTGGTTATGCATCCTTCTAGCAAGTACCATGGCTCCGTTGTCACCGAGGATGATAGTGATTGCTTACGATTCAGGCTTACATGAACTTACTTGCCATTGCGGCCCCCTGCCGCCAACATGGTGGTGGTATTTCTGAGGTTAGGATAGTTGCGCCACAATTCTATCCTGCATTTTTTGTGGGGGTTGGACCAATGTACAGCGTTGGGTTCGAGAAACGCAAGTCATGGAGACAAACTGGAGTACAGCACCATTGATTCCTCTTGTTCCAATATTTGCTGGACCACGTGGGGATGGCCACTGGTTGGGTCTCATTATTGATCGCGGCCGTCAGCAACTTGTTGGTGGCAGAGAACTATACGTCTACCAAGATAGTCTCTCGTCAGACTCTGTCAACCGTACATCAAAAGCTGTGCAGGAGAGATTACAGTAGGGAACAGCAGAGCTAATCCAAACAGGTCCATCCTTTTTGACAAGATTCCAAGTGTCTCGCGAATATTATTATTGGCGCGAGAATCATCTTCGGAGTTCTTTCTGCTCTGACGTGGCGACGACTCCGTTCGTGCGGAACGTTCCTCAAACGTTCCACGCTCGTACCCTGTCACGAGTGGATCTATACATTTCATTTCATCTTTCTATTTGAGGTATCTACTTACCTACTACCCGTTTTACATCAAGAAGATGCCAAGAGCATCTCCAAGTCTACATTTGATAGTCCCAGTCACTGGGGCATTTATTTACATTATGAGAAAAAGCAAGGTCCTGGATGCAAACGTCCATTCCTATGTGCGCTCTGTAGCCGCAGTAGAAACGTCTGGGATTAGCATAGTTGTAGAATAATGTGGTCAGATGCAAACTTCTGTTTGCACCACACTCACAGTTTAGTTTATCCACATTGCAAAATAGTCTTCATCGTGTTTGTGAGCATTTGTTTGCTTGGATGGATCGAAGAGCAACTGGTGTTTTCTTCTCTCAACCGCTTTCATTGTTATCGTTATTGCCGCGTGTGCGCGTTCATCCACTCCTCTAATCGTTGATTGTATTGTGTCACATAGTGAACCACAATCCATTCTTCCAGTGTTCTCCAAAGTAGCGCCCACGCTCTTGGAAACCTGTCACTTTCAATGGATCACTGCTGAAACCCCAGTGCAAGCAGCTGGAAGCAACAACTGCGGTGCTTGGATGTGTTGCCAGTTTGCAGCGTATCTGAAGGCCATCGTTACCAACAGCCTGGGTCCTCTTTCACCAGATACGAGAAGGAAGAAGTAGCAATACTTCAATTACTGCATTGACTCAGCTGCAGCAGAACGAAAGGGCACGAGAGTGGGGTGAGCTTGCACGATGCTTGAAAGCTTTCGGAATTGCTCATTGAATCTTGACGATCAAGCAATCGTGACACTTGCTGTAAAGTTGAATGTAGTATCTAAGTAACTACTAGAGAAATAAAATATGTGCTGTAGTGTAGACTAGTGTCAATGAAGCGTCCCTCAGTGAGTAGCGTCCCTCAGGGATTTCTTCATATTTTCGCCCTTGTTTCGAGACCCGGATGAACGGAGCTATGCCCCAGCTTTAGATTTTCTATTCAATTTCTCCTTTTCCTTTTCTTTTTCTCTCTTTTTTCGCTTCAAAAAGTCCCTGCCCTCCGCTCAAAAACATCTGCCATTTCCGTTGAGATGGTTCACTGGGAAATTATTTGATTTTCGCGCAAAAAATCGATTTTGTTCTGCCGTGTGATGTGATTGGTGGGCTGCGCGTGGCCGACACAATGGGATGCGGAAAGGAGAGAGGAGGGAACTCGAGAAGGAACGAACAGCAAAGAATGCATTCAGCTGCTGCAGGCAATAAGTGAAGGATTCGATTATGGGCGTAGAGGCATCCAAGGAGCACAACCCGAACGTTTCAGATGCGTCGGGAGTCGCGATCAATCGAGGAGTGGAGGAGGAACTTGATATTGCCAACCAAGTCGAACCTGACGCAGAACAAGAGGACAATTCGGCGGTGTTGCGAGGCAGCGTTCCTCCACCAATCCTCGTACTGCCGGAAGGTTCGTCATCCGAAGTCGGAACCCCGACGGAATTGTCGTCGGCAAATCAAGTAAACAATGTCAACGAAGAATCGCAGGTTGTCCATCCAGAGCAAGCTACAGTTCCGATCGCGACCCTTTTGAAATCGCAAGATAGAACTACCATCCCACGTTTGACTCAAACACCTGAAGCGACAGGGAATCCCACCATTTTTGCCGAGAATGCGAAGAAACCTGTCAGAAGCGGCAGTGAAAGAATCCAGCTAGACGATGACTCGATGCCAGATAATGTGCCAGCTGAGTTATCTACGAAGTCTCAGGAGGAGCACTTGATCAAAGTGGATGCGTCGGACGTACCAGGAAGTGCTCCACCCGATCCAGACTTGGACGCAGCCATTGACTTTCTTCGTGTGCTCCACCGTCATCATAAATGGCCACAAACCAGGAGCGCACTCAAAACATTCTTGTTCAACAAATTCGACTGGAACCTTTCGTCGCCGCTGGCTGTATGGCTCAAGCGACGACGTGACGTTGACCGGCTGACTCCTAACAATATACGGACGCGTCTGCGACTTAAACTCGAGAACATGGGATGGTTGAAAGTTGCAGCAGCGTCTCAGCTGAAATGGAACCGCACCGCCATTAAAAAAACACTCATGGCATGCGGATACAGCTCCCCTTTGATTGCAACGAAGCCCACTGCCACGACCACTGTGGAAGCTCCGATATATGTTTCTGACACCCCTAACAAAGAAATGTATACGAGTAGTGGCACTGAAATAACGATGATCGATACAGTCCAGCAGCTGGAGAGCCTGCAATTAGTCTACCCTTTCAGTGGACCGAACGAAAGCACCGATCTGGACAGCGAGAAAAGCACCGTGGCCGTTGACTGCGAAGGCGTCCCAGAACACCTCTATCTTGTTCAGGTGGCTACACGCGATACTACATACATATTCGACTGCGTCAAGTTAGGACCCAAGACGGTTTGCCAATTCCTCCATCCTTTCCTGTCGGACCACGGCGTGACCAAGCTATTTCATGACTTACACAACGATGCTGCCGCCTTCTCGCGGCTCGGTGGGGTCCCTCAGCTATGCGGTACCTTTGACACGCAACTGGCAATCGAATCCCTGACAGGACGCCTTCATGCCACTTTCAATCGAATGCTAATGGAAATTGGGTTGGAGAATCATGCGACGAAGCACGCCATGAAAGAGCACATGAAGAGCGGTCAACGATTTGCTCAGCATCCATTTCCACCCGATATTCTCAAGTTTGCAGCTGACGACGTCCGCCTTCTCATCAGTGCTCGAGACAAGCTCCTTAGCACTCTTGGACAGTCGACATGGGACGCGGTTCAACGTGCGTCTGATACTAGGGCGCTTTCGGCCGTCGAGACTGGTGGTACACATCGTATTTGCTTTGACGTTGCCAACTCCTACACCATATCATCGTACGAGCTGTTGCAAGAAGCACGTCCAGACGACATGTTGAAGCTGTCAGCCCTTGATGTCTCTAACGAGACGGACACCTTGCTTTCGATGCTCCCTATGGATCTTCTAGATTATCTCACCGACCATACTCATGAATTGTCAGACATTGTGCTTGACAAAGGACGAGCCCCGCTTGCATGGGTTGGCGGCAGTCGCGTACTACTAGGCGCTGATAATCGCCTAGTGGAACTAAGCGAGATTGAAGCCATTGTGGACAAACTTGGTGGATTTGGAACCGATAATCGCGCTGGTCTTGAACGGCAGCTACATCGAATCTCGGCGATTCGCAACCGTGAATGTGGAATAATTGGACTCACCATGCGAGTTGGTCGGCACGTTTCTGGCAACGCGGGCATCATTTCAGACTTGCTGTTTGCTGACTCTTCGAAGTCCATCTTGTTTCTTGGAGAGCCAGGGTCTGGGTAAGTGAAGACAGACTGAAGCATTTTGACGACGGACTCATGGGCGAGAAAACTAACTTTGGCGTCTTCCCCTAATCCTAGGAAAACGACTGTTGTCCGAGAAGTGGCAAGGCTGCTCGCAGAACGATCGAATGTCTGCATTGTGGATACGAGCAACGAGATCGCAGGCGACGGAGATATTCCGCACCCTTGTGTGGGTTTTTCTAGACGAATGATGGTACCGAGCTTGGACAAGCAGAGCGCCGTAATGATTGAGTGCGTTCAGAACCATACGCCGGAAATCATGGTGATCGACGAGATTGGTCGCTCAACAGAAGTTGAGGCAGCGCGTACCCGCAAGAATCGAGGCGTGCGGCTGATTGCTTCAGCGCACGGTGACTTAAGAAAGCTCATCAAGAACCCAAAGCTTCGTGGATTAATTGGAGGGGTTGAAAGTGTGACCCTTGGTGATGAACAGGCAAAACTCGAGGCCAAAAAGTCTGGCAGAAGCATGCAGAAAGTCAAAGCTGAGCGAGCAGGACCTCCAACATTCGATATTATTGTGGAACTCAAGCGAGGGGCCCACCACGAGTGGCGGATTGTACTGAATTCTGGCGAAGCCGTCGACAAAGTGCTCGAAGGCCAACCGTACCAGGCGCAGCGACGCACACGGAACCCGCTCATTGGCGCCATCCAACTCGACCTGGAACTGGCCTAGAGTTCCTAAAGACGATTCTCAGTGTTCTAAACTGTCCTCATCATAATACGTCGTAAATTGAGTCTAATTCTCTAGCTATGAGATATGATATGCGTGGAAGTGACTTAGACTTTTATGCCGAAGCAGTGGTTGATGCCGATTGATCTTTGTTGGTTTTGGATTCATCGCCGGCTTCAGAGTTATTCTGAACCGTCACGCGTAGGCCCACCATTCTTCCCAAACCGGCATCTTCAAGAGTTTCGGTGCTATCTTTGTCCCATGAGAACGATTGTTGTCCGTTCATGGTCGTTAGAGTAACGCTTTCTCGTTCCACCTCGAATGTTGCATCGACCCAGTCAAACAACGCAGACATGGCAACATCCGGAGCAAATCTTCGCTGACTCGAACGACCGTCGGCCAGTCGCAAGGCTACCGTCTTGGCGCCCACAAGATCCTTGCCAGGTTCGGCAGGCAAGGATTCACGGAGCTGTTTGCGTCGTTCTTGAATGGCTTCTCGTTGCTCCTCCTCGGCCTTTTCCTTGGCAGCACGCTCTTGCTCCTCTTTGCGTTCTCGCTGCTTGCGATCTTTGTCACTCTGCATGCTATCTATGTATCCCTCCTTTCGATCCTTGTAAATCTGCAACTCTCGCAATTCCATCTGCATGGTTCCATACTGCTTGGAGTGGCGTTTCCGCAAGGCGTTGAGCCACGCTGCCATTTGCTCGGGAGACGGAGGCGGGTTGCAGTGATGCTGAGCGAGTAGTCGAGGTACCAATTTGGGCGATCCGTTCGAATCGAGAGCCTGTGCTGGATAAGCAACCAAGAGGATTGGGCGCTTGTCTTTGAACTGCTTGGCCTTTAGTCGTTTCATGGCGTGAGCCGCCTCGGGCGAACCAGCCTTGGCGCTCCAGAGTAGAAAGGAACCCGTGTCTCCCGACTTGGTCGCCCTCTTCTTGGCAGTCTTGGCAACTTGCAAGCTCAAAATCCCCTCTACGGCCTGTTGATCAGGCGTTTGCGTCTTTTTGTTCTTTGCTGGTTTGGACTCTGGAATCAATACGACCAACAGTCGCGCCTTGGATCGAGCCACCCGCAAGGCCTCCCCAATAGCCCCTCCTAGCACGGGAGTAGGAGCTGCACCCAGCTCGTTACGGGTTGCTTGAACGCCGTAGGAGTGAGCCAAGAAGGTTCCAAAGTCTTCCGACGACGCCGTTGATCCTTTCGGTGCCACCTTTGTCTCCGCCGACAATGTTTGCTCTGGATTGACGACAGCGGCCCACATTCGTTGTACAGCATTGACTAGTGTCGATACTAAGGATGATTCTTCATCGTCATCCTTATTGGATGTCTCATCTCCTTGAAAGACAGCGAACAGAGCCCGCGTCGTTGCTTTTGCTGTCTTAATGGTAGCCTTGCCCAGCATGACGACCACTCGTTTTGATAGATCCAAGAGGGTATCCACAGCGCTGCTCGTCGCCTCCAAAGCATCATCATTGTTGTCCTCGTCTTGCTCACTCTCTTCTTCATCATCATATTCACTGTTATCGGATCCTCCTCGAACCGTCAAGGTGGACGGCCAGTATTGATAACGACGCGGCGGAGCAAGCGTCCTGCTAGTCGTAGCGGCGACGAGTGACGGCGCTCGTTGTGGTGCAACGACAGCAGCATGAACGCCAGTGATGCTCGAACACGTAAACAGCACCCAACTAAGAGCCGCAACCAGCGGAATCACCACCAGACGAGCCCCAGATCGCTGCCGCTGCCGCTGTCGTTTTATTGACTCCATTTAGGCTTTGTAGTGCATGTCGTTGGTCGCAAAAAGTGAGAAGACGTTTGACGTTTCGGGTCTCAACATTTGATCTTCCAGGTGGAGGTGGAGGTCCATCGTCGCTTTTCGCAAAAAGAGAAGAACGTTTTGGCGCGCTTTTTGTTCGGTCCGGTAAGTTATCCCGCTCAATAACTTTGGTCGTAGTGCTTCGTCACGCGTGTAGGCCCTCACACCCTCACCACACTACTCACACCCTCACCATGGCGGTCCCGGCAATTGGAACTCTGCATCCCTCGCCCGAACCTCATAATGTCTCAATCCTTCGACTATTCCAGCAGCCTCCTGCATAGCACCAAAAAACACGGCGGTTCATGCGAGGACGGCCGCGTGGAGGAGGAGGCATGAGGATCCAGGTAGACTAGTAGTATGATGCGTTAATTTGCAAAAGCAAACAATAAGGGGATAGGACTATCAAAAGCATTGCTGCATATTTGTCCACTGTACTCATCAATCTTTTGGAGCTTGTTATTGGTACTCCGACAATCACGGCGGGAAACCAAAAAGGTGACAACGAGGACTAGTCCGAACCAACCAGCCAGCAGCGACGCTGGTGTGGTTGTGTGGTCACGTACTAGACTATGCTTCACGAAATCGACGTGATGCCCCACGACGAATACGACGCGCAAATATTTGAAGCGCTGGTTGTCTGGAGAATGGTGATATCCCCCACCAAGCCGCCACTAACAACGATAAACACAAAGCCGCCACTAACGACGAGAAGAGCGCGATCGAGAGTAGTAGCAATGCTGAAATACACAGACTGTACCGCTAGTAGTTATGAATGATATTCCACTGGTGCGTTTTTTTTCCTTATCGAGCGAGTCCCCTTCTGTAGTCTTCTATCCGATCTTTCTAGAAGCTTGAGTAGCGTGTGCGTTCACACGCTTCCATTTACTTTTTGGAAGGAGCGCAAGTGTATGGGTATCTCAATCGCACTCTTAGTTAAGTTAAATTAAATGACATACCGTACGTATGGTCGAACGGTCGAACTCCGGTTCCATAGTTCCGGGTCCTGGTGCGTTTTGCGACCGACGGACGACATGCGGTCTACGACAATAAGACCAATCGACGACACCCTACTCTCGCGCAGCTTGCTCAACCGTATGCTACTGTTGTATCATACGAGTGTGCACAGTAGCGAATGGCAAGTATGAATGTCTTTATAGATGCTTAAAATACCTACACACACACACACA
>Ga0307978_1002541_pt1 | contig 12874 bp, 4 predicted proteins | sample OrgLakmetage1056_FD_203151 | JGI IMG/M metagenome (GOLD analysis project Ga0307978, IMG submission 203151) | Saline water microbial communities from Organic Lake, Antarctica - #1056 | ecosystem: Environmental > Aquatic > Non-marine Saline and Alkaline > Saline | place: Antarctica: Organic Lake...
GAACGCGACAGTAGGAATGACTGTAGGAGTCATCGAAGTGGCATGCCTCCAACCCCTAAACTACGCCAAAAACATGGTCCAACAAGGACAACCCCTCTCCGCCGACCCTCGCAAACTATACCGTGGCCTAGGAGCCAACTGTGTCAACATGGGATCGTGCACCATGATCCAGTTCGCAGCAGGAGGAATGCTCAAGAAACAAATCACGGCAGGCAGCGATAATCCCACTCGCAAGCTCCAACCATATGAAGAGATGGGATGCGGAATCTTGGCCGGTTTCATCTCGGCAACGGTCGGGAGTCCGCTGGAATTGATCATGATCCAGCAGCAGAGAAAGGGGGGAGGAGCAATTGAGACCATCAAGAGTATTGCCAACCCTGCTAATATCGGCAGAGGGTTCGCTGGGGCAGCCGTGAGGGAGGGATTGTGGACTTGTGGGTATTTCAGTATCCCGCCTATTGTGAGGTCGTCGCTCATGGAATATTATCCAGATACCTTCGATACGCAAGCAAAGGCGAGGGTTCCAGCGGCGCTATTGGGAGGACTTTTTGCTTGTTATTTGACTCATCCTTTTGATACCATTAAAACTTGCATGCAAGGGGATATTGAGAGGACGACGTACAAGGGATTTCTGCATACGGCCAGAGCTGTTAATGCGGAAAGTGGATTTACTGGGTTCTACCGTGGGGCTGCTTTTCGTTATGGGAGAATGGTGATTGCTGTGGGTATGATGGACTTTTTACAGGTGAGTTTTGTAACATATAGTGGTGGTGATGATGGTAATATTGATGTTGATGATGATGTCCAGTCATTGCTCTGTCATGCTGTTCATTCTTGTATATGTAACTAATCGCCGTCTCTCTCTTTGTGCCTTGTTCAATTTCGGATCCATTAGAGTAATATTGGACCTCTCTTGTATCCAGCCAAGTTTGCTTAAAATATGGGCTTGGACTGCCGTACCAGTATAATTGATATTGCATTGTATTGTATTTCTATGCATTCATGAATCGAATGTATATCAGAATATATCGCAAGAATGCGTGGATTGGAAGCTGCATGAGATACTTCAATAATAATTCGTGGTGCACGTGCATAAAATATACTTGAACTGAAAGGATTGTAAGCAGTGACAGACAGATGCATTTCCTCTTATTATCTGGACAATCATGGGTGAAGATGCGGGAATACAGGCTTGAGAAATAGAAAAGAAATTGATCGAATTGTGATTGTCTTTGTTGATGATAATATGCATGGCTGTAGCATCATGTGAACGTGTTCTTTTTTCGCACTAGTTTAGTGTTGTCCGTTTTGGTTTCAATGTAGACAGTAAATTTGATATTGGGATGAATCCACGTCACTGCGATGCTTTGATTTTGTGCGGTACTGTCCTGTCCTGAAAGTGCATCTTCTCGACCTACTGTGTCATTCTTTGGAAGCGGGCAGCATCCTTGCTTGATTCGTTCATTTGTTAGAAAGAGTATTGTTCAGCCCAGAGCCCATTTGAAGAACATGGAAATTATCTGCTTCTCTATTACAACAGAAGATGATGTGAATTATTAAGTCTATTGCATATTGGGTACCACGACTACTCAGTATTTTTCTTTGCTACTGGCTACTGGTTGATGAATCATTATCTTATCCCTCTTTATCAGCTCATAATTGTTCTATGTGACGTCATGTAATGCGATACTATGTGGAAATACGAAGAAGGATCTTCACATTTGGGTCTGTTACTGTTATTCCCGTCATTTCATTATTGTTCCACGATGATGCTTCTTCTTTGTTCGTAGTCAACATCAGCATCGAAACCTCTCGTCGAAACACCAATTTCTATTTCATGTCGAAACAAGAGGAGGATTTGAAACCAAATACCCAGCCGAAACGGATATTAAATTCAAAAATAAAAACTGTTTTCTCTTCTTCCCAACGACATTTCTACCTTCACTTTTTGAATTCAACACAAAACGATTTACAACGTCCACGATAAGGTGCTATCTAGGTACTATATTCTTTAGTCCATCTACAGTTTAAATTCAGTAGGCATTATGATGCAAGATGATAACGAGGCAGTTACAAGCCCCCTCTACACGGGCTTTCCCTCTGACCAGGATGATGCAAACGGCGGCTCGGTTGCTGACGGAACATTTGCGTACGATGATGACTACAGTGAAAATACAGTCCCTCATACTCCATCTGTTATGACGCGCATTAGATATGGTCAGGACGAAGATTCTGCTCATGACAAGATATCAGTCAGCAGCTCTTTCATGAACTATTCTTATAGCAACAATTACGAAGATAACAGCACAATCGCGACAGCTACAGTAGCAAAGGCTAGACAGAATGGTGAATTCGTGGATACTGCATCTTCTGTTGGATTCAACTCAACGATGGCAGACATAGATATTGGTGCTGAATCTCAAGGAATAGGTCGCCCTGCACCATTGAATGTAACTGATATTATGCAATCTGGAGATGATGAATTGGAGGACTCGCGTAGAGAACGTCGCAACTGTATTCCAGCTTGGGTTGCAAACGCATCAAACTCAATCAAATTTGTGATTGTTTTGGCAACAGCAATGTTCCTTGCCAGTGTGGCACTCGTCTCTATCTCTGTTTTTGTGGCAGGTGAAGGAAGTGATGGCAGCAGTAATGGCAACAACTCTCAGAGTAATTCAATTGGATTAGAGAGCAATGTACCCACCCCATTTGCGGTTGTGGTTACGACCATTACAAATAGTCCAACACGTACAATGCCGCCAGTTTCAGCTTCTCCCACTGTGTCAGATGACTTCTCGTCATTGCTGGCGCCTTCAGACTCGCCCACTGTTGCAGACTCGTTATCACCATCAATCTCGGCTTCGGTCTCGCCCACTGTGGTAGCTTCATTCTCACCATCAATCACGGCTTCAACTTCACCATCAATCGCTGATTCGTCTTCGCCATCAATCGCGGACTCGCCTTCACCATCAATGGCGGATTCACCTTCACCATCAATCGCAGATTCGCCTTCACCATCAATGGCGGATTCACCTTCACCATCAATCGCAGATTCGCCTTCACCGTCAATCACAGACTCGTCTTCACCGTCAATCACAGGCTCGTCTTCGCCATCAATCGCGGCTTCATCTGCACCTTCAATCGCGGATTCGCCTTCGCCATCAATCGCGGTTTCATTGTCTCCATCATTGGCAGATTCATCTTCGCCATCAATCGCGGATTCATCTTCGCCATCAATCGCGGATTCATCTTCACCATCAATGGTGGTTTCATCGTCTCCATCAATCGCAGATTCATCTTCGCCATCTGCGTTTCCCTCAATGCATCCAAGTGTATCATCCAGTGAGGTGTCATTCTTTTCTCTTTCCGATAACCGCAACACTCCGGACTTGAAATCAAAGTTACGCGACTTGCCTAAAGAACATGGCCAATTCATCATCCACCTTGGTAACTGGGGCAATCAATCTTCCAAAAAATGTTATCAACAAGCTTATGAACGCATTGCAGATGAGTATAGCAACTCAATTGTACCTGTATTCTTTGTTCCTGGTAGGAAGGAATGGAATAACTGTCCTGACTTCGATGAATCACGAAGCATGTGGAAGAATGCCTTCGTAAATTTTGAAGAGAACTGGAATATGGAGACTAGAGGGTACACCGTGGAGCGGCAAAACGATCGCGAGGAGAACTTTGCCTTCGCTTTCAAAGATGCAGTTTATGTTGGGTTGAACATGGTTACGGGGATCATTCGGGATCAAACTGAATGGGATGCAAGATTAGATGATAATATGAGGTGGGTGGAGGAGAACGTTGAGAAAAACTTGGATGCCAAGTTGATTGTCATGTTTGGGAGTGCCGGAGTAATAGATAAGAACGATCGTTTCTTTACCAGTCTCGAAGCGAAGGTCAACGAATGGGCTCGTGATGGAAGGACGAACTTACACTTTTTGTATGTGAAACAGAGTTCGACCGACTTGGCCCATTTCGATAATGTTCGAGGAATGAGTAATTTGTCAGTACTAAATATCGAGAGCGACCAGTGGCCTCCCACAAAGCTCTCTATCGATACCGAAAGGTACAAGATGACATTTGACGATACGATGTGGTTTGAAGAAGGGAGCGATTCTTCCTAATCATCTGTTCCCTAGAGTGGGGTGAAGAGCATAGACTTGAAAATTGCCAGAGCTTATTTAAAAGCTTCTGTACGCACATAAATGGTGGCGTATACATAATACAAATTGTAATGCCTATTTTACCTGAAAGATCTGGAAAGACAGAAACTAGTGTTGCTTGTTTTACAAAGGAAGCAGTCTCGATAGAGAAAACTTTTAATCCGCCTTTGCCCTTCCCGCGTCCTTCTTCATCAGTAATCTAGAATAGTACACCAGCAAGAGAGCATTGAGCAAATGCGTGGTCCAACAGAGAATACAGAGTTCCCCCAACTGAATCAATTTGGTCGCCAAGAAAATGCTGGAAGACATTGCTGCACAGTTCAGGCAGACGGTCGTGGCTTTGATGAAATCAGTCTTCGCAAAGAGGCTTTCCGAGAGGAAAATGATTGAATAGTACGAGAGACCCAAAGCTGCATTGGGCACATCTAAGGCAGATCCTTCGGGAACAATTCCAAAGTAAGATAGCATCCTTCCCTCCGGAAGAGAAAATACCTGACTGCAGGATGCTCCGATTGCTTCTATATCGCATAGGGCCTGAAATTCGTCCACAATTCCATCAGTATAGGTTGGATGGCTTGATTTGTGTTCAACGTAGAGTGCATACAATGAAAGAATTATTCCAATAGTAGATAGAAAGCGAGTGAAGATGCTCGGACTGTACTGCATTGTAAATATTTATATACGGCCGCTGGCGGTGTAACGTGTAACTTGTGATTGAATTAAGAGTGAGGGTTTTGTTGGTCAATCTTGGAAATTATGGGTTCTTCATTCATCATTACACAACTACCAATACCCTTTCCATGGTTAACGTTCCATATTGAGGCGTTAAACTCCTGTAATTCCGACAAATCAATTTTGAAAAGTCGATGGCATCACAGATCCTGAGTTCCAAGATATGACCCCAATAGCATCTATGTTTTGCTTCAATCTGCGCCACAAGAAGTTATCTTTATCAAAGATATAGATGGCAACACTCCGATTGAGGTAGGCCATGATTGTTGGGCGAGCCAAAAGTATGAAGATTACGGACCAAAATTTGAACGTGCAACGACTGTGTGCAAGATCATAAGTGAAGAAACTATAGTATGGCAACATTCCCATTTATGTGACACAAGGTTTTAAAATAATTTTGCTTAATCCTCATGTAGACTAATTTGTATTTTATCAGAGTGTGTTGCCCGAGCGGGATTAAAATAGACTCTATTATTGGCTTGCTTCTGGCTTCTGGTTTACCTATTTTTCTAAAGATTTGAATTCAAGATACGAAAATGGAAGAACAACGAGGTGTCACATTGACACACACAGATTGCTTAGTATCGGTGGTAGCTTGTTTGATATGAATCACACTGTCATGGACAAAGAAGTTCTTTCTTGTATCTTTTATCCGCAAATCGAAGGAGCAAGATAAAAGATGGACGAGAGGTATTTTCAAAGGCTATTTCAAAGTAAGGCATATCTCAAGGCCATAATCCACGTCAAAAAACAAAACAATGACAAATCAGTTCCCACATTTTGACTTATGACTTATGACCATCAAGTTGCATTTTTGGTCTTATAACGAGGTATTGTTTGTACGACTTGCGACTTGCAACTTGCAACAATCAGATACTGCCACCAAATAGTTAAATTTCACTCCCCCTCTTGAATCTGTAATAGACTCCGCCCCATATCATTCAACAAAAGCTTCAATCTAGAGTTGCTGCTGAAACTAGAAATCATCCTGAAAAGAAGCAACAAACTCAATGTCTGTTTCAACAGTAGGACCTTGCACATTTAGCAACATTAGACATTTTCGTTCGTGTTCGGCAATGTACTTACCATGCATTACCTAACTAATCAAAATTATTACTTATATACTATCTTATAGTATTATATATCTAGATATTTAATCGTACAAGAATTGACAAGAACTATTCTTACAATAAATCCTTTTGATCTCTACTCTACTACTAGCACAACTTCGAACAACTTGTTGATACACTACTAGTACAAGTACTTGTACTCCTTCTTTCTCATTCGCAGCCTACTCTAAATAATTGATAGCACTGCATGCACTTAGACTCTTTGATCAGAAAAAGTTCGACGGCATTTACAAACACAACATCATATTGAAAATATGACGATCTTGAACTCTCAGACAGGAAACATGGCAGCCTCAGGAGACGAGGAGAAACAAAATCTTGGTGAGGAAACCACATCCTTGCTAAAATTAGAGCAAAGAATTGAAAATCAGAAGGCATCATTTGAAGCTCTTCAGATTGAGGTCAAAAGTCTTCTTGCGCATAAATTAAGAAAGGAAGAAATTGGAAATCAGAAGGCATCCTTTGAAGCTCTTCATATTGAGCTCACAAGTCTTCGTGCACATGTTGACAATACAAATAATCATGTGTTGCGCCCCACATCTAGTAGTGCTATAAAGCAAGACTCGGATACCGACAAGGATCTTCTTTATACACTTCCGAGCGATACTTTCACACTCATGATGGTTTACAACCCGCTGACCCCTGCATGGAACATTGGTATCTTTTCGTTTATTTTGCAGATGCTACTTTTGATTCTGATCTTGATCAGTCAAATCAACGAAGGGGATGGATCTACTCCATTTAACGTACCCTTTAAAGTTGAAAATGAAGTCAGAATTGGTCAGTTTGCCGTGATCATAGTATGCGTCTTGAGCCAAGATGATGTTCTAACATCCCTTCAAGGTATCTGTGCATTGTGGAAATGCGGCTGCACTGCCTTTCAAGATCTCTCTTCAAGCGGACAAGACGATCTCTCTACAACAAGCGGACAAGACGACCTCTCTGCAAACAGACAAGACGACCTCTCTGCAAGCGGACAAGATGACCTCTCTACATGCGGACAAGACGTCTTTGCAGAACATTATGATCTTTCCATTCAAGCAGCAGCAGCAACAGAGGCAAAAAATTGGCACCATCGCGAGTTTTATGCTCTTCACATTTTGCTTCCGAACCTGCTCAAGTTTGCCCAAGGTGTTTTCGTACTTCTCGTGTCTCTGGTTATTATTGTACAGGGCGATGATTTGATTGATTTGCTCAAGGACTCTACTGCTTTGTTCTTCGTGTCTACAATTGACAATGTAATTTTCTTCTGTGCTACTGCTGGTTATTTTGGACACAAGGTAGGACGTCAAGCACAAGTAACAACGGAAAAGGTTATTGTTGATGTCAAAAAATGGAGTTTTATAGTGCGCTCTTTTGTCGTGATCATTATTGGCAGTTTCATGATTTCAGCTCTATCTACTGTTACATATGGACAAGTTTCTGGAAATTATTTTATACTGCAGTATCCTAATTGTAATGTAACGGACAATGGTACTGCAATCTCGAAGATGATGAATGGCGTCTGTGATGGTGGGGAACTGAATACGCTTGGGTGTGCCTTCGATGGAGGCGATTGCATCAACAATAACTTAGCTTTTCCTAGATGTAATGTCAAGGATCCAGAAGTTCTACTTGGCAATGGGGTATGCAATGGTGGAGCTTACAATACTCCTGAGTGCAAGTATGATGATGGCGATTGCATCATTGCAATTTACACTGATTGTCATAGTTTCGATAACATTACATTGTTTGGCGATGGGGTTTGTCATCTCGAATTCAACACAGCATCTTGCGGATATGACAAAGGTGACTGTGACCTCTTCAACAGTTATCCCAACTGCGATATCCCTGACCCGGACCAACTTGGTGATGGAACTTGTAATACTACTAGCCCATATAACTCAACTGTATGTGGCTATGATGGAGGAGATTGTGTGGATGATGTGGTTGAGGGTCGTTGCAAAAATCAGTTCCCTGACCCCAATGGCATTATTGAATTGCTTGGGGATGGAGAGTGCAATACCCGCACTAACAACCAAGCTTGCGGCTGGGATGGAAAGGATTGTCTGGAATTCAATGCCAATTATCCTGATTGTGTTGTAACGGATGATGGTACTGCAATCTCGAAGATGAATAATGGCATCTGTGATGGTGGAGAATTGAATACGCTTGGGTGTGCTTTCGACGGAGGTGACTGCATCGATCATAACTTAGCTTTTCCTGGATGTAATGTCAAGGATCCAGAAGTTCTACTTGGCAATGATATATGCAACAATGTTGGAGCTTACAATACTATTGAGTGTGGATATGATGGGGGGGATTGTGAGGAATTCAATGCCAAGTATCCCAACTGCAACATCCCTGACCCGGACCAACTTGGTGATGGAACTTGTAATACTACTAGCCCATACAACTCAATTATATGTGGCTATGATGGAGGAGATTGTGTGGATGATATGAATGAGCGTCGGTGCTCTGGAATCAAAAGTGCCAATATTACAGAGCTTGAGGATGGAAATTGCAATGCTGTCAACAACAACCAAGCTTGCGGTTGGGATGGAAAGGATTGCTTGGAATTCAATGCCAAGTATCCTGCGTGTGGAGCGAAATACAACAGTACTGTAGATCCAGAGCGTGTTGGAGACGGAAAATGTGATAATTTTGGTGGATACAACAGTCTTGCGTGTGGTAATGATGGTTCTGACTGCTCCAACTTTAATCTTCAATATCCAGAGTGCGAGGGAGACAATCCCGATGTAATTGGAGATGGCAAGTGTGACCCTGAGTTTAACAATGTGGAATGTGGATTTGATGGATATGATTGTGATCCTGATTACTTGGATTGTTCAACTGCAACAACAATCAGCAGTGCATTGGCACTGTGTGACGATCTTCGTTCCAGGTATCCCAACTGTGCACTAGCAAATAAAAATGCGAATAGGTACCGTAACTTTGATTGTGATTTGGAGTTCAACTCTACTGAGTGCGGATTTGACGGTGGTGATTGTAATGTTGTCCCTAAATACCCCGACTGCAATGTGGCGTATCCTGGTTGGATTGGAGATGGAAGGTGTGATGGTGGAGATTACAATACTATTGAATGTGGATTTGACGGGGAGGATTGTAATTCTTTCAACGCCATGTATCCCAACTGCAATGTGGAGGATCCTTACAGGACTGGAGATGGAATATGTAATGATGGAGCTTACGATACTACTGAGTGCGGATTTGACGGTGGTGATTGTGTTGTTGTTTCTAACTACCCGGGCTGTCGTACGAATAATCCTGGTTGGATTGGAAATGGATATTGTAATGATCGAGCTCACAACACTTTAGAGTGTGGATATGACGGGGGGGATTGTAATTCTTTCAATGCCGAGTATCCCAACTGCACTGTGAACTATCCTGGAGAGATTGGAAATGGAGTTTGTGATGGTGGACCTTGGAATAATGCTGAGTGTGGATTTGACGGGGGGGATTGTGATTCTTTCAACGCCGAGTATCCCAACTGCAATGCGAAATCTCCTTCGGCGATTGGAAATGGATTTTGTAATGGTGGAGATTATGAAATGGGAGAGATCATCTTTTCAGATTACAATACTATTGAGTGTGGATTTGATGGGGGAGATTGTGTTGTCCCTAACTACCCGGACTGTCGTGTGGATCGTCCTGATTTGATTGGAAATGGCTTCTGTGATAGAAGAGCTTATAATACTATTGAGTGCGGATTTGAAGCGGGGGACTGTGACGAATTCAACGCGAAGTATCCCAACTGCAATGTGGATGATCTTGGGTGGATTGGAGATGATAAATGTAATGGTGGAGATTACAATACTGCTGAGTGCGGATTTGACGGTGGTGATTGTGCATATTTAGATTGTTCAACTGCATCAAACAATGCATTGTGTGACTACCTTCGTTCCAAATATCCCAACTGCGGACTAGCAAATGGAAATGCGTATAAGATCGGTAACTTTTATTGTGATCAGGAGCTGGAGTTCAACACGGAAGAATGCGGATTTGATGGGGGAGATTGTGATGTTCCGTCTTCCGCACCTTCCTCTTTGCCATCTATATCACCAACTCAATGGCCAACTTCTACGCCATCTTCAAGTCCTTCACTACTTCCAACCTCGATACCATCTCAAGCTCCAACCTTAAAACCATCGCCTACCCCTTCGATATCGCTGCAACCAACCAGTGTTCCGTCTTCCGCACCTTCCTCATTCTTTTCCGACGAAGTGTTCGAGCAAATTAGCGGAACAATAAAGTTAAATGAACCTGGCGACCGCTTTGGAGAAACAATAAGTATAAATGAGAGTGGTACTATCGTCGCAGTTGGAGCTCGACAATTCCCTGACAACAAGGGTTCTGTAACAGTGTACGAGTTTGTCAATGGAGTTTGGGAACAGAAGGGAGACATAATTGTGGGATTGGCTACACAAAGTATTTATGGTCCAGCTTTAGATATGTCACAAGACGGTCTAAGCATTGTCATAGGCGAATATGAATATGATACAACCCATCAAGATACAGGAGCGGTGAGAGTGTATAGTTATAATGAAACAAATTCAACTTGGGATATAATTGGTTCCACAATTGAAGGAGAACAGGGAGAAGAGTTTGAGAACTCTAAATTTGGATACAGCGTTGCAATATCGGATGATGGAACTATTGTTGCTATTGGAGCACCCGACCAGAATAATGGTGCAGGAGTTGTGTACGTCTTTCGATTGAATGATGCAGGCTTGTGGGAAGCTTTGGGAGACGCACTGACAAGCGCCGGTTGTGCTTTTTTTTTACCCAATTTTGGTTTTTCTGTCAGTCTCTCTGGCGATGGAAAAATACTTGCATGCGGTGTCCCACTTGGATCAGCAGATTCTTCTTTTGTTCAGAACGGGGTTGTCGAATTATTTCAGCTCGAGCTACCTGATATGAATTCCTCATGGTCACCATATGGTTTGATTGATTATGAGGGTGATCTCCAAAATGATTTCTCCGGACAAGCGAGATTTGGTGACACTGTTTCTCTTTCTAGAGATGGATCTCGCATCGCGATTGGGGCAGTAACTGATACAGTTGAAGGCAAATCGAAATCTGGGAGCGTTTTTGTATATGAATATAATCTGTCGTCTAATATATTTCAGCTAGTGGGTAATCCCGAGGATCCTATGAATGGGAAACTTATAGGAACGCCTGATGAAGAGCAATTGTTTGGGGAGAGTATCGCCATTTCGCGTGACGGGGCCTATGTGGTGGTTGGGGCGCAGCTAGCATCATTCAGTGGGAGTGTCTCCATTTATAGATACAATGGGATGTTTTGGGATCCTGCTGAGACCGTCAATGGCAACCCTTTCGAAACATTTGGAAAATCGGTAGCTATAACAGTTCAAGATTTAGGCAACGGTGAAAACTTAGTCAAGGTCGCAGGTGGAGGAACAAACGAAGGAGGAATTTCTGGTATTGGAGTTGCAAGAGTTTACCAATGGCAAGGTACACCACCGCAGTAGTGTTGTAAGAGTAGAATTTAATTTAGACAAATTTATCGCAGGTCTCCTAATGAATGTCCTGCTTCAATTTTCCCATCTCTTATCTATGAGGAATTCAACGGCAAGCATCCTGACTGTCGTGTGGATGATCCTTGGTTGATTGGAAATGGAAAGTGTGATAGAAGAGCTTATAATACTATTGAGTGTGGATTTGAAGCGGGGGACTGTGACGAATTCAACGCGAAGTATCCCAACTGCAATGTGGATGATCTTGGGTGGATTGGAGATGGAAGTTGTAATGGTTTTGGAGGTTACAATACTATTGAATGTGGATTTGACGAAGGGGATTGTGATGTCCCTAACTACCCGGACTGTCATGTGTATTATCCTGAGTGGATTGGAGATGGAAGTTGTAATAATTTTCCACCTTACAATACTATTGAGTGCGGATTTGACGGTGGCGACTGCTGAAAGCAGAAAGAGCGCGTCATTACATTAACATGATTATGGAATACCTAATCATATGAATTATCTATACGGATACTACAGTACTGTACTACTGATATTCCCTATTATTGCACTGCACTGCTGTGTACATACTTACTTGTGGGCAGTGTGTGTTACTATTACCTGTACTGGGTACCGACTCTCTGCTCACTCTGTCTCTTCTTCCTTCTTCTTTCAAAAGAGGGCGAAATTTTCATCCCCTTCTTGGGTTGATCTTGAAAAATCGGGAGAAAAAGGAAAGAAATGAGGAGAAATCATAAAGAAGACTAACGGCTATGACAAATAAATCCAACATTAATACAGATTAATACCCCTACCTCTACTTAGCTCTCTCTCTCTAGAGAGAGGTATCGTACTTGTACAACAACCCTAGTAGAAGTAGTACCATACGTAATTACCATAACATATTGAGCATTCAGATGGAAATGGAGTATTTAAGCACAGTTCTGTAGCACTCTACAAAGAATGAAATGATTGCTCATTTTTTCACAAAAATAAATTGAGATGTGAGTTAAAGTTAGCCTTCTTCCAGCAAAGAACGCTCGTTCCTGTTTACTAACATCAGGGCGAATTAACTATTATCGGAGAGGGGGAGAGGGGGTTCAAATGAAGGGATTTCCTTCTTTCCTCTTTTTAAACGTTCCTGGTTGTAAGCCCAGGTTATTGTCAATCCTGGATGCTGTCTCTTCGTTGTTCAAGCAGTCGACAGTCGATTCATTCTGATGTTTTAATATCCATTTTCCCGTTGAGTAAACCTGCTCGTTTTAGAGCGTCTCTGAGTGCCATCTTAGTGGTTTTATTCCTACCAGCACGGCTTCCTGCTGAGATGATTCCTTGTGAGTTCATCACCTGACGGGTAAGT